>Ga0209809_1001835_pt1 | contig 16275 bp, 11 predicted proteins | sample YNPMSTMetaG_FD_186172 | JGI IMG/M metagenome (GOLD analysis project Ga0209809, IMG submission 186172) | Anoxygenic and chlorotrophic microbial mat microbial communities from Yellowstone National Park, USA - YNP MS-T MetaG (SPAdes) (version 2) ... | reverse complement strand
CCAAGGAGACCTTTACTGGTCTCAAGTCGATGCAGCTAAGGGTGGCCGATTGAAGCAAGGGATAAATATACCAGTGTTATCGTCTTTCCCCCTCCCCCTCCCCCCTCTCGAATGGCAACGGCGGATTGTAGCCTACCTCGAAGCGCTCCAAGAGAAAATCACCGCCCTCCGCACCTCCCAGGAAACCATTGCCGAGGACCTCAGGCGCCTGGAACAATCCATCCTCGATCGAGCCTTCAGAGGTGAGCTGTGATGGATAGTATCCTGCCTTCCCAGGCTCTCCCCTACCAGTTCAAGGACCCAAGGCAGCAGGAAATTTACGAGAGTCTTAACAGGCTCATCAGCTCGGGGATTGCCGAGTACTACAAAGATGCCTGCAAGCTTATGGACGATCCCGAGGCTCTCGCCACTACCGCGCACCTTGTGGCACACCTTTTGCGAGAAATAGAGAGTGCTATCCGGTCTGTCCTCATTTCAACTTTTAAGGTGAGCTTGGGAAATACGCAGAAAGGTACGAAGGGGAGAAATCACAGGGAAGAGATCCGCGCTATCCTTGCCGCACTGAACGTATCCCCGGACAGTCCCCTGGCTCGAAGGTGGCTTGAACTTGCAGGCTGTTTCCACAGGTTCGCCCACCGCGATGCCCTCCATCCTCCTCGAAGAGCCACCGATGAGGAATTCGAAAAGTTCTGGGATGATATACAGGATGTTCTCTCGGGAATTTTGAAGGTGCTTCAAGATCACTACGCTTCAGCTCTTGCCAAGCTGGATGAACTCTTGCAAAACCCATCCCCAAAAGGAGATGATTTTTCGAAACTCCGCAACGAGATCCCCTATACCCCCGTGACTCGGAACTACTTTTTCCGTGGGTGCCACCACCCCAAATGGATAGAGTACCTGGAGGAAGAGGCCGCGAAAGTCCCGCTCTTACCCCTGGAAGTCGAGTATCTGAAGGAGATGGTCGGTACAAACCCTGAAGGTGTGAGCCAGGTTCTCCTCAGAGCTCTTGAAGAGCAGAAGCAGGATTGGAAAGCCCTTGCTCTTATCCTCGAGACCATCAACAGCCTCCCGGGTGAGCTCAGTGCCCGGTTTTCCCCCTACGTCAAACAATGGACAGCTTATCCTGACTTCATTACCCTTTGGGCCAGCGATCTTGGCGTGTTTGTCCTTCGCCTTGCCCAGAACGGTTTCACTCAGGAAGCCCGGGAAGTCGTAGATTCAGTCCTCAGGTTCCTGGTGGGACTTGCGGAGGGCACCGATTCACCGAGATCGGACGAAACGATGCGCCTTCACGCCTATCAAGAAATTTTTCGAAAGTACTTCCCTGATCTTGCTCGCCACCTGGGCTTTGACTTTTTACGGCTCCTTGGAGATATCCTCACTGCAAAACTCACCCAGGAGTACGAGGAGCCGGCGCATGAGTCTTCCGAAGTCTGGCGTCCGATGATTGCCAAGGCACCGCAGCATTCTACCGATGATTTCCTCGATACCCTGATTGACGATGTCTGTGAGGTGGCCGGGCTACTCATTACGGAAAGCCTCGCTTCTCTTCAAGAAACCCTTGGCTACCTCGAGTCAAATCCCTGGCCTCTCTTTCGCCGGATCGCACTCCACCTTTTGCGGACTTTCCCCGAGAGGGACCTCGTTGCTTCTCATCTTCAGAACCCCTCTATCTTGCGGGATCAAAGGATGTTTCGGGAATATGGGCTTTTGCTGCAAAAACAGTTTTCCGGCCTTTCCGAAGAGGAACAGGGAAAGATCCTCCGCCTTATCGCAGAAGGTCCGGGAAGTGGGGTGAGCGGGCTTTCGGAAGAGGAAAAGGAAATTTGCCTTGGAGTGTGGCAGAGGAACCTTCTATACTGGATCAAAGACTTTCTCTCTGGGGAATGGCAAGAGCGTTACCGGGAGCTTGTGGCAAAATACGGAGAACCGGAGGAGCTCGGGTCTCCGGAGTTCATTCGTGTAGGCTGGGGTCCCAAAGGCCCCAAAAGCGCTGAGGAGCTCCGGAAAATGTCGGTTGAAGAGGTTATCGACTTTCTGAAGACCTGGGAACCTACACCTGGAAGACCCCTCGAAATCATCCCTCCAAGCCCGGAAGGATTGGGAAGAGAACTCCAGAAAGTGGTAGCCCAGGAACCCGAGCGGTTCGCAGCCAAAGCTTACCTTTTCCAGGGCCTCGATCCCACCTATGTGCGGGCACTCCTTGCAGGTCTTGGAGAGGCTGCTTCTTCCAAAAAGACCTTTCCCTGGGAACCGGTGCTCTCTCTTTGCCTCTGGGTGGTCGAGCAACCCCGGGACATTGAGGGGAGAGGAAAACCTTCTGCTTTCCTCGACGTCGATCCCCACTGGGGATGGACGCGGACGGAGATCGCCCGGCTGATTGCTACTGGTTTAAAGAGAGATCTCGTGGAATTCAGTCTCCGGGAAAGGGTCTGGCAAATCCTCGCCCCACTCACCGAGGATATAGATCCAGTTCCCAAGTATGAAGAAATAGACAGGGATAGACCCGAGAGGCCCCTTGAAATTGCCATAAACAGCACCCGGGGCGAAGCCTTAGAAGCCGTTTTCCACTACGCCTTCTGGATACGCCGGAACTTGAAAGAGCAGGAAAAAGAGACCCCCCGCCAGAGTCTCGACATCATGCCCGAAGTCCGCGAGGTCCTCGAAAAACACCTCACCCAAGATCCTTCCCTGGCTATCCGCTCGCTCTATGGCTTCTGGTTTCCCTGGATCACCTCCCTCGATCCTGGGTGGGCGAAAGAGAAGGTTTCGCTCATCTTCCCTGCGGAGGAGTCGCAGAAACCCTTTTTCGACGCTTCTTGGGCAGCGTACATTATGTACCACTCCCCACATCCTGAGGCTCTCAAGTTTTTGCGCCAACGCTACGCCCTGGCTATAGAGAGAATGGGGGAACCGAAGAACGAGGGAGCTGCCCGTGCCCTTGAGGGAAGACTTGGTGAACACCTTTTACTCCTCTATGGGATGAAAGCAATCGATCTCGAGGACCCCCTTCTTTCCCGCTTTTTTGAGAAAGCTTCGCCGAGTCTCCAGAAGCGGACTTTAGAATTCATAGGAAAAAGTGTTTGGAACAAAAAAGAAATCATCCCTCCCGAGACCCTGGAACGCTTTAAGCGCTTGTGGGAATGGTATATGGAATTGGCAGAGCATAATCCCCAAGAACATCAAGAGGGCTTAAGTGCTTTTGGGTGGTGGTTTATCTCCGGGAAATTCGATGATAAATGGGCTGTAGACAACCTTTCCAGAGTTCTCGACATAGCCAAGGAAGTCGAGGCTGCCGAAAGAGTTATCCAAAGGCTTGCTGAATTTACTGAGCAGATGCCTCTTGAGTGTGTTCGCTGCCTCAGGAAGATTGTGGAAGGAAAGCTTAAGGGCTGGGAAATCCTTTTTGCAAAGGACTCCATAAGACACCTTCTCAGTCAGGCCCTGAAGAGCGAGGACTCTGAAGCGGCGCAAGAAGCAAGAAAGCTTGTCAGCTATCTCTGTTCCTGGGGATATACGGAATTCAGGGAACTCCTTTGAGTTTGATGACGATAAAACTTTCGATTCCTTCTCCCATATCCCTTGCAACACGGTTTCTTTTCGCTGACGCTCAGGGAAACCTTGTTCTCAGGCAAAAAAACACCGGGGGATTTTGCGAGTCCGCCTTGAAGTGCTGGCAACAAGGAGGAAAGTCACCCCCGGTGTGGTATTTTCGATTCGGTGGGAAGCTCCCGATTATGGAATCCGCTGTTCCTTTCCCCTGGTGCCGGAGGCCGGAATCGAACCGGCACGGAGCTTGCGCCCCAACGGATTTTAAGTCCGTTGCGTCTTCCTATTCCGCCACTCCGGCGCACCAGTAATTTTATTCTACCAGCAAATCCCCCCCAGTCAAGGGTTAAAAATTTTTAGCGCTTTCCTTATATTCCCTTCATCTCTGAGGGGTACCCTGGGGGCAATTTCAGAGAAAGGAGCTGGTAGGATGTTCCGGAAGCTGTGGGTTTCTCTTGTGCTAGCGGTTCTCTTCGTGTGTGCGGTTGCGTCCTTTGCCTGGGGTTTTGGGCAGGTGAAATTTGCGGTGATTTCTGATCCCCACCTGAGTTTCCCCGCTGCGAACACCAAAGATTCCGTGAAAATGGAGGATTCGTCGGTAGCGCTCTTCAAGGAAGCCATTGACAGTGTGAACGCCATTCCCGATCTCGATTTTGTGATTTTAGCCGGGGATCTCACCAAGGATGTGGAACCCTGGAACGTGGATCTATTGCGGGAGATGCTTGAGGAAATCCGGGTACCCGTGTATGCGGTTTTGGGAAACCATGAAGTAAGCCCCATCCCCCCCAAGGATAAGGAAGCACCTTTAGCGTCGCTCATCGGGAGTTCCAAGTACAACGTGGTTTTCGCTCTGCAGGGGTTCGGATTCCAGGGGGCGCAGAGTTACTGGAGCGCCGAACCGGTCCCGGGGCTTCTGCTTGTGGGGCTTGATACCACCAAGGTGGGAAGCTGGGGCGGCAAGGTCTCGCCGGCACAACTGCGGTGGTTAGAGAACGTCCTTTCTACCAACCGGGATAAGCTCACCATTGTGGTGGGGCATCACCTGCTGGTTCACTTCCGGAAAGAAGAGGGCAAACCCGAGTGGAAGAATTTCTACCTGGATAACGCCGAAGAACTCCTGGCCCTTTTTGAGAAGTACCCCCAGGTCTCTTTCTACCTCTGTGGGCACCGGCATGTAAGTACTATCCCGGTGGAGAAAAACGGCATCTGGTACATCGAGAACGCTTCCACCCTCACTTACCCTATGTCCTACACCGTTTATACCCTCACTCCCCAGAAACTCGAGTATGAAGTGATTCGCCTCAAAGCTACCCCGGAGATCTGGGAGGTGGCCAAAAAGACCATGGCTGAAGATGCCTTCTGGAAACCCACCGAAAATGCCAGCGCCGAGGAAACCCTGGCGTACGTGGAAGCGGCCGATTTTGTGAAGTTCAGTATGCCGGTTCGGTTTCAGAAATAGGAAAGGAGGTTTACAGGAATGATCTCTCGGTTTCGGTATCTGGTTCTCGTGGTTGTGTTCATGGCCATGTTTTTAGGAAGTGTGGCTTTTGCGGCTGGAGCGAAGTACGTGTTCCTCTTCATCGGTGATGGGATGAGTTTGAGCTCTATCCATGCTACCGAGGTTTATCTTCACGATGTGAAGGGTTCAGGTAAACCCGGTGCGGAGCGGATTTCCTTCACCAAATTTCCGGTAGTCGGTTTGCAAACCACCTTCGATGCCGGGCGTTACATCACCGACTCGGCTTCGGCGATCACCGCTATGATGAGCGGGCAGAAAACTCTGGACGGGGTCCTCAACATGGATCCGGGGAAAACCGAGAAGTTCACCACCTTCGCCGAAGAAGCCCAGAAAGCGGGGATGAAGATCGGGGACTTAAGCACCGTTTCTCTGGATCACGCCACCCCGGCAGGATTGTATGCCCACAACCCCTCCCGGAATAACTACTACGACATCGCTTTGGAATTAGCGAAGAGCGGTTTCAGCTACTTCGCCGGCGGCGGTTTCCGTCAGCCCACCGGAAAAGAGAAAGATAAAGAGAGCATCTTCGACATCCTCAAAAAAGAGGGGTACACTGTGATTCAGAGCCGGAGCGACTTCGAAAAGCTCACCACCCCCGCAGACAAAGTAGTAGTGATCAACCCGGTTCTCGATGCTGAGGCGGCCATGCCCTACGCCATCGATCGCGGCGCCGAAGAATTCTCCCTGGCCGAGCTCACCCGTAAGGGCATCGAACTCCTCGATAACCCCAACGGGTTCTTCATGCATGTGGAAGGTGGAAAAATCGACTGGGCCTGCCACGCCAACGACCTCAGAACGGCCATGGGGGATATCCTCGATTTCGAGCAGGCTGTAACCGAAGCGGTGAAGTTCTACGAGAAGCACCCCGAAGAAACCCTGATCGTGGTTACCGCCGACCACGGGAACGGAGGTTTGAGCATGGGCTATACGCTCACCGGCCATAACCTTTACCCCCGCAGACTCGATCACCAGAAGGTTTCCTACGAAGTTTTCGAGAAGAAGGTCAAAGAGTACGCCGAGAAAACCCCGGCGGAGAAACAGAGTCTTCAGGACTTCTGGCCGGTGATTCAGGAACACTTCGGACTTCTGTGGCTCTCTGCGGAAGAAAGGGCGAAGCTCGAAGAAACCGCCAAGGAGAACGCCGAGGTTCGAGAGAAACTGGCCATGGCGCTTTCCGATTATGAGCGTGAGCGGCTCGAAAAAGCCTTCGCAGCCAGCATGGCTGTGTTGCGGGGCGAGAAGTTAGAGGGTGATGAAGCCAAAGTGCTCTACGGCGGCTACGATCCCCTCACCGTAACCCTCACCCACATCCTGGATGCGAAAGCCGGTTTCGCCTGGACCACTTTCTCACACACCGCCGAACCCACCCCGGTCTTTGCTCTGGGTGTTAAGGCGGAACTCTTCGACGGTTACTACGATAATACCGAAATATACAGGAAATTCAAAGAAGCCATGGGACTCACCGTGGCGGCTACCCAGTCCAAATCTTATTGATCGGTGAGAACGAACCCCTCCCTACCCTCTGGACCCCCTCTCCTCGGGGGTCCAGCCCCCGCTTTTATGAAGACACCCTGGTGAGGCGAAGTTTCGAGCGGAATTCCCAAAAAGTGTAAGATTTTTCGGGATCGAGGTCCTCGAAAAAATAGGTGGAGGCGTGGATACGATTTTCTTGCATTTTCTGGAGAGCGCTCGATGGAAATCCTCTGGCCACCAGGATTCCTCCCTGGCATTCTTTTCCGATCTCGTGCATGTAACCCATGAGTTGCTCAACATCTTTTTTTCGAGCCTGGTTCAACTTGACTTCGACCACGAACTTCTGGGAACCACCCATGGGGGTGCGGTTCTTGATGAGGATATCCACGTGTCCGGTGGTGAGCGCTTTCTCTCCCAGTACTTCGAAATCCTGGGCACAGAGGTTACCCAGGTTGCACCATTCAAGGACGTTTTGAAGATTTTTCGGAACCGAAAGCCATTGCCGGATTAGAGTCTGGAGGAAGCACTCCTGGAAAGGAGAGGTTTCTGGAAAGCAATGGGGCCCTTTCAGGGTGAAGCGGGGAATAAAAGTTTCCTCGCCAGGCGTGCCGATCTGAGTTTCTTCAGAGCACGGTACGCCCATCTGGGATACCGCCTGGAGGGTGGTCTGGTCGGCCTGGAAATGTGTTTTTCGGTAACCACCTCGCAAAAGTAGGTTTTCAGCCACATAGGCGAATTCTGCCCGGACCATGGGTTCCTCCAGCTCACGAGAGAGACTCAGGAAGAGACGAAAGGGGAAAGAGTAGGTTTTACCCGACCGGAAGGTGATCGGTTTCCATGGTCCAAGCTGGTGGGCATTTCGAAAAGCCTTTTTTGCTTTTACCCGGTAGAGGTGAAATACCCGAGCGCCGTAGAGGAATGAAACGAAGTCACCTTCTTCGATTTCCGTAAAGGTCCACAGACCGCTCTTACTCTCGGTGAAACCGGCCAGTTTATATTTAATTTAAGGCACAGATCCAGGTTCTCACGGTTGGAGAGGGCCAGCAAAAAGTACGCGATATTGGTCGCCTCCTTCCTGACAGTTTTACTCATGGTAACACGTTACGCTCAAGCTTTTCAATCCGCACTGTGCACGGTTGGTTACAGTGTTCAAAGCTCGCCGGGGAGGATAAACTCACTCTGAAAGGGAAGAGCAACCGGGACTCCCTCTGTTACGGAGGAAAGCGAAACGATGAAGCATCGGGAGTGCTTGCGGTGACTTCCCGCCTTCCACCTCCGCAGTATGCGCGTTCTTACGAGCCGGAATTTTTACCCCCACTCAGCCACTGTGAACTCGTATTCTCATCGGTGAAGCCGTCTCTCTTTTTCACACTGTTAAAAAGGTTCTCTTTGGTTTAAAGCTGAAAAACTGCCGGATTGCTTCGGGCCTTCGGCCCTCGCAAAGACACAAAAAAGGGTGAAGCCGTCTCGCTTTTCACCCTTGTGAACCCTGGGAACTACGAGACTGCTTCGCACGGCTTGCAGTGACATTTTTGGGGTCATTGTGAACCTCGTATCATCGCTTGTGAAGCAGTCTCTCTTTTCACCCCTATCGCTTCAGCGTCTCGTATTTGCCTCTACGTCACCCTGAACTTGTTTCAGGGTCTCGTCTTTGTCTCTGCGTCACCCTGAATTTATTTCAGGGTCCTCGTCTTTGTCTCTGCGTCACCCTGAATTTATTTCAGGGTCCCTTTTTTGAGATGCTGAATCGAGTTCAGCATGACGAGGTAGTAGCACCACCCAGAACACCAAAGAAGTGCGTCACCCAGAACAACACCTCTACGTCACCCTGAACTCGTTTCAGGGTCTCGTGTTTGTCTCTACGTCACCCTGAACTTGTTTCAGGGTCTCGTATCTCACCCTCTACGTGTTATTGCGAACCTCGTATTTTCGTTTCCGAAACAGTATCGGTTTCAGGGTGTAGAGGATTGCTTCACTCCTCGCAACGGTAGAAAAACCGCCGGACTGTTTCGCTACAAATCGAGGTTGTATTATCTTAAGGAGCTTAATTAAGTATGCCTGTAACAGTGAGGGAAAAGCGCTTCTCAGAGGCGAAACGAAATGAAAATCAGCGTTTAGTTCTTTGTGCCTCCTCATCCATAAAGAACCTTGGAAATGTGCCACGTTTCGTGATGTGATTTGGGTTTGGGATTCATAGCCGAATTTTGCAACAACTTCCGAAAAAATCGGGAAAAAATTTTTTGAAAAACGGGAAATAACCCTTCCTCATCTGGGTGATAAATCGGTATAATATGAAGTAGGTTCAATCCAATCTTCAAAGGAGGCGTGATGGGATGAAGAAGTCTGTGGTGTTCGTTCTGGTGGTCGCGTTAGCGGTGCTGTCCCTCTCTGCGGTGGCTTTTGCCAAGTACAAGATTGCCTTTGTGCCGAAGCTCATCGGAATCCCCTACTTCAACGCTATGGAAGAGGGCGGCAAGAAAGCGGCATAGGATTTGGATGTGGAGTTCATCTACACCGGTCCGGTGACTGCGGATGTGGCCAAGCAGATTGAGATCGTGGATAACCTCATCACCCAGGGGGTCAACGCCATCGCCGTGGCACCCAACGACCCGGCGGCCATTGCTCCGGTGCTCAAGAAAGCCAAGGAGAAGGGGATTGTGGTGATGACGAGTGATACCGATGGCGATTTCCGGGACCTCTTCGTCAATCAGGCGCTGCAGGATGAGATCGGATATACCACCATGGATGAGTTAGCCAAAGCCATGGGTGAAGAGGGTGAGTTCGCCATCGTGTCCTGTGGACCCACCGCCTGGAACCTGAATACCTGGATCCTCTATGAGCTGCAGCGGTTAGCCAATTATCCCAAGATGAAGCTCGTCACCATCCGCTATGCGGAAGAGGACGTGCAGCAGGCTATCAACGTGATGCTCGATCTCATCAACGCCTTCCCCAACTTGAAGGGTGTCATCGGGCAGTGCAGCACTTCCGCTCCGGGGGTGGCCGAGGCTATCGAGCAGGCGGGTAAAAGCGGCCAGATTGTCGCTACCGGTATTTCGGTGCCTTCCATGATGGCCAAGTACGTGAAGAGCGGTACCGTGAAGAGCTTCGTGCTCTGGAACCCGGTGGATCTCGGTTATCTCACCGTCTGGGCAGCCAAGTATCTCCTTGACGGGAATCAGTTTGAAGACGGCAAAGAGTACGAGGTGCCGGGTATCAGCACCAAACCCAAATACATTGCCAAAGATAAGATGCTGGTGCTCGGGCCGCCCAAGGTGTTCGATGCCTCCAACATCGAGCAGTTCGAGAAACTCTTTTAAAGGGTGAATCCCGAAGAAGCGCCCCAGACCTGGGGCGCTTCTTTTATTGGAGAGAAAGCCATGGAAACGGTCCTGGAAGTCAAGGGTATTTTCAAGTCCTTCGGTGGCGTGCATGCCCTCAAGGGGGTCGATTTTACACTCTCTTCCGGAGAGGTCCACGCCCTGGTGGGGGAGAACGGAGCCGGAAAATCCACCCTGATCAAAATCATCTCCGGGGCGTTGCAACCGGATGGGGGAACCATTTTCTACCTGGGAAAACCGGTGGTGGTCGATTCCCCCCGCAAAGCGCAGGAAATGGGGATTGCCACCGTCTACCAGGAACCTCTGGTGTATAACGAGCTCTCCGCCATGGAGAACATCTTCCTGGGACGGGAGATCCGCCGACCCTGGGGCGGGATTGACTGGAAGGCCGAAGAGGAAAAAGCCCGGTCGCTCTTTGCTTCCCTCGATTTACCCTCCCATTTTCTGAAAGAACCCATGGGGGAACTGAGCGTGGGTCTGCAGCAACTGGTGCTCATCGCCAAGGCTTTAGCCTATGAGTCCCGGGTGATCATTTTCGACGAGCCCACCGCCATCCTCACCGAACACGAGACCGAGCGACTTTTCGAGCTCATCAGGAAACTCCGGGAGCGAGGGGTGGGGATCATCTACATCAGTCACCGGCTGGAAGAAATTTTCCGCATTGCCGACCGGGTGACGGTGATGCGCGACGGGGAGATCCGGGGGACCTTCCCGGTGGGGGAAGTCAACCGGGACCGGATTGTGGAACTCATGGCCGGAAAGCTCCTCGTGGAAACCATAGAACGCAAGCGGAGTCGGGGAGAAAAGCCGGTGCTTGCGGTGGAGAACCTCACCAGAAAAGGGCGGTTTTATGATATTTCTTTTGAAGTCTTTCCCGGGGAAATCCTGGGGTTCTTCGGCCTGGTGGGTTCAGGGCGAACCGATGTGGCCCAGACCATTTTCGGGATTTTCCCTCCCGATTCGGGCCAGGTATTTTTTGACGGGGCGCGCATCCACTTTTCTTCCCCCGAGGAAGCGATGCGCAAAGGGGTGGCGTATCTTCCGGAAGACCGCAAAATCCAGGGACTTTTCCCCATCCTCCCGGTGGGGTACAACATCTCCATCACCTTTTTGAAAGAATTGCTGCGGGGGTTCGGGGTGGTGGATGAGCGGGAAGAACGCCTCCGGGGAGAGCGCTACGTGAAAAACCTCAATATCAAGACGCCGGATCTCCGCACCAAGGTCTACAGCTTAAGCGGCGGCAACCAGCAGAAGGTGGTCATCGCCAAATGGCTGGGGACTACCCCGCGGGTCCTGTTTCTCGATGAACCAACCCGGGGAGTGGATGTGGCTTCCAAATCGGAAATCCACACCCTCATCGCCCATTTAGCCGACGAGGGGTTAGGGGTGGTGATCATCTCTTCGGAGCTTCCGGAGATCCTCAAACTTTCCGACCGGGTGATCGTGATGCACGAGGGAAGAATTACCGGATGTTTCACCCGGGGTGAAGCCACCTCCGAAGCAATCATTCGTGCGGCGACCGGAGAACGTCTTTTAGGAGTCAGAACGCTATGACAAGGAGAACACTTTTTCGCAAACGGGAGTTTACGGTTTTCGGTTTGATCGTGGTGCTGGCAGTGGTTTTTTCCCTGACGACCGAACGCTTCCTCTCGATGAGTAACCTCACCAATCTCCTCCTGCAACTTGCCGGCACGGCCATCTGTGCCATCGGCATGACGATGATCATCATCACCGGAGGGATCGACGTTTCGGTAGGCTCGATGTTAGGGATGTCCTCGGTGGTGGCCGGAAAGCTCCTCATGGGAAACGCTCCGGTGCTTTTGGTGGTCCTTGCGGCCATGGGGGTGGGGCTTTTGATGGGTCTTACGAACGGCTCCCTCATTGCCTATGGGAAGGTGCCTCCCATCATCGTGACGCTGGGAATGCTCAACATCATCCGCAGCCTCCTCTTCCAGCTTCTGGGGGGGGCGGTGGATTTCCGGTGTACCCCCCGTCATCCGGGTGATCGGTCTGGGGAGGTGGCTGGGGATACCCATCTCCATGTGGATTGCGGTGCTCCTCATCCTCTTTTTTAGCTATTTCCTGAATTCCCGTCCCCTGGGAAGAGCCATCTACGCCCTGGGGAATAACCCCGAGGCCGCCCGGGTCTCCGGGGTGAACCTGGCCCGGACCACCCTCTTTGTCTATGCGCTTACCGGAGTTCTGGTGGGTTTTGCCGGTCTCATCTATGTGGCCCGCACCGGCATCGTCCAGACCAACACCGGAACCGGGTTTGAACTGGAAGTTATCGCCGCGGTGGTGCTGGGAGGCACCAGCATCCTGGGAGGGAAAGGGACGGTAATCGGAAGCCTCCTGGGGGCGTTTCTCGTGGGAATCATCAAGAACGGGATGATTCTTCTGAACGTCCCGGCGCTGAGCGAGGGGCTGGTGATCGGCGCACTGATCCTCATCTCGGTGGTGATCGACGTGATTCGGGCAAGGGGAGAACGCCTATGAGACGCATGCTGGGACAGATCGTGGAAAACCGGATGCTCTTTCTGCTTCTGCTTTTACTGATTCTCTTCATCGTTTTTTCCCTGGGGGTGCCGGGGTTTTTCACCTTCTACAACCTCACCAATATGACGCAGTACGGGGTGGAGCTGGGGCTTCTCGCTCTGGCGGAGATGCTCGTCATCCTCTCCGGTGGTGGTGGCATCGACCTCTCGGTGGGATCCATGTTGACGCTGGTGGCCATGGTGATCGGGGTGCTCATCGGACGGGTCGGTTTCAACCCCTCCCTTTCAATTCTTCTCGGGCTTTTAGCCGGGGTGGGAATGGGTTACGTGAACGGGGTTCTGGTGAGTTATCTACGGATTCTGCCCCTCATCGTGACGCTGGCTTCACTCTACATCTATAAGTCGCTGGCTTTGATCGTGGCGGTGGATCCCCGCTTCGGCCCCAACCCCATGCCGGTCTCCAATTTTCCCGAGACCTTCTACTTCGTCGGCCAGTTCCGGGTGGGGGGAATTCCCTTTCAGGTGCTCTTCATCTTTATCCCCGTGATTCTCATCCTCTGGTTTCTCCTTGAAAAACACGCCTTCGGCCGCTACCTCTATGGTGTGGGGAGTAACGAGACCGCCGCACTTTTCTCCGGCATCGATGTGCGCCGGGTGCGTCTTACCGTGTACACCCTGGCTGGGCTTCTGGCGGCGCTCTCGGGGTGGATCATCACTTCCCGCATCGCCAGCGCCCGCCCCGACATCGGCCTGGGCTATGAAATGCAGGCCATCACCATTGCGGTCTTGGGAGGTGTGAACATCAAAGGCGGTGAGGGTACCATCGGCGGGGTGATCATGGGGGTAGCCATCATTACCCTCCTGTACAACGGCATGCAGCTCGCCGGCATCCACCAGATCTGGCAGCTCGGTTCTCTGGGGCTGGTGCTGGTGGGCAGTGTCTTCCTCAACCAGGCACTTTTGGCGCGACGGAAGTTCTGAAAAAACCTGCCCCGCTTCTCAAGAGGCGGGGTTGATTTCTCTTTTCGAGTTTTGCTATACTGTTTTGTGGAGGTGAGGCGCTGCCCCATGAAGCGGCTGGTCTTTATCGTCCTTCCGGTGGTATTTTTCTTCCTCCTTTCTTCACCCGGTCTGGCGCAGCTTTCCACCTTCTTCGACCTTCTCTCTCAAACCCCCCGGTTTTTGACTCCGGAATCCACCTCGGATACCCTTTCCCGTTATGGGGAAACGGTGCTCTTTCCTTTACTCGATGGGGAAGAGAAAGATCGCTTTGTGAAACTGGTGGAAGAGTTCCAGGGGGTGGAAGCGCAGCTTGAAGAGAATGCCCGCAGGAAAAACGAGTTCCTGCGGGTGCTCGAGAAAGAGGTCCCCAACCTTACTCCCGAAACGGTGGAAGCGAGGATTCAGGAAGTGATCCAGAGCGAGGAGGCTACCGCAGAACAAGAACGCCGGAAGCTCGAAGAGGCTCTGGAGGGCGAGCGGAAAAAGCTCGAAGAGCTTGAGAAGGAGCGACAGGAACTGGATAGGAAGTACCCCCTGGTGGAGTTTCTCCTCTGGTCCCAGATTGACAAGACGAACTACGAGTGCCGCACTCTCAGCGGTCTTAACACGTACCGCTTTGTGTTGTTTCTGGCTACCGATTTGCCTGAACCGGATGCGTTTTACGGAGAATACGGTGTCTTTCGGCGCCGGCTTGCGTTCGTGACCAGAATGCCGTTTCAAACCGTTGGGGGAAGTATTACTTGGCTCAATGTCTATACCCTTCTGGGCCCCGGCGAGGAGCGGGATTTTAACGCTTCTCTGAAAGAGATCGAAGCAAAGATTGTCCGGAAAGAAGATACCATTCATCAGCTTCAGGAAGCCCAGCAGGAGGTGCTCCGGAAATCCACCGTAGAAAGAGAACGCTGGGAAAATTACCGCAAAACCTGGCAGGATCTGCAGGCGCAGGAGCAAATGCTGGTGCGGTCTCGCCAGGCGATTCTTGAACGTGTTGCCGAGTCCCTCTTTCGGTGGGGATACGATTCCCTCATCGCCCCCCACTTCGGAGAGCGCTTCTGGCCTTTTTTGGTATCTTCCTCCCGGGATGGGGATCTCTCTGAGAAGCTGCGAAGACTCGAAGAGCGCTTCCTCATTCTCCTTACGGTTCTGGTGCGACCGGTTTTTAAAAACCCCAATCCCCAGGACGGCACCGTGACGCTTTCTTTTGAGGACGTGCTTTCACCTGCAGAGCGTAACCTGGTTTCGAAGCGGATGGAGCATTTCCCGCATCTTCAAACGGCAGGGTTTTCGCTTGAAAAGTACGTTTTCAACAAATGGCAGGGTCTTGCCACCCTCTCTACCCCCCTTGGCGGCCAGAGCATTCCGGTCAAATACGTCCCCAAAAAGCCCTATGATGAGTACCGTCTTTTGAGCCTTGCTTTTCCGGACCTTATGGTACCTTTTCGCTACGAGCACCCTCAGGAGAGCGTTACCCAGGAATCCCCTGCGCCTCCGCAAGAGGAGGTTATCCGGAGCGCTTCGGCCGAAGTTTCTGCCCCTCAAGGGACACCTCCGCCCGATACTGCGTCGCCACCACCCTCCGAAACGGGGTTCACCCTCCCGGAGAAGGTTTCTCTGGGGGAGGAAGTGCGGCTTACCCTTCACTTCCCCGGCTTTCTTGCCGGAGGAACGCTGGTGGTAGCAGATGGCGAATATACGGAGCGTTTTCCGGTTGAGGGAGATTCGGCAGTCCTTCGGTTGCGTTTGTATAAGCCGGGGACAAAGACCCTCTCTTTCACCGTTTTTGAGGGGGAGGAGCGGGTTTGGGGAAAAAGCGCAGAGATCCTCGTGGAAAAGAGCTTCCTCGGTGAGCCCCTTGAGGAAGGTGAAGAAGGGTATCTTCTGAGGGTCTCCGAGCAACTCCTTGAAAAGCTTTTTGGGGAAAACCGCATGGTTTCCATTGCCGGAGTGCTGCTTTTTGCGGGGAGAGAGGGCCTGGTGAGTTACCCCGGGGCGCTCCTTGTGGCAAGGGAGGTAGCGCTGCGATGTGGGCTCCCCCCGGGGTATGACGGTTACCTCAAACCCACCGGAAAAGGGGTGCGGCTTGCCTCTTTGGCCGTTGCCTGCCTTTCGGAGGAATTCCTCTGGGTGGAAGGTCTCTACGATTTCCGGGGAAGGCCGGTTTCCTGGCGCCTGCGTCAGCTTGAAGCGCGAAAGAGGGATGCAAGCTCTCTCCTTCAGGGAAAGGGTGTTTCGAAGGATGGCGAAAAGCTCTTTCCGGTGAACACCGAAGAACCCTCTCTTCTTCAAGCGGTGATCGTGATTCCGTGGGAAATCCTGCAAAAACCATTGCAGGGAGAAATAGAAAAAGGAGGTCGACCTCAGTGAAAAGGGTAACGCTTGGTATCCTCATCGCACTTCTGGTGCTTGTTTTCGCCGTTTCAGGGGGAGCACAGGAGAAGAAGGTGTGGGGGAAGCGCAACATCTGGGCTAAAGAGCTCACCGAACACCTCACAAGGCTCTACGGAGGGATAACCCAGCTTGTAGAGCGGGGTTTGAGCGAAGAACTCGGTGATCCCGACTTTTTGGAAAAAACGAAAAAGGAGATAGAGGAGCGTTTCCATCCCGAGCTCATCCCTGAGGGTGTGGAAAACGTGGAGCAATTTGCCACCGCTTTCGTGGGCTACCTCATCGACACCCATCAGACCCTCAAAAGCGAGTGGCTCGCCGATGAGGCGTTCATCGAGGAACTCAAAAAGGTAACCATCGAAAACCTTTCCAGCTGGAGCCGCTGTCCGTACGCTCTGGCTCCCAAACTCTTCGAGGGCTGGCGCATCCAGGCTTTGCCACCGGTGCGGGTAGGGGTTGAGTTTTCGAGTGATGATGGGCGGGTTTTCCTTCGTTCTATTGACCTCAACGGACC
>Ga0209809_1001834_pt1 | contig 16275 bp, 12 predicted proteins | sample YNPMSTMetaG_FD_186172 | JGI IMG/M metagenome (GOLD analysis project Ga0209809, IMG submission 186172) | Anoxygenic and chlorotrophic microbial mat microbial communities from Yellowstone National Park, USA - YNP MS-T MetaG (SPAdes) (version 2) ... | reverse complement strand
GCTTCCCACAGGCACTCTTCCGGTCCCACCCAAACTCGCCAGTCCGCGCGGCGCCGCCCCAGTGCCACCACGTGCGCCAGGTACTGCAAATCGCCCGAGCTGTCCTTCAACCCCACCACCGAGTCCCATTCCATGAGCCGGACCAAGGTTTCCGGTTCGAAGCGTACCTTGGTCATCTGCGGCATGTTGTAAAGGATCAGAGGCAGCGGCAGTTGCCGGACCAACAGCCGGACAAAGTGCAGCAGCTCCGGTTGTCCGGCCGGGAAATAGTAAGGCGGAGCGGTCACCACGGCCTGCGCACCAGCCTCCGCGGCAGAGCGGGCCAGGGCGACGGCCTCGACCATGGCCGTGTCCGTGATTCCCACCCAAACAGGTCGTCGTCCCCGCACCAGGCTGCAGACCCGCTGGATGAGCTCGCGCCGCAACCGATAACTCAGACTGGGCGCCTCGCCGCTGGTGCCCAGGACGAACACGGCTTGGACGGCGCCTTGGATCACCCGTTCTACCAGTCGTTCCAAGCCTGCCACGTCCAATGCATCCGGCCCCGTCAGCGGCGTCACCAACGGCGGCACGATCCCCTCCACCGGCTGCCAAACCGTGTGCTCCATACCTATAAAGCCCGGGCCCGGCGTGGCGTCGATACCCACTCATGGCCAACTGGCCCGACCCAGCCCGAGACCGATCCAGCCTGGTTGGAAGCTACTGACATTCGTTCGTATCGTCCAAGCGCCCGTGGCGGCTCGCCCGTGGCGGCTCCACTCGTGCGTGTCCAGACACCGACGCCCCTCAGAAGCGGCCAAAACTTTCTCTCGCAACTCAGCCGCCCCTCGGCGTCGCACCACACAAGCCCCACAACGACAAAGACAGCCTCCCGGCCGGATCGGCCGCGTTCTGCCAATCCCGCTGTGGGGGTCGGCCGCCGAGGTTCGTCGGGGTCATTTTCGATTCTTTTGCGCCGAGGGGCGAAGGGGCCGCTTTGCCCTCCCGGGCAGCCTGACTCCAGGGATCCACCAGCTTCTGAGCCCACTTGCGCTCGGCACCTCCAGCACCAGCCACCGTGCACGGCCCGCACCCCGGCGGCAGCATGCCACCGCCTGCGATGGCCCACTGGAGCGCTGTTTCCCCAGACACTCCTGTGTCGCCGGCAGCAGCCGCATCCGGATCTGGCGAGTGCACGTCATGGCCAACACGGCGGACGTCAGCATGAAACACGGGCCGGGAACCCGACAAGTGTCATTCCTGCCAAAACGCATACCATTGCTGCCGTCCCTTTCCGTGCGGTCAGCCCGGCAACCTGACATGGGGGGGCTGGGGGCGTCAGGATCCGACCGGTGCTTCGGCCGCGGCGTTTGTGTGATGGCGCTCCGGGGTTGGAAGGGAGGCGCTGCGGCGGCGCGTCGTCGTAGGCTCCGCAACGAGGCGGCCACCTGGGGGAAGCGGCGGGCCCCGTGGGAAGCCTTTCGGCCTGGTTTGAGACCGGGCCACTCCACTTCTTACGGTGAAAATTTCCCTGGCAGAAAGGAGTAACTGACGGAGCCGGCGGGCGGGCAAAGGTTTGGCCCGGCGTCGGAACCGCCGCGGGGCACGCGCGCACGGACCGCTTCATGGGCGCTGCGGCCCACGCAGGGGCGCCCGGGACATTCCCTAGCCCGCCGCACCGGTGAGCCCGCCATATGCCGTGCGCTGGCGATGGACGGCTGCGGCGAGCGAGGCATGCAGAATGGGCCAGCTTGCTGGCGGTCGGGTAAACACGGTGTTGGCGGGTCTTGTGCTTGTCCACCGAGAAGTCGGTCCGAGACACGAAAAGCCGGCTTTGGAGGCTTGCCGTGGGCCGTCTGGGCATCCCAGCTCCGTTTGAACCATGCCGCTTCGAGGCCGGCACGGCTGTTCCTGCACCAGGAGCTTGGGAGATTTTGTGGCGCCAGAGCCTGAGCGTCTGAATTCGGGCCGGCGGATCCCTGCTACTTTCGCGTTTGCTCCCGTGGCCTTGCCTCTCGATCATGCCGATATGATCGCGCGCTACTCTCGGCCCGAGATGCGGGCCATTTGGTCGGAAGAGAACAAGCTGCGGCTGTGGTTGGAGATCGAGCTTCTGACGGCCGAGGCATTGGTGCAGGAGGGAATCGTGCCCGCCGCCGATTTCGAGCGGATCCGCGCCGGGTGCCGTGCCTGTCAGAAGGATCTGCCCGGGTTGCTGGCCCGGCAACGCGAGCTGGAGCAGACGTTGCAGCACGACGTCATCGCCTTTACCACGGCCGTGGCGGAAAAAATCGCGCACCGGGCGAGCCGTTGGCTGCACTACGGACTGACCTCCAGTGACGTGGTGGACACAGCTTTGGCCGTCCAGATGGTGCAGAGCGCCGACCTCTTGCGTGCGGATCTGAAAGCGCTATTGCCGGTGGTGGCACGGCGCGTACGCGAGCACAAGGCCACCCCGTGTATCGGGCGCAGTCACGGGATTCACGCCGAGCCGATCACTTTCGGTTTCAAGCTGGCCGGCATGTACGACGAGTTCCGACGGGCCCGGCGGCGTTTGGAATCGGCACGCTACTCGGTGGCCGTGGGCAAGCTCAGCGGCGCCGTGGGTACCAGCGCGCATCTGCCACCGCGCGTGGAAGCGTACGTGTGCCGCAAATTGGGACTGCGTCCAGCGCCGGTGGCCACGCAGGTGGTGCCTCGAGACCTGCATGCGGAGTTTCAAACCGTTCTGGCCGTGCTCGGCGCCAGCATCGAACGCTGGGCAGTGGAGTTTCGGCACCTGCAACGCACGGAAGTCCTCGAGGTCGAGGAACCCTTCGGTCGCGGCCAGAAGGGCAGCAGCGCCATGCCGCACAAACGCAATCCCATCACGTGGGAACGGCTCACGGGGCTGGCGCGTCTGCTCCGTGCCCATGCCCTGGCCGCGCTGGAAAACGTCGCCCTCTGGCATGAACGCGACATCAGCCACAGCTCGGTCGAGCGGGTGATCTTGCCGGATTCCTGCATTCTCCTGGACTATATGCTGGACCTGTTGCGTCGTCTGATGGAAGGCCTGCAGGTATATCCGGAAAACATGTGGCGCAATCTGGCCCTGTCGCTGGGCCTGTGGCACAGCCAAACCGTCCTGTTGGCCCTGATCCGCAAAGGTCTGACGCGCGAAGAGGCCTATGGCCTGGTGCAACGCAACGCCATGAAAACCTGGCAGGTCAAACAGTCAGGCCGCCAAGACGCCGACTTTCTCCAGGTGTTGCAATCCGACCCGGAGGTGGCACGGCATTTCGAGCCCGGGGAGCTGGAGCGGCTTTGCTCGCTCGAATTCCATTTTCGCCATCTGCCCCGGCGGTTCCGGGCACTGAAACTCTAGCCTCAGTAGAGACGACGGGGGCTGATCGCGGCGAGCTGCGGAGGGCCTTCGGGTGGTTTTCTGTCAGTAAAGCCACTGCAGGATCCGCCCCTCCGGATCCAGTTGGACTCCCTGTCGCCGGTAGGCCCAGCACATGTAACTGACGCTAACGAAGAACGAGGCAGGCAGACGATTGACCGCGCAAATCTTGGCCCCCAACAAGGTGGTCCGCCCTCCGAAGCCCATGGGCCCGATACCCAGCTCGTTGGCGGTCCGAACAATGTCCTGTTCCAGAGCGTCGAGCACGGGATTGGGATTGCGGTCATCCAAGCGGCGCAGGAACTGCCGTTTGCTGTATTCGTAACCCGTGGCCCGGTCTCCGCCGATGCATACCCCCAGCACGCCTGGACCGCAGCCCTTGCCCTGCGCCTGCAAAACCGCATCCAAGATCACCTTGCGAATCCCGGCCAGATCCCGATTGGCCTGCAGGTTCTCATCCGGCAGGGAGTATTGAGCGCCGACGTTCTCGCAGCCGCCGCCCTTGAGGACCAGGCGCACCCGCACCTCCGCCGACCGATGCTGATGAAAATGAATCGTGGGCGAACCAGGCCCAACGTTGGTACCGTCGTTCTTCCCGGTCAGCGAATCGACCGAATTCTGCCGCAGATAGCCCTTGCGCGTGGCCAATCGGACTGCCTCGCACGCGATTTCTTCGAACGCCACCTGATCATAACCCACCGGACAATCCACATAGAACAGGATGCTACCGGTGTCCTGGCAGATCGGTTGGGATTTGCGTCGAGCCAGCTCGATGTTGGCCCGGATGATTTGCAGGGCTGATTCGGCGATGGTGCCTTTCTGCTCCTGCTCCAGCGCCGCCAAAATGGTCCGCTGCACATCCTCCGGCATCTCGACCGAGGTACGCCGGATCAACTCGACCAACGAAGCCTGCAGTTCAGCGTTCATGACCGGGCCAATGTAGAGCTGCCGGGCCCGTGCCGCAATGCGGCCGCAGCCCGCAACCCACCAAACGCTTGGTTTCCCGACCCGACTGGTGTTTCATCCGGGGCGGTTATGGACGAAACCAATGCCCTGATTGAACAGCGCAAGGCGAAGTTGGCCGCCCTGCGGGCGCGCGGCCTGGACCCGTTCCGCAACAAGTTCACTCCTTCGCTCACCTGCGCCGAGGCACGGAGCCGTTACGCCGAGGGTCTTGCGGTGGCCGTGGCCGGCCGCGTCACCGCCCACCGCGACATGGGTAAGAGCCTGTTTCTGGACCTGAGGGACGGCAGTGGCCGGCTTCAGGTTTACGCGCAGCAGAATGTCCTGGGTCCGGATACCTACGATTGGCTCAAGCACATTGACCTGGGCGATTTCCTCGGCGTGCGCGGAACGCTCTTCACCACCCGCACCGGCGAAATTTCGGTCCGTGCCACCGAATGCGTGCTTTTGGCCAAGGCCCTGCGGCCGCCCCCGGCCAAGTGGCACGGCTTGGAGGACACCGAAATCCGCTATCGCCAGCGCTACCTGGATCTCATCGCCAATCCGGAGGTCAAAGACCGCTTCCTCAAGCGGAGTCAGATCATCCGCGCCATCCGGGAATTCCTGTACAACCGGGGCTTCGTCGAGGTGGAAACCCCCATTCTCCAATCCATCCCGGGCGGTGCGGCAGCCCGACCATTCAAGACCTGGCACAATGCTCTGGGCTGCGAATTTTACCTGCGCATTGCCCTGGAACTGCCCCTCAAACGGTTGTTGGTCGGCGGCTTCGATCGTGTCTTCGAACTGGGCCGAACCTTTCGCAACGAGGGCATCTCCCGCCGGCACAACCCGGAGTTCACCATGCTCGAGGCTTACCAGGCCTACGGGGACTACGAGACCATGATGGAGTTGGTCCAGAGCATGATCGTGCACGTGGCGCAAACCGTCCTGGGCACTGTCCAGTTGGAACACCGCGACGCCGAAGGGCAACTGATCCGGACCATCGACCTGACTCCGCCGTGGCCCCGCCGCCGCTACAAGGACCTGGTCCGGGAACGGGTCGGGCACGACTGGTTCGAGCTGACGCCGCAGCAGCGTCGGACCCGGGCCGTCGAACTGGGGGTCGAACTTGCCCCGGATTACGAGGATTTTGAGGTCACTCAGGCCGTGTTTGAAAAACTCATCGAACCCACGCTCATTCAGCCGGTCTTCGTCACCCATCTGCCCAAGGAGCTCATCCCCCTAGCCAAACTCTCGCCAGAAGACCCTTCCACCGTGGAGGTCTTCGAGCTTTGCATCAACGGCCAGGAACTGGCCCCGGCCTACACCGAGCAAAATGACCCGATCGAACAGCGGGAACGGCTGGAGCACCAGGCCGGCGGAGAACGGCAAAAACTGGACGAGGATTTTCTGATCGCCTTGGAACATGGCATGCCCCCGGCCGGCGGCATGGGCATGGGCATTGACCGACTCTGCATGACTCTGCTCGGTCAGGAAAGCATCCGCGACGTGATCCTCTTTCCCCAACTGCGGCCCAAACAGCCGGGAACATCCACCTCGGTCGGGGCCAAGCCTGCGGCCGGCTCTTGAAGTGGGCTGCTTGGCAGCCGAGCTGTCGGAGCGAGTCCGGCCGCCGGTCAAGCCCTCGGCCGTCCGGCCGAGAAACCATCGGGTCCGCGTTTCCTTGGGCCCGTGACCTCGAAGCGCCCATGGTACCGTGGACCCGCGCGCCGCTCTTTTCCGCCAGGCAAGGGTCACTCCATCGAACGGCGTGGAAGGCCGATTTTCTGGACCGAGGTCCCGCGTTCCTGCTCCAGCCCGTTGAGCACCTGCGCCGCCGGATTTTCCGCCGAGAGCTCACAAGGAAGCAAACTGCAGGCCGGAGGATCGAGCCGCGGGTGGCCAATCCAACCCGCTTGCGGTGCCACCGGTATTTCGCCTGTCGCGCGCCGCTTCGCCACATCCCCACGCATCCCGCGGGCGTCCCACTTCCAATCCGGTCCGCGGGGACTTCCAACACTGTCCGGAGCGTGGTACGGTGGCCGCATGGCGCGGAAAACAGCTCAGCCAGAATCCTCGCGGGGGCCAAGAGATGTCGTTGGCTTGGCGCTGGCGGCGGTAGCGTTGGTGCTGCTGGTGGCCCAGTGGTCGTTTGACCCCCACGACCTGCCCCTTCACCGTCATCCGCCCAACCAACCTGCCCACAACCTGGCCGGACCGGTGGGAGCCTATTTGGCCAATGCCTCCTTTTTCCTGCTGGGGATGGCGGCTTTTCTTTTGCCACCGCTGCTGCTTTTAGTGGCCTTGGGCTGCTGGTGGGGTTCCTTGTCGTTCTTACGACGCCGTTGGGGTTGGGCCGTGGTGTTGCTCCTCTCGGGGTGCGGGTTACTGCACATGGCGGAAAACTGGGTCGTTTTGAGGCAATGGCGCGAGAAACTGGGGGCACCCGGTGCGGGCGGGGTCCTCGGCGCTCTCAGCTACGATTACCTGTTTTGGACCGTTGGCCCCGTGGGGGCAGCTATCCTCTACGGTGCGCTCTATCTGGTGGGCCTCTGCTACCTGACCAACTTTCAAATCGGCGAGTGGGTGCGACACGGGATTCAAGAACTTCGGCGCCTGCGAACCGGTAGCAGCGATGCCCTGGAACAAAAAGCCCGCGAGCTCGAGGAACGTAAGAAGGCCCTCGAAGAAAAGCTGGCCCAAGCCGGCCTTGGTGCTGATCTCCAACCGGTACCGGAGCCAAAAATTCGCGATCTGAGCGTGCCGCAGCCCAAGCAAGCAACGCCGTCTCCTCCCGTCCCCCTCCCGCCGGAGCAAACCGGCACCCACAGCACCTCCGAGACACCAGAGCCCCAGCCTGTGCCCCCAGCAACAGTGTCAAGGGCCGACACTCCCCAAGAGCCAGCAGCCGCATCGAACACCGCGGCCCCCACCGCGCTTCAGGCAGAAGCCGGTCGCCCCGAACCTTCCCCGGCCACCACCCCGGCGGCCCCCGGATCCGTCAAGACGGAAGCCGATCGCACTGCGCCGGTGGCCGCCCCAATCGCTCCAGCGTCCAAAGCGCGCAAACCCAAGCCCCTGGCGGTGGCCGCTCCTCCCGTGATCGGGAATTACCAGTTGCCCAGGCTGGATTTCCTTCAGCCGCCCGACCTGTCTGCCAAGCCGACCGAATCCAAAGAAGAGCTCCTGGCCAACGCTCGGCTCATTCAGCAGACGCTGGCACAGTTCGATATCCCTGTGGAGCTGGGCGACATCACCAAAGGCCCCACCATTACCCGGTACGAATTGCATCCGGCCCCTGGCGTCAAGCTGGAGCGGATCACCGCCCTGACCAACAATCTCACCGCAGCCCTAAAGGCCGAGCGCATCCATGTGCTGGCCCCCGTGCCCGGTAAAAGCTCCGTCGGCGTCGAAGTCCCTAACCGGGTCAAAACCAAGGTCATGATGCGAGACCTGTTGGAAACCGAGGAATGGCGCAACACCCGGGCGCGCATCCCCTTGGCTCTGGGCAAGGACGTCTATGGAAACCCCATCATTGCGGATTTGGCGGAAATGCCTCACCTGCTGATTGCGGGCAGCACCGGCTCGGGCAAGTCCGTTTGCATCAACGCCATCATCGCCTCCCTGCTCTACCGGTTCACTCCGGACCAGCTCCGCTTTGTCATGATCGACCCCAAGGTCGTCGAACTCCAGCAGTATAACGTGCTGCCGCATCTGGTGGTCCCGGTGGTGACCGATCCCAAGAAGGTCATTCTGGCCCTGCGCTGGGTCGTCAGCGAAATGGAGAAACGTTACCAGATCTTTGCCCGCGTGGGTGTTCGCAACATCGCTTCCTTCAACAGCCGCCCGCGCCACAAGCCCCTGCCCGAACGCGAGCCTGAGCTACCTCTGAAGGTGCGCCGGGAGAAGATCGAGCCGGCCGCCGACGGCTTTGCAGTGGAGGTCGATGAGGAAATTGTCGTGCCGCGCGAGGAAGACATCGTCATCCCGGACAAGCTCAGTTACATCGTGGTCATTATCGACGAGCTGGCCGACCTGATGCTGGTGGCGCCGGCCGACGTGGAAATGGCCATTGCCCGCATCACCCAGATGGCGCGGGCCGCTGGCATTCATGTCATCGTAGCCACCCAGCGCCCCAGCGTCGATGTCATCACCGGGGTCATCAAGGCCAACATCTCCGCCCGCATTGCTTTCCAATGCGCCTCTCGAGTCGACTCCCGCACCATCCTTGACGCGATGGGCGCTGAAAAACTCCTCGGCAAGGGCGACATGCTCTACCTGCCGCCAGGGTCCGCCAAACTCATCCGGGCTCAGGGCGCACTCATCACCGACGAGGAAATCCAGCGCATCGTCGAGTTCATCGCCAAGCAAGGCAAACCCAACTACGACCTCGAAATCCACGAACAACTCTCCAAGCCCGCCTCGGATCTCGATCCGGACGACGGCATCGACGAAGACGAGGAGCTCATCCGCCAATGCATCGAGGTGATCCGCAGCGAACAGAAAGCCAGCGTCTCCCTGCTCCAGCGCCGATTGCGCCTCGGCTATACCCGTGCGGCTCGCATCATGGACGAACTGGAAAAACGCGGAATCGTCGGCCCCAGCAAAGGAGCCGAGCCACGGGATATCCTCATTGATCTGGACGCGCCGGAGAGCCCCGGCAATGCCCCGCCTGGCAGTCGCCCCGCCTGAATAAATCCAGATGGCTGCGCACCCCTTAGCCCCCAAGCCACGCGCTCAGCCTTTTGCCGATCCGCACGGAATGCCAGCTCTGCAAAGCCCCGGCAGTCCGCAGGCTCCCCAAGCAGCCCGATGGTAAGCCAGTCATAAGGCAGCCTTGAGTTCCGCGGGCGGCAAGCGGGTCATCAAGGTCACCCCTTGCGGGGCCTGCCCTGCCCCGCCCGGCGCGCCGCAGGGAGGCGTGCGGCCGCAGCTTGTCGGCACAAGGTCGGCTACCTGCTCCACAACAGCAGATCCTACCGCCTACGGGCTGGCCGCCCAGCAGCACACACCACACCCAGTTCGGACTGGCCCTTGGGGATCTGACGCCGGCCCGCCAGGGAGGCCGTTAGTTCCCGAGGGGGAAAACTGTGCCAGCGGCGCTTTCACCCGTTCTTGAAGGTTCTTCGGCAGTGTGGATAGATTGCCCTCGAAGCTCAGGAGGCACTCGGCGTTCGTGTTCCAGCCCCGTTGGGCTGTGGTCTGGGTCTCAGGCGGGGAGGGCCTGCAGGCTGACCTTGCGCGACCGTCCTGATCAAATTCTTGGAGAGTTGTCGGGTTCCGTGGGTTTGGTGGGTTTTGGTCTTTCCGGCGGCCGTGCCCAGGCAGTGTTGACGGGGCCCAGGGATCCAAGCTCAGCACCGAGGGGTCGCCTCTCCCTGGCACGATTTTTTGCCATCGATGAGTATCTGTTCGTCTTCGGGCGCCGGGCCGCAGATTTGTTCCTGCACCTGGAGAAGAACTTTTTCGAGGGCCTCGTCGTTCAGATGCTGCCTAACCGACAAAGGCTCGGCTGGCTGGGGGCCGGAAAGGTGCCCACTTTTGCCGGCGAATCCCCAGGGCGCGGTGGGGGGGACTGCTTGAGGCCTTGGACCAAAGCAGCCAGGTCGTTGAGGTCGCGCGGGACGCCGCACAGACAGGTCAACAGGCAGATGGCCACCAGGCTCCAGAGCGGATCACGACCGTTGCGGGCAAGGGCTTGGGCTCGGGAGTGGCGAGCGGTTGTGTTTGGACTTGGGCCAGAGCGCTGCAATCGGGCTGTGGAGCGGTGCGAGTGTTTGCAGGCAAGCCCCGAGAAGGAAACACCTGCGGGGCCAAGTGCAGCCCTGGGAGACGATCGGAGTTTTTTTCGGTGAACGATCGGTGGGATTTGGACAAGGGCGTGGCTGGGATGGTCAATCCAGCCAACAGGGTATACCGCTTCAAAAACATCGAACCGCAACAATCCATTTGGTGCTGCCCCCAGACCTGCGCGACAGGGTGGCTGAGGATGACTTGGTCACTACCTCATCCAGGCTGTCGAACGACTGCCGCTGTCGGCGTTCGCAATCCATTACAGCGGGTGTGGGGACCAACAGGATCGGGCCCGCATGCAATTGGCATTGCTGCTCGACTGCTGCGCCAGCGGCGTCTTCAGTGGCCGGCGCATCGGGCGGGCCATCTACCGGGATATTTGCGGTGCGGTACTTTACCGACGCCTCCTCCGGAGTGCGCTCCCCCACTGCACCCTGCGGCGCCACCGCAGGGAAGCCACCCCGGCGGTCTTGGAGCAGGTGCTCGCTCTGGCACAAGCTTTGGAGCTGCTTCCCCTGGGCACCCTCCGTCTCGACGAGACCCCCCTTCCGGCCAATGCCTCCAAAAGACAGGAGCCTCACCGATCAACCAGCTGAGCCGTTGCGGGCCAACTGCCACAGGAGGTAGAGGCCCTTGCTACAGCCATCCCTCCAGGGCCAGTCCGAAGGATGAGGTCGCGCAGAAACTGCCTCCAAGTGTCGCCCGGCACCAAGCGGTGCCAAAGAAGATCAAGGAAGCCTGCAGGGCGGTGGGAAGCGCGGACCCGCGCGCGGGGGCCGAGGCGGAGCGCGCCGAAATCCAACGCCCACTAACGGCAAAGCAAGCCTGGGAAAAGTCGGTTCATAACTCGCTCTTCCAACGGTCTCTGCCACGCGGGCGCCCAAGCAAATAGATCAATTTCGCCGATCCAAACGCATGCTGCGGCGCAAGAGTCCCCAGGAAGACCCCAGCCGGACTGACAACACGCAGGAGGTGAGGGAGACCGAAGGCAGCGCCTGATTGTGGACCGGTGGGTCAGGGACAGTGCCACCGACGTAGGCCGGTTGGAGCCGGATTAGCAGAGCATCCGCCCAGAGCTGGGTCAGTCGACGATGCTGCTGGCCGGCTGCGGGTCTGGGGACAAGGAGGACCTGGAACGGCTGGGGCGGGAGCAACCCGAATCGAACTTGTAGGGGAGTGTGAGTCGGGAAGAAGCGCGTGCGCAAGGCCGCTACGACGCCCCACCGTCCAACCAGCTCAACAGCCCCAAGAAAATCCCTAACCCCGTGCGGGTAGCGATGGCTGAGGCACCCAAGAATCCCGAGGGACAGGCGATGGACAGGAAACGGATCTGCCCCGTGGAGCCGGTGTTGGGGTGATCACGCTGGGGCTGCGGTTTTGGTGATCTCTGCTGCAGGGGCTTGAAAGAGGTATGGGAAATGGGCATTCGCGGGCCTGGCCTGCAACTGAAGTCTGCAGGATCGGCTGGGGGGCAGGGCTGAAAAAGTGGCGGCAGGGGACTAAAAAAGCAAAGCGAACCCAACGGGCCCGTTGGCTTGGCGCGCGGATGGATGGCGGCTCAATTCCTGCCGGAGGGCCCTGGTGCGGGTTGGCAGAAAGGGGGTATCCGACCTGTCTGAATGGCTCAGAATCCAGCCTCACCGCAGATCGGAGAAAGAGGCCAGGTCCGACAGGCCCCGAACCCAGTGGGATTGGCTGCATTCAGGCGATTTGAAGCTGGTAGACGGGCCGGGACCGGGCAAAAGTGCTTCCGAGGCGAGCGATGCTGGTCTAGCCTGTGGCCAAGATGAAGACGGTGCCTGCCATTGCATGGCCCCGCAGGGTGGGATCGGTGCCTCGCCTATGGCGCAGGGAGGTGGCTGCGGTGCTCATCCCGGAGGAGCAATTGGCGCGTCGCGTGCGCGCGCTGGCCCGACAAATCCAGCGGGATTACCAGGGTCGGGATCTGGTTTTGGTGGCGTTGTTGAACGGCACGCTGGTGTTTTTGGCGAATTTGATTCGGCACCTGTCGCTGCCGTTACGGCTGGATTTCATCGGGGTGTCGAGTTATGGGGCAGGCACATCGCCGGGGCGGTTGGTGTTCACGAAGGAGCTCGGGCTGGAAGTGGGTGGGCGGGATGTGTTGGTGGTGGATGACATTCTGGACACGGGTCGGACGCTGCGGCGTGTGCTGGAGCGGTTGCGTCGGCTCCGGCCGCGTTCTTTACGGGTCTGCGTCCTACTGGAGAAGAAGGCGCGCCGGATCGAGCCAGTGAAGGCCGACTACGTGGGGTTTGAGATTCCGGACCTGTTTGTGGTGGGGTATGGGTTGGATTATGCGGAGCGGTACCGGCACCTGCCCTTCGTGGGGGTACTGCATCCGCGGTTACTGAACGGTTACGGGCGTTGTTGGCCAGGACAAGCGTCCGGACAGAAGGAACCGGGCCGTCAACGGAGCCAGCCACGCCGACACTGATACGACGGTAAAGCTGGCTTTCGGCGTTCGGCTGCAATTGGCGAAGGCCTGGGGCTGGTACGGCATCCACGCATGGTGACAGTTGAGTTGATCCACACCGGCACGGAGCTGCTGCTAGGAGCCCGTTGGAACCGACATGCCTGGTGGCTGAGCCGGCGTTTGCATGAGATGGGTTATACAGTGATGCGGCAGACGACGGTGCCGGATCGGGCGGAGGCCATCCGAGAAGCGGTGGCCGAGGGGCTGGGGCGCGCGGATCTGGTGATTGTGACAGGCGGGTTGGGACCCACCTCGGATGATTGTACCCGAGAGGAGATCGCCCGTTTGCTGGGCCGACCGCTACGGGAGGATCCCGAGATTCGGGAGCGGTTGGAGGCGTTTTATGCGGCCCGTGGGCGCCCCATGCCGGCGCGGAGCCTTGTCCAAGCCCTGGTTCCGGAAGGGGCGCGGGTCCTGCCCAATGCAAGGGGTACAGCCCCCGGCTTGGCGCTGGAGATCCGGCCCAACCCTTTTCGCAACCGCAAGGCGGGGGTGGGAGACACGGTTGAGGACGGGGCCACGAGGGAAGGAAGGGTCAGCTGGCTGGTCCTACTGCCTGGGCCGACCGCTGAACTGCAGCAGATGTTTGACGAGTGGGTGGTACCGCTGTTGTGCCAGGTGTTGCCGGTCCAGGAGGAGTGGGCTGCGGTGACCTTGCGGACGGTGGATCTGGGGGAATCGATTCTGGAGCAGCAGGTGGTTCCGGTGTTGGAGCCCTGGCTGGCGGCGGGTCTGGAAGTAGGCTACTGCGCCACGCCCGGGCAGGTGGATCTGCGGTTGAGTGCACGGGGAGAGGGCGCGCGGGCCCTGGTAGCGGAGGCCGAGCGAGTCGTGCGTGAGTTGTTGGGCATGGCGGTGTTCGGACGTGGGGAGGAAACGCTGGAGGCGGTGGTGTTGGAGCTTTTGCGGCAGCGCGGCCAAACGCTGGCGGTGGCGGAGTCGTGCACCGGCGGTGGGTTGGCTCACCGGTTGACCAATGTGCCGGGGGCATCCACTGTGTTTTTGGCTGGCTGGGTCACGTACAGTAATGCGGCCAAGGTGGAGTGTTTGGGCGTAGATCCCGATGCGTTGGTTCGGCACGGCGCGGTCAGCGAAGCAGTGGCCCGCCAAATGGCTGAAGGGGCTCGTCGCCGGGCCCAAAGCACTTATGCTCTGGCCACGACGGGGATTGCCGGTCCCAGCGGTGGTACGCCCGAGAAACCGGTCGGTACGGTTTATGTGGCACTAGCTGGGCCGTTGGGGACGAAGGTTGTGCACCGTTTCAATCCCGCAGAACGCGAGACCTTCAAGGCAGTGACGATCACGCAAGGGTTGGATTTGCTCCGGCGGACCCTGTTAAAGGAGCCCTGTGGCGTTTGAGACACGCCCCGGGCAGGTTCGAGGTCTGGACCTGGTGATTCGGACAAGGGTACCCCCCGGTCGGATGGAGGGGTTTGGTGGGGATACTCCGATGGCTCCATCCACCAACCGGGTTCGCCTCGAGGCGCCCGCGGGCGGTGGGCACAGGGTGGTCTTGGCAGAAGCGGCGCGGGTGCAAGAATTGTCCGTTGGGGTGCCTGCCGAAGCGAGGCCGAACAAAAGAAACCCGCACGCCGTACGGGAGCCACGACGTGCGGGCTAATCCAATGGGTCTTAGGCCAGAAGAGGTCTTGGGCCTTTACTGGTCGCCATCGTCGCCGATGGCTTCCACGGGGCAACCTTCCTTGGCCTCCTTGCACTGGGCCTCTTCTTCAGGCGTGGAAGGTTGTTTATACACGTAGGAGTAGCCACCTTCCTCGTTGCGGCGGAAATTGTTGGGGGCGGTTTCGCGACAGAGGTCGCAGTCGATGCACTGGTTGTCCACGTAGTATTTGCCCGGGACGTTGTCGGGGTATTTGTTTGCTTTGTCTGCCATAAAGTTTCTTCCTTTCGGTTGCGGCATATATAGAGAGGGACAGGCTGTTTGGCAAATGCCAAACCGCGATTTTCGGCCAAGCTGCTGAAGTTCCTATGCTGGGTAGGTTCGGCAAGGAGGGACGGGCAGGCATTGGCAGTAATGGCCAAGGTGGACGGCGCCCGGACTTAGCGGACAAAAGGAGGAGTGCGAGGAAGCCGGTGGACAGAAGGTTGCGTGACGGTGCGTGGGACCGGGTGCCTGCGGGCATTGCTTGGGGCGCGAGATGGTTTTATGGTTGCGGCATGAGCAGACGTTGGTGGTGCTGGGTGGCGCTGGCAAGCTGGGCAGGCGCGTGGGCCATGCTTGCTGCCGGCGCAAAGGAGCCGGATCTGGTGGAACTGCGCAGCGGGGGCGCAGTTCGGGGGAGTGTACTGGCAGAGAGGCGGGATGCTTTGGTGGTGGACCTGGGCTTCACGGTGCTGGTGATCCCGCGTCAGGAAGTGGCCGCGTGGTATCGCGGGGGTGCCGCAACTGGGCGGGGCCGGTCTGCTGCGCCGGTGCGGCCCGAGGCCGGGAAGCCGGAACTGGGGACGGTGTCCGAAGACGGTTTTTACCGGGTGGGTTCGCCCCAGATGCCGGTGCGTAACGTGCGGGAGCTTGCTGCCGAGGTGGGGGAGGCTGTGGTGCAGGTGCGTACGCCGTCGGGACTGGGCTCGGGTTTTCTGTTGAATGAGGAAGGCTACTTGCTGACCAACTTTCACGTGATCGAGGGGGAGACGGACATTTTTGTGGAGGTGTATCATCGGCGGGGGGGGCAACTGGAGCGACGGACCTACCGGAAGGTGCGGATCGTGGCGCTGAACAAGTTTTTCGACTTGGCGCTGCTGAGGATCGAGGACGCAGAGGCGCCCCGCTTTCGCGCTGTTGAGTTGGGCAGTTCACGTCACTTGGCTGTGGGAGAGCCGGTGTTTGCTGTGGGTAGTCCGCTGGGTCTGGAACGCACGGTGACGGAGGGCATTGTGAGCACGAAGACGCGGGAGCTGCAGGGGGTGCTGTATTTGCAGACCACGGCCCAGATCAACCCCGGCAACAGTGGAGGACCTTTGTTCGATCTGCGCGGGTTGGTGGTGGGGGTGACAAACATGAAGATCACTTTTGGCGAGGGCCTGGGTTTTGCCATTCCGGTGGAGACGGTGAAAGACTTTTTGGATCACCGGGATGCCTACGCCTACGACAACACCAACCCCAACAGTCCCTACCGGTATCTGCCTCCGCCCCGCCGTGGGGATCGCGGCTCGAGCGCTCCGTGAGGAAGCATAATGGCTTCCAAGTTCCATGGGTGGAGTGGAGACTGGGGCAAGCTCATGATTTTGCAGGGCTTCTTGGTGTGGGGGAATGCTTTTGCGGCGGTTGGAGGACGGGGGCCCAGCGGGCCAAGAGTGCCTGGTGTGGTCCAATTTGGCCCGAGGGAGGCTGGCAGGGGCCGGCGGCGGCTCTGGTGGGTGCGCCTGAGCCGAGGCTGGGTGGCATTGTGCCTCCTGGCGGCGGCCGATGTAGCGGTGGGGCGGGCGGGCGAATCGTCCACGGCTTTGGCGGATTCTGGCCTGGCCGGAGGCACGAATCGGACCGGGCTACCGGTGGCACCGGTCTGGCTACCGGAGGAGACGGTGAGTTGGCTGACCATCCCGGACTGGCGGCAGTTTCGAGAGGCCTGGAGTCGTTCAGGGTTGGTGCGTCTATGGGCTGATCCGGCCATGGAGGGGTTTCGGCGGCACTTTTTGAAAGCGTGGCGCGAGGAGGTCTTGGAGC
>Ga0209809_1001831_pt1 | contig 16304 bp, 12 predicted proteins | sample YNPMSTMetaG_FD_186172 | JGI IMG/M metagenome (GOLD analysis project Ga0209809, IMG submission 186172) | Anoxygenic and chlorotrophic microbial mat microbial communities from Yellowstone National Park, USA - YNP MS-T MetaG (SPAdes) (version 2) ... | reverse complement strand
CCCACCGCCCCGACAGCCCCCCACAGCAACCTGGCCCACCACTCGCCGAGCTCGTCCTGCTCACCCCTCCTCCCACGCTGCACGGCCGCCCCGTGCCCCGGTTCTCCTGCTCCACAACGCCCGCCCGCTCACCCTTGCAAAGCTCGGCACCAGCCGGCCCCGGTAGGCCCCCTCGGCAAACTGGCGTTTTTTCTCGCGCGCGACTTTCTCGCGCCCTTTCCTCAAACGCGGGCATTGCCGGCATCGGCTGATCCGCGCGTTCAGTTTTCAACCCAATTCACCCCGCCAGGATGCCATCCGCCGCGCGCACACAACGCCGGCCGCTGTCACAGCAATTCACAGCGCCTTCCAGCATGCCGGTGCTCGCGCTGCCGCGCATCAGCGACCTGCGCTTGCCGATGGCAGAAGCCGTTTGCTAATCTCGCAATGCACGGTGAAGGCATGTTGCGCAGGACCGCGCAAACCCCAGCGGCGCGGGTATGGCGGGGCAAATTTCGACAGTCGAGACAACGCTTGGGTAAAAGCCAACGGTGAACCTTCATGCCTCACGACATTATTGACAATCGGGAAACGTTCCTCGCCGACGCGGTGCGTCCGCTGTTGACGCAATCGGAACGAGCCCACTTCGCGGTGGGCTTTTTCTTCCTCAGCGGGTTCAAAGCCATCGCCAAAGAGTTGGAGACCGTCCGCGAACTGCGCCTGTTGGTCGGAAACACTTCGAGCCGCGAAACCCTCGAACAACTGGCCGAAGCCCATCAGCCGCCCGCCGCCATTCAAGCCCGCCAACGCGACGCGGAGTTTCTCTCACCCAAACAACGCGCCGCACTCGTCGCCGCCGCCGCCCGCAAGATACGCCAACGACTCGAACGGCTCGACCCCACCGACGAAGACCAGGCCCTCGTGGCGCAACTGCACCGCCTCATCCGCGACGAACGCCTCAAAGTCCGCGTTTATACCCGCAGCCGCCTCCACGCCAAGGCCTACATCTTCGACTACCCCGCTGGCCGCTTCGAGCGCGGCATCGCCATCGTGGGCAGCTCGAACCTTTCCCTTGCCGGCCTTCATGACAACACCGAGCTGAACGTCGTCGTCCACGGCAACGCCAACCACGAGCAACTCCGCAAATGGTTCGACCAACTCTGGTCGGAATCCGAGCCGTTTGACCGCGCCCTCATGACCGAGCTGCAATTGTCCTGGGCGCTGAATGACTCGATCACACCCTACGAGCTATATCTCAAGGTGCTTTACCACCTGACGAGGGAACGGCTCGAAGAACCCGACGTGCCCATGCCGGCCGATTTTCCGCCGCTGGCCGATTTCCAGTGGGCCGCCGTCAAAAGCGCCTTGCGCATCCTCAAACGCCACAACGGCGTCTTCATCAGCGACGTCGTCGGGCTGGGCAAAACCTTCATCGCCGCGGCTCTGCTCAAGTGGCTCAAAGTTCGGGAACGCCAGCGCGCCCTCATCATCTGCCCGGCGCACCTCGTCCAAATGTGGCGGGAGAAATTCGTGGACCGCTACGACCTCGGCGCCGAGGTGCTGAGCCTGGGCATGCTCAGCCAGCCCGATTTCGACTGGTCGCCCGAGCCGTTCCAGAACAAACACCTGGTCGTGCTCGACGAATCCCACAACCTCCGCCACAGCGACACCCTCCGTTACGACCGGCTCTACCGGTTCGTGCGCGGCCTGGGCCTGCCGATGATCCTGCTCACCGCCACGCCCCGCAACAGCCGCGCCCGCGACATCCTTAACCAGATCCGCCTGTTCCATCCCGACGACCGCATCGAACTGGGCGTCGAACCGCGCTCGCTGACCCGATACTTCAAACTCGTCGAAAATGGCGAGCGCCCCCTGCCGCCGCTGCTCCAGCATTTCCTCATCCGCCGCACCCGCAAACACATCCGCGAACACTGGCCCGATGCCAAGGTGGACGGACGCCCCGTCCGTTTCCCTGACCGCCGCCTCAAGACCATTGACTACAGCATCGAAAAAACCTATGGCGGCTTCTACCAACAGCTCCGCGATCTGATCGAACCGCCCGACCCAAGCCGCGGGAAGCGGCACGGCCTGACGTACGCCCGGTACGGCTTGCACGGGTACGTCCTGCCGGCCAAACAGCGCCTGGATCCTTACAAAGACCTCGCCCGCACTGGTAAACGACTGCGCGGCCTGATGCGCACGTTCCTGTTCAAACGACTCGAATCCAGCGTCGAAGCCTTCCGCCAGACCGTCGCCAGCCTCATCGAACGCCACAAAATCTTCCTGCGCGGCCTCGACGAAGGCTTCGTCATCGCCGGCGAACAGGTCGAAGACCTGCTCAGAGGCATCGAACCCGGCGATGCCGAACGTGACGACCTGCTCGCCGAACTCGAACAACTCAGCGAAAAATACGACCTCCGCGATTTCCGAGCGGAGGATCTCCGCCGCGACGTGCAAGCCGACCTGGCCACGCTCCAAGAAATGGCGCGCCACGCCGAGCCCATCACACCCGACAAAGACGCCAAACTCCAGCGGCTGCTCACGTGGCTCGAAGAAGAGCCCCTGCTGCGCACCCACAAGCTGCTCATCTTCACTCAATACATTGACACCGCCCGCTACCTGACCGAGCAGCTCAAGCGCGCCAAAATCCGCCCGCCCCAAACCATCGAACACGCCGACAGCACCCGCGCCGACCTCCAAGCCCTCGTCAACCGCTTCGCCCCTATCGCCAACGAAGTCAAAGGCCCCGTCCAAAACCCCATCCACATCCTCGTCGCCACCGATGTGCTCAGTGAGGGCCTCAACCTCCAAGACGCCGCCCTCATCCTGAACTACGACCTCCATTTCAACCCGGTCCGCCTCATCCAGCGCTTCGGTCGCATCGACCGCATCAACTCGCCCCACCGCGAAATCTTCGCCTACAATTTCCTGCCCGAACTCGAGCTGGAAAAACACCTGCACCTCCGCGAAATCCTCCGAAACCGGATCGCCGAAATCCACAAAACCATCGGCGAAGACGCCGCCATCCTCGAACCCGACGAACAGCTCAACCCCGACGCCATGTACGCCATCTACGAAGGCGACGGCAAAAAGCTCGAAGCCATCGAAGACGCCCTCGAAGCCACCGTGGACCTGGAAGTACAGGAAGCCGAGGATCTGCTGCGCCGCATCAAACGCCAGCAACCCGAACTGTTCGAGCGCATCACCTCCCTGCCCAACGCCATTCGCTCCGCCAAAACCTTCACCGCCCCGGCCGGCACCGTCAGCCCCGCCAAACCCGCGGTCTTCTTCTTCGCCCAAGCCGGCGATTTCCAGCGCCTCTGGCTTGCCGATGCCCACGGCAACATCCTCTCCGAAGACAACCACACCGCCCTCACCGCCATCGCCTGCGGCCCGACCGAGCCCCGCCAGCCGTTACCCGCGCACCTCAACCGCATCGTCGCCAAACTCAAAGCCGAGTTCGACCGTCAATACCAGCAGTATCTTGCCGCCGGGGGCGTCCCGCACCGGCTCACCCCCGCCCAACAGTGGGCGCTGGACCTCATCCGCGAAGCGCACCGCACCGCAACCACTGACGCGGAGCGCGACCGCCTCGAACGCCTTCGCCGCCTCTGGAGCATCAGCCCGCTCGATGGGCGCGCCGAGTTTGCCCTGCGCGGCCTCCGCGGCAAAAAGGCCGACACGGTCGAGTTGCTCAACGACCTTGAAGCGGTGGCCTTCGAGCACAAGCTCGACGCGCTCGCCGAGCGCCACGCTGCCGAAACCGCCGAGACCGCCGAGCCGGTCATCATCTGCGCCGAAGCGCTTACGTGAAATTCAATGGTAAGATTGACAGGATTGGATTTTTACCATAGACGTTCTGGTATGAAGACCACCATCTCGGCAAAACGACAGGTTTCCGTGCCCAAAGAGCTGTGCGAGAAGTTGAACCTGCGGCCCGGCGCCCGAATCGTGTGGGACGTCGTGGATGGCAAACTCATCGGTCATCCCCTGCCGCCCGAAGGCTGGCGATCGCTGATCGGCAAACACAAGGCGGGCGGCAACCTCGTGGCGCAGTTGCTCGCACAACGCAAGCAGGACCGTGAGCGCGAAAACTCCAAGCTGGCTCGATAGCTCGGCCATCCTCACGCTCCTGCGTGCCGAGCCGGGCACCGAAACGGTTCGCGAACGCCTCGAGCGGGCCGAGCGGCGCTCCCTGACCGTGTTCGTTTCCACCGTCTCCCTCGCCGAAATTGTCGCCACCGTGGCCCGCTTGCTCGGCGAAGAGACCGCCCGCGACGACCTGCGGTTGCTGCTCGAAATGCCCGTGCAATTCGCCGCCCCCACCGTCGAGGACTGCACGACCGCCGGGTGGCTCCGGGCCCGGCACAAACTGTCCACCGCCGACGCCATCATTGCCGCACAAGCCCTCGCGGCTCAGGCCGAACTCCTGCACAAAGACCCGGAGCTGGAAGCCATCCCGGGCCTCAAACAACACAAGCTGCCTTACAAACCTGCCAAACGCTGAGACATGCCCGCGGCCACTCTCACCCCCAACCCGGCCGCCCAACAGCGCGTCTTTGACCGGCTCAACGCGCCCGTCAAAAACCGCGACGACCTCCTGCGCCTGTTCGTCACCGACCTCGGCTTCGAGCGCATCGAACAACCCATCCCGCCGCGCCAGGAAACCTTCGGCACCGGCCAGGCACTGGAACTCGCCAAAAACTGTCCCACCCTTCTGCGCCTCGCCGGCCACGACAAGTTCCAAATCCTTTACGCCGAGCTGGACGGCAAGCGCCTCGACTACACCCGCCAACGCATCCTCGCCACCAAACTGCTCGAAACCTTCCCCGACGCCCTGTTCATCTTCGCCCGCAAAGGCACGCTCGACCGCCCGGAAGGCGCGGAAATGCACATCGTCAACGTCAAGGGCGACAGCGGCAGCCGCCGCGTCTTCCGCCGGTTCAAGCTCGGCCCGGGCGAACGCTACCGCACCGCCTCCGAACGGCTCGCCCTGCTCGACATCTCCGACACACCCCACCTCAGTCTGCTCGACCTCCGCCACCGCCTGGACGCCGCCTTCGACGTCGAAGCCGTCACTCAGAAGTTCTTTCAGGCATACAAGCAGATCTGCGACGAGCTCCAGCGGCGGCTCTACAAAACCTCGCGCGACAAGGCTTGGGCACACGATTATGCCCTGCAGTTCCTCAACCGCCTCATGTTCCTCTATTTCATCCAGCGCAAACGCTGGCTGGGGAACGACCCGCATTTCCTCCGCACCCTCTGGGAAGCATACAAACGGTCCGACCAACGCGGCGACACCTTCTTCGACCGCTGGCTTTCCGTGCTGTTCTTCGAGGCGTTCAACAACAAGTTCCAGGCTGGCCGCCACGACCGCCAGCATCTGCCGCCCGAAATCCGCTCCGCCCTCGCGCGAGCCCCCTACCTTAACGGCGGCCTGTTCACCGAGAACCGACTCGATGACGCGCACAACCCGCAACTGACCGACGACTTCTTCGCTTTGCTCTTTGACCAGTTCGATGGCAGCGAACCCGGTTTCCTCGAACGCTACAATTTCACCATCGCCGAATCCACGCCGCTCGATGTCGAGGTCGCCGTGGACCCGGAAATGATCGGCAAAGTCTATGAAAGCCTCGTCAACATCACCTCGGAAGGTCTGACCGAAGACGACCTGCGCGGCACCGCGGGCATCTTCTACACGCCGCGCGTCGAAATTGATCTGATGTGCCGCCTCAGCCTCGCCGACGCACTCGCCAACCGCATCGGCACGCACCACAAACCGCTGCTCTACGACGCCATCTTCGCCTACGACCCCGCCGACAAAGAGGCCGCCGACCGCGCCCTGGCCGAACGCAACCTCTGGCCCACCCTCAACCAGCACCTGCGCACCCTCTCGGTCTGCGACCCGGCCTGCGGCTCCGGCTCGTTCCTCGTCGGCATGTTGCTGGTGCTCGACGACCTGCAGGCCCGTGCCAATACACAGCTCGGCTTGGACGAGACGCCCTACCAACGCCGCCGCCGCATCATCGGCGAACAACTCTACGGCGTGGATGTCATGGATTGGGCCGTCCACGTCGCCGAACTCCGCCTCTGGCTGCAACTGGTCGTCGAAACCGAACTCGAACCCGCCGAGCTGCACCTCCGCCCCCTCCTGCCCAACCTCTCCTTCAAAGTCCGTCAGGGCGACAGCCTCGTGCAGGAAATCGGCGGCATCAACTTCGGCCTCCACCGTCACCACCTCGACATCCCCGCCCACCTCAAAGGCCGCATCACCCAGCTCAAAGGCAAGAAACTCCGATTCTACCAAGGGGAAACCGGCCTTCGTGAAGCCGACCTCAAACAGGAAGAACTCAACCTCTTCCGGGACATCCTCGACCACAAACGCATCGCCCTCCAAAAAGAAATCGCCACCCTCACCCGCCAGATCGAGTCGCCGCCGGAAGAACAGACCGAAATGGCCGGCATCGCCACCGGCACCGCCAAACAAGAACGCCTCGAACTCGAAGCCCAATGGCGCGCCGAGCGTGAAGAAAAACAGGCCGACCTCCAACCCATCGAACAAGCCGTCGAGGCCCTCCGCGCCGCCCCCGCCGTCCCCTTCGTCTGGGACATCGCCTTTGTGGAAATCTTCGAGGGCGACGCCGGCGGCTTCGACATCGTCATCGGCAACCCGCCCTACGTCCGCCAGGAAATGATCGCCCCGCCGCTGCTCGACCCCGGTGACTTCGGCGGCGAGAACTCCGCGCGCTGGAAAGAGCAGAAAAAAGCCTACAAGGAAAAACTCCAACAATCCGTCGCCGCCGCATGGCCCAGGTTCTTCCGCTACAACCCCCGCTCGCTCAATTTCCGCAAACTCGACGGCAAAAGCGATCTCTACATCTATTTCTACCTCCACGGCCTCGCCCTGCTCAACCCGCGCGGCAGCTTCTGCTTCATCACCTCCAACTCCTGGCTCGATGTCGGCTACGGCGCGGATTTGCAGGAGTTCCTCCTCAAACACAGCCACGTCAAACTCATCCTCGACAACGAAAAGAAACGCTCCTTCGCCCAGGCCGACGTCAACACCATCATCGCCCTGCTCGCCCCGCCCGACGACCGCCGCGAAACCGGCCTCGACCAGACCGCTCGGTTCGTCATGTTCAAAGCCCCCTTCGAGGACATCCTCCGCGCCGACGTCTTCAAACAGATCGAAACCGCCGCCGAACGCCGCGCCACCGACCAGTGGCGCATCTGTGTCTGCCCGCAGCGGTAACTGCTCGAAGAAGGCCTGCAGCCCGACGAAACCGACGAGGACGCCGACCAGCCCAAAGCCACAGCAAAGAAATCGCGTGGACCGCTCATCAAAACCGCCCGCTACATTGGCAACAAATGGGGCGGCAAATACCTCCGCGCCCCGGACATCTTCTTCACGATCCTCGAAAAGGGCAAAGGCAAGCTCGTCCGCTTGGGCGACATCGCCGAGGTGCGCCGCGGCTTCACGACCGGCGCCAACGAGTTCTTCTACCTTGAGCCAACAGGTAAGCCAGCCTCCAAAGGTTGTCTCCACGTCCGCAACGCCGCCGGCTGGGAAGGCGAAATCGAGCAGGAGTTCCTGAAGCCTGTCATCAAAAGCCCGCGCGAATGCCGCTCCATCCTCATCAAGCCAGAAGACCTGCGCTACAAAATCTTCATGTGCCACCACGACAAATCCGACCTGCAAGGCACCGAGGCGCTGAAGTACATCTGCTGGGGCGAAGCCCAGCGCTACCACGAACGCCCAAGCTGCCGGGGAAGGCAAAGGTGGTGGGACTTAGGGCAACAAGAGCCATTCGACTTTGTCATCTTGCGTTTTCGTCACGAGCGCAATTGGACACCTGTGAATATTACGCCATCCTTGCTCGCTGGAGACATAATGTTCGTGGGCAGTTGGAGAAATCGCAACGCAATTAATGCATGCAATGTTATAGCTAACTGCACATTTGCTATCTTCATCTCTGAACTGCTAGGTCGTGTTAATTTGGGCGAGGGATTGCTGACAACATATGGACCTGAGATTTTACGCTTTCTTGCTATTCATCCATCGTCCTTGAATCCAGAAACTGAAAAGGTGCTGATGCAAAGATTTCAACTTCTTGTTACACGTGATGTCTTTCCCATTTATGAGGAAATCCAGCAACCCGACCGTCGGGCGCTTGACGAGGTGGTGTTTGACGTGTTAGGCTTGACGGCGGGCGAGCGGGAGGCGGTCTATGAGGCGGTGGTCGCGCTGGTCCGCGCCCGCCTCGACAAAGCCCAAAGTTTGAAAAATGTTACGCTGCAAAATCGCTGAAAAAACGATGTTGACGTTTTCAGCCAGTCCGATAGATTGTGTCATAATCATCTCCCCTGTTCGCTTTGGCGACAGGGCGCGGGGCTGTGCCGCAAGGCGCAGCCCCTGCTTTTTCCCAGAGGCGCCCCGGTGAACACTTACGTTTACGTGGATGCGTTCAACCTGTATTTTGGCTGCGTCAAAGGCACAGCCTACAAATGGTTGGACATCGCGCGGTTGTGCGCCTTGATGTTGCCGAATCATCGCATTGAGCGGATCAAATACTTCACCGCGCGAATCGGCTCGCGCGCCCACGACCCCGACGCGCCGCGACGGCAGGAAATTTATCTGCGGGCGTTGCGGACGATCCCGAACTTGGAGATTTTCTACGGGCATTTCCTGACGCATCCGGTGCTCATGCGGCTGGCCAACCCGCAGCCCAACCAGAAAGCCTTCGTCTGGGTCATCAAGACCGACGAGAAAGGATCAGACGTGAATCTGGCGACGCACCTGTTGAGCGACGCCTACAACCGGCGCTTCGAGTGCGCGGTCATCGTCAGCGGCGATTCCGACCTGCTGGCGCCGGTTCGGCTGGTCATGAACGAGTTGAAGTTGCCCGTCGGTGTGCTGAATCCGCAAAAACGCCCCTGTCGGGTGCTGGCAAACCAGGCGACATTCTACAAACATATCCGCGCCGGTGTCCTTGCACAGAGCCAGTTTCCCGCCACGCTGACGGACGGCAGGGGCACGTTTTCGAAGCCATCGAGTTGGTAACCGAGTAATGAATGACTCTCTGTACGAACTCGTATTTGACGTGTCGGGCTTGACGGCGGGCGAGCGGGAGGCAGTCTACGAGGCGGTGGTCGCGCTGGTCCGTGCGCGCCTCGAAAAAGCGCACAGCGCGTGAGATAATCAAATCATGCCTGTAACCGAACAATGGACAAATCCCGACGTGCTGCGTTGGGCGCGTGAACGGCTCAACCTGACCGTTGAGCAGGTCGTTGAAGAATCGAAGAAACTCGCGAAACGACATTTTGCCGCCATTTCCGAACAAGACCTGACCGCTTGGGAAGAGGGCGTCTCCGAGCCTGAATTGGCGCAGCTTGAGACGCTGTCGGAAATCTACGCATGCCCGGTCGGCTACTTCTTTCTGGAATCGAGACCCGATGAGCTGCTGCCGGTGAGCTTTCGGGGACTGACGAAGCCCCCCGAGCAGTTGCAGTCGCTTTCACAACGGTCGCTGCGCCGATTCATGAAGCTGGCGCAGTGGACGGTCGAGACGCTGCGGCAAACCGGGCAACGGTGGCAGGTCAACATCCGTCCGGCACAGGTTTCGGCACAGACCGCCCGTGCGGACCAACTCGCCGCAGAATACCGGCAACGGTTCGGTTGGAACGCTGCACAACGCCAGCAGTTGGCCGGCAAACCGCACGAAGCGTTCAAGTGGTGGCGGCGCGTGATCAAATCGCAGGGCATATTCTGCTTCGAGATGCCGCTTGATCCGAAGGAGACTCGGGGCGCGGCGCTGTGGCTGAATGGCTATCCGTTCATCCTGGTCAATCACCGCGACATCGAGGCTGCCCCTGGCCGGATTTTCACGCTGTTACATGAGTTTGCTCACCTGATCAGCGCCAAAGAGGGCGTCGTGTGCGATTTCCACGGCGCGCCCCATGACCACAACCCCGAACCGTTTGCAAACCGATTTGCCGCGCGCATACTGGTGACACCGGATGAGTTGCGAAAACGCTTGCGCGAGCTTGGCGAAGACCGCGGACGACCGGACTGGCCGGACTCGCTGATCGACAAACTGCGCAAACCGTTTTTTGCCAGCCGCGACGTGGTGACGATTCTGTTGCAGGAACTGCAGCTTGCGCCACTGGATTTCTACGATCGCAAGCGCCAGCAGTGGGAAACCCGAAAACCATTCTCGCGCGGCGGCAAGCGCCCGCCACTGCACGAACAAAAACTTCATGAGCTGGGCTATTCGCTGACCGGAGTCTTGGCGCGATCGGCAAGCCAACCGTCATTTTCGTGGGTGGACGCCTCGTCGGTATTGGGCATGAAGGTCGAAAAGGCGGAAGCGTTTTTGAAGTGGGCACAAGAGCGCGCCAAATGAGGACGACCGATGCCCCTGGCGAAACCCATGTTTGCGACGCCGATTGCCTGATCAATTTGCACCGGCATTTTGGGCGGAAGGCAATCCTTGCGTTGCGCGATTGGGGCAGGAAAGGCGCTCCAAAGTTGCCGGAAGGTGCAGTTCGCGAGCTTATTCATGCCACGGATAACTTGGCCGGATTCGCGCGAAAGGAACGGCAGCATCTTGAGATTGCGGCCCGCCAATTTCGCGCATTACACAGAGAAATACCCAGACTGGAAAGGCTGTATGGCAAAACGATCCGTGTTGGAACACAGCAACACGCAGGATTCTGGCATAGCAAAGCTGGGCGAAGAGCGGCGGACGCCCAAGTCGTAGCTGTTGCGAAACTGCTAAGAGGTGTGGCGGTTTCCGACGATGCAGCGGTGAAACTTGCCTGTGCGCTGGAAGGCGTTCCCTGCATCGGCTGGTCGGAGTTGGCTCGCCGTCTGGGATTGATCGAGCCGCAACAACTCAATCTCAACTTGGGCAGTGAAGCGACAAGCGGTGGATAAGGCTTTGGTCGAGCGCGTCCTCGCGGCGAAAGGAGCGAGTGCGGCCGCCAACGTTTCAGCCTGGAAGCGAAGGATTGACCAGCGGGTCTATCGCCTCTACGGCCTGACGCCCGAGGAGATCAAGATTGTGGACGAGGCAGCCAAGTGATCACAGAGGAAGAGAATATTGGAGGGACGGCTTCCACGCCGTCCGCGGTTGGAGGGACGCGTTCCACCGCATCCGATGGAGGGACGCCTTCCACCGCGTCCCTTGGCCCGGGTGGAACCGGGCCCTCCATTCGATCCTCACCATCAGGTCGGGGTGGAACCCGACCCTCCAACAAATTCTCGGCCCCGGGGTCAGGGGTGGGACCCGGGCGCGCCTCACCATGGGCCGTGCTGACCTGGCCGGCCCGGTAAGGGCCTCAGCCCTTTTTCTCGCTCTCCTTGCCCGCGTATTTGCGCGTGGCAGTGTCCACGCGGATCCGTTCGCCCTTGTCCAAAAACAGCGGCACCATGATCTCCAGCCCCGTCTCCAGCACGGCCGGTTTCCACGTGGAATCGGACCCACCCCGGATAGGCGGGGCTGTCTCCGTGATGGTCAGGCAGACCTGAGGCGGCAGCACGATGTCGACGAGCTTTCCGTCCAAGAACAGGGCACGGTACTCCTCGTTTTCCTTGAGAAACACTTTGCGGTCGCCCACTTGATCGGCGCTCAAGACCAGTTCCTCAAAGGTCTCGGCATCAAGGAAGACGTACTGATCGCCCTGGGCATAGCTGTATTGCACGGTGCGGTGCTGCACCTCGGCCACCGGCACGCGCTCGATATCGGTAAAGGTGCGCTCGAGGAAGCGGCCAGTCCGAAGGTGGCGGAGCCGCGCGTGTGTTTTGTGCTTGGTCTGCGCAGTTCCCACAATGTGAAGGTCTTCGATAACATGCGGTGCCCCGTCGAGCATGAGCACCATCCCCTTTTTGAACTCGGATGGCAGCAAGGTTTGCATAGGCTTCGCCTCCAATCTGGGCCGGCGCACAACCCGCGTCAATGGTCCAGCCGCCCCGCCGGGCGGGTTGGCCCACCGCCGCGCCTGTTCCGATCCGCACTGCAGCGGCTGAGCCCCCACCCCCCCGCCCCGCTCCCACAGCGGCGGCAAGCCGCCGCACTCCATGCGCTGGGGCGACTTCGAGGGCGCCTCCGAGGTCGCGAAGCGTTTGGAGTGCACCTGCTTGCTGGCGCTGTCGGATAGCGACACCCCGCCCGGGAGCTATCGCACCATCCCTGCTTTCGGCAAACGACCGCATTGACGGCTGTCCCGACAACATCGCCCAGTCGACGACCAGCTCTCACCCCAGCCCTGACCGCACCGGAAGCCCCTCCATCCTGGACCCAAGACGACAGAGGTTGTCAGGACCAGCAAGGCGGGTGCAGAGGCCGCGCGCCTGAACGGACCAGTCCACCGCCTTTGGCCTTGACTCGCGCCGTTTGAGTTCGCCGGCCTCATTACTCGCCGCGTCGCCCGGCCAGGTTGACCGTTCGAGGCAAGCCCGGCGTGCCAAGGTCTACCGGGCAGCCCGGCGCTTCTGAAACTTCTCCAATTTAGGCCGAATCACCACCTGGCAATAAGCTTCGGTGGGATTTTTGCGGAAATAATCCTGGTGATAGGCCTCGGCCGGGTAAAATCGCTCCAGGGGAACGATCTCAGTCACGATGGGCCGCGAAAAACGCTTGGCCGCCTCGGCTTTGGACCGTTCGGCTGCCTGCCGCTGTGATTCGTCGGCATAGAGAATAATGGACCGGTACTGGGGCCCGATGTCGTTGCCCTGCCGATTTGGCGTAGTCGGGTCGTGCGCCTCCCAGAAGGCCTCCAGCAGATCCTCATAACGGATGCGCGCCGGGTCGTAGACGACCTGGATGACTTCTGCGTGCCCGGTGGTGCCGCTACAGACCTGCTTGTAAGTGGGATGAGGCACATGTCCGCCGGCGTACCCGCTGGTCACGGAGAGGACCCCGGGCAAAGTTTCGAACAGTGCCTCCATGCACCAGAAACAGCCGCCTCCGAAAACGGCTGTGGCCGTGGCCACGGGCGGCTTGGTGGAAACGGTTTGCGCCTCGGAACTCATGATCCACCCCAAACACGCTGCCAGCACAACACCGGGCCAGTTTCCGACAATCCCGGCTTTGCTGCAATACACGTGTCCCATTTCGCGAGCAGTTTAGCGCAAGCCGTCGTACCGCGCCAGGGGCAGGCAGTCCTGTCCTCCCCGGTGCCGCAGGGCCGTGGCCGGACCGTGCAGGTCCCCTGGCCTCAGGCGACCCGCCCCGACTACTTTTCTCTGGCCCGACCACTGCGGCAGGGCCGGCCATTCCACGATGGCAAGGGGGACCAACGGGGTTAAGGAGCGGCCCGCCCACCGGCGCGCGCAAAACAGCGCCCTGCCCGGCACCACCTACCTGGCCGGGGTTGGATCCGGGTGCGCCCTGCCTCCTGCCTTGCCAGGCTGCCGGGGGATTGTTCTAATGCCGGCCGTGGTTTCACAGCAAACCATCAAACGTTCCGTCAGCTACTCGGGCATCGGACTCCACAGCGGCAATCGGGTGACCCTGACGCTGCTACCTGCGCCCCCCGGGCACGGCATTCGTTTCCGTCGCGTGGATCTGGAAGCCCGCCCGGAAATCGAGGCGCGCGTGGAAAACGTGGTGGACACCCAGCGGTCCACCACGTTGGGCAAGGGACCGGTCCGGATCCACACGGTGGAACATGTACTGGCAGCCCTGAGCGGTTGCGGGGTGGACAACGCCGTGGTGGAGCTGGACGCCAACGAGCCCCCCATTGCCGACGGCAGCGCGCGCGAATTCTGCCGGCTCATCCAGGCCGCCGGGTTGCAACCGCAGGACGCACCCCGCCAACCCTACGTGGTGACCGAGCCGCTGGCCCTGCAGATGGAGGAAACCCTCCTGCACTTGGTGCCCGCCCCGGAGTTCAAGATTTCCTGTACCAGCGCCGATCGGCATCGCCGCTACACTCAGTTCTATTCCCTGGTGATCACCCCGGAGAGCTGGGAACGGGAACTGGCCCACGCGCGCACCTTCTGTTTCTTCGAGGAGATCGAGTATCTGATCAAAAACGGGCTGATCAAGGGCGGCAGCCTGGAAAACGCCATCGTCATCCGGGACGATGCGGTCTTGACGACTGAGCCGCTCCGATATCCGGAAGAGTTTGTCCGCCACAAGATGCTCGACATGGTGGGGGACCTGGCCTTGTTCGGTCGACCCATTCTGGGGCATTTGATAGCCGTGCGGCCGAGTCACACGGCCAATTGCGAGCTGGTGCGCCAGTTGGAGAGCCGTTGCCGGAAGGCCGTTTCCAGCCCGTCGTTTGTCCCTCCCCCCCAACGGCCGCGGCCCGAGGAGGCGCCGATGGCGCCCGCGCATGATCCGACGCTGGACAGCTGCGCTCTGGACATCTCCGAGATCATGGCGCTCATCCCGCATCGGTATCCCTTTTTGATGGTGGACCGGATTGCCCGGCTGGAGCCCGACCGGATCGTGGGCATCAAGAATGTCACCATCAACGAGCCCTGCTTCCAGGGCCACTTCCCGGGCCATCCCATTTTCCCCGGCGTATTGCAACTGGAAGCCATGGCCCAAGTGGCCGGCGTCCTCATGCGCAAGCGGTTCGCGGACAAACCGCAGATTGCCTATTTCATGTCTGCGGAGGAAGTCAAATGGCGCAAGCCTGTCCTACCGGGCGACACCTTGGTCATCGAGGTGGAACTCTTGAAGGCACGGGGTAAGGTGGGCAAGGCTCGCGGCCTGTGCAAGGTACGCGGCGAAATCGTCAGCGAAGCCGTGGTCACCTTCATGTTGATGGACGCCTGAACCGTCCCAAGAGTTCCCGTCCTGCCCTATGCGCATTCACCCCACCGCTGTCATTCATCCCCGTGCTCGGCTGGGATCGGATTGCGAGATCGGCCCCTACTGTGTCATTGGGGAACATGTGGAGCTGGGCGATCGCTGCCGGTTGCACTCGCACGTGGTGATCGACGGCCATACGCGGCTGGGCAGTGACAATGAGATTTTTCCCTTCGCCGCCATCGGGTTGCGAACGCAGGACCTCAAATGGCGAGGCGGTATCACGCAGGTCATCATCGGAGACCGCAACACCTTCCGCGAGGGGGTCACCGTTCACAGCGCCACTCAGGAAGGCGGCGTCACCCGCATCGGTTCAGACAATCACATCCTGGCCTACTGTCACATTGCCCATGATTGCGTGCTGGGGAACCACATCGTCATGTCCAGCTACGCCGGGCTGGCCGGCCACGTTCAGGTGGAAGACCAGGCCGTGCTGGCCGGTTATGCGGCCGTCCATCAATTCTGTCGCATCGGCCGACTGGCCATGGTCGGCGGCTGCTCCAAGGTGGTGCAGGACATTCCGCCCTTCATGTTGGCCGACGGCAGCCCTGCCCAAACCCTGACGATTAACAAGGTGGGGCTCGAGCGCGCCGGCATTTCCGAGGAGGCGCAAGCCGCACTGCGTCAGGCGCATCGGCTGCTGTTCCGCAGCGGCCTGACCATTCCGAACGCATTGGCCCGGATCGAATCCGAGCTGCCACCGCTGCCGGAGCTGCAACATCTGGTGGCGTTCGTCCGCGCCAGCGAACGGGGGATCAGTCGCTGAAGATGAGAATCTGCCCCGCACCGCCGTGTGAGCCTGTGGCCCGGGCCTCCTCCGGAGTCCCGTGCCGGTGAACGCGTCCTTCCCGACCATGACCACGCTTCAGCGTCACCTGCTGCGGGAAATGGTGGTCACGCTGGCCATGACGGTGGCCGTCTTTATTTTCGTCCTGCTGCTGGGCAACGTGCTGCGCGAGATCCTGCTGTTGCTGGTGCAACGTCAACTGCAGTGGGGCCGCGTCTTGGAAGCCATCGGACTGCTGGTGCCCTATGTGACGCCTTATGCACTGCCCATGGGGTTGCTGACGGCGGCGCTCCTGGTGTTCGGCCGTTTTGCCGCGGATCAGGAGCTGACGGCCGCTCGTGCCAGCGGCCTGAGCCTGGCCAGCTTGGTTGCTCCTCTGCTGCTGCTGGCTCTGGGGCTGAGCGGGCTGACCGCCCTGCTGAACGCAGAGTGGGCCCCTCGCAGCCGCATGGCCTATAAGGCACTGCTGGCGCGCATCGGACTGGAGATGGGCCAGACCCTGCTGCCCGAGCGACAGTACGTCCACGATTTCAAGGGGCTGGTTCTTTACATCGGCCGCATCCGCCAAGCCCGTCTGGAGGAGGTACTGGTCTGGCGCTTGGACGATCAGGGGCGCGCCGAGTACAAACTGCGGGCCGAGCAGGGCCGGCTGGAAACCCTGCCGGAGTCCGGCAAGATCCGATTGGAGTTGACGGACGTGGTGGCGGCGCGGC
>Ga0209809_1001823_pt1 | contig 16340 bp, 20 predicted proteins | sample YNPMSTMetaG_FD_186172 | JGI IMG/M metagenome (GOLD analysis project Ga0209809, IMG submission 186172) | Anoxygenic and chlorotrophic microbial mat microbial communities from Yellowstone National Park, USA - YNP MS-T MetaG (SPAdes) (version 2) ... | reverse complement strand
GCGGCGCGCCGCGCTTGCCGGTTTCGATCCGATGATAGGTCGTTGCGCTGATCCCGGCCCGGGCGGCGACCTCGCGGACGCGCAGGCGCTGCACCTGCCGGGCGGCGCGCAGGCGCGCGCAGGCGTCAGCATCGAGCGGTGGATAGGATCGTCGGGGCATGCGGTCTCCTTTCTACTCTGTGTTGGCGCAGGTGAGCATACCATACGCCGACCATGCACTGTGCGTGGAAAACGGGCGCATGGCGGGCGCGGCATAGGGTGGCATCGGGAGAACGGGACGCGCTGCTGAACGGCGTCCTGCAGACTGGAACAGGGAGGGAAGGATGTTTGAGGACGTCAAGCGCCGTGCGCGCGGCATGGAGCGATGATGACCCCTCGGCAGCGGCATCCGCTGCGTCCGATGCCGATACGTCGGACGTCGATGAACGCGGCGACATCGATGCAGCGCCAGCGCCGCAGATGATCGACGATCCGAACCGCCTGGGGGAGGCGCTCTGCGTGATCCTCGTCTGGCGGACGGAACGGAGCGTGACGCTGGAGCTGCGCGATTGTCCGCGTTCGGATGCGGTGCCGCCAGCATGATAGGGATGCCGACATCCAGCGCATGCTGGTGACTCCGCTGCTGTGCAGTGCTGCAGCCACGCTTGGCTACGTGGCGTCGCTCATTCTGCTGCCGAGCGGTGCCGTCTTCGCGGCAACCTATGGCGCGGCCTACGCCGCGCTGTGCAGGGCGCGCGGATCGGGCGGCGCGCCCTGCAGGTGCGGCTGCACCTGGCTATCGCCGAGGTGGGGGAAACCAGCGGCGCCGTCGCCTTCAGCGACCATCCGCTGGTCGGCTGGATCGGCGCCGTCACATGCGTCCTGCCAGTTGCAGCGCCGGGAGCTGCGCGATCTGGGCACCTGGCGATAGGTGGACCCGGCGCTGCCGCCGCGCGTGGCACCGGTCATCGCTGAGGTCGGCGATCTCCTCGCGGCGACCAGCGCGGACCTGGCAGCGGCGCTGTTGGTGCTGGCGCGCAAAGCGCGCGGTCGGCATCTATGTTGTGGCGGCGACCCAGCGTCCCTCAGCGGACGTGCTGACGGGCGAGAGCAAGACGAACTTCCTGGCGCGCGTCGCGCTGGCGTTGCCGACGGCTATTGACAGCCAGGTGGCCTTGGGGCAGGCCGGGGCGGGAATGCTGTTGCGACCCTAACGGCACGCTGTGGCAGACGCAGGCCCCTTTGGTCGAGGAAACCGACGGCGCCTGGCCAGGGGGAGTGATGATTACCAGACGGCGCCCGTAATCACCACGCGGAGGTTGGGGAAGGCTTCCTAACGGTGGATGCCCTCGTGCAGCGATCCGGACTGATCGTCCATCCTGACACCTTCGTGCGGGCGACGTGGGTGCGAGATGATCCAGAGCAGCAGCGGTGATGACAGCGACACCTCCATGCAGGCGACGTGGGTGCGCCAGTTGACAGTGGCGGCGCGTGAGCATGAAGCGCAGATCATCATGGCGAACCCAGCGCGGGACGCCGGAGAGCAGCGGCGAATCGCCGCGGGTGGCGGCGCGGGCGCTGGCGCCCGCTGCGCGACTGCCGCACCCACGCGCGACCGCCAGGGCACGATAGACTGCTGGTGATTACCGTCGTGCGCGGGCCGGACGCGCATGTGGCGGCATGGCGGGTGCATGCGGTCGTGGTCGGATCGACGCGCTGATCGCTGCATGCGCTGGCGCAGGAGGCGCTGGTCGAGGCGCTGACGGCAGGTGCCGTGCGCGTGCTTGTCTGGCTGGTCGCCGCTGCGCCGCCGGACGCATCCGTCCTGGCGCCCCCAGTGTGGGATGCGCTGCGACGGCGGGGCTGGACGCTTGCGCCCGCCCCCGCCATCCCGACACCGCTGGTTCCCCCTCAATGGAGGATGCCTGGCGCGGCACCGGTCGTTATTATGGATCAGGCTGCGCATCCGGCGGCATTGGCGCCGGACGCGCCAAACGAACAGGAGGCGTGCCATGTGGCGTTCGCTGCTTGAGTCTCTTTGGCGCGATCCGGAAGAGACGCTGACGATCGCATTGCAGACGATCATTCCGGTCGTGACACTCAGCGTGAGTATCTGGGGGGCGTTCACCTTCTGGGCGACGACGTTCGGATCGCCAGCGTTGGCGCTGGGCGTTATGCTGGCGCTGGAGAGCATCGCGCTCATCGGGTTCGTTCTGCATGTGGCAGACCTGGCGCCGCGTCACCCGTTTCGCGCGCTGCGCCACACCCTGCCGCTGCTGCCGGCGGCGCCGCTAGTACACCCGGTGCATGATGTGCTGATCGCATCGCCGATCATCGCCGATTTCGCCACGGCGGTGCGGTGGACGCTCGATACCACCGCATGGGTGGCTGCCGGGTTGCTGACGGCGACGGCGGTGGGCATTGCCTGGGTCGCATGGGAGACGTTCGGTGACACGCTGCGCAACCGCCAGGCGTGGGTGTTGGCGCGCATTGACCGGGAGCGGACGCGCGAGATGCAGCGCATCCGGGTCGATCAGGCGCGAGCGCGCGCCGAACTGGACGTGCGTGAGGCGCAGGTGGCGGCAGTGCGCGAGGCGACGCGGCGCCAGCTGGAAGCCGAGCGGCGCGAACTCGAGAATATGATCCCCGTTATGCAGGCGAGTCTGGCGGCAGCAGTGCAGCGCCAGGAAGCGGTGCGGCATGCGTTGCAGGAGTTGAACAGCGACGTTGAATCCGGTTTGCCCGCGCCTGCGCCGCCGCCCCCGGCGCCGCCCCCGGTCGGGAAAGGCAGCGCCCCGGCGCAGGCGCCGCTTGAGGTCCGGTTGGCGTATGCTGCGTTCCTGATAACCCAGGGACACGGGATGCGGGCGGCGGCGCGGGGCGCCGGGCTTGCCCCGTCAACCCTGGGCGACCGTCTGCGTGCCAGCAATAGGGATGCGGCGCGGCTCTATCAGCAGGTTCGTGCCGCGCTGCCGGCAGACGCGGCAGCGCTGTTGGATGAGCTGATCACGGCACGAGCAGGGCGCTGATGGCTTCCGTGCTGCCTGGTGGGAACGGGCGGCGCCCCCCCTCGCGTGCTGGGGAAGCCGGGGAGGGAGAGGCTGCCGGTTCGGTATGTCGGGTTGGAGGAAACGGAACCGAACCGGTACATCATCGTAGTCGTCGCTCCCCCGTCGATGGTTCCGACGGTGTCGCCGGGCGCTGCCCCTCCATCCCGCCTGCCTCGCCGGTGTCTGATCGCCAACGTCGGCGGGCGTGGGTGTGGCCATCGCGGACCGATGCCGCGCTGATCATGCTGCTGGCGCTGGTGGCGCTGGTCGGACCGGTGACCATCGTCTCCGGGCGATACCCATCAATGCGCTATCATGCGCGCGCCCTGTTCTGTCGCAAAACGATAACCGGAGCAATTGCCCATGCTGCACCTGTTGCTAGATCGGCTTTCCCGCCTGATTGCCAGGGGCGCGCCGCTGCTGGTCATTGCACTGCTAGCGGCGCGCTGCGCGTCCCCGGCGGCAGCGCCGCCGGCGCCCGTCCCGGCGCCGTCGCCCACGCCCTCGCCCGCAGTCTGAACGTCCTTGGGGTTTGCTTTGCGGCGCTGGATCGGCACGCGGAGGCGCTGGACGCCTATGAAGCAGCCGTGCGCACGCTGCTTCCCGTATTCCAGCGCCTGCCGGCAGCGTTCGCCAATCAGATGGCGTACAGCGTGTGGGATTATGTGACTGCGTGTCAACGCCTGGGACGCACGCCGGACGCGGCGGTGCTGGCGGCGGTGCAGCAGCATCTGGAATGACGCGCGCGCCGCGAGAATCGTCGTTTCCCGCATGGCGCGCCCCTCATTCGTGCGATCATTGCAGCGCTGCGGAACCGCATGCATGCCTGGTTGCGCCGGGAGAACCGATGACCTGCGCGCCGGTCGTTGCCATCCAGAACGGCGGCGGCGAGATGACTGCGATGCCGGGCGCGGTCATACCTGGTTGAAGCGGTGCGGAACACCCAGATCGAATCTGTGCTATAATCGCAGCATTGCTGAAACGCATATTCGCACTTTTGCTCCCGGAACGACATGACCTGTGTGCTGGCCTTTGCCATGCAGAAAGGCGGCGTCGGCAAGACGACCACCGCGCTCAGCCTGGGCGTTGCGCTGGCGCGGCGCGGCGCGCGCGCGCTCCTCGTCGATCTCGACCCCCAGGCCAACCTGACGCAAGGGCTGGGGATCGACCCGGCGGCAGTCGAATACTCGATCTACGAAGTGCTGCTGAACCCCGATCAGGGCGCCGGCTTCGCCGTGCTGACCACCGCCTTTGGCGTCGACCTCATTCCCTCGACGCTTGATCTGGCCGGCGCCGAACTGGAACTGGCCGGCAAGGTCGGGCGCGAACTGCTGCTGCGCGAAGCGCTCGCCCCGATCCACGCCCGCTACGACTACATCCTGCTTGACCCGCCGCCCAGTCTCGGCCTCTTCACGCTCAACGCGCTGGCCGCCGCCGACGCTGTGATGGTGCCGCTACAAACGCACGCCTATGCGTTCAAGGCGATGCCGAAGCTGGAAGCGACCATCGCGCTGGTGCGCAAACTCAATCCCGGACTCGCCATCGGCGGCATTGTCTGCACCATGGCGGATCGCCGCACCAATCTCAGCCAGGTCGTCGAAGCGCAGATTCGCGCTGCCTACGGCGATCTGGTGTTTCGGACCGTTATTCCTCTGAATACCAAACTCGCCGAGGCGCCGGCGGCGGGCGCCCCGATCGCCGACTACGCCCCCTCGAGCGCTGGCGCCCTGGCCTATGCAGCGCTCGCCGAGGAAGTGGAGCAGCGCTATGGCCGATAAAGATGAACTGAGGCGTCTGTTGAGCGGCGATCCGCCGCGCGCAATCCGCCGCGGGCGGGGCGTGCGCCTCTCTATCGAGGATGCGCCTGCTGCGGAAACGCATGAACGCACGTCTGCATCTCCGCAAGAAAGTGCTTCTGCACCTTCGCAGGAACGCATGTCTGCATCTCCGCACGAACGCACGTCCGCATCTCCGCAAGAAAGCAGAAGCGCTGAAACGCACAAGTGCAGACCTGCATCTCCGCGTGAAAGCGTTTCCACACCTTCGCAGGAACGCATGTCTGCATCTCCGCACGAACGCACGTCTGCACTGACGCATGAACGCGGGATTGTCGAAAAGCGCGATGGCGATTCTGCGCCAAAGCGCGTCAATCGCGGCTACATGCTGCGTGAGGATGTCGTCCGCGACCTGCGCGTGCTGGCGGTGCTGGAGGGGCGCAAGCTCTACGAAGTCATGGAAGAAGCGCTCATGGCGTACCTGGCGCAGCGGTGGGGCGACGCGGCGCCGCGTGACCTCGCATCCGCGCAGCAACGCATCGTCGCTGAAACACAGGAACGCGCTTCAGTACATTCGCAGGAACGCAGGATCACCGAAACGCAGCATGACGCTAACGCGCCGAAGCGAGTCAATCGCGGCTTCGTGCTGCGTGAAGACGTCGTCCGCGACCTGCGCGTGCTGGCGGTGCTGGAAGAGCGCAAACTCTACGAGGTCATGGAAGAGGCGCTCATAGCGTACCTGGCGCAGCGCCGGAGCACGTAGCGGCGGCGTTCCGTCTGGTTGACAATGTGAACCAACACTGCTATTATTGCGCGGGACGGTTAACGAGATAAACCAGGAGATGCCGGTCTGCACCTCCTGGTTTGCCGGATAAACCAACGGACGCGCCATGACGCCTGATGACGCCCAGATACCCCGCGAACAACTGCCGATTGCGCTCTTCGACGGCGCCGTGCTCGCCGTGCGCGCCGCCGACGGCGCGATCTACCTGGTCGTCGCCGATCTCTGCGCGGTGCTGCAGCTCAATCTCTCTTCGCACCTGCGCGCCATCCGCGCCGACGCCCGGCTGCATCTGACGCCGTTTCGCCTGCGGATCGGCCACCAGGTGCGCACGCAGGAATGCCTGCTGCTCGACGATATTCCGCTCTGGCTGCTCAAGGTCCGTCCATCGCGCGGCAATGCGCACGCAGCCGAGCGGCTGCGCTACGTACAAACCTACCTAATCGCCAGCGTCCGCTCCGCCTTCGCCGCGCTCACCGGGCTGCCTGACGCCCCGAGCCGGCAGATCGAGGACATGCAGGACCTCGACCGCATCGACCGGGCGTTGCGTGCGCTGGACGACCTGGCGGCGCGCCAGGCGCAGCTTGAAGCAAGCCAGGAGCGCGCGCGCGCCGCCTGGCGCGACCTGGCAGCGCAAATCCGCGAGGTGCGCGGCGTGCTGCCGCTGGTTGACGACCTGCGCGCCCGCCTGCATGAGGTGGAGCGCCAGATGCATGTGCGCCTCTCGCCCGATCAGCGCAACACGCTGTATCGGCTGGTGCAGGCGTGGGGCGAGGCGCGCGCAGCGCGCGGCACTGCGTCGCCGCCGAGCGCGGCGTTCCGGCGCTGTTGGGCGGAGTTCAACGCGCGCTTCGGCATTGCGACGTATACCGATCTGCCAGCGAACCGGTTTGATGAAGCGGTGCAGTTCGTCCAGGCGCAGTACCGTGCGCTCACCGGCGACGACCTGCCCGCCGGTATTCAGGAGAGACTGCTATGACCGACGATCCCATCGATCTTGCGCGCATCATCGGCGCACGGTTGCGCGAGGCGCGCCTGCACGCGCGCCTGACGGTGCGGGAAGCGGCGGCGCGCGCCGGGCTGCGGGGGCATGCGACCCTCGTGCAGTATGAGCGCGGGGCGGTGCTGCCGCCGCTGCATCGTCTCGCGGCGCTGGCGCGCGTCTACAACGTGTCGCTGGCCGGTCTCTTGGTCGCTGATGCGGACCTTAGCCCGGTCGTCGATCTGCTCGACCGCGCCGACGCCGCCCAGATCGGCGCGCTGGCGCACCTGCTGACGCACGCGCTGGACGCCGCCGCGCCCGCCGCGCAGCAGCGCGCATGAGCCGCAGGCGCAGCGCGGCGCCGCCTCCGCTCGCCTCCGCAGCCGGGAGAACGGGGATGGACGTCGGCGCCGTGCGACATGGAGGCATGATGACGAAGTGGACGGATCGCATCACACCCGAACGTGCGCCGCAGGTGTCCATGCAGCACAGGCGCGCGCATAAGGGACGCGCTCGTCTGAACAACCCGGCGAACGGCCTCGCCAAACCGGCCCGGCTGGACGCCGTTCCGCAGCCGACTCGTGAGAGCGTTCGCGTCGCGCACGTCTGCACTGCGGACGTGACGCGGGAGCGGATCATGCGCTTTCCAGTTCTGTCCGCAGCACGATGAGACGTAGAGACGAAAACACCGACGCTCGTCTCAACGACCAGGACGAACCATGGACGGCGGCGCCCAACCGCCTGCTGCAGGATGCGCGGCTGAGCCGGAGCGCACGCCTGCTCTACTGCGTCCTGCTGATGTTCGCCGACGACAGCGGTCAGGCGTTTCCGTCGCAGCGCCGCCTGGCGCGGGCGCTCGGACGCATGACGGCCAACGGCGCGACGGCGCGTCCGACATCGTTGCGCAGCGTGCAGCGCTGGCTGCACGAATTGCGCGCCGCCGGCTGGCTGACCTGGCATCGTTCTTCCACCGGCGTGAACGTCTACACGCTGACCACGGCGTCTGACGCTGGCGACGCCCCGCCTGCCGCCGGTGACACCCCGCGTCGGGTGAATCTGGGCGAAGCATGGACGGCAGTCCCGAACCGCCTGCTGACCGACGCGCGGCTCACGCGCGGCGCGCGCCTGCTCGCCTGCATGTTGTTCATGTACGCCGACAGGCATGGTCAGGCGTTTCCCTCGCAACGGCGCCTGGCGCGCCTCATGGGATGCCAAGCGCCTGACGATGCCGATGACGCCGATGCTCGTCCGACGACCTTGCGCAGCGTGCAGCGCTGGCTGGACGAATTGCGCGCCGCCGGCTGGCTGACCTGGCAGTGCATCCGTCGCACGAACCTGTACACCTTGACCACGCCGTCCGTCAGCAGGTTGAGGGCGCCGCGCATGAGGCGTGGTCGTCGTCGCAGGCGCTATCAGCGGCGGCGCGGATCGCCGCCATCATCCTTGCCAGGGAGCGCAGCCGGTCGGTGACTCTCCGGTCCCTCCGCACTCTGGGGAGTGCGGAGGGCGCGCGCAGCTGACGTTTGGCATGCAGCCCAGATCAAGACGACGTACCACACGCACAGCGCCAGGAAATCATGCAGGCGCGCCAGATTGCGCCAGTCGCTTGACAAATTCGCTCGTTCGAGCGAGTATTAAGCAACGTTTCAGCAGGCGACCGCACAGAAGTTCGATGCGCCGAGCCGCAAGCGGTTGACAGCGCAAGGTTAGGGGGAAGAAAGGAGTAGCGAGCGCCGCCAAAGGTTTACCGACCAAAAACGACGCTCGCTCTAATGGGTGCGGAACCAAACCGCACCAAGATACGATACGATATGAATTATACGACAAAACCAGCACAACGCAAGCCCCCACACAACGACACCCGTCGGATCGCTTTGAATGAACCGTGGACGGCGGTTCCCAACCGCCTGCTGCAGGATGCGCGGCTGAGCCGCAGCGCGCGCCTGCTCTACTGCGTCCTGCTGATGTTCGCCGGCAACAGCGGCGAGGCGTTCCCGTCGCAGCGCCGCCTGGCGCAGGCGCTCGGACGCATGGCGGCTAACGGCGCGACGGCGCGTCCGGCGTCATTGCGCAGCGTGCAGCGCTGGCTGCACGAATTGCGCGTCGCCGGCTGGCTGACCTGGCGGCGATCGTCCTCCGGTGGAAACGTCTACACGCTGGCCACGGCGTCTGACGCTGGCGACGCCCCGCCTGCCGCCGGTGACACCCCGCGTCGGGTAAATCTGGGCGAAGCATGGACGGCAGTCCCGAATCGCCTGCTGACCGACGCGCGGCTCACGCGCGGCGCGCGCTTGCTCGCCTGCATGTTGTTCATGCACACCGACAGGCATGGTCAGGCGTTTCCCTCGCAACGGCGCCTGGCGCGCCTGGCGGGGTGGCGGCGGGCGCCCGATGCCGCCGAGGGCGCCGACGCTCGTCCGACGACCCTGCGTAGCGTGCAGCGCTGGCTGCACGAATTGCGCGCCGCCGGCTGGCTGACCTGGCAGCGCACCCGCCGCACGAACCTGTACACCATGACCGCGCCGCCCGCTAGGGACGACGCCGTGCCAGCGACGAACACCGCACCGCCGGATGACCAGCGCAAGGAGAAACCAGGACATGGCACAGCAGGCGCAGCGCGCGCGCCGCCGGCGGCGCCGGACTCGTCGAACGATGCAACGGAGACGCAGCGCTTTCTCGAGGGGCTGGGCGTGCTGTGCGCCCGCGAGTTCGCTCACCTGCCGCTGCACGCCGTGCAGCGGCGCGTGGAGCACCTGCGCCGCACGGAGCGCCTGCGGTGCGATCCGGACCGTCTGCTGGGCGCGCTGGTGCTGAGCCTGCGCGCCAACCCGCCGCAGGAGGACGACGAGTCGCCGGCGAGATGCGGCGAGATCGATCCGAAGCGCTATGTGAACGGCGCCTACGGCGACCTGTTCCGGCTGGGCAGCGACACCAGCGATCTGGAGAACGCGTCGCCGGTGACCGACGCCTCGCCGGTGGCCAGCGCCGCCCCGCCGGTGACCGACGCCTCGCCGGTGGCCAGCGCCGCCGCACCGCCGGCGGCTGCCTCGCCTCAGTTTTCCCTGACAGGGGAGACTGACACACCGCCAGCGCCGTCCGCTGCACCGCACAAACCGACATTTTTCCTGCGCCCGCGCAAAGGCGCGCAGATCGAGCGCCCGTATCGCCGGTTCCGCTCGTGACGACCCCGCCCGTGCGCCGGCGCGGGTGGTTTTTCTGTCTGCCAGCAACGTCGGTCGCGCTGGCACAGTCCATCTCTTTTTGCCGCCGCCGCCCGCCCCTGCCCGCGCCGCCCGCGTCGCCGCCCGCGCCGCCCGCGCCGCCCGCGTCGGTCCGCGCTCCGGCTAGGGCTTTCGCCCCCGGCAGTGCAAGAGCGCCCTGTGGCGCAGCACCAGCGGCGCTCCGCGCCGCCCGTGAGTCTAGTTCGGTGGGTCTGGTTAAATTTGAATAAGGTGGCGCGCCCGCACAGGCGACAAGTAAGGCGTATAGGTGACGCTTTTGTATCGCATACGAAAGTGCGACATGAGGACGTCGCCTCTCTCGATCTCGATTGATGTGCGCGATTGCGGTCGCAACATAGATCGGGCGCCGATGACCGGCGCCTGGCGCGGTTGTACAATGACGGCAACGATTGCAAGAAAAGCGACGAACTCAAGGAGACCATCGCCTATGCATCGCACCATCATCCTGCCACTCGTCGGAATCGCGCTTGTGCTCGTTATCGGCAACATCCGCCGCCGCCCAGGCCGCGCTGCCGCCCGCTGACGAGATCGCAAGCGCGGACACTGCCGCGTTTCGCGTCCACCTGCCGCTTGTCGTTCGCCCGAACCCGCTCTTCGACCTCTACCCGCCGGTCAATCGCCAGTGGGAACTGGAGTTCATTCGCCTGCTCAACGAGGAACGCGTCCGCCACGGGCTGCACCCGCTCCGCGAGCACCTGCTCCTCACCCTCGCCGCCCGCCGCCACGCGTATGACCTCGGCATCAACAAGGTGCCGCGCGGCGATTGCGGCGGCGGACGCGGGCACCGGGGCACCGACGGCACGGAACCGTGGCACCGCGTGGAGCAGTCCGGCTATCCCGGACGTTACGAAGGCGAAGCAATTCACTGCGGCGCGCATGATGTCGCATTTTCGCTGCAATGGTTGCTGAACAGCCCGCCGCACCGCGCCTTCCTGCTCAGCCCGATCCCGGTCGAGGTCGGCGTCGGTGCGCATCCGAATCATTACCGACGTGGACTGGATGCAGGGCGCGCACAGCACCGTCATGCTCGGCGGCACGCCGAACCCCTGACGCAGGCGCGGCGGCGCGGCGGCGGCATGGCGCGACGGAGCGGAACCATGACCGAAGGCGTGCGTGATTCGACCAGCGCCCACTTCGGTGATCGTTCGGGAATGGCGCCCCGCCGGGCGGCGCCAGCGCTGCTGCGTTGCTCTGCCGCCGGGCGGCGGTTCCCGTTTGGTTCCGAGAAGTTCCGTCTCGGAACCGATATCCGCCGCTCACCGGCGGATCGGCGCCGATGAGTGGCGGAGCACGGGCGGATCACAGGCGACGACTGGCGGATCGCCCGCCGATGAGCGGCGGATGTACCCGCCGCTCACCAGCGGATGAACTGGTAGAGCAGCGCCGGCGCCAACGCCGACGCCGGTGATCCGCTGCCGGGTTTGCTTTGTTCGTGCGCCGATCCGCCGATGTTCCCCGCTTCCCGGCGTGCGCCGCTGCGTCTGCATGCGCCCGGCGCCGCGTCTGTCCGGTCTGTTGGCGCGTCTTTTGATAGCGAGCTATGGAGAAAAGAGGGGGGTGCAGAGCGCCCCCCCTTTTCTCCATACCCTGCCTGCACTGCCCCAGTGCCTGGCGCGCTGTCTGCACTGCCCCAGTGCCTGGCGCGCTGTTTGCACTGCCCCAGTGTCCGCACTGCGCCAGCGCCCGCTGCTCTGCCCGCAGTGCCGCTGCATCGTAGTGCAGCACGGTGCAGCGTGTGGCGTCGTCTGCCGCGCACACGGGGAGGGTGAAGCCCCGTCGGGATCGGCGCGGATCGGCGTTCCTGGGGCGTCTGGCGCACGCACCCGCATGCGGGGGGGATTGAGAGGGAGTTCGCGCGGGGCGGCGCGGCGGCGCTCCCTGCGGTGTGTGCAGCGGGCGCAATGCCCGCATTGCCTGCGCTGCCGGGCGATGCTGCGGCGGCGACGGCGGCGACGTGGGGGGCGTCGGCGACGGGGGCGCTGACCGTCGGTGCGGGGGGGCGGCGCGGGCGACGGCAGCGGCGACGCGGACGGCGATTCCTGCGAAGCAGCGATGAGGTCAGTGCTGGTGCACTGATCCGCAGTGCAGTGACTCGGCGCCAATCGCTGCAATGCAGGGAATGAACTGCGTGCGACGTGCGGTGGCGATGGCGCTGGCGGGGGGAAAGGATGGACGGATGGCGGCGGGGCGCGAGGGGGCGTGGTTTTGTCAATGCGGGTTTATGGCATCCTGATGGGAAATACGGCGTTTGCTAAAAAAAGATGTAAAAAAAGATGAATGCAACGGAAGAAAAAGAAAAAGAAAAATGGTCACTGCAATCAAAAGTAAGGACAATGACCGGATGGTTGTCACCCCTCTCTTCATCGCGTGCGATGGGAATGAATGCGTGTCGAGCGGCGCGGCGCGATACGGATCGACGCCGGGCGCTGGCGCTGGCGGTGACGGCGCGGGCGACGGCGGCGACGGGGCGCCGATCATGCCGATCTCCATGATCGACATGATCGACATGTCGGAATGATCGGGCGGGGAAAAGGCAAAGGGATGGGAAATGGCGGAGGGATTGCTGGAAAGGCAAAGGGATGGAAATAGCGGAGGGGTTTTTTTGAGAAAAGGGATGGGCATGGGGGAGGGTTTTTTTAGAAAAGGGAATGTGGTGTTTGATCGCCCGGTGCAATAGGGGGATGCGCCGCCCGCCTGGCGCGTCCTGGCGGGCGAGGGGCAAGGGGAAAAGTCGGGATCGGCGTTCCTGGGGCGGCTGGCGCCCGCCTGGGGCGTGCTGGTGGGGGATGGCGGCGGCGACGCGGGCGACGCTGACCACTGGCCGCTGGCGCTGGCGCCGGCGGCGCTGACCACCGGTGCGAGCGGTGACGGCGCGGGCGACGGCGGCGACGCGGGCGGGGGTGTCCGTCATTTTTTTGCGCGTGGGAGAACGTGGTAGAAATCGGGGAGGAACTGACGGAAGCAAAAGGAGCGAACGATGACGGCCTCAGATTTCGATCGGGAATGGGAGAAGCTCGCCAGGGAAGTGGTGAGCGGGATGAAAGAATGGCGCATCCAGCATCCACGGGCGACATGGAAGGAGCTGGAAGAGGCGCTCGACCAGCGGTTGAATCGGATGCGGGCGCGGTTGCTGGAGGATATGGCGTTGGCCAGTGAGGCGGCACGGTTGCAGGAGGAGGGGGCGCGCGCGCGTTGTCCGCAGTGCGGGGAGCCGCTAGCGTCACGGGGAAAAAGGAAACGGAGGTTGCAAACCAACGGCGGGGAAGAGATTGTGTTGGAACGGAGGTACGGTGTATGTCCCACGTGTCAGGCGGGGATTTTTCCCCTGGATGAAGAGTTACAGTTGCTGCCTGGGGGATTGACGCCGAATTTGGCGGAGGAGTTGACCCATTTGGGGGCATGGATGCCGTTTGAGCAAGCGCGGGAGATGCTGCGGCGGATGCGCGGGGTAGCGGTGAGCGAGGCGACAGTGCGGCGCCAGACCGAGCGGAATGGGGCGGCCTATGTGTCGGTGCAGGAGGCGGAAGTGGAGCGGATCGAGCACGAGCAGCCCGAGGCGCCGATCGGCCCGGAGAAACAGGTATTAAGTGTGGACGGGGCGATGGCGCCATTAGTTGGGGGCGCGTGGGCGGAAGTGAAAACGCTGGTGGTGGGGGTGCTTGGGGAGCCGGTGATCGACGGTGCGGAACAGCACGTGCATGCCCGAGAGCTGAGCTACTTTTCGCGGTTGCTGGAAGCGGAGGCCTTCACCCGGCTGGCGCTGACGGAGATCCAGCGGCGGGGGGTCGAGAAGGCCGGGAAAGTGATTGCGGTCACGGATGGGGCCGAGTGGGTGCAGGGGTTCATCGATTATCATCGTCCGGATGCGGTGCGGATTTTGGACTTTCCGCACGCGGCGGAGTATGTGGGGAAGATCGGGGCGGCGATCTGGGGCGAAGGGACGGCGGAGAGCGCGGGCTGGCTGGAGCAGCAACTCCAGCGCCTCAAGCACGAAGGGCCAGGAGCAGTGCTGGCCGATGTGCGGGCGCTGGTTGCCGCACATCCGGACCAGCCTGAGTTGGCGGGTTGGTTGGCGTATCTGGAGAAACGGGAAGCGCAGATGCCCTATCCCACCTGCCAGAAAGAAGGCTGGCCGATGGGGAGCGGCGCGGTTGAGAGCGGGAACAAACTGGTCGTCGCAGCGCGGTTGAAGGGTTCAGGGATGCATTGGGCGCGTGACCATGTGAACCCCATGTTGGGGTTACGGAACGCCGTGTGCAGTGATCGCTGGGACGAAGCATGGGAACAGATCTGTGGCTATCGGCGACGCCAGGCGCACGAAGGTCGCAGGCGCCGCGCCCGCCGTCGGGCTGCCGTATCCGACGCGCCATCGGACAACGGCGCTCTGCCAGTTGGGGAGGCGCTTCCACGCTCGGACGGTGCAGCGCCCATTCCTGTTCCTGAGGCTGTCCTTCCTGTTGAAACCGAAGGGGTGGCCCAGCCCAAGCAACCCTGGCGACCACCTCCAGACCATCCATGGCGCACATACCCGGCCTGTACCTCAAGCCGGAGTCGTTCTCGCCCTCCTATGGACGCAAAAAAATGACGGACACCCCGCGGGCGGCGACGTGGGCGTCACCCCCGCAGTTCCCCCCACGTGCGAGGAGGTTCGGGGGGATGCAGGTCGGCAATGAGGTTGGCCAGGCGGCGGACCTGCACCCGCTCCAGCGGCGCCAGGTCCGGGCGGGCGGCGGCCAGGTCCACGCAGGCGCGCTGCACCACGCCGTCGATGTGGTCGGCGCACACGTACTGCACCTGCGGGTAGCGCGCCAGGCGGTCGGCGATCACGGTGCGCACGCGGTCGGGCGGCTTGGCATGGAGTTCGACCTCGACGGCGGCGACGAGGACGCTGCCGGATGCGTCCCAGAGTTCGGCGTCCGGCGGGCGAAACCCGTTGCCGATGCGTTGCTCCCGCGCCCGCACGACGCGTTCGGCCACCCAGTGCAGCTGCGGCGTGGACGCGGCGTGCCACAGCCGCACCGCGCCGACGGCGCGCAGGTGCGGCAACTGCACCGCCTTCGGGCGCGTCGCTGGCCACGCCAGATCCAGGTCGTGCATGGCGCGCGCCGTTGGCCAATACCACGTGGTCCAATTGACCACGGCGCTCTGGATCAGCCCGGCGCGCCGCATGCGCTGCGTCCATTTGCGCGCCCCGCCCGGCGCCACGCGCAGCAGCAGCGGCAGCGCGGAACCGGCGATGACGTACTGTTCGGCGATCCAGCGCAGCGCCTCCAGGTCGCGCAGCGTCAGGCGCACCTGCCCGGCGTCGCTGCGGCGGCGGGTCGGTTGGGTGCGGTCCTGCTTCTGCGTCTGCTTCTGTCCGGTCATGGCGTTGGTCCTCCCGGCGCTGTCCCATTGTGTGTGCCTTCTTGCCCTGCCTTCAGCAGGGGCGCCCGACTGCTGTCGGCGTCCCCTGGCGAGGAGTGCGGCGATGTCCGCATGACGTGGACGACGTCGTCCATTACTCAAAGTATAGCGCGTTGGCATCCCCTGGCGGGGATGCGGCGGGAACCGTCCTGCCGCCATGCTCCTGCATCAGGACGGCGCCGGCGCGCTGCTTCTGGCAGGGGCCAGGCCCTGGCGCGTGCGCCGTCTGCCTGTCCCCTGCATCGCCTGCTGCGCCTCAGGCGTGCAGGGGGTGGGGGGTCGGGATCGGCGCGGATCGGCGTTCCTGGGACGTTTGGTGCAATCCTGGGACATCCTGAGCATGGTGTCGTGCTCGGCGGGCGCACGGCCCGCACTGCTCCGGCGCCTCCTCGTTGCCTGACGTTGCCTGACGCTGCCTGCGCTGCCCCAGGCGTGCGGATGGGGCGGGGGGATAAGAGGAAAAAAGGCGGGCGGGGCGCGGATCGGCATTCCTGGGGCGGCTGGCGCCCGCCTGGGGGGTTCTGGGTGCATCGTCTGCGCCAGCGCGCCGCTGTCGACGGGTGCACTGCCCGCAGTGGGTGCAGTGGGTGCACTGCCCGCAGTGGGCGCAGTGCGCTGCGTTGCCTGGCATCGCCGGCATCGCCTGAAGCGCGTTGACCGGCGTTCGGCGGCGACCCTGGCGACGGCGGCGACCCTGGCGGCGCGCGAAACGCTCAGAGCCTATCCGAATAACCCGGCGGTACGCACGGCGATCACGCCACAGGCGAAAAGGTTACAGTTTTTCGGATAGGCTCTCAAGGCTCTAGACGCCGATGGGTTGCCTACGCTAGACGGCGCGCGGCGGCGGACGCCGGGCAGCGTGTTCTTGCGCCTGGTCTTCGAGGCGTGCAGCAGCAAGGAGCGTCGGCTGCTGTTCGGGGAGGCGCCACAATGCCGAAGGTCTTCCAGAGTCGCGCTGCGTTTCGGGAGCGGTTTGCGGCGCTCGTGCACAACCACCGGCGCCGGCGTCGCCGCCGAGCGCCCGCCGCACGGTACGACGGCGCCCGCCGACCGCCAGCGCCCGCCCGCTGACCAGCGTCGCGCCACCGGCGAGACGGCATAGGATCGGCGCTGAGTGCACCGCCA
>Ga0209809_1001820_pt1 | contig 16355 bp, 12 predicted proteins | sample YNPMSTMetaG_FD_186172 | JGI IMG/M metagenome (GOLD analysis project Ga0209809, IMG submission 186172) | Anoxygenic and chlorotrophic microbial mat microbial communities from Yellowstone National Park, USA - YNP MS-T MetaG (SPAdes) (version 2) ... | reverse complement strand
ATCGTTACGGCAGGGTTCCCGTGCCCGGATTACAGTTTCGCCGGGAAGCGGGCTGGCAGATTCGGAAAGCATGGCCAGGTCTGGGATCTCGTCCTCAAGGCGATTCGCGACGTGGAACCCGCAATCGTCGTGCTGGAGAACGTGGCCGGAATCCGGACTCCTCATCGCAATGGATACGCAGGACTCTGGCATGTTCTCGGAGACCTGGCCGAGAGCGGGTACGATTCGGAATGGCTGTGCCTACGAGCGTCCGACGTGGGTGCCCCGCATCACAGAGATCGATGGTTCTGCCTCGCATGGCGCAGGGATCTGGACGACGCCGATGGCGACGGAGGGCAAAACCCCGGGGGCGAGGACGAGGACGAAGCACAGCCTGTCATCAGCTTCTGCAGCGCGGACGACTCCGACACTGGACGATGTGAACAACGTCACCCGTCGGAGCGGACAGCAGAGGAGCCTCTCGCGCGACGCAAATCTCTGGCAGACGCCGTCGACGCAGAGGTTCCGCACGCGGGGCGGGAACCGGTCGGACGAGCTTGGGCTGGACAATCAGGCCAAGGCGTTCCCGACTCCGTCCGCCCGGGACGCGAAGGGCGAAAACCATGTCCGCCATCTGGCGGTGGCAAAGGGCAGGAAGCACATGGATCAGCTGCCGAACTTCATCGCCCACTCGGAATCTTCCCCCCAGCGCCTGATGAGTTCGGACGGTGGGCGGAAGTCCTCGAGCGATTCCCCCATCTTGCGCCGGCGGTTGAACCCGGCTTTCGTTTCGTGGCTGATGGGACTCCCATGGTGGTGGACGAATCCCGCGCCGCTCAGCTTCGCGCCCTCGGAAATGCAGTCGTACCTCTGCAGGCTGCGGTCGCTGTGCGAGAGCTTCTGCGGAGATCGGGAGTGAGGATATGCACCGAGAATCAATCCGCGGAGGTTTGTGCGAGTGTCTGATCTGACGCCGGAACAGATCCAGGTTCTGGAAGAAGAAGGACTTGGTCCACGCAGGGTCATCCGCTACGTCAAGGAGCTGCTTGATGCTGACCCGGCGCGCGTGATTCAGGTGGACGAGGACGGGAATTTCCGCCTGAAGCGCCGCATCCCGAGGAAGCATCTCCGCGCAGTGACTGAAATCGCGAGGGGCAAGATCAAATTCGTGGATCGCGTGGCTGCTCTCCGTCTTGCCGCCGAGATGGCGAAACAGATCGGCGGAAAGAGGCAGGATGAGAAGCGCGAGGCGCAGACGTTCCCGATTCGTGAGGCCGTGTTCCTGATGCCTGGAGAGAAGCCGGCGCAGGTGTTGTCGATTGAGTCTGCTGGCGCCGCGCCGGAAATTTACATCGCCACGCATGATCGAGGGAATGGAGGGAACGATTGAGCAGTCCGCTGATTCTGCAGCCATCGAAGAAGCAGGCCTTGGCGCTGCAGTCTGAAGCCTACGAGATCCTGTATGGCGGCGCCCGTGGCGGCGGCAAGGCGCTGCCGGTTTACGCCCCCGTGCTGACACGCCAGGGGTGGCGCCCGATGGGAGAAATCGGGCCAGGGGATCTTGTGGTGGACCCCTCGACGGGCCTTTACACCCCTGTGACCGGCGTGTTTCCTCAGGGGGTAAAGCCGATTTTCCGGGTGGTGTTCGACGACGGCGCGCACTTGGATGCAACGGAGGATCACCTCTGGCTTGCGCGACAATCGCTGCACCCGGCCCGCAACGCCGAGCTGGCCCGGCACAGCGCCGAGAGCCAGAACCTGCTCCAGGTTTCCATCCCGCTGGGGTGCCGGTGGGACGGCTGGGACATCATGTCAACCGGAGCGATCTGGCACCTGATCCACAGCGCCGGGAAGAAAGTCTGGATCCCGCTGTCGGAACCAATGCGCCTGTCCGCTCCCGGGGAGGTTCCCTTCAGTTCCGAGTGGGACTCTGAGCTGCTGATGGCATCTCTGGAGGAGCGGGCGGCCGCGCTGCGGCACATCTTCGCACAATATGGTGACACGGGCGATGACGGCCGCATCGTGTTCATGCTTCCGGGCGAGGATGCTGCCTCGCATGTTGTGCAGCTTGTCCGCACGCTTGGCGGGAAGGCGAAGCAGCGTGGCAACAACGCCCGTGCGTGGTTCCCGCGGCCGCAGTGGCTCACCGGCAACAAGTCTGGCGACGGTGCCGTCGGCTTTGCCCGGCGCGTCGTCTCCATCGAGTACGTTGGCGACCAGGAGGCGGTATGTATCAGCGTCCAGTCGCCCCGTGGCGTGTTCGTGGCTGGCGACTACGTCGTCACTCACAACACTTGGGCCGGAATGGCGTGGTTGCTGAAGCACATCTCGAAGCCATACTACCGGGCAATGGTGATCCGGCGCAACGCCGTGGATCTGCGCGAGTGGCTGGATCGGGCGGCTGACATGTACACCCAGATGGGGGCAAAGTTTGTCGGGAAGCCGGCGACGATCCGGTGGCCGAGCGGAGCCATCTTCTACACTGGCCACCTGGCGGATGCCCAGGCGTGGGAGACGGTGCAGGGATGGGAGGTGCAGCGTCTGCTGCTCGAAGAGGCTGGCCAGATCCCGGACGAGGAACGCTACCTGAAACTGATCGGGTCGTTGCGTTCCAAGTTTCCCGACATCCCTCCGCAGGTCTTTCTGACGGCGAACCCGGGCGGCCCAGGGCACGGATGGCTGAAGCGCCGCTTCGTGACGGCCCGCGACTACACCGGGCGCGCGGCCGAGCCTTACAAGGAGTTTGACCCGGACGGCAAAGGCACGCGGCGCCGCATCTACATCCCGGCTCTGGTTGAGGACAACCCGGTGCTGATGAACAAGGATCCGGGTTACATCGACTACCTTGAGTCGCTGCCGCCAGCGCTGAAGCGCGGCTGGAGATATGGCGACTGGGACGCCTTCGAGGGGACGTTTTTCTCCGAATTCCGTGCCACCCGCATCCCCGGGGAGCCTCCAGAGGCGTTGCACGTCACCCACGAGTGTCCGCTTCAGCCGCATGACAAGCGGTGGATCGCCACTGACTGGGGCTACTCGCATCCGTCAGCGACATACTGGTTTGGCCGCGGCGAAGACTCGCGGGTGTACGTTTACCGCGAGCTTGTCACCAGGAGTGTGGGTCCGGAAGAGCTGGGTGTGAAGATCGCCGAGGAAACCCTGCACGACTTGGGAGGCCACAACCAGCAGATGGTGCTTGTGCTGTCGCCTGATGCCTTCGCGAAGCGCGACGACAGAAACACAATTGCAGAGCAGATCACGGCTGGCATCGGGTTGGTGATTGGGCCGGAGGCAGTGCTGCTGATGGAGCCTACCGAGGAAGAGCGTGAGCGTCTCGGCTCAAAGGCATGGGACGCCGTGCAGGCGCGCCGCGAGGAGCAACGGGACAAGCTCCGCATCGTGGTGCAGCGCGCCAACAACGACCGGGTGGGCGGCTGGAACTACATCCGCCAGCTTCTTCGCTGGTGGCCGGTTCGGAAGGGCGATGGGCCGCGCATCGACTACTCGCTGGTGCGGGATCTGTTGGGCCGCCCCAACGGCCCCGAGGAGTACATCCGCTACATCTCGTCGCTGGCAATCCAGGAGGAGGTATTGCCGCGCCTCATGATTCATTCGGGTTGCGTCAGACTTATAGATGGCATACAGCGTGCCCAGTACGATGATGCCAACAAGGAGGATGTCCGCAAGGAAGACGGTGACGACGAGATCGACGCCTTGCGGTACGGTCTGATGTATCACCGCAAGGAAGACATGGTTTTGCCGCGCGATGTGCTGGCGCGCCGGGCGCTTGACGCCGAGGCGCAGAAGTACGGCTATCTGGCCCCGCACACCCGGCACATGATGACCAAGGCCGCTCTGGCTCAGGCTGCAGCCCATGAGCCGCCGGCGGCGATCAACCCGAACCGCGGCGTGCTGCGGCGGGCGCAAGTTTGAGGAGGGTATATGGGAAACCTGATCATGTTTGGCGGCAACAGCAAGCAGAAACCGGCGCCCACGCTGCCTGGGCAGGCTTTGGGCAGCGCGCCGGCGGCGCCAGTCAAGAAGTCCAAGAAGGAGGTTGGCTACCAGGATCCGGACGCCGTCTGTTCTGACTGCCGCTACTATGAAGGGGGTGAATGCTCACAGGTGGAGGGCGAGATCGACCCCGAGGGGTGGTGCCACCTGTTCGAGGACGCCGGATACGGGGACGAGCAGGAGGATGGAGAAGGGGCGGAAAGAGAGATCGGGGCCTGATTCTGTGCACTGGCTGTTGAGGCTGTTTCCTTCCCTGAGATCTGAACTGCTGCAGGCGCATGAGGCCAGGATCCAGGCGGAATCGCTTTTGCGTGACGCCGCGGCATCGCTGGAGTCGCTGCGGGCGGATTATCAGGACTTGGCGGCAAAGTACGCGCAGCTGGCAGAGCAGCACGTCGAGATGCACAAGCGAGTGGCTGACTTCTTTGCCACCGCGGCGACCGGCCGTGGCCTGTTTTCCGACACCAGGCTCGGGGAGGCCCCCGGTGGTGGGGTGCGGCACAGTCACATTGTCACCGGGCGCGACGTTGTCGCTGACGCGGTGAAAAAGTTCCGGGAAGATCTGAAGGGGTTGGCGCATGGCTGATGACGCGCGAGGGCTTCCGGAGGACCAGAGCCGCAAGCTGGTTTCGTTTGCAAAGTCGGTGGACGCGGAGTACGAGGCCCACCGGCTGCGCCTCTACCTGAAGGCACAGAGGAACGACCTCTACTATCGCGGCGTGAACCGCGTGGCGCCGAAGCTGGCCGGCGACAGGGTCTTCATGGCCCCTGTGGAGATGAGGTCTGCGGATGGAGCCGAGATCCGCGAGTATTCGGTCAACAAGATCCGCGGCGACGGGCGAAAGCTGATCTCGATCATCGGGCAGAAGCACCCGAACGTGAACGCCGTTCCGCAGAACCCGCGCAGCGAGGAGGACCGCGCAGCGGCTCGCGAGTACGAGAAGGCTGCCGCCGTGCTGCGGGAGTGGTGGAAGATGCCCGAGCTGCAGATGCGGGCAATCTTGTACCTGTACAAGTACGGAACTTTGTTCGGCTTCGTCCGGTGGGTCTCCGATGGCCACCGCTATGGCTACCGGGAGGAGCCTGTCTACGAGCAGCGTGAGGTTGTCGCCGAGCCGGGCCGCTACACATGCCCCGCATGCGGCGGCACGCAGCAGGCCGACGAGATCCCTCAGGCCTGCAACCAGTGCGGCGCCCCGGCAGACTCTTCCGGCTGGGTGGAGCCGGAGAAGATTGTGGTTCCGGTGGTGGTCGACACGAAGCGGTACCCGCGTGGACGTGTCGAGCTGACCTTGACCAACATGATGCACGTCAGGGTTCCTCTGCATGCGTCATCCCTGGAGGAGTGCGACTACCTCATCTACGAGTACGAGGTGCCACGCCACCGCGCCATCGCCGCATTCCCGGATCTTCGCGACAAACTTCAGAACGCCGATTCTACAGGTGGATCAAACGCGGGAGCGTTGGCCAGGGCGTCCATCGCCAGCCCGAGCGGCGGTCGACTGCAGCCCGCCAACATGGTGACCTACACGCTTGTGTGGCTGCGCCCGGCAATGTTTGAGGCGATTGAAGATGCCAAGCTGCGCGAGCAGATGAAGTCAAACTACCCGGACGGCGTCAGGTTGACAATTGTAGGAGACGAGCTGGTCAGCATGGAGGCGGATCGGATCGATGACCACTGGGCGTTTGCGCTTTCCCAGCCGTCCGACACGGTGTACTCGGATCCCTTGCTGGATGACATGATCGACTTCCAGGATGCCTACACCGATGCACTGACTATTGCCATCGAGACACTGCAGCGGGGGCTGCCGATCACGCTGTTTTCGCCGGATGTAATCGATCCGAAGAAGCTGGCCCAGACACCAGCACTTCCGGCCGAGATGATCCCTGTCCGGGCTGGCGCCGGCAACAACATCCAGAACGCCATCGTGACGGTTCCAACAGCCAGATTCCCGGACGAGCTGCCGAAGTTCATGGCAGCTTTCGAGGAAGATGTTCGCGATGCCACTGGCATTCGGCCCGAATTGTGGGGCGGCGGCCCCGTCGGGGGTACGGCCACCGAGTACATCCGCCGCCAGAACCAGGCTCTTGCGCAACACGGCGCAGAATGGCTGTTCCTGCGGCAATTCTGGGCGCGGATGTTTGATTGTGGCGTGCGCGAACTGGCGCGCTACGCCGCCGAGGAGATCGTGGTTCCGACCAGCGAAGGCAGTGGCGCCACGGATGTCGAAGTCATTGATCTTGCGGCTCTGCAGGCGGGGTCGGCCCACTTCGAGTCCGACGAGGCGATTCCGTTGAACATGGCGCAGCAGCGGGAGTACCTCCAGCAGTTGCTGACCGGGATGCCGCCGGATGTGGCGCAGGCACTGGGCGTGTTCCACCCATCCAACATCGGTATCCTGCGCGAGCTTCTTGGGCTGCCTGACATGGTTGTGCCTTTGGAGGACGCGCGCGAGAAGGTTTCCGAGACGATCAACGAGCTTCTGAAGGACAAGCCGGTTCCGGGTCCGGACGGGCAGTTGATGCCGAGCATCATGCCGGATGATGTCGAGGATGACCCGTCGGTTGTTCTGGAGGTATGCCGCGAGTGGATGCAATCACCCGCCGGGCGCCGCCAGAAACAGAAGAACCCGGATGGGTACGCAAACGTGCGGGCGTACGTCATGGCTGTACAGGCCATGATGCCGCCACCGGGGCCCCCCGAAGGGGCGGAACCGGTGGCCAAGGCACCCGCTCCGCAGGGAGGTTCCGGCAGCCCGGATGAGCCGCCAGAACCGCCAGAGAGTCAACCACCCCCTGCCGAGGGACCCCTGCCAGACCCGGGGCCAATCGGCTTGGGCAATTTTGGATGATTACGGAGGATGAATGAGCGACCTGAATACCGCGATTGACGCCGCCCTGTCCGAGGGTAGTGCGTCTTCCACCACGGCGCCGCCTGCCACGCCGAGCGAGACGCCGTCCGCCAGCTCTACCCCGGAGCCAACAGGTTTGGCCGAGGCGGCCGAGCCGCAGGCCGGGGCGCAGCCAAACGAACCCGAGGAGGCGGAGCCTGACTGGACCGACGAGGAACACCAGGCAACCCCGTCCGACGAGGCGGGCAAGCACCGCATCGTCGCCAAGAACCGCTTCGACGCGCTGTACAAGGTCTACAAGGCCGCCAAGGCGCTGGAAAGCACGTTTGGCCACCTGCCGACGCCCGAGGAGGCGCAACAGTACCTGGCTGCGACCGCGGATCTGGAGCTGATGACGGCTGATCTGTCGTCTGGCGATCCGGAGCGTGTGCAGCGGTTTGTTGAGCATTGGAGCCGGGTGTCCCCGGATGCCCTGCCGGTTTTGGCAGAGACTGCGCTGACGGCGGCTGTGCGCGCCAACCCGCAGTTTTACCAGCAACTTCAGTCGTCGCTCCTCAATGAAACCATCAATGGGTTGTACCAGCAGGTTGCCGCTTTGCGCGACACCAACCCGGGCGAGTTCAAAAAGAATCTCTACGCCGTCCAGATGCTTGACTGGATGATCAACGGCGATTATCGGGACGCTACCGAGTTGGAGCAGGCACCCCAGGAAGAGTCTGATCCACGGCTGCAGCGGCTGCAGCAGCTCGAGGCCGAAGAGCTACGCCGGGCGGAGGCCGCGCGTAGCATGGCAATCGAATCCTTCAACCAGCGGCTGTCGAACACCATGGCCGAGATTCGCGAAGGTGCCATCTCGAAGGCATTGGCCCCGGTGGCTGCTTCGTTTGAGGGACGGCCGACACTGCTTGGAGCGATCAAGGACGCGCTGGTTCGCAGCGCCGTCGACGAGATGCGTTCCGATCAGCTGTTCATGGCCAGATTCACCGCCGCGAGGGATCGTGCATTCCAGTCTGGCGATGAAAGCGCCATGAATGCTGCGATGCAGATCTACAACGAGCGATTCAACCGGGCCGTGAGGGGTATGCGCGACAGGGTGATCCGCGAGGTTACCGGACAGTTTGTTGCGCAGAACCAGGCGACCCACCAGGCACTTGAAAAATCGTCCCAGCGCCGCGAACCGGGAAGCACAGGGGCGGCTCCGAACCCGCTCTCGGGCGAACGGTTCCGTGAAGCCGTCCGGAGACGCGACTTCGATGCTGCGTTCGCGTCGCTCGGGCTGGACTGACTCCAACAGGGGTAAGCTGTGTCCACTCTTTCCAACGTTCTTTCCATTCAGATGGAGAAGGTCCGCAGCAAGCTGCAGGACCTGCTTGAAACCTCCAACAATGCGTCGGCTTTGATTCGAAAGACCATTGAGCCGATCACTGTTTCGAACCGGGCCGCCCGGCTTCCGGTTGTGGTTTCGAATCCGGCCGACTTTGGCGCCGTCAACCTCAACGGTGGTGCGCTTGGTCTCGGCTCCGGCATGGTCACCGCTCACATGGAGATCTCGTACTTCCCGACCAAGTTGGGTATCGAGATCACCACGGAGGCGATGTGGACGACCGACAGCGCCGAGAAGGCGATCAAGGATGCCTTCAGGGAGAACCTGCGCCGGGCCATGCTCGAGGCGCAGATCTTTGACGACATCGCGTTCCACAACATCACCGGCACGCAGGGTATCATCGCCCGCGGCGATGGCACGACGGCTATCGGTGGGACCAACCCGTTCTCTGCCGGGCAGTCGGCCACCATCAGGCTGGACAATGAATTCGCCTGCCAGTTGCTTCGCCAGAACATGCCGGTCGAAATTTTCACCACCAACCTGGCGACCCACAAGACGGCGGCGAACAGCCCTGATGCGCTTCCCCGCGTTTCGGCGATTGACGTCGCCGGGAAGACCGTGACCATTACCGGCTCGCCCAACCAGACCGGCTCGATCACGCTGGCCAACACGGACGTGCTGTGCTTTGCCGGCGTCGGTTCCACTCCGACTTTCCGCTACGGCCTGTACGCCTTCAACACCACCACCACGAGCGGTTCGCTGCTGAACCTCAGCCGCACCGCGATCCCGGAGATCAACAGCAACTTCGTCAACGCGTCCAACTCCACTGTCAGCGCGGCGCACATCCTTTTGCTGAAGCACCAGATCGCGATGCGGCGCGGCAAGGTGGATGGCCTGGTTGGCCTGGCGCATCCGGCCCAGCTTGCCCAGATCGCCGACCTGGGCACCGCGATCAGCACCTGGATGCGCGGCAGCTCGGACAAGATGATCGACATCGTGCCCGGAATCGGCGACTCGCAGCTGTTCGGCGGCATCGAATTCCGGATGGATGTGCGGCAGAGCCGCAGCCGCCTGGATGTCATCAATCCCTCCAACTGGACGCGCGTCCGTCTGCGCGACCTCGACTGGTACGAAGTGGACGGCCAGAAGGTGTTCGAGAAGCGAAGTGCGAATGGCGGTGTTGCCACCTCCGTTCTGCTGTACCTTGTCAGCGCGGAGAACTTCGCTTGCGTCGACCCTGGCTCGCAGGGGTTCATCTTCAACCTTTCCATCCCCGCCGGGTACTGACCTGACGGGCTAGCGCCGGGCGGGTAAAGCGCCCGCCCGGCGCACACTCAACCGGAGATGTCACAAAAGATTGCCCGCCTGAACGAGATCCTGCGCACGCAGCTTGGCGAGATTGGCGGCAAGCCGCGCTACCAGTGGATGCGTTCCAACGAACTCATCTTTCGAGTCAAGACAGGCACGCGCGTGTCCCAGACCGAATCCGGTCTTTACTTCGTTGCTCCGGAATACCGGGACGCGGAGATTTTGGGAGGGGAACCGCGTTGGGTCTTGGCGTGCTTTATGGAGCCGGCGTCCTCACGCGAGAAGTGGGAGGCCTTGTGCGGAACCGAGATGGAGTTTCCGGACAAGGGTTTCTACTTCCCGACTGATATTATCTGCAGACCAGGGGCCGAGCCGGACGAAGACATAACCGCGGAACTGATCAGCGCCATTCGGTTCGGTGGTGATCTCTGCGCTGTCGACGTTCTGGACAGGCTCAACGCAAAGCTCGAATCGGAACAGCGAGACGCCGAGCGGCGGATCGCTGACGAGATCGAGAATGCGATGCTGGCCCCGGATCCGGCGATGAACCGGGTCTATTCCATTCCGGAGGGTTAATGTCCACTGTCCAACAGCTAAAAGATGCGCTTACCGGCGGTCCGAAGAAGTACATCATGAGCGTGTTCCCCATCGGGATGACTGCGGTCAGGCCGTTTAACGGGTACACCACATATATCCTGCCAGCTTCCCGGGAGCCGGGGGAGGTCACTGTCTGCGAGGTGGGCAACGCCTTTCAGCGTTCCTACGTTGGCGACGGTAACTGGGCCGATGTTCCGGTGTTTGCCGACGACATCGCCCGCGACCTGTTGAATGAATTCGCTTCCGGCATGGTTGGCCAGGACAGCGGCTACGGCCCCGGCATCTGGCTGCAAAACAGGCCGGAGCCGGATCCGCGCCTGAAAGAGGAAGCCATGGCTCGCCAGACCCAGTACTTCAACTACCTGGTGCAGCAGGCAGACTCGCTGTTTGCCGCTGGCAAGGCAAACCAGATCACCGGGCTGCACCGCGCGGCCGCGCGGTGGCTTGGCAAGAACGACGTGCCGTGGGTGGAGGAGACGCGGCGCCGCGAGACGAAGGAATGCGTCGCCTGCTTCTCCAAGATCGACGCCAGGGCTACGGTGTGCCCGGTCTGCACAACGCGTCAGCCCGGAAAGAAGGTTGAATGACGCCAACGGTCAGCGAGGTGTTTGAGGCTGCACGGGCCTTGTTGGCCGATCCACAGGGGCTGGAGTTTACAGACTCGGCCCTTCAGCCGTTCTACAGCCTTTCCTACCAGGAGATGCTGCAGGCGTTGCGGGAGGTCGCTTCACAGGAGCCGGAGCGGGAGGCGCTGATCACCGGGGTGCCCGCCGGGGCCACTTCTGTCGACCTCGCTGCCGCCGGGCTTACTGATATCGGCAACATTCACTGGATCTACCAGCGGGCGGCCGGTTCGAACTTCTGGACGCCGCTGAGACTGGTTCAGGAAATCACCCCGGATTACACAGGGCCGGCGGCTGAGTACAGCGGGGGCACGCTGCGTCTGACACCGGCTGACGTAGTACGCGATCTGCGCATCAAGTACTCTTTGTCCGGGACCCCGCCGGCGTCCGGGAGCGTCGGCATCCCGCACTCGATGCGGTTCCTGGCAAACCGCATCGCGTGCCTGGCGCTGTCGGCACGCGAGGAGGGTGGCGCCGGGGCATTGATCTTTGGGCAGGAGGCCCAGATTGCACTGGAGTCATTGCGGCACTCCGCGGTGTCACAGTTGCAGTCGGCGTCGTTTCAACGCCCCCCGTTCAGGGCGCGGCGCAGGTAAGCGGTAGAGGAGGGTAACAATGGCAAATCCCGCTGTCTCGTTGGTGAGTTACCAGCCCGCGAAGGCTGGCTCCCCGGGCGTTCTCGTGGTCGACGCGACGTGGACGACCTACGCGCAGAACACGGACGCGTTGGTCCTGACAGGTCTGCGTCTGCCAGGTTTCGAGCCGAGGCAGGTGGTGTGCGGGTGGGGCGCTGTCGGCACTACCGGGCACCAGGTCACATTCACCCCATCCGCCACGCCAACCATGTCGAACGTCGGCATCCTGAGGGCGTGGAACGGAACCACCCAGGTTGCTTCGGGTGCGTTCGCTCAGACCGCGCGGTTGTCGTTCGTCCTGAGCCGGAGGGGGTAACGTAATGGCGCGTCGCGGGCTTCAGCAGGTGGATATTGGCGAGTTCCTCGGACCGCTCCTGGATCCGGTGGTGGAGGTTACGGATGCGCCGGTAAACTATCTCAGGGAAGCCCGCAACGTCGTATTTGATCGTGGACACATCGGCACAAGGGAGGGGCACGCCGTGTGGCACACCACGGCTGCCCCCATCCGTGCGTTTCATCAGTGGATGGCCAACGGCACTGAGGAGGTGATCGTTTACGTCACCAACGCCGGGGGCGTGTACTCGCACAACATCCCTCTGGATCAACTGACACAGATCCTTCCCGATGGGTCTGTTCCGGCTGGCCAGGTTGTATTTGCAGGCGCCGGGTCGCGGGTTTATATCGCCGCGCCGGGGTTCGCCAAGGTCTGGAGCGGGCTTTTTACAAACGGCCAACCACAGGTGTCCGATGTGGCTCCGGCGCCTCCGCCGACTTCGCTGTTCTCGTCGAATGCGAGCTACGCCAGCGGACTCAATACGGCCGGGGTTCACAAGTTCTCTGTCGCGTTCATGTCAACATCCGGAAGCGTGACCAGACCGGTCGAGCCGGTGTCTGTGACGCTGGTTGGTGACAAGACTGCCCAGCTTGTGTTTCGGGTGTCCCAGACGCCCGCGTGGGCCGAGAAGGCGTATTTGTTGATGACGACGGCGAACAACCTGGAGCGGTACTACTACGTTCCCGGGGCTTCGGCCGGGTTGATTCCGGGCCAAACCAACTTCGACCTGACGTTCTACGTCAACATCCCCGACGAGACCTTGGCGGCGTTCGCCGAGGATGCCACCGAACTGTTTAACCGCATTTCCGGACCCCCACCGGGGGTGTTTGGCGTTGTGCCATACGGAAACCGTCTCTGCTACGTCTGCCAGGATGCTGTTTATGCCTCAGAGCCTTTCCAGTACGAAGCCATCACTCTGGACCAGCACCGGATCGAGCTGCCAGGCAGGCGCCGCGTCACTGCCGCGTTCTCTCTGCAGGGCACGCTTTACATCTGCTCGGACGACGGTATCTTTGCAGTATCCGACTCTGGCGACGTGCCGGCAAGCTGGGCCGTTCCAACGGTGATCGCATCCGGGGTTGGCGTGCCTTCGATGTACGCCGTTGCCAGCGCGCTGGAGTTCGGCTACTGTGTCCTCGCCACGACTGCAGGTTTGTTCTGGTTTGATGGCGGCACATTGCAGCGCGAACCGATCAATGCGAACCAGCTTCCTGACTGGCGCAGGATCAGGTGGAGCCTGGCTGCCAGTACGATGCAGGTCGTGAACGACGTTGATGCGTCACGCATCTACGTCTCTGTCCCGATTGGTGACAGCGCTACAGCCAACACGCACATCATGACGTTTGACTACGGCCTCGGAATCGATCCGCAGGCGATTCGTTACTCGCTGGATTCCATTGCCGGTGTCGGGATCGGGTTCATGTCGCGCGTGTGGTTGCGTGGCTCTCGCCTGTTTGCCACCGCGTTTGCAGAGAACGGGCAGCCAAGAATCCTGCGTCGGTATTTGCGATCCGAGGTACTGAGTGACCCGGTCGGGACACGCACGGACAACGGGGCCGCGATTGCGTCCAGCGTCAGGACAGCCAACCTGCCTCCGGTTCCGGATGGAATGGCGCAGCACCGCGGGGTGGCCATGCGCGCAACGGGCAGCGGGTCGCTCTCCTGTTCTGTGATCGGGATGGACGGCGGGGTGATACAGAACCTGCCCCCGTTTTCGCTGTCTGATGCCCCCGGGGATCTCCTGTCTTCACGCTACTACTGCCTGGCGCCGTCGGTGTCGTATCAGTTCGCCCAAACCGGAGGGCACTTCTCGCTCAGTGCGGTGCGACACTTCTTCCGTGGATACCTGCAAGACAAATGAGATCTGTCAAGGCTTATACCACGCAGCTCAGGGTTCGCGGCGGATCAATCGGGGTGCAGATCGCCGAAGCTCTGGAACTGCTCGAAGCCAGAATGGGGCAGTCTTCCGGCGGCACCCGTTCAAGCATCCCCTCATCCGGGAGACAGCAGGCCGTCGTTTCGCCTCCGCCGCATGTCGCATCGCTCAGTGTTGTGGACGTAGTGGGAATGGGGAACGTGGCGCTGGTCACTCTCCAGTTCCAGCCTCCAACCGGGGCGACGTTTGTCAATGTGTACGGTGTCCTGGATGGAGTGACCACGTTTCTCGGCAGGGTAGCTATCCCGGCGCCGAACCAGAGCGGATACTCGCAGATCAGCGTTCCTGTGTTGTCGCCCCCGGTGGTTGACTCCACCGGGGTTCAGCTCTTCGTGTGCGCCGCCACCGCGACCACGGAGGCCCAGATAGATGAGGCCACCCCGAGCGTAACGGTTGACATTCCGGCGGCTGGCACCTTGGATGGCGCACCCCGGGCCACTGTGTCACTCACGCTGGGCGGCTTCGACGATGCCGTCGAGAACGTTGACGCAACCATCTCTGTCACCTGCCCTGATGTTCCTGTAACCGACGTCAAGCTGTACGCCCAGTACAAGCCCCTGCCCGGCGGACCCATCCTGCAGCCGCAGTATCTCGGGACGATGCGCGGGGTCAGGAACGGCACATCCTCCCGCTCGATGTGGTTTCCGCTGTACCCGAACGAACTGCTGGGGGGCGTATCTCCGCTCCCCGACGCGGTTGATGCTGTGGTGTACGCTGTTCTGGAGCTGGCAGACACCTCGCCTGCGCTGGTTCCTGAGAACTGGGCGAACCCTGATCCGCAGACGGCGACGCCGTACGCCACCGCGCCCATTTCGCTTCAGAGTGTTGCCGACGCGAAGTCTGCCCTGGCGCTGCCGAGGCCTTCTGTCACGACGTACGGCTACAGCCACGCCGAAGGCGGGGTGGACATCTGGTTTCGCTATGCCCCGCCATATCCGCGTGGGCGGTTCGAGGGTGTCTCGGTCTACGCGCAGGACGACGTGGGTCAGCGGTGGTTTTCGTTCGGTGACTTCGTCGATAACTCGGATCCGAGCCGCACCGGAGAAGATGCGTACGGGTACGTCTCGTTCCGCTACCCGATGGGTGATCCCAGGCCGGAGCGGATTGTTGTTTCCGCCGAGTCGTACGGGTCTGACGGCGCGCGGACCAAGCCGCCGGTAATCTCGTGGACCGGCGGAGTCCCGAGCGGCTACGGGTCAAACGGGTTTGCACTGCTGATCGAAGCGGTTGCAACGGCTCTGGGAAGCATCAGCATTTCTTCGGCGTCTGTCCAGTACAGGGAATCCGAGGGCGGCTGGCAGTACCGCGTCGCCATCACGCTCGGAGGCACGGCGCCATCCAGGCCGATCTACGGCGGCACGATCGTGTTCCTGCGGTTCTCTGACGAAGCGCTACCGGCGAACAACGAGGGGTGGCGAAATCTGCGTGCCATCGCCCGCCATGCGCCGGGCGAGCCGCTTACGATCTACTCGGACTGGTACCCTATCCGGGCTGGCAACTCCGCCCAGTTCTGGTTGAAGCCGGTGGCCTCTGACACGACCGGCGCAACCGTCGTCTGGGGCAGCACCGCCGGGCCGTACAGCGTGTCGCTGTCGCCGAATATTCCCGGCGCCGGAACACACGACTTCAACCTCTCGGCTGTGCTGGATGGCTACTGGGACGATGGCAACGGCGTGCGGCTTGGCAAGGTGGATGTGTCGTGGACTCCGCTCAGCCGCAGTGACGTCATCTACACGATCTGGGAGTGCAGGGTTAATGCGCAATCAGAGCCGCCGTACTCCCGGTACACCAGAACAGAGGCCAACACGTCGGAGTCCGGCCTGACCATGTGGGTGGCCCCGCCCAGGGAAGGCACAGAGTATCTCTACCTCGCCCTGACTGTGAATGTGCCTGCCGACGGAATCTGGCCATCTCCGACAGATTACGAAGCAGGAACGCTTCCGGTCGCCATGGTTGAGTTGCCGGTGGCCGGGTTGAGCGATCAGGTCACGGGCTTCTCGGTTACGGTGGAGACTGACCAGACACAAGACGTGCCCCGTGGCCGGTTCGTGTTCGCATTTACGCCCCCGAACGACCCTGACTACCACCATGTTCACGTCTATCGTAGGCCAGCGGACAGCGGCGGCGCGCCGATTGCTGACTGGCTGCCTGACAAGGTTGCCTCCATCATCGAGGGCGGCCCGGGCGGCTGGTGGACGCTGCCGAGCCAGCCCGAGTACTGGATCTTCAAGGCTGTGGCCTGTAATTCGCTGGGGCAGGAGAATACGGTCAACCCGCCCGAAGTGTTTGTGGCTGTTCCCACCAGCGCCGGGGTGACGGCTTCAAAGGCCGCGCCGGGGATGGTGACAGGCCCTCTCAGTGTCAACATCAACAATCAGGTCACAATTGGTCCAGGGGCAATCGGTGCCGAACACATCGGGTCGGTTAACGCGTCAGTGATCTCCGGTCCGATTTTGGCGAACCAGATACAGAGCATCAACGCCAATCAGATCAACGGCCTGATCGCGGCCAGCCAGATCGAGGCGATCAACGCCAACCAGATCAACGGCCTGATTTTGGCATCGCAGATCGACAAGGTCAATGCCTCGCAGATCAACGGGCTGATCCAGTCATCGCAGATCCAGTCGATCACGGCCGACAAGATCGCTGGGCAAATCCAGGCCTCGCAGATCGAGAGCGTCAACGCCACGCAGATCAACGGGGTGATTTCCGCCGGCCAGATCGGCTCGGTCAACGCCAGTTCGATTACCGGGGTC
>Ga0209809_1001819_pt1 | contig 16359 bp, 10 predicted proteins | sample YNPMSTMetaG_FD_186172 | JGI IMG/M metagenome (GOLD analysis project Ga0209809, IMG submission 186172) | Anoxygenic and chlorotrophic microbial mat microbial communities from Yellowstone National Park, USA - YNP MS-T MetaG (SPAdes) (version 2) ... | reverse complement strand
GCAAATAGCACAAAAGCCGTTCGTACGCCGTCGGGCAGGCCACCATCACACTGCCCGTATCGGCTAACAAAAGATCCGCTTCTAGGATCGATGCCCCTAAGGAATCCAATTCTTTTGGGTCCGGGTCGGCCCGGTGCCATAGGAGTTCCCAATCCGGTCGGCCAAGGGCCTGGGCCTGGGAAGGCAGGGCCGGTTCGACCGCTGCGGAGCCGGATTGCTCGGCTTGCTGAAAGATGGCGCGGACCAACGGACGATCCTGACAGCCGAACCGTCGGATGCCCTCCTCCTCGGCCAGACGGGTAATCCCCTGCCGAACCTCTTCCAGAGAGCGGACGTGATGCCCTTGGCCTGCCACAGCGGCCAGTTCAGCCAAAAAGCGCTCGATCTTTTTGGCCGGGGGAGGATTTTCGATCGGCCAGATTTGCGGCGTCGGAGGCGGCGGCATAGGCTCTGCGCCCGCCAGTCGCTCTCGCAGCCGCTGGAGGATCGCTTGGCGACTGTCCATCGGTGGATATGCCTTTTTGGCGCAAAAACATCGGCAGACCAGAGGCCTGCTCGTGCCCGCTGATGCCGTTCATCCCGATATGTTTTTTGAGCGCAAACCCATCGGCGGGGTGCACCACCTCATGCACCCTAAGCCATCCGGGGGCAAAGGACTGGCCGGCCAAGGCCAGCCAGAGAACCCGTTCCTGGGGAACCCACCAGGAATCCTACCCATCCTGCACCCAAAACCATGCTGGAAAGCCGGTGGTGGGGGAGCTCGATTATCCGCCCAGGAACAGGCTGCCCAAGTCCATGAAATGGATCACCGGAAATCCGGGGGAAAGTGTTCGCTTATCGGGCCTGTTCGGCCTTGTCGAACGAGGCGTCGAAAGCCCGTGCGCTTGCCGGGAAGTCGATCCGGCGCACATATTCCAGGGCTTCTTTGGCGCCGTGTTCACGGTCCATGCCGCTATCTTCCCATTCCACGGAAAGCGGCCCTTGATAGCCGATCCGATTCAACTCCCGGATAATTTCGCCGAACTTGACAGCGCCATGCCCCAGGGAGCGGAAATCCCACCCCCGGCGGGGATCACCGAAGTTCAGATGGCTGCTTAGGATACCGCTGCGGCCGTCCAATGTTACGATCGCATCCTTCATGTGCACGTGGTAAATCCGATCCGGGAACCGCCGGATGAACTCCACCGGGTCCACGCCCTGCCAAAGCAGATGGCTCGGATCGAAGTTAAAACCGAACTCTTCCCGCCAATTGATGGCCTCCAGGGCCCGCTCGGCCGTGTACAGGTCGAAGGCGATTTCCGTCGGATGCACCTCCATGGCAAACTTTACGCCGCATTCGCCGAACACGTCCAGGATGGGATTGAATCGCTCGGCAAAAAGCCGAAATCCTTCGTCGATCATCTGCTGCGGCACCGGCGGGAAACTGTAAATCAGGTGCCAGATACTGGAACCGGTAAACCCATTGACGATTTTGACTCCCAGACGTTGGGCGGCCCGGGCGGTGTTTTTCAGTTCTTCGGCTGCCCGCTGGTTGACCCCGGCTGGGTCCCCGTCGCCCCAGACATACGGCGGTAAGATTGCCTTGTGCCGTTCGTCGATCCGGTCTAACACCGCCTGGCCCACCAGATGGGCACTGATGGCATACACCTGCAAGCCGTGCTTTTCCAACAGGGCCCGTTTGTTGGCGCAGTAGTTGGGATCGGCTAGGGCTTTCTCCACTTCAAAATGATCGCCCCAGCAGGCCAATTCCAGGCCGTCGAACCCCATGGCCGCCGCCTTTTCCGCCAACACCGCCAGAGGTAAATCCGCCCATTGTCCAGTGCACAAAGTAACAGGTCTCGGCATAGCTTCCTCCCTTCTTGACCAAACACCAAACCAACGGATAGACGTTCTTGTGCCTAAAACATCACCAAGCCGGAGACGTATCCCACCCCAACCCTGCACGGGGTTGTTCTGTTGCCAAGCCGGTGCCGCCCTGACACGGAGGTTCCTCCCCCACCGTCCTCTCCCCCGGCGGGAGAGGACGGCCTGGCCGCAGGCAACGCCGAGGCCAGACCGGCTGAAAGGGCCTCGGAGGAGCCGCTGTGCGTGTCCGAGCGAGACTGACACGGCGGTTGTACCCCAAAACCCGCCTCGTGGCATTTCGTACGCGGGGAAACGCTGATCCTCCGGGGCCGCCTTGGCAGCCCGTGGCCAGCCGGGGATTCACATGCCGCCTATTGTGCCAAATCCGGCCCGTCGTGCAACTCCCCCCCACCGAAATATCCCTAACCGGCAAACCTCAGCCCTGCCCAACCGACCGGTTTTGGGCAGCCGACAGGGGCGATTGCTCCACCCCCAGCTCCATTGCGAGGCAGGAAACCGATGGCCTTTGGCAGGGTCCGACCGGGACGATGGCCGATTCGGTCCACTGAACACGGCAAACTTCATCCCTCCCCAACCGGCCGGTTCTGAGGACCGCCTTACCCTTCGAAAGGCCATCGAGGAGTATATTGGCCGGGGGTGAGCTGGTCCGGATGAAACACCTGCATCTGGAGATAATTGCCCAGGGCTTCCCAGAGCACGTTGCCCACCCGGCCCTGGGTCATCGCCACATGGTGGGGGAAATGCCGCAACAGGATATCCCGGTAAAGCCGCAGCAAGCCCGGAATCCGGCACCAGCCGTAGGCCCCAAACGTCTGGGCGGGGTTGTCTTCGATCTGTCCCTGGGCCAGGACGGCTTTGAAGGGACCTTCGGCCTCCAGATTCACGCGGCACAAGGTAACTGGGCCCGGTTTGGCCACAAACTCCACCGTTCCCTGGGCCAGTTCTGCGGGCGCGCCGCCGCTGGAGACCATGATTTCGTGCCGTCCGTACCGGGGCGGAGTCTTGGCAAACGTCCTGGGAAATACGCCGCAGTGCCAGAGATTGGCCAATTCCTCATCTTCGTTGTGGAGGTTATTCCAATCGGCCAAGGCGGCCGGGCTGCCGCTGGCCAACCAGCAGGCATGCATCGAAAGAAGTCCCAATATATCCGCCTCGCACGCACAGGGGATGCCTTCGTCGCCCAGTCGGCTCATCGTGGCACAGGAGCAAACCCCATAATTATGCTGAATGGATGTCCAGCATTGGATGGCCAATCCGTCTAGCCCGTTCTCCTCCACCCACCGCCGCAAAAAGGCCTCCAATTTCGCACTGCGCAAAAGGGCCGCACCGCTTATGCCCGACGGGTCCGCATATTCCCGAAGCGCCTCCCCAATCCGCTCTACCATCGGGTCGGTATCCGAAATCTTCTCGGCCCCTGCGATCAACTCCGACAGATCCAGCACCACCGTGGTCGGCCCGAGGCGCTGAAGCCGTTTCTCGTCGAATCGGCAGGTCCAAAACGCATCCGGACGGGTCCCCACCTGACCATAGCGGGCATGCCGAATGCCCTGCACCACCCGGCAGACCCGCAAAAACCAATCCAAATCCTGGGCAAATGCCTCCTGCCGGGGATAACAGATCGGACGTTGGCCTACCGAATATCGGGCGCCGATCTGCCGGAGGGCTTCTCCTATGGACAAAAGTCCACAAAACGCATCCCGCCGCTCCATCCCCGGCCGAAGGACCCCCTCCTCCTGACAGCCGAAAATCAAAATCGGCACATCCAATTGCGCCAGCCGAATCGTCCAGGCCACCGACTGCTCATCCCCAAAATTGACCGCCCCGACCACAATACCCTGGACCCGCTGCTGGCGGAATAGCTCGGCACACAGTTCCGCCTCCCGCCGATTCTCCACACACCCTACCTGCGTCTGCTCCGGCGTAGGAACCACCACTTCCACCCCCAGCCGCTCCAACGCCTGGATCGTCTCCGCCCGCATGGAAGCGGCCAACCGGGGACTAAAAAAACCTCGATGCGCCGGAATAAACCCAATCCGCATCTTCCCACTAGGTAACGGCATGGTGCATGCTCCTTTCAGACCACCCAGAGAGCAAAGAAATTCCGTGCCTTCCGTTTTATCCCATTTTTCGGCCCAAGACAAGCAAAGAAAAGAAAAGCCCTTCCGCCGGGTGAGGCCGGGCCAGATTCGTTCCCCAGAGGACCCTGCCGGGGGTTCGGAGGATCGAACCGGTTTTTATTCTCCACCGGCCAAATGGGCCAACACTCCCAAGACGATTTTTCGCAGTTTGGGCTCGGCCTGGTGGGCGGTGGCCAAGATGTCTTCGATCACGGCCGGTTTCAACGCATCCGGTAAACACATGTCGGTCACCACCGACAGGCCCAACACCCGCATGCCCGATTGTACCGCCACGATCACCTCCGGCACCGTGGACATACCGACCACATCGGCCCCGATCAGACGCAAAAACCGATACTCCGCCCGTGTCTCCAGGTTCGGCCCGAGCACCGCCACATAGACCCCCTTATGGGCCACAAAATCCTCCCGTCGGGCAATCCGTAAGGCCACCTCGATCAACTCCCGATCATACGGAGCCGACATGTCCGGAAACCGGGGGCCAAGCCGATCATCATGCACTCCCACCAGCGGATTGCCGGGCAATAAATTAATATGGTCTTCGATGACCATGATATCGCCCTGGCGGAACTGGGGATTCAACCCGCCGCCGGCATTGGAGACGATCAGCACCTTGGCCCCGAGGGCCTTCATCACCCGCACGGGAAAGGTGATCTGCTGGAAGGAGTAGCCCTCATAGGCGTGAAACCGGCCTTCCATGGCCACCACGGGCACCTCCTGCAATCGGCCGCAGACCAACTGCCCCGAATGGCCGATGACTGTCGAACGGGGAAAATGGGGAATGCTTTCATACGGCAGCACCGCTTCCTGCTGGATGTCCTGGGCCGTGGCGCCCAGACCGGTGCCCAGGATGATGCCTACTTCCGCCTGGCCGGACCAATGGCGACGGATATGGCCAAGGGCCTCTTGGATGCATGAAAATAGGTCTCCCATCGCCGCGACGTCTCCCACCAGAGCCGCAAAATAAGCCAGCCTTCCAAAAGAAAAAGAAAGAAAGAATGTGTCCAGTTTGCAGAGGAATTTTAGCCCAAGTCGGCACGGAACGGCCAAACTAATCCCCTCAAACAGTCCATCCCGGATTCCCCCCTGCCCGTGCGAAATCCGCTTCTTGCGAGAGCGGAAAGAGGGCTAAAAATCTTCCTCCAGATCGTCCAAATCTTCATCCAGATCTTCAAACTCGTCTTCTTCCGGCTCTTCGAATTCTTCCTCTTCGACTTCCGGAAGTTCTTCGGGCGGAGCTTCTTCCTCTTCGGGGACTTCTTCCTCTTCGCCTTCGAACTCCTCCCGGAATTTTTCCTCTAATTCTTCGTCGAACTCGTCGAACTCGTCTTCAAAATCGTCGTCGAAATCATCGTCGAAATCATCTTCGTCGAAGTCGTCGAAGCCCTCGTCTTGGTCTTGTTCCTGGTCTTCCTCTTCCTGTTGGCAGAAGAGGGGGGCAAAAGAGGGTTCTCCACAGGGGGAAGGAAAAGGAGGATCGGCTGGGGCCAGGAGAATACCTAAATGTTCCCAGATGCCTCTTTCGCTCCACCTCAACACCGTGCATTCTTGGAATTTTTCTAGAGCGGGCATTCGATGGTCCTTTATGGATCCCACGAATTGGTGCACAAATAGGGTGGGCAGAAAATCTACCACTGGGACAGCCCCCTGACAAGCCCCTCCCCTCATTCCTTCGGAGCTTCCCCATGCACAACCCGAAACTCCATTGTCCCTAAAAAACCCCTTTGACCCCCAACACAGTATCTCACCCGGCGGCGCCTTTGGCCCCGCCGGCCTCTCCCGCAAAGGGGAGAAGCGTACTGGGTTCCTGCTTTCGCAGGAATCACACGGGGCCCCCAGTGGGTGTCATTCCCACGAAAGTGGGAATCCAGGACCCCGTCAGCCGGCCAGCGTGCCGCTCCCTAGTGGTTGCGGCTCAGCCAGGCTTTGCCGTCCTTGTGTGTCATTCCCACGAAAGTGGGAATCCAGTTGTTTCTTTCTGGATTCCCGCTTGCGCGGGAATGACACTGCTGGATTCCTGCTTACGCAGGAATGACACGGGGGGTGGGTGCAAAGAAGCCTGGACTCCTCCTTACGCAGGAATGACACCTGCTGCATTCCCGCTTTCGCGGGAATGACACATTGGCCCCCTCAGCCGGCCAGCGTGCCGCTCCCTAGCGGTTGCGGCTCTGGCCGGCCTCTCCCCCGGTGGGGAGAGGCGGGTTGGATCATTCGGCTTAAATTTCTGCTTAAATTTCCATTTAAGTGATGGCCTCCGAAGGGATTACGCCGGCTTTCCCATCTGTTCCAGGGGCCGAACCTACTCCTTCAGGGGGGTGCACTTCCAGGGCTTACCGGGCAGATTGCTTCAGCAACTGCCCATAGCGGCGCAGTTCCGGATGGGCGGGATCGACTCGTTGCCATTCTTGAAAGATCGGCTCGGCTGTGTGGGGTTGGCCGCTGGCCACCTTGCCGGCCACCAACCAGTGCAAACAGACCGGTTCCCGGCACCCGGCCTGATAGGCCTGTTCCAACAAAGGCAGGGCCGCTTCGTAGTCCTTTTGGGTAGCAAGATAGGCCCCTTGCACCACATTCTGCACCATCTCCTCATCCGTGTCCTGGCCTTTTTCCACCCCCCAAAGACCAGAAAGCTCCTGGGCAGCATCGGCGAGTCGGCCCAATTGGACGTACTTTTCTACCAACCGACGCCGAATCCACACCGCACCCGTTTGCTCGGCCACTTCCTGCAACGCCCCCAGGGCCAGCACCGGCTCGTTTTGGTGCTCCAATGCCTGCGTCCATCCCCAACCTGCCAATGCCTGCCAATCGCCTACATGCCAGACCTGTTTACAAATGGTCCCATGGCGGAAAGCCTGTTCGAAGGCCCGGGCGGCCAATTTCCATTGCCCTTGCACACCCAACAATTGCCCCAAAAGACACAGCAACTGGGCATCCAAAGGAAACCGCTCCACCGCCTGGAGGGCATAGACCAGCAGTTGCTGGCCGGATTGGCCACGGGTCTCGCCGGTGGTAAGCAGTCCGTAATAGGCTTCCAGTTGTGTGGCGGAGGTCGGCTCGGCTTCCTGCACCGCCTGAAGATACAGCGCATGGGCATGGGGCAAATCCCCTAGATCGACCAAGGAGTCGGCCATGGCCAAAAGCAGCCGAACCTCCGGACTCCTCCGCTCCCCATTCTCCTGGTGGGCAATCCGCAGGTTCCGTAACGCCCGCTGCGCCTTCCAGTCGGGATGATGCCGACGGGGATGACAAAGGATTTGCCCGGGTGCCTCGGCCCATTGCATCTGGAGGGACTGCATGGCCGGCTGAAGGCTTTCCCGAATCCGCCCCTGAAACCGAAGCCCAGGCCGATTCGGCATCAACCGGCCTTGCAACACCTCCATGGGCGACCCGGCCCCCTCGGCAGGCGGCAACACCACCCGCATCCCATACACATAGCCCGGATCCGCCTGATGGTGAACAAACTCCTTCAGCGGAACCCGACTTTCCGAATCCACCTGTTCGCCGGCATCCAGCCATAAAATCCAGGGCGTTCGGACTTCTTCAATGGCTCGGTTGCGGGCCGCTCCGAAATCCTCCTCCCAAGGCACCTGCACCACCCTGGCTCCATACCGATAACCAATCACCCGGGTCCGATCCTGAGACCCGGTATCCACGAGCAGGAGTTGGTCGGCCACCTGCCGGGCCGATTCCAACGTGGGGGCTAAAATTTGCTCCTCATCGCGGGCCAAAATCACCGCGGTAAGCCGCCCCGCAAGGGCCGATTGCCCCTGCCCTTTCTCATCCCAAGAAGCCTGTTCGATCATCGGAGTCTTCCTTGACGAAACAAGCGGAGAGTCAAAAATCCTCTATATGGGGGGAGGTATATAACCGAATTGGTTAGCAATGCCCCATGCTTCTTGTCCCCTCCGGCCGGCCCTTCGCTTGCACCCAGCGAAACCCTTACCTAAGTGTACTTCTTCGGCCCCATTTCTCAAAGTGCGCTTTTTTCCCTCGGAAAGGTTTTTCCGTTTTCCCAAAACCGGATGGCCCATTTCTTGAAGCGGTTGATATGCTACCCTTTTCCAAAACCGGAGGGTGATTTCTCTAACCTGTTCCGATTGAAGAAGTTACGATTTTGCGGCGGCTGGAAAATCCCTTTTCAGGACCATGGGAGCCGTGGGGAGGACAACAAGGCATTCCTACGTAAGCAGGAGGCTATGCTGCTTTGTGCTGGCTGGGGTGTTCCCAAAGGCCCACCGGGCACCAAGCACCATAGATAGCTGCCACTGTCGGGACGGCCGGTTTCGCTGGAGTGGTACCCCCCGCATGGAGGAGATAAATTTCCTCCGGATGAGGGGGATCAGGGAGGAATGCGGGCCTTTAGCCCGCATAATTGGACTGTATCTACCCGCCCGGCCACCTCCCAGGTCTAGGGGCTAAAAATCAGAACGAACTCCCCAGATGTCCTCGTTCTTCCCGGTGGATACAGTCAGGATAAACAAGATCAAAAGGTGCTCCCGATGTCCACCTTCCGAAGATGCCTCCTATGCGGCTAAATGTTACACGAGACATCCCAGGAGGCTTCCCGGGTGGTGTGGCCCCTCTGATTTAGCTTTGCTGAGTTACCGGGAGCCTTGCTGAGTTATGGGAGGCAGCCCCACCCGGCGGCGGCACTCGTCTAGGATGGCGGCCGTTTGGCTTGCGCCGACCCGGGTTACGCCGATGGCCCGTACGGCCAGCAGAGCATCCAGGTCCCGGATGCCGCCGGCAGCTTTTACCTGCACATGGGGCGGGCAGTGCTCTCGCATCAGCCGAAGGTCCTCCAGCGTCGCCCCCCCCGGCCCGTAGCCGGTGGATGTTTTGACCCAGTCGGCCCCGGCCTGGCCGCAAATCTCGCACAGCCGAATCTTGTGCCCCTCCTGCAGATAGCAATTTTCAAAAATCACCTTCACCCGGACGGCCTGGCTATGGGCCAGATCGACGATGGCCCGGATTTCGTCGGCCACATAGGTCCAGTCTTCGCTCAGGACTTTGCTGAGGTTGACGACCATGTCGAGTTCGACGGCGCCGTCCTGGATGGCCTGCCGGGCCTCGGCCAGTTTGACCGCCGTGCTGTGGCCGCCATGGGGAAAGCCGACCGTCGTGGTCGTCAGCACGCCGGAGCCTGCCAGGCGCTCCGCGGCCCGCCGCACATAATAAGGCAAAATGCAGACACTGGCCACCTCGTACCGCCGGGCAAGCTCTATCCCCTCTTCCAGCTCCCGGACGGTCAACGTCGGCCGGAGCAGGCTATGGTCAATCATCTTGGCAATCTGCTCATAAGTGTAATCCATCGGAAGCCCTTTCTAGCCAAAAAAAAGCACCCTCTCCATCTCTGATCTCTTGATAAAAAGATAATCTGGGCCAGTTCTGGTGGGTTGTCAATTAGGGTAAAGGTACTTTCGGTCTGGTGTGCTGCCAGAAAACGGCCGCGGCTCTTAAGCCGGGGCTTGTCAAGACCGGGGCCTGAGGTAACAATCGGCCAAGGAGGGGAAAACAGGCCGATTCTCCATCCGACAGGCGAGCCGAGTGTCCGGGGCGAAAATCCGGCCTCGATCGGCTCCCCCAACAGACGGGAAAAAGGAAGCAGCAGATCGGCTCTTCTGCCGCTCCGGCGGCCTGGCTAGACCAGGTCCGAACAGCGGGCATCCGAAAAGACGGAGAGGGAGGAGCATATACTGATGACCACTATTGCTCTGCTCGGCGCTCTGGACACCAAGGGCGTGGAATACCGATTTGTCAAAGAGTGCATTGAGGCCCGGGGGCATAGGACGTTGGTGATCGATTTTGGGGTGTTGGGGCCGCCCCGGCTTGAGCCGGATATTTCCCGAGAGCAATTGGCCGAGGCGGCCGGCATCCCTCTGGCGGAGTTGGTAGCCCGGCGGGACCGAGGGGAAGCGATGGCCGCCATGGCCCGGGCGGCAGCCGTGCTGCTTCCTCGGCTCTATCAGGAAGGCCGATTTCAGGCCGTCTTGGCCCTGGGCGGCGGGGGCAGTACGTCGGTAGCCTGTGCGGGAATGCGCGCTTTGCCTCTGGGCGTGCCGAAAGTGATGGTCTCCACGGTGGCCGGCACCGATGTTTCCGGCTATGTGGGTGGCGCCGATATTGTGATGATGCCGGCGGTGGTCGATGTGGCCGGGATCAATTCGATCAGTCGGGAGGTGTTCAGCCGGGCAGCCGGTGCGGTCTGCGGCATGGTCGAAACCCAGATCCCGCCGGGCGAGGATCGGCCGCTTGTGGTGGCCTCCATGTTCGGCAACACGACGCCGTGTATCGAGACGGCCAAGGCCATTTTGGAACAGGCCGGCTATGAGGTGCTGGTGTTTCATGCCACAGGCACGGGCGGCCGGACGATGGAACATTTGATCTCCTCTGGCCGAATTCGCGGCGTGCTGGACATAACCACCACGGAATGGGCCGACGAGTTGGTCGGCGGCGTGCTGCGAGCAGGCCCGGAGCGTTTGGAAGCGGCAGCCCGAACCGGCGTCCCCGCGGTGATTGCCCCTGGATGCCTGGATATGGTCAATTTCTGGGCGCCAGAAACCATCCCGGAAAAGTTTCAGGGCCGACAGTTTTACCGCCATAACCCGAACATTACCCTCATGCGAACCACACCGGAAGAAAATCGCCAGTTGGGCCAGATTTTTGCCCAGAAGCTCAACCAAAGCCGGGGGCCGGTGGCCGTGCTTGTCCCTCGGCAAGGGTTCAGCATGATCGACGCTCCAGGCGGCCCGTTTTGGTGGCCCGAAGCCGATCAGGCATTCACCGACGCTCTGCGCCAAAACTTACGGCCCGACATCCCTTTGGAAGAACTGGACGCCAACATCAACGACCCGGAGTTTGCCCGCCGTTGCGCCGAAACGCTGCTAGCGCTCATGCGGCAAGCCCAGCCTGCCGGGTGAGTTGTTGCCGGCTGATTTTCTCGGTTGGGAACGTGCTATACTTGCCGGGGGTGCCCTGTTCTGCGTGTTTTGAACTGAAGATCACAAAGCGATGAACCAGCAGTCCGACCGAAAGGAAACGATTTCTTCTTCCTTGGCCATTCAGCCGATCCGGCTCCGTGCTGCGCTGGCCATAGGGCTGTTGACGGCGGCCACGTTGGCCGTGGCGCTGGCGGCGGCCTGGCGAGAGCGGCAAAAAACGGGCATCATCGATGCGGACGGCTACGCCGGGTATGGGTTCCGGATTGCCGAAGGACAGGGATTGGTCGATCCGCAGGGCCGACCGACCGCCTTCCGCGGGCCGACGTATCCGTTGGTTTGTGCCGGGCTGGCCCTGGTCTTTGGCCCGAGCCTCGAGGTCATCCAAACGGCCCAGTGTGTTTTTTACGCCCTGGCCAATGGGCTGATTGGACTGCTGGCCTATCGGTACGGAGCGCGACTGGGGGTGGTGGTGCTGGCGATGGTGGGGGTGATGTTCTTTTGGCCCGCGTGGCCCTGGTTTTGCCATATCTTCACCGAACCGCTTTTTACCCTGCTCCTAGCTCTGATTTTGTGGGCATGGACGGAAGCAGTCCGGACGCCGTCGGCATGGAAATATTTTTTGACCGGTCTGGTCCTGGCGGCCGGGGCACTTTGTCGGCCAGAAGGATATCTGGTGGCGGTTCTTCCCGTGGTGGATGTGCTCCGTCGGCAGGGATGGAAGAATATATGGGGCTGGGCCGGGGTAGGATGGATCCTGCTGGGTTTTGCCCTGCTGGAAGTGCCCTGGGTGGTGCGGAATTGGTTGTCCCTGGGCCGACCGATCCTTACGGCCCAGACGGGTACGGAAAATTTCTTCCTGGCCACTTGGTACCAGGAGGCCAATTGGCACGGCAACCCTCTGCATGAACCGGAGCGGTTTCCGCCAGCTGGGCAAGGCTTTTGGAAACTGCCCGTGGAAGAGCGGAACCGTATCTTCCGTGAAATGGCCTGGCAGAACATCCGGCAATCGCCCGGCCAGGTGCTTTTGTGCATCCCGAAACGGTTTCTGATGTTCTTTTTTCAGTATCCGCCGCGGGGCTGGATTCCTACGCCCAAGGGACTGCTCCTGGGCGTGCCATTATATCTTTTGGCCATCCTGGGCTATTGGTGGTCCCCGGAATCGTTGAAAATCCTCTTGCGGCGGGCCTTGGCAATGGTGGTGGTGAAAGCGTTGCTTCATACGATTTTGAGGTCAGACTTTCGGTTCTCTCATCCGGTGCAGCCGTATATTCTACTGATGGCTTCGGTAGCGTTTGGGCAGTTGGCAGAACAGGTCCGCAAAGCGATCTTGCCTCGAGGGTAACCGGCCGGTATTTGCCTGCCGGGTTCACTCCGCGGTTTTTTTCGGTAGGGACTGGCCCGCGAAGCTCGACTTTTCCCATTTTCCGTAACCGTTTGTTTTATCGAAAGTTACAAACCATACTGCATTTGTTCATGAGGTTTTCTAATTCGTAACACTTTAGGTTGACTGTATCCACCGGAAGTAATTACCATAATCGGTGGGGTTTGTGCCGATTTTGACCCCCTATAAGTTGGAGGGGCCTGGCCGGGTGAATACAGCCAACTTAGCCGAAGGAAGCCCCCCGCCTCTCCCCTTTGCGGGAGAGGCCGGTTTGGCGTCAGCCAAACCGGGTGAGGGGGCCCTGGATTCCCACTTTCGTGGGAATGACACCCACTGGGGGCACCTGTGTCGTTCCTGCGCAAGCAGGAACCCAGAAAAAAAACAACTGGATTCCCGCTTTCGCGGGAATGACATACAAGGGGGCCGCCGTGTCATTCCCGCACAAGCAGGAATCCACCAGGTGTCATTCCCGCGTAAGCAGGACCCCAGGCTTCTTTGCTCCCGCCCCTGTGTCATTCCCGCACAAGCAGCAATCCACGGAAAAACAACTGGACGACCACTTTCGTGGGAATGAGACACAGCAGCCTGGCCTGTTGCTTCCGCAGGAGGGATATATCGGCCCCCTTCCTTCGGCTAAAATGTTATCCAAGAGGTTTTTTCAACACAGGCCTACAGGGAGGCCGTCAAGATGATAGAAGGGATCGACCGGCGGCGGATTTGCCCCCTGTTTCTGGTGGCCGTAGGATGGGTCGTGGAGCTTGCGGGAGTCGGCCAGGGGGCTTTTGCCCAGCCGGCCAGCTCGGTGCAGCTTCCTACGTTCTCTTATTTCGGGGTAGGCACCAGCGTGTTGGTACCGGATCGAGGGGGGGCGGTTTTGGGCGGGGTAAGCCGATCGGCAAGTCAAATCCGCCAGTTCCGCGTGCCCGGTCCCATGGGAGGGGCTTTGGGAATCGCTTCGCCGGGGCCGGGAGGTTGGCCCCACGCAGGGTGGGGGCAGCGGAGTTCCGGAACCACCAGTTCCGCCCAGATCGCAGGTGTGTCCGTCTGGATTCACGATTTCGAGGCGATGGAAGCCCAACTGCTCGGGCAACGGCAACCGGCTGTGGGGACCGTTTTGTCGGCGCTGCCTGGCCTTGCAACCGAAAACTCTCAACCGGGCCAGCAGCAACCGGTTCTCACCCCAAGGCCGTCCGGCAGTGGTTTACCGCTCTCTCCTCGTGGATCACCGATGTCCCTTCAGGATGGTTCCACCGCCGCACAACCTGTTTTAAGTGTGGCCGAGCTTCGCCGGTTGCGAGAGGCCGAAAGGGAAGCCCAAAACCAGGAGGCCTCCGAGTGGGTCCAGCGGGCCGAAAACGCCCAGCAAGAAGGAAAACTCGGCCTGGCCCGGATTTATTATCAGATGGCCCTGGGCCGAGCCAGCGGCCCGCTCAAAGCGGAGATCGAACGTCGGCTGGAGCGTCTTCGGCCATCCGCCCAGTCCCGAGTGTCGCCCTCCAACGGGAAATAGCTGGACCCAAGCCACCGGAGGCCCGTGATTTGGGGCTTCGGGGCTTATCTCCGCCCGTGGGTAGAGGCCCTCGTTTTAGCCGATGCCACTTGTCAGGGACCCGCCGGCTGGATTGGCTCGCCATAAGGGCATGTCTTTGCCTCCCATCTTTTTCTGGGTTCTGCCGGGGTCCTATTTTTGGCCGGATTTGGTATGCTGGAAGTATGGCCGACGATGTAACCATCCCGCAAAGTCGAACCGAACAACGGCAGGCGCAGCAGATGAGTCTGCGTCGAGCGCGGCCGCCGGTGGAGGTGCCTGGCTATGAGCCAGAACGCCTCTTGGGCGTGGGCGCCTATGGCGAAGTTTGGGTAGCTGTTCAAAAGAATACCGGCCGACGGGTGGCCATCAAGTTCTACGCCCATCGGGGCGGCCTGGACTGGGCCTTTTTGGCCCGGGAAGTGGAAAAGTTGGCCTTTCTGTTTGCCGATCGGTATGTGGTGCAACTGATCGGCGTTGGCTGGGAGGCCTCGCCGCCCTATTACATCATGGAGTACTTGGAGCAAGGCTCTTTGGCGGATCGGCTCGAAAAGGGGCCGCTGCCGGTCGAAGAAGCGGTGGCCCTCTTCCACGATGTCGCGGTGGGCCTGCTTCATGCGCACGGCAAAGGGGTGCTCCACTGCGACCTGAAACCGGCCAACATCCTACTGGACCAGGATGGCCGGCCTCGGCTGGCGGATTTTGGGCAGTCGCGGCTTTCGCACGAACAGACGCCGGCTTTGGGAACGCTGTTCTACATGGCGCCGGAGCAGGCCGACTTGCAGGCCACCCCGGATGCCCGATGGGACGTGTATGCCCTGGGGGCCTTGCTCTATTGCATGTTGACGGGCAGCCCGCCCTATCGGTCGCCGGAGATTTTGCGCCAATTGGAACAGGCGTCCAACTTGACGGAACGGTTGGCGCTGTATCGGCGGTGGATTCGGCATTCGCCCCGGCCCACAGCCCATCGGCAGGCGCCGGGGGTAGATCGGGATTTGGCCGAGATCATCGACCGCTGTCTGGCTGTCGATCCGGCCAAACGGTTTCCCAATGTGCAGGCGGTGCTGGATGCGTTGCAGGCTCGGCAATTGCGGCGGCAGCGACGTCCGATGCTTTTGGTGGGTGCGGTCGGTCCGGTGCTGCTCTTGTTGGTGGTGGGTTTTTTTGCCTGGCAGGGAGCGGCTGCGGCGTTGCACCGGTCCGAAGAGGCCCTTGTGCAGCGGGCCTTGGAGAGCAATAAGTTTGCGGCCCAATATGCGGCGCGGACGACGGCGGCCGAGGTGGCCCGCCGCTACCGAGCCGTCGAACGCATCCTCCAATCCGAAGAGTTTTTGACGGTCTTTCAAGAAACCCTCCGGCATCCGGAACTGGAGCCGATCCTCCGACGCCTGGCCGACCCAGACCTGCCCGAAGCGGAACTGGAGCGTCTGGCCCTCCAACTCCGCCAGCATCCCCAGCGGCGCAAACTCCAGGAGGCCTTCCAACAGGCCATCCCGCCGGAAATGCAGGTGGGCAAGCAGGTGAACAGTTGGTTTTTGAACGATCCCCGGGGCACTCAGATTGCTCGTGTGCCGGAAGAAGCCGATGTCGTTACCATCGGCCGAAACTACGCCTGGCGGAGCTACTTTCACGGCGGGCCAATGGATATGCCGGATCGGCGGTGGCGTGCGAAGCCCGGCCAGCATGTGCAGAAGACCCAAATGTCCGCCGCCTACCAAAGCGAAGCCACCGGACGATGGAATGTGGCTGTATCCACACCGATCCGTCAAAAGCCGGACGGTCGGTTTCTGGGAGTGGTTGGTCTGACCGTGGGCGTCGGCGCCCTGGTGGAACTATCCCCAAAGCCGGATCAGTTCGCCGTGCTGGTCGAAGAACCCGCCCCAGAACATCCCGGCCGAATCCTGGAACATCCGTTGTTTCAGTCGCGGGACCCCGCTCAACCGAAAATTCCGAAAGAGTTTAGCCAAATGGTAATGACCCAGGAGGCCCTGCCCAGCAGTTGGCAACGACGCTGTGGGTATGAAGACCCGGCAGGGCAGGTAGCCGGGGGGGAATATTATCGGCGGCGTTGGCTGGCAGAAATGGAAGCGGTCCGGTTGGCCGGTCAGCCGACCGGCTGGTTGGTCATCGTGCAGGAATCTTACGAAAGCGCGATTGGCCAAACTCTGCGGGAACTTCGGCAGCAATTGGTCGGCTATGCGTTGGCGGCGGCAGCAGGGGTGATCTTGGTGGTGGTCGGCTTATGGAGCTTTGCCCTGCGAATGTTTTGGGAGTCTGCACCCGCAGCCGTCTGGCTGGGAGGAAAAGTCGCCGGAGGGAGTGAAGGGAGCGGCTTCGGTTCGACGCCGGCCCCTGTTCGGCCCCCCGGGCTTACGCCGCCTCAGGCAGAAATGTCCGAATCGCCCACCGAGCCTGCCCCCACCGAACCCCACCAACCCGCCCCGGCGCCGCCCAAACCGCCCGATTCTGCTTAGGCCCGCGCTATTCCGGCAAGGGTTTGTCTTTGGT
>Ga0209809_1001809_pt1 | contig 16435 bp, 18 predicted proteins | sample YNPMSTMetaG_FD_186172 | JGI IMG/M metagenome (GOLD analysis project Ga0209809, IMG submission 186172) | Anoxygenic and chlorotrophic microbial mat microbial communities from Yellowstone National Park, USA - YNP MS-T MetaG (SPAdes) (version 2) ... | reverse complement strand
GGATGCGGCGGCCGCGCTGGGAATGGGCCGCCGGGAGTACCGGCTGGTGGAGGTCTGAGACGAACGAAAAACGCGCACCACGACCTGAGTCGTGGTGCGCAGTGGGAGGGGAGCAGTGGTGCGGGGGGCCGCTTACGACCTGCTCATCGTCTGCTGAAACAATCGCATCAATCGCGCCTTGCGTCGGGCGGCGTTGTTCTTGTGGATAATGCCCTTCTCCGCGGCCTTATCCAGCGCGCTGTAGGCCCGACGGATGGCCTCCTGGGCCTCTTCCGGCCGGCCGGAGAGGATGGCCAAGCGGGCCTTTTTGACCATCGTGCGAGCGCGCGTCCGGAATACCTGATTGCGGAGCCGCCGACGCTCGTTTTTACGCATATTTTTGATCGCCGACTTCGTGTTTGCCAACGCTTCCCTCCAGGATTCAGATGCGGGTATATTCTACCGCAATTTGCCGGATTTGTCCAGCGCGTTTCGCAGCGACCTACATGGCCGCCCGGCGCAGCATAGACGCCAGCCATAAGCGCGCCGGATGCTCCACCCGCTCCAGTTCGGCGATGACTCTCTCCACGTCGTAGGCCACCCGCCGCAGGGTGACGGTGCACTCCGGGCCGCTGAAGTCCAGAATCGCGTACCCGGCGCGGGGGTCGCCATCCAGCGGCAGGCCGACGCTCCCCCCGTTGACCAGCCGCACTCCGCCCACCTCCCGGTCCAGCGGGCGATGCGTGTGCCCGTAGACCAGAAGGCGCGCGTCCAGGCCGGTCAGGTGGGGGAGAATCTGCTCGTCGGGCGTGTCGGGAAAGATGTTGGCCTCGTCGTCGCCGGGGACGGCGTGGACGGCCACAACGCGGCCGTAGCCGGGGATGTCCATCTCCAGCCGCGTCGGCAGGTCGCGCAGGAACAGGTACTCCTCCCAGGCCAAACGTCCCACCGTCCAGCGGAACAGCGCGTCCCGCATCTCCAGGAAACCGGGCATACGGGCCCAGTCCTCCGGGGAGCGGACCGGCGCCACGGGACGGCGCCCGGTGACCAGATAACGGTCGGTGTTCCCCTGCAGGAAGGAGACATTGGGGAGGGCCCGCAGGCGGGCCAGCGTCTCCCCGGGCCAGGGGCAGAAAGCGACCAGGTCGCCCAGCACCCAGTAGAAGTCGGGCCGGCCCTGGCGTTCCAGGTCCGCCAGGACCGCCTCCAAAGCGGGCAGGTTGCCGTGGGTATCGGAAAGAACCGCCAGTCGGGTCATCGGCAAACCTCCTTCATTGTTTTTCTCACACAAAGACACGGAGACACAAAGATATAAATAATTTTATTTCTTTGTGCCTTTGTGTCTCTGTGTGAGGTTTTGTCTTTGTGTGAGGTTTCCAATATCGGTTTTTCTCACACAAAGACACGGAGACACAAAGATGCAGAGAATATTTTTATTTCTTTGTGCCTTTGTGTCTCTGTGTGAGGTTTTGTCTTTGTGTGAGGTTTCCAGTATCGGTTTTTCTCACACAAAGACACGGAGACACAAAGATGCAGAGAATATTTTTATTTCTTTGTGCCTTTGTGTCTCTGTGTGAGGTTTTGTCTTTGTGTGAGGTTTCCAGTATCGGTTTTTCTCACACAAAGACACGGAGACACAAAGATATAAATAATTTTTAATTATTTCTTTGTGCCTTTGTGTCTTTGTGTGAGGTTGTGTCTTTGTGTGAGATTCCCAATATCCTGCGGACGCCGGGCAGGTGGAGAGTTCCCCAGACAAGGGCCAGAAACAGGGCAGAGAGGGCCAGATCGCGCGGCCGGGTCTGGCGGGCGTAGTCGGAGGCGTCAAAGAGCAGGTGGTTCAGCCAGATGTGGGCCTGGTAGAGCGTTGCCACGGCCAGGGTGGCCCTCCGTCCCCAGGGGCGCCGCCATGCCAGGCCCACCGCACAGGCCATCATGGCGACCCCCCAGAAAGCCCCCATCCCCGCCAGGTAGGCCCAGGGGACGGTCAGCGGGAGGTCGGGGAGCATACGGGCGTAATGCAGGGCCATCGCCACCCGCCCCAGATTGCCCAGGCCGATCAGCGCCAATGTCAGGGCAACGACGACCAGCAACCGGCGAGGAATCCAGGCAGTCATTGTTCTTCTCGTATCCGTTCCCGGGGTTCCGGCACACATAGTGGAGTTCCCATCCCCCGCCAGGGAAGTCGGTTCAGGAAAGCCGTCAGAGTATCCTGCCCGCGTACCTCAATCCGCCGGAGATAGTAGCGGCCCCCGGGCCGCACGACGGGAGACGACCCCAGACCCACCGCGATCTGATAGCCCGCCCGCTCCAGCATGGCGGGGAGCCCCCTCCGATACCCGCCGAAGGGATAGGCGAAACTGACGGCGGATACCCCCAGTTTCTCCTCCAGCGTCTCCCTGGACCGGGCAATTTCCCGCCAGGCATCCGGGTCGTCGGCGTCGGCCAGGTTGATGTGTTTGCGGCCGTGGCTGGCGATTTCCATCCCGGCGTCCCGCATTTCCGCCAGTTCCTCCCAGGTCATAAAGCGCGGGTAACCGACAAACGAGGTGCTGATGAAGAACGTGGCCCGCATTCCATACCGCTGCAGGATGGGGAAAGCCACGTCGTACTGCTCCCGCCAGCCGTCATCAAAGGTCAGGGCGACGGGGCGCTCGGGGAGGGTCGCCTTTCCGTCCAGCGCCGCCGCGATTTCGCCCACAGTCACCGGATGGTATCCCAGCGCCTGCAGCAGTGCCAGTTGGGCCTCAAAGTCCGCCGCCGTCACGTTGAACCGGGAGACGGAGTGACCATTTCGCTCCAGGGTCTCCCGTCCCACGAAGTGGTAGACGAAAACAGGCACCAAGATTTCCCCCTCTTTCAGGTTGTAGGTGGGGTCGGGAGCACAGATGCGCTCCCGCAGGTCGGGCCCGTACGGTGGAGAATCCGCCGGGGGTGACGACGATGCCGCCACGGGAAGGGCCGCAGTCACCAGCAGGCACAGGAGGAGGGAAACGTGAAAAGTGAAGACGTGAAGGTTGGGAACGGGAAAACGGGTCCGCAAGTTCACCTCCGATATACCCACCGGCCACCGACCATCGTCCCCAGCACCTGGGTCTGGGGGATGAGGGACGGGTCGGCGGAGAAGATGTCCCGGTCCAGTACGACCAGGTCGGCCAGTTTGCCGGGGGCCAGGGTACCCAGACGGTCCTCCAGCCCCGCCGCGTAGGCCGCACCCCAGGTGTAGGCCCGGACCGCCTCCTCCACCGTGATCCGCTGGGTTGGAATCCAGCCCTCCGGCCCGCCGTACCCGTCCGGGCGGGAGCGGGTCACCGCCGCGTGGATGCCCAGGAAGGGGTTGGGGCTTTCCACCGGACAATCGGAGCCGAAGGCCAGGACGGTGCCGGCGTCCAGCAGACGGCGCCAGGCGTAAGCGGTGGCGCAGCGGGCGGGACCCCAGTACCGGTCGGCCATCAGTGCGTCCTGCACGGCGTGGATGGGCTGCATAGAGGCGACCACCCCCAGCGCGGCCAGCCGGCCCACGTCGTCGGGGTGGAGCAACTGGACGTGCTCTATGCGGTGGCGCAGGCGCGCCCGGTTCTCCGGCGGCAGGGCCTCCAGGGCATCCAGTACCAGCCGGTTGGCCCGGTCGCCAATGGCGTGGACCGCCAGCGCCAGCCCGCCCTCCGCCGCCCGCCGGACCACCTCCCGCAACGTCTCCGGTTCCATGGTCAGGATGCCCCGGTTTTCGGGCTCGCCGATGTACGGCTCCAGCATGGCCGCGGTGCGGGGGCCCAGCGCGCCGTCGGCGAAGACTTTGACGCCCCCGATGCGCAGGAAGTTGTCTCCCAGGCCGGAGCGGAGGCGGAGGGCCAGCGCGTGCTCCAGTCCCTCCAGCGGCAGGTAGAAGACAATGCGCAGGGACGGCGGGACCCCGTTCTCCCGAAGGCGCTGGTACGCCTCAAAGGAGACGGCATCGCCCATGTCGTGGACGGCCGTCAGGCCCAGGCGGGCCAGGTGCTCCAGCGCGGGCGGAAGAATCCGCGCCAGAGCCGCCGCGTCGGGGCGGGGGACGGCGTCCTGGATCAGACGCATCGCCTCCTCCAGGAAAAGGCCGGTGGGGCGGCCCGCGTCGTCCCGGACGATGCGCCCGCCGGACGGGTCGGGGGTCTCGGCGGTGATGCCGGCTCCCTCCATCGCGCGGGTGTTGGCCACCAGCGCGTGCCCGCTTTTGGCCGTCAGGACGACGGGATGATGCGGGGCGACCTCGTCCAGGTCGGCAGCGGTGGGGAACCGGCGGTCGGGCCATTCCTCCTGGTTCCACCCCCGGCCCAGAATCCACTCCCCCGCCGGAGTGACGGCGGCCCGTGCGGCGACCCGTGCCTGCATCTCCTCCCGCGAGGCCGTCCCGGTCAGGTCCACCTGCTGGAGCCCCAGGGCGAACCAGGCCAGGTGGAGATGACTGTCGGTCAGGCCCGGCAGCACCGTCCGTCCCTCCAGGTCCACCACCTCCGTCCCCGGGCCCGCCAGCGCGCGTAACTCGTCCCCGCCCACGGCCCGGATGCGCTCCCCGCAGACCGCCAGCGCGGTGGCCTGAGGGCGGGCCGGGTCCATCGTGTAGATGCGGCCGTTCAGCAGCAATCTGTCAGCGCTCATCTTTCCGCCCCAACAGGAACTCAGGTGTCAGGTACTCAGGAGGTACCTTCTTCTCCTGGGGAAGGTAAATGGCGACCGGAATCTCCAGGTCGGCCAGATAGCGGCACATCAGGGGCCCTACATCGCGCCAATCCAAGCCTCCCAGTCCACATCCCAGGGCTGGCACTGCCAGAGAGCGGATACCCTCGGTTTTGTAGTGCTCCCGGACCCAGCGAAGCCCTTCTTCTATGCCGTTGATGTCCGACCGCTCCCGCCAGTGCCGTTTGGTGGGGAAAAGCAGGAACCAACGGGTTTCATTGGCTTCCGGCAGCGGCCCCTCGGCCAGTTCCTGTTCCAGAGAGGCTTCCCGCTTGTAGAGGTACGGTCCCCCCATCACCAGGATTTTCCGCCGGCACACTTCCTGGTATTTGACGTACACATCGGGAAACTGGTACTTCGCGCGGGACGCCATCCCCTTGCCCATCACCCCGACCGTGTTCACGCTCACGGTCAGCGTCTGCATATGGGAGAAGAACATATCTCCATCCACCAGGAACAGGGTATCGGTCACTTTCCACTGCTGTCGCGGGCGGAAGAACATCGGAGGTTCCGGAACCACCGGGATGCGTTCCGCCATCGGCCCGAGAATCTCCCGTACTTTCTCCGCGTCTCCCCGATCCGCCACGTAAATGGTCTGGATGTAATCTGGAGGAACTCGCTCCGGGATCAGGCACTCGGACATCATCAGCCGTTTGGAGCCATCCTCCTGGGCCCACCACTCCCGTTGAAGGCACTCCCATATTTCCTTTTCCTGCAGGGCTCTCAGTCCCTCGTCTTTGGGCAGGATGACGGACAATGGGCTGGCCGCGTTGCCAACGGAGATGAAAGAAGCGATTTCCAGGACCTGAGGTTTAAGGGCCAGAACGACGATGCCTTTCGCTTTTCTCTCACTGACCACCCGATAGAGCATCGCATTTCGCGGTTGAAAGTACAGGTTGGCAAAATGCCACAGGCTCTTCCCGTCAGGAGCCGTTCTCTGCTGGCGAGTCTCCACGATGCTGGCGTCGTAAATCGGGGTAAACGGAATCCCCCGCCGCTGAACTTCGGCGTGGGAAAGGATGCCCTCGCGCAAAACGCTCTGGAGGTTCTCAATCGGAGAGATGTAGTACAAATTCCGGATCTCCCGTCTTTTCGCCATCTTCCCGCCTTTCGCGTCTTTCGCGCCTTTCGTGTCTTTCGCGTCTTTCGTGTCTTTCGCGCCTTTCGCGCTTTTATCCCTACCCTGTCCGGTGTATAATTATACTCACCTTCCCCTGGAGGAGAAATCGCCATGCGCCTGCTCATCCGCCAGGTCACCGCCATCCCGCTGGACGGGGAGCACGACCGGCTCCCCGATGTGGATATTGCCATAGAGGACGGGCGAATTCGGGCCGTCGGGGCCGCGCCGCCGGATTTCGTCCCCGACCAGACGGTAGACGGTCGGGAGTACCTGGCCCTGCCGGCCTTCTTTAACGCCCACACCCACGCGGCGATGACGCTGGAGCGGGGCTGGGCGGAGGACCTGCCCTTTGACCGCTGGCTGAACGAGAAAATCTGGGTGGCCGAATCGGCGCTGGAGGAAGAGGACGTCTACTGGGGCGCGGCGCTGGCCTGCTGCGAGATGATCCGCTGCGGGATTGTGGGCTTCGCCGACCACTACTTCTGGATGCATCAGGTGGCCCGAGCGGTCGCCGAGGCGGGGATGAAGGCCCACCTGGCCTGGTGCCAGTTCGGCATCGGCGCCGAACACGAGGTCGGCGGCGCCACGCTGGAGGATACCATCGCCTTCATCCGGGAGTGGCACGGCGCGGCCGACGGCCGCATCCGCTGCGCGCTGGGGCCCCATTCCCCGTACATGTGCCCGCCGAAGTTCCTGCGGCGCGTCGTGGAGGAGGCGGAGCGGCTGGGAGTGGGGATTCACCTGCACGTGGCCGAGTCGGAGGAACAGGTCCTGAATTCGCTGAAGGCCCACGGCCGGACCCCCGTGGCCCATCTGGCCCACCTGGGCGTCTTTGACCACCCCACCATCGCTGCCCACTGCATCGCCGTCACCGACGAGGACCTACACATCCTGGCGGAGAAGGGCGTCTGGGTGGCCCACACGCCCAAGACCTACATGAAACTGGCCATGGGCATGGCCCCGCTGGACCGGTTCCTGGCGGCGGGGGTCCGGGTAGCCCTGGGGACAGACGGGCCCGCGTCCAACAACGACCTGAACATGTTAGAGGTCCTGCGCATTGCGGGGCTGGTGCACAAAAACCGCGTCGGCGACCCGGCAGCGTTCCCGCACGACCTGCTCCTGCGGCTGGCGACGCAGGAGGCGGCCCGCGCGCTGGGGTTCGCGGATGATGATGTAGGGGCAACCCCTCGGGGCGAGCCCCCTCGGGGCGTGGCCCTTGCGGTTGCCCCCAATGCGGTTGCCCCATCGGGGGCAGGGACAGGCCCTGGGGCAGGGGCAAGCCCTGCCCCTACAGCAGGCATCCTGCGGCCCGGCGCCCCCGCCGACCTGATCCTCATGGACACCCGCGGCGTCCATTGGGCCCCGCGCCACGACTTGGCGGCGAACGTGGTCTACGCCAGCCATCCCGCCGATGTCCGTTACGTCTTCTGCGACGGACGTCCGCTGCTCTGGGACGGCGAACTGGTCACCCTGGACGAGGAGCGCATCCGCTACGAGGCCGAACGGCGGGCCTTCCGTATGGTCGGCACGCCGATGCGACAGGTGAGAAGGTACACAGGTTGAAACCTTTCAGGCTTCCTCACCCCACCCCCGCCACCTGCGGCGGCACCCCCTCCCCTCTCCTGAACTTCGTTCAGGAGAGGGGAGGAGAGGGGAGGGGGTAGCGGCGAAGCCGCTGGGGGAGAGGTGAGGCTGAACAGTCACCCCAGGATGAACCGGAGGCTTCCATGAGTTTTCTGCTTTCCCTTCGCTGCACCATCTGTGGCGCCGAGTACGGCCCCGACGAAGTGGATTACGTCTGCCCCCATCACGGGAACGACGGGATTCTGGACGCGGTCTACGACTACGACCGCATCCGGCGGGAGGTCTCGCCCCACGCGCTGGCCGCCAGCCCCGAGCGTTCCATCTGGCGCTATATGCCCCTTCTGCCGGTGAACCCGGAGGTGGTCCGGCGCCTGGCGGAGGGGACAGTGCTGGGAAGCGTGGGCTGGACGCCGCTGTATCCGGCCCCCCGTCTGGCCCGGGAACTGGGGCTGAAGCACCTCTGGGTGAAAGACGATAGCCGCCAGCCCACCGCGTCCTTCAAGGACCGCGCCTCGGCGATTGCCGTCGTCAAGGCCGCCGAGCGCGGGGCGGAGGTGGTGACGACCGCCAGCACGGGCAACGCCGCCGCCGCACTGGCAGGGCTCTGCGCGGCCGTCGGGCAGCGCAACGTCATCTTCGTCCCCCGCACCGCCCCCCAGGCCAAAGTGGCCCAACTCCTGGCCTTCGGGGCCACCGTCCTGCTGGTGGACGGGACCTACGACCAGGCCTTTGAACTCTGCCTGGAGGTGGCGGCAACCTTCGGCTGGTATAACCGCAACACCGCCTACAACCCGTACATGTCCGAAGGGAAGAAGACCGCCGCCTATGAAATCTGCGAGCAACTGGCCGCGCAGACCGACAGTCCGGACCCTTTCCGGGCCCCCGATGTCATCCTTATCCCCGTGGGCGACGGTTGCATCATCGGCGGCATCCACAAGGGACTGCGGGACCTGGCCGCGCTGGGCTGGATAGACCGCATGCCGCGCCTGATCGGCGTCCAGGCCGAGGGCTCATCCCCACTGGTGGACGCCTGGGAGCGGGGGCTGGAGGGCTGGGAAATGGTGCCTGTGGAGGCTCACTCGGTGGCGGATAGCATCGTCGCCGGTCTCCCGCGCGACCGCATCAAAGCGCTGCGGGCGGTGCGGGAGACGGACGGGGCTTTCCTCCGCGTGAGCGACGAGGAGATTCTGGCCGCCATCCCCGCGCTGGCCCGGGGATGTGGAGTCTTCGCCGAGCCGGCGGCCGCGGCCGCCTACGCCGGCCTGGTGAAGGCTGTGGAGCGGGGACTGGTGGGGGCGGACGAGCAGGTCGTCGTCCTGGCCACCGGCTCCGGCCTGAAGGACGTCGCCAGTGTAATGAAGGCGACGGGCCAGCCCCTCACCGTCGCCCCCGACCTGAACGACGTCCGACGGGCACTGGCTGAAGGGGGACGGGGATAAACGCGGACAGTCCATCGCTCGGACGTATTGCAACTTGACAAATTATTCCGACAATCCGTTACCCTGTCCCTGGGCAGGGTTCCCGCGCCGTAACCCTCACCCCACCCCCTGCCCCCAAGTTCATCAAAACTTCTGAATCATTCGTGCCCCTCTCCCGCTCGCCTTCGGCGGCGGTGGAGGTCCTCACCCCTCCCCCGGCGGCTTCGCCGCCACCCCCTCCCCTCTCCTGACCGGAGGTCAGGAGAGGGGAGGGGGTAGTAAGGAGGGGGTTTTGCGGCGGGCGGCTTCGCCGCCCGCCGCAAAACCCCCTCTTCAATCCCCCCTCTCCCCCGGCCGCAAGGCCAGGGGGACAAAGGGGGGTGAGGGGGTTAAAACATCTCTTCGGCTATTGTCGGAACAATTTGTTAAAGCGCAAAACGTCCGGGCTCATCATACGAAGCCCTTCGGGCGATTTTCAGCCCCCGAAGGGAACTTTGCCGATTGAGCCCGACGGTTTACCGTCGGGCAAAGCCGGCCCGACGGCCGGCGCCGCACAGCCGATAAAGGAGGTGACCTTGAAACGGTCCATCTATATGGACTATTCCGCCACCACCCCCGTAGACCCCCGAGTGGTGGAGGCTATGGCTCCCTACTGGAGCGACGTCTTCGGCAACACCTCGTCCGTCCACGCCTGGGGGCAGGCCGCGGCGACGGCGCTGGAGGGGGCACGGGAACGGGTGGCCCGAATCCTGGGGTGCCGCCCGTCGGAGATTGTCTTCACCGCGTCGGGGACGGAGGCGGACAATCTGGCCCTGCGGGGCGTCGCCTGGGCGGCCCGCCGGAGCGGGCGCGGCAACCACATCATCACCACGCCGATAGAACACCACGCGGTGGAAGCCACCGTGGAGCAACTCCACCACCTCTTCGGCTTTGAGATGACCGTTGTCCCGGTGGACGGGTACGGGCAGGTGGACCCGGAGGAGGTCCGGCGGGCCATCCGGCCCGACACCATCCTGGTCAGCGTGATGACCGCCAGCAACGAGGTGGGCACCGTCCAGCCCATTCCGGAAATCGCCGCCGTCTGCCGGGAGCACGGCATCCCCTTCCACACCGACGCGGTTCAGGCCGCCGGGCGGATGCCGCTGAAAGTGGAGGAACTGGGGGTGGACCTGCTGGCCCTCTCGGCCCACAAGTTCTACGGCCCCAAAGGGGTGGGGCTTCTCTACGTCCGGCGGGGGCTGGCGCTGGTGCCCGCCATCACCGGCGGGGGGCACGAGGGGGGCCGCCGTCCGGGGACGGTCAACGTGGCGAGCATCGTCGGCATGGCGACCGCGCTGGAACTGGCGGAGGCGGCGCGGGAGGAGGAGACGGCCCGCCTGGCCCGCCTGCGGGACCGCCTGATAGAGGGCGTCCTCTCCGCCATCCCGGATGTTCAGTTGACGGGGCACCCCACCCGACGGCTCTGCCACCTGGCCAGTTTCGCCATTCGGGGAGTGGAGGGGGCGTCGGTGGTCATCGGCCTGGATATGGAGGGAATCGCGGCCAGTTCGGGGGCGGCCTGTTCGGAGGGGGAAGCCCGCCCGTCCCCGGTCCTGGAGGCCATGGGGCTGTCGCCGGATTGGGCCGTGGGGGCGCTCCGCCTCTCTCTGGGCCGGTACAACACCGAAGAGGATGTGGACGCTGTTCTGGAGGCCCTGCCGCGAGTGGTGGCCCGTCTGCGGGAAGACTGAAAGGGGGTACCCTATGGTTGGCGCGCGGCGGCTGGAGAGCCAGGAGGATCTGGACGCGCTGGCGCGGGTGTTCCAGAAGTATCCGGAGGTCCGGGCCGTCTACCTTTTTGGCTCGGCCGCGGAGGGGCGAATGCATCGGGAGAGCGACCTGGACCTGGCGGTGGTCCCTCGCTCGCCCGCCGCGCGCGCCCGTCGGCTGGATATGCTCACCGACCTGGCCCGGGCGGGATTCTGCAATGTAGACCTGGTCTTTCTGGATACCGACGACATCGTCCTGAAGTACGAGGCCGTTCGTCTCAATCAGGTTGTCTACCAGACGGAGGAGTTTGATCGGGGAGAGATGTACTCCCGCGTTGTGCGTCAGTACCTGGATTTTCTCCCGTACCTTCAGGTCCAGCGCGAAGCGTATAAACGGAGGATTCTCCATGATTCGGGTAGAAGTCATCCGCAAGCGGCTGAACAAACTGGATGAGTACCTGTCCATTTTGCGAGGAATTCGGCGGTACAATTGGGAGGAATTCCTCAGCGATCCCGAACACTATGGGAGCGCGGAGCGCTTCCTGCAACTGGCGATTGAGGCGGTCAACGACATTGGGAGTCACGTGATCGCAGCGCTGGGCCTGGGGACGGTCAACTGGTACAGCGACATCCCGACTATTCTGGAAGAAAAGGGCTACATCGGCCCTGAATTGCGGGAGAAGTGGATTCGGATGATTGGATTCCGGAACGCGCTGGTTCACGATTACCTGGAGATAGACCGTCGGGTTGTCTACGAGGTACTCCAGAGCGGGCTGGACGACCTGGAAGAATTGCGAGAGGTTTTTGCCCGGTTTCTATGAGCGCCCATGTCGTTATCGCGATGAGCGGAGGGGTGGATAGCAGCGTGGCGGCGGCGCTGCTGGTGGAGCAGGGGTACCGGGTGACCGGGGTGATGTTGCGGCTGTGGGCCGAACCCGCCGCCGGATGCCGGGACAACCTCTGCTGTACACCGGAGGCGGTGGAGCGCGCCCGGAGCGTCGCCGCGCAACTGGGCATCCCGTTTTATGAGGTGGACATGCGGGAGCCCTTCCGCCGCGCCGTCGTGGAGACCTTCGTCGCCGAATACGTCGCCGCCCGTACTCCCAACCCCTGCATCCCCTGCAACCGGGAGATTCGCTTCGGCCTGCTGATGGGGTGGGCCATGGAGCGGGGCGCGGACTTCCTGGCGACGGGTCACTACGCCCGCGTCCGCCGGGTGGGGGACCGCTACCAGTTGCTGCGGGGCCGGGACCGCACCAAAGACCAGTCCTACGTCCTGCACATCCTGACGCAGGAGCAAGTGGCGCGCGTCCTCTTCCCTCTGGGGGACCTGACCAAGTCGCAGGTGCGGGAAATGGCGCGGGCCCGGGGCCTGCCCGTCGCCGACCAGCCGGAGAGCCAGGACATCTGCTTTCTGGCCGACGGGGACTACCGGCGGTTTGTCGCGGAGCACGCGCCGGAGGCGGTCCGCCCCGGCCCGATTCTGGATACGGCGGGTCGGGTGCTGGGAGAGCACCGGGGGCTGATCCACTACACAGTCGGGCAGCGGAAAGGCATCGGCATCGCCGCGCCGCATCCCCTCTACGTCCTGGCGCTGGACCCGCAGCGGAACGCCGTCATCGTCGGACGGGCAGAGGAGTTGGGCCAGTCGGAGTGCATCGCGGCCCGGATGCACTACATCTCCGGCGAGGAGCCGCCCGGGCCCTTTGAGGCCACCGCTCAGATTCGCTACCGGCATAAGGAGGCCCCGGTCCTCGCCACGCCGCTGCCGGGGGGCCGTCTCCACGTCCGGTTCGCCGTCCCCCAGCGGGACATCACCCCGGGCCAGTACCTGGTGCTCTACGACGGCGAGGTGGTCCTGGGGGGCGGCGTCATTTGCGCGCCGTGGGAAAGCATGGTATCATCCTTATGAAATCATCCGATTGTCCGCATCGCCTCAATTCTCGTGGGCATGCGGGAGAACTGAAATATGCAGAGAATTCTCCAGGAAACGGCAAAGGTGCTGGTCCAGCGATACCGGCAGGCGCTGGGGACAAACCTGGTCGCTCTCGCCTTCTTCGGCTCCCGGGCCAGAGGAGAAGAAAGGGAAGATAGCGACCTGGATGTCCTGCTGATCGCGCTGGACCTGCCTGCTCACCCCCTGGAGCGGAACCGCCTGGTGTATGAACCCATCCAGGACTGGCGGGATAAACCCTGCGCCATCTCCGTCCTGGCGAGGACGGTGGAGGAATTCACTGCCGACATCACGCCTCTCCACCTGGACCTGGCAGTAGATGCCATTATCTTTTACGACCCGCAGGGATTTCTGGAGGAGAAACTCAGACGGGTGCGGGAAATCGTGGCCGAGGCAAGGCTGATTCGGGAACGAGATACCCATGGTATGCCCGCCTGGTGGTGGGAAAAAGGTGCTGAGCCCTCTGGACGTTGGGCCATTACCTGGGCCGGGGTGCAGAAATGATCTCCGATAGGGATGCCCTGTACCGGCTGGAAATGGCCAGCCGGTATCTGGCGGCGGCGGAAAAGATGCTGGCGGCAGAGGAGTGGCCGGGTTGTGTGCACTACGCGCAGTTGACGGTGGAAAATGCGGCCAAAGCGGTTCTGGCCTGCCTGGGGCCCATCCCCCGCACTCACGACATTGCTGAGTGGCTTCAAAAGTCATTAGAACAGGAATTACCGGAAGCGGTAAGCGTTCAAATCCAGGAAATTCTTCCCATCGTGGGAGAGTACGGCCGTAAAAAGCATGTTCTGACCACCTATGGTGACGAGGAACTCTTCCGAACCCCGTGGGACCTCTTTGCTGAAGAAGACGCACGGCAGGCAGTAGAGGATGCCCGCCGATGCCTCGGCGCCGCCAGCGAGGTCTGCAAATATTACTTCGGGTCAGGTCCCGTGCATTGACAAGGGGGAACTATGGCATCCAGCGATGAAGTTCCAGAAACGGTCCCCACGCCTGCAGAAGCGCGCCTGAAGCGCAACCTGATTCTGAGTCTGGTCATCGTGGGCGTGCTGATGCTGGGCATGATTGCCCTGCTGGTAGTGCTGGCGGTGGACGCCTATCGCTCCCCGGTCCAGCCCAGCCCGGGGGCAGCGGTCGTCTCCCTGCTGCGGGATGCCGCCATCATCCTGGTTGCCTTTGAGACCCTCCTGATCGGTATCCTGCTCATCGTCCTGACGATTCAGATACAGGCGCTGGTGTCGCTCCTCCGGGACGAAATCCGCCCGATGTTGGAGACCATTAACGACACCCTGGCGACCGTTCGGGGGACGACGCAGTTCGTCAGCCATCACGTCGTCGCCCCGACCATCCAGGCCGCCAGTTTCATGGCCGGGGTGCGGCGAGTGCTGAAGGAAATCGCGGGGTTCATCGGCGGTCAGTCCGGGTGATACAGGCAAAGGTTGGCTATGGAACTTCTTCTGCAACCACCGAAACCGATAGAGGACCGGTTCCGGCCGGACGCCGAGATTGTACTCTTTCACGGCGACGTCAGCGAGTTTCTGGCCCAAATTCCAGACCGTTCGGTGACGTTGATTATCACATCGCCCCCGTATAATCTCGGCAAAGAGTACGAAAACCGGGTCGCTATTGAGCAGTATCTGCAGGCTCAGGCAGAGGTTATCGCGCAACTGTACCGCGTCCTCCGGGAGGACGGCAGCATCTGCTGGCAAGTGGGGAACTTCGTAGAAGACGGCGAGGTTTTCCCGCTGGATATTCTGTACTACCCCATATTCAAGGCGCTGGGCCTGAAACTGCGCAGATATTGCTCGTCAGCGCCTTCTGGCCTACTTCAATGGCACGCTCCGGTATCGTCCGCTGGGCAGGCCCGTCTATCAACCAACAGGCCGGGAGAAAGTCGCCCAGATCCCTGAAGAGTGGAAAAGTGTATCTTGGTCACCTGACACTTTTGATCGGGCAGTACACGGATTCACACGGATGCTACGGATAGACACGGATTGATAAGCCGTAAATGCCCGTCTTACCTTTGTTTCCCGTTCAATGGGACATGGATGGGCACGGATGGTACAGATTTCATCCGTGCTGATCCGTGAAACCCGTGTGTATCCGTGTCCTGATTTCAAACTGTCGGGTAGCCAGAAGTGTATCCATTTCTCAGCCGCGACTCCTGGACGGGAAGGGACTACGAGGTTGTACTCATTAAGCGGTTTGCCGACGAGATGTCCACAGGGGTTTCGTATTTTGAACAATTCGTATGGGACCTGGAGCACCGGGGGGTAGCGGATATTGATATCCCCGTCCTTGTCCTGGGAGTTGTGGAGTAAGTGCCCTCTTTGCTACTGGAAGCATGGTCAAGGATCAACTTATGGACCGTCAAACTTCCGTTCTGACCGAAGAAGAACTCATCTATATTCTGGAAGTCCAGATTCCTGACCTTCTGGACCGTCGCCCGGAGTTACAACGGCGAATCTACTCCGCTTTCCTGGACCTTTTCGCTCGCCGTGAGGAAATCGCGGCGATTATGGAGGAACTGCGCAGTCTCCATACCGAATTCCAGGAGTTTCGGGAGGAGACGGCTCAGCGCTTTGACCAGGTGGAGCAACGCTTTGAACGGATAGACCAGCGCTTTGAAGGGGTAGACCAGCGCTTTGACCAGGTGGAGCAACGCTTTGAACGGGTAGACCAGCGCTTTGAAGGGATAGATCAGCGGTTGGATGAGATAGCCCAGGAAGTTCGGGAGTCCCGAGAGGAGACAGCCCGGCGCTTTGATCAGGTGGAACAACGGTTCGCCCAAATGAGTAAACACTTTGAGGACCTGCGGGATTGGGTAGAACTGGTCGTTGGGCGCGCTCAGGTGCGCTCCGGGCGCAACCTGGAGGATGTGGTCGCAGCAGCGCTGCGGGTAGCCCTCAAGCGCCCGGACATCCGCCCGGAGAGCATCCGGTTGCGCCAGAAAATTGTGGATACCGAAGGGTGGGTCTTCCCCCGGGGACGCCAGAAGGAGGTGGACCTGGTCGCAACCGATGACGAATACCTGGTGTTTGAGGTCAAAAGCGCCGCCGAAGTGGACGACGTGGATTATTTTGCGGACAAGGTGGAGTTAGTACAACGGCTGAACCCCGATAAAAAGGTGCGCGGAGTGTTCATTACTCTGGCTCCTGAACCTGATGTCCAGCAGCGTTGCCAGGAATTGGGGATTGAACTGGCGCGGTGATGATTTCCAGCAAAGGAGGTTTCCCATGGCAAAAGACAACGGCAGCGATGTGGTGGCGTTCCTGACCGGATTCGTGGTCGGTGGACTGGTAGGGGCAGCAGTGGCGCTGCTCTTCGCCCCCCAGTCCGGTGAGGAGACTCGCGCCCAGATTCGCAGCAAGGGCGTGGAGGTGGCCGAAAAGGCCAAAGAGGAGGCCGAGAGGGCCCGCCTGCGGGCAGAGCAGGCGCTGGAGGAGGCCCGCGCTAAAGCCGAGGCGGTCGCCGCCGACCTCCGCCGCCGGGCCGAAGAAATCCAGGCCCAGGGGCAGGTCGTCCTGGAAGAGAGCCGCAAGCAACTGACTGAAGCGGTGGAGGGAACCCGCAAGGCCGTCACCCGGGCCCGGGGAGGCGCCCCCACTGAAGAGCCCGCCGCCTGACCGCCGGAGATTCGGAGCGCCCACCTGTCCCCCAGGAGGAGCGGGAAGGATTTTGCGCGTCTCCTTCCCGCCCCAGCCCTTTCGCTCTTCACGTTTCACGTTTCACGTTTTACGCTTCACGTTTCATATCGTGAGGTGAACCGATGGAACTCCTGACCGTCCGCATCCAGAAACCGGATGATGTCAACTTCATCCTGGGGATGAGCCACTTTATCAAGACCGTGGAGGACGTGCACGAAGCGCTGGTGAACGCCGTTCCCGGCATCCGCTTCGGCCTGGCCTTCTGCGAG
>Ga0209809_1001808_pt1 | contig 16435 bp, 14 predicted proteins | sample YNPMSTMetaG_FD_186172 | JGI IMG/M metagenome (GOLD analysis project Ga0209809, IMG submission 186172) | Anoxygenic and chlorotrophic microbial mat microbial communities from Yellowstone National Park, USA - YNP MS-T MetaG (SPAdes) (version 2) ... | reverse complement strand
GGGGAAGTCGCCGACGCCGGTGACGCGGGCGAACTGCTCGCGACTGAGGGACTCCGGCCAGCGTTTCGCGCTCAGCACGGCGATCTCCTGGCGCCAGTCCAGCGCCTGGTCAGCGAAGAGGATCCACTGCGCCAGATCCACCAGGTGAGTGCCCACGTCGCTCAGCGCCTCGCCCTGGTCCTCGATGTCGAAGAAGGACACAGGCCGGAAGACGGGCGCTCCGGCGACGCTTTTGTAAATGTGGTGAACGCTCTCCATGACCACGGCCGGCGCCGCTTCGGAGCCTTGCTCGACGGCGCCGAAAACCTCGCGATCCTGGACCAGATCGCGCTGCAACATGTTGGTGACTTCGAAGCGCTCGGTCATGATGTCGTAGGCGACCAGGCCGCGCCGTTCTGCCGTGCGGAACGCCTGCTCCAGCGCCGGCAGATCGCCCGGGTCCAGGATCCAGGGCTTGTCGGCCAGCACGTGGAAGCCCGCGTCCAGGCAGGCGTGAATGCGGCGGATCTTGTCGCGGTTGTGACCAGAAAGGACCACGATGTGGCCACGCCGGTCCGCAAGCATCCGTTCCAGAAAGTCCGCGCCGGTGTAAATCTCGAGTTCCCAGGCGGTGGGATTCTCGGGCCGCGTGTTGAACTGATGAATCTGGGCGAGGTGGGCGAGCAAGTCACGCCCCAGCGGGGCGTAGACGAAAGCCTTCGGAGAAACCTGCGGATAGGACCGCTTGTGGATCAGCGCAGCATGGAAATGGCCGGGGTCCAGGGTGATCAGGCGCCAGCCTCCTCGCGGTTTTCGCGGTTTGCGGGCGCTGACAACGCCGCGCGCGGCGAGCATGAGGATGCAGGCATAGATCAGCGTATGGCGCCACATGGCAATCGAGCAAAGTATAGTGCACACGGCGCGCGTCTTGGAAATCGCAGCCTGCAGCGGGCGTGCTGCGAATCTCAGCGGGCGCTGCGGACCCGGGAGACCAGGGCGTCCACCTTGCGGATCACCAGTTCCTCGACTTCGGGGCGAAACGGCGCGGGCTGCCCGTATGCGACCATCGCGCCTCCGGCCTCGTAACCTCCTTCCTCGAGCACGCGGCGCGAGGGAATGTACGCAAAAACGTCGTTCGAGTAAGCGACCACCCAGGTGGTGTCCCAGCCGTATTGCGCCTTGAAGCGCAGCGTGTAATCCACCACGACTTCGCCGGCAAGGACGATCAGGGTGAGGCCGGGGCCGAACTGCCAGACCTGCACGGGATAAGGGTAGCGGTCGGGCAAGCGCCCGTCGCCTTCGAGCTTCTCGAGCATCAGAGCCGCGTACCGGCGGTGCATGGCGTCCTTGTGCTGAAGGCGGGCGGTAAGCTCCTGGCGCGACGGCGGGTCCTGGAAGGGCAGGTCCACGTAATCCAAGGCGGCGCGCAACGGGCCTTCCACAGACTTCATCCCGGCGTTCAGCACCTCGCGCACCGCGGCCGCCAGAATCCGGCCGTACGTGCGCGCCAGCTCCACGGAGCGGCGGGGCAGGGGATTGGCGTCGGCGGCGCAGTTCAGCACGAACAGCGCTGTGGCGCCCGGGAATTCCCTCTCGATCGCCTCCTGCGCGAAGCCGGCGTAGTCGCCGTTGACGACGTAGTCCGCCAGCACCGTGGTATGACAGGCATAGCCGAAGACAACCGCGCGCAGCTTGCCGCCCGGCGAGCGCACGGCGAGCACGGGAACGTCCTGATCCACCGGGCCGGGCCGGTGGGGCGCGCCCACGCGACGGCGATTCACGGCAAAGCCGGCCAGCCCCTGCTCGAATTCCAGGCGCGCAGGCGCAAGGTCGGCCATGGCGCGGCCCACCACTTCCACCACCTGGTCCAGGAACCAGGCCGTGTAGCGACGGATTACCTCGCGCTGCGCATCGTCCAGGGGATAGGCCGGCTGCAACAGGTTTCCGGTGACCGGCCCGCTGTGCGTGTGCGTGGCCGCCAGGATGAGCCGTTCGCGCGGCACCCCGTAGCGCTCCCGGACGCGTTGCGCGACGTAGTCGGACATCTCGCGCGAAAAGCCCAGAATTTCGGCAGAGACAAGGACGGACGTTGACCCGGCGGCGTCTTCGAGAGCCAGGGCCTTGGCCCAGATATCCATGAGCACGCCTTCCGAAGGCCTGGTGCGAGCCGCGTACCCGGCCAGCCAGATCGGCTCGCGCGGCGTGATGTTGGCGCGGGCGACGCCCGCCTTCCAGGCCGGCTCAGCGCCGTATGCGGCGAACGAGAGCAGCAAAGCCAGAGCGAGGGATCTCACGCAGTCTCCCTGATTTCATGCACCAGATCGTCGAGGGAGCGCCTCGGCGCCGGCGCAGGTTGCTCGGCGGGGTAGCCGACAGGCAGGATGGCCACCGGCTGGTGCGCTTCCGGAGCGCCGACGGCGCGCCTCACGCCCTCGTCATCGAACGCCCCGACCCAGACCGTGGCCAGGCCCAGCTCAGCGGCGGCCAGCATGGCGAAGGTACAGGCAATCGTGGCGTCCTGCAAAGCGTAGAGGCGTACGCCGCGCCGACCGTACTTGATTGCCGAGCGCTCGGCATGAGCGCAGAAAACCAGCGCCAGCGGCGCTTCGCTGATAAAGGACTGATCGAGCGCCGCCCGCGCCAGCGCGAGTCGCACTTTGCGGTCGCGCACCAGGTAAATTTCGTAGGCTTGCAAGTTGCCGGCGGAGGGCGCCAGGTTGGCCGCCTCCAGGATCTTCCGGAGCTTCTCCTCCTCGACCGGCTCTGAGCGATAAGCCCGCACCGAACGCCTTGCGCGAATCAGTTCGAAGAAGTCCATTGCGTCTTCACTCCTTCCTGCTTCTGTTCAGCGTGCCACACTCCCTGGATCCAGCGCCGGCACCACGGGCAGCGGTTCTCGCGGATGTCGTTGCGGATGGTGCTCATGCCCGAGCGCAAGACGAGAGTGGCGCCGCAGCCCGGACAGTAGGTGTTCTGCGCCGGATGACCGGGCAAGTTCCCCACGTAAAGGTAGTGCAGACCGGCTTCCTTGGCGATCCGCCAGGCGCGCTCCAGTGTTCTCGGCGGCGTGGGCGGCGCGTGGAAACGCCAAGCCGGGTAGTAGGCGGTGAGGTGCCAGGGAGTGTCGCGGCCCAGTTCGGTAACGATGCGTTGCGCCAGCCCCGCCAACACCTCATCCTGATCGTTGACTCCCGGGATGACCAGCGTGGTCAGCTCGACGTGAACGCCGAGATAGCGCGCGGCGCGGCAGTTGGCCCAGATCCGCTCGGCGTCCACCGCCTTGCAGTACTTGCGTACGGCTTCGGCGTCGCCCTTGATGTCCACGTTCATGGCGTCCAGACCTGCCTCCACGAGCAGGTGCAGGGCGACCTCGGTCATGTAGCCGTTGGTTACGAACGTGTTGTAGTAACCCTTGCGACGCGCCAGGCGAAAGACCTCGAGCGACCACTCCAGCGACAGCGTCGGCTCGTTGAAGGAAATGGACGTGCCTTGGCAGTCGTGTTGGGCCAGCGTGGCCACAAAGCGTTCCGGGGGCACGTACTCGCCCTGGGCCGGCGGCGCCTGCTTGCTGATTTCCCAGTTCTGACACCAGGGACAACCGAAGTTGCAGGACCAACTGCCCGCAGTCAGACAGTAAGTGCCGGGATGGAAGTGATAGAGAGGCTTCTTTTCGATGGGGTTCGCGGCCAGCGAGGAGACCGCGCCGAAGGTCAGTGTGAACAGCCGGCCTCCGCGGTTCTGCCGCGTGCGGCACCAGCCGAGGCCTCCCTCGATCAGCAGGCACCGTCGCTCACAAGTCAGGCAGCGCACGCGATCGCCCGCAGGCTCCTGCAACAGGGCCGGGCGCACGAAGGGGCTGCCCCCGGGCGGGAGGCGTAGCCGGACGCCGTTCATTTCCGGATCGTCCTCGACTGCCGAGTATAATATCCCCGGATGCGAGCGCGTGCGCGGCGCGCTCGAAACATAACTGTGGGAAATTGTCGGATCTGCGGTCGCGGTTCCGCTTTGATCAGCGCCGCGCTCTCGCTGTGCGCCCAGTGCATCCGCGCCCGCCCTTCCCAGGCGCTGCCCCGAGCTGCCGAGGCTCACGCGCGCGCCCGCGCGCCCTTCAGCCTTCCTGCCGAGGAACCGCGGAGTCCGCATGGGCGCACCTGCGCGCTCTGCGCCCGCCAGTGCCGGATCGCCGACGGAGAGCGAGGTTTCTGTGGGGTGCGGACGGCTCGCGCCGGGCGTCTGATTCACCTGGCCGGCGTGCCCGATCGCGGGATGCTCGAGTGGTACCGCGATCCGTTGCCCACCAATTGCGTGGCGGATTGGGTGTGCGTGGGCAGCCGCCGGCCGGGGTTCCACAACCTCGCCGTGTTTTACGAAAGCTGTACGCTGGATTGCCTGTTCTGCCAGAATTGGCACTTCCGGCGCGCGCGTCCAGAGCGAGGCAATTTCCTCCGCGCCGACGAGCTGGCGGCGGTCGCCAACGAGCGCACCTACTGCGTGTGCTTTTTCGGCGGCGATCCTGCTTCGCAGATGCCGCACGCGCTCGCGGCGGCACGCCTGCTGGCCCGTCGCGGCGTGGCCGTGTGCTGGGAAACGGCAGGCACTTGCAACCCCAAACTGCTGGATCTGGCCGTCGAGCTCTCCCTGGCAAGCGGGGGTTGCATCAAGTTCGACCTGAAGGCGTTCGATGCGGCGCTGTACCGGGCGCTGACGGGAGGCAGCAACCAGGTTGCGCTCGAGAATTTCGCGCGCGCGGCGGCTCGAATCCGCGAGCGTCCCGAACCGCCGCTCGTGGTGGCGAGCACGCTCCTGGTTCCGGGGTACGTGGATGCGGATGAGGTGGGGCGCATTGCCCGCTTCATCGCGCGCCTGGATCCCGGAATTCCTTACGCCCTGCTGGGCTTCGCGCCGCAATTCGCCATGAGCGATCTTCCGCCGACCTCCGTGCGGCATGCCGAGCAAGCGTTCCAGGAGGCCCGCCGCGCAGGTCTTCAAAGGGTGCGGATCGGAAATCGTCACCTGCTGGGCTGGGACTACTGAGCGGAGACCGGCCAGCGCGCGGAGGCCGCCATCAGGTCAGGAGGGAACGATCTCCACACCCATGCTGCGGCAGGTGCCTCTGACGCAACGGATGGCGGCTTCCAGATCGAAGCAATTCAGATCCGGCATCTTGATGCGGGCAATCTCTTCGATCTGCTTTTCAGTGATCTTGGCGACCTTGTTCTTGTTTGGCTCGGACGAGCCTTTGGCGATGTTGACCGCACGTTTGATTAACACCGGCACGGGCGGGGTCTTGGTGACGAAGGTGAAGGAGCGGTCCGAGTAGATCGTCACCACCACCGGAATAATCAGGCCTTCCTGATCCTTGCCGGAGGTCCTGGCGTTGAAGGCCTTGCAGAACTCCATGATGTTGACGCCCTGCGGTCCCAGAGCGGTGCCGACCGGGGGCGCCGGCGTGGCCTTGCCCGCCGGAATTTGCAGCTTGACTTGAGCAACGACTTTTTTCGCCATCGCGAAACCTCAGCGCAGGAGGCGCTAGATCTTTTCCACTTGTCCGAACTCGAGCTCGACGGGGGTAGCCCGCCCGAAGATGGTCACCAGCACGCGCAGCGTGTTGCGCTCGGCGTTCACCTCGTCCACCTTGCCCGAGAAGGTGGCGAATGGGCCGTCTATGATCCGCACCGTTTCGCCTTTTTCAAAGCTCTGCCTGGGGCGCGGTCGTTCGGCGGCGGAGGCCTGCCGGTTCTGGATTTCTTCCACTTCCTGGGGACTGAGCGGCACGGGCTTGGTGCCGCCGCCCACGAATCCGGTCACCCGCGGGGTGGAGCGGACGGCGTGCCAGACATCGTCGTTCATTTCCAGCTCCACGAGCACGTAGCCGGGGTACATGAGCCGCTTGCTGCTGATTTTCTTGCCGCCACGAACTTCCACTACTTCCTCGTACGGGATCAAGATCTGGCCGAGCTTGTCGGCGAACCCGAAAGCTTCGGCGCGGCTGCGGAGGGCCTTGGCCACCTTGTCCTCGAACCCGGAGTAGGTGTGAATGATGTACCACTGCTTGCGGGGGCGTTCGGATTCCTCTGCGGAAACGGAAGCATCTTCCGGCGTGGCCGTGATCGCGATCGCGTCCGCGGATGCGGCTTCCTCAGCGGGCTCAGAAACAGCCTTCTCCAGCTCGCTCGCCGGGGTGGCACCGAGCGGCGCCTCCGAGTCCTCGGCCCCGAGGAGGTCCCTGTCGTCGAAGGGCTCCTCCGGGTCCCTTTGCATGGTGTCCCGATCCTCGGCCATCCCCTGCTCCATCACTTGGTGAAGTAGTCGAAGATGCGCGTGATCAACCGCGCAAAGACCAGGTCCACGACGGCGAAGTAGGCGGCGAACGCGAAGACGGCGGCGATCACTACGGCAGTCGTGGCCTGGACCTGTTTGCGATTCGGCCACGTGACCCGGCGCATCTCGGCACGCAATTCCTCGACGTACTCTTTGAAGCGCCGCGGCCCGCGCAGCAGCTTCTCTGTCCAAGCACTGCCTGTCATGGGATCGTTTCCCGGAAGGTCAAGGGGCTGGCAGGGGCGGAGGGATTCGAACCCCCACTCGCGGTTTTGGAGACCGCTGGTCTACCGTTCAACCTACGCCCCTGCGGTCGTCCATGACTGACCCTGCGCGGCCCCCGCAGGGAGGCCGCCAGTCCCAAACTCCAGCTTATCCTATTTTACCTCGCGGTGCACCTGGTGTTTGCGGCAATGCGGGCAATACTTGCGGAACTCCAGCCGGTCCGGCGTGGTCTTCCGGTTCTTGGTCGTCGTATAGTTGCGACGCTTGCACTCGGTGCACTGCAAGGTAACGATTTCGCGCGGCATGCGCCTACTCCAGGATGTCGGTGACGGTGCCGGCGCCCACGGTGCGCCCGCCCTCGCGGATGGCGAAACGCAAACCCTTCTCCATCGCCACCTGGCTGATCAGCTCCACCTCCAGGTTCACGTTGTCGCCCGGCATCACCATCTCCACTCCCTCGGGCAGCTTCACCACCCCGGTGACGTCCGTGGTCCGGAAGTAAAACTGCGGGCGATAGCCCGAGAAAAACGGCGTGTGCCGACCGCCTTCCTCCTTGCTCAACACGTAAACCTCGCCCCGGAAGCGATGGTGCGGCGTGATCGAACCCGGCTTGGCCACCACCATGCCCCGCTCCACCTCGTCCTTGTCCACACCCCGCAACAGCAACCCCACGTTGTCGCCCGCCTCGCCCTGATCCAGCACCTTGCGGAACATCTCCACGCTGGTGACCACCGTCTTGCGCGTCTCCCGGAACCCCACAATCTCCACTTCCTCGCCAGGCCGGATCAGCCCGCGCTCCACACGCCCCGTCACCACCGTGCCCCGACCCTGAATCGAGAAAATGTCCTCGATCGGCATCAAAAACGGCTTGTCCACCTCCCGCTTGGGCAGCGGAATGTAGTTGTCCACCGCCTCCACCAGCTCCAGAATCCCCTTCTCCCACTGCTCCTCGTCGTTGAGCGCCCCCAGCGCCGACACCCGCACCACCGGCACCTCGTCGCCCGGAAACTCGTACTTCTTCAACAGCTCCCGTACCTCCAGCTCCACCAGGTCCAGCAGCTCGGGATCGTCCACCGCGTCCACCTTGTTCAGCGCCACCACAATGTAGGGCACCCCCACCTGCCGCGCCAGCAAAATGTGCTCCCGCGTCTGCGGCATCGGACCGTCGGTGGCCGCCACCACCAGGATCGCCCCGTCCATCTGCGCCGCCCCCGTGATCATGTTCTTGATGTAGTCGGCGTGCCCCGGACAGTCCACGTGCGCGTAGTGCCGCTTGTCGGTCTCGTACTCCACGTGCGCAATCGCAATCGTGATCCCCCGCGCCCGCTCCTCCGGCGCATTGTCAATGGATTCGAAACTGCGGTACTTCACCCGCGGATTGCGCTTGGACAATACCTTGGTGATGGCCGCCGTCAGCGTCGTCTTGCCGTGATCGATGTGCCCGATCGTGCCCACGTTGACGTGCGGCTTGGTGCGCTCGAATTTCTCCTTGGCCATAGGGATGCGTCCTGAACCTGAACTGGATCTCTGGAGCCGATGACCGGACTTGAACCGGTGACCCCGTCCTTACCAAGGACGTGCTCTACCACCTGAGCTACATCGGCTCGCGAACTCTCATTATCACGAAATTGTGGTGGACGGGGGAGGATTCGAACCTCCGTAGCCCGCAAGGGGCGGCAGATTTACAGTCTGCTGCCATTAACCACTCGGCCACCCGTCCTCCGAAACCCTTTCGTGCTCCTCCCGGCCGCCGAATGTGGAGCTGGCGGAGGGATTTGAACCCCCGACCCTCTGATTACAAATCAGATGCTCTACCAACTGAGCTACGCCAGCAGTCCTCAAGCTTTCAATGATCGGCGTGCGGTCCTTTCCGCCTCCGTGGCTCGCCTTCTGCGCGGTCCCGGGCGCCACCGCGCCCGCCGCCGGCCGTTTCGTCCTCCGGGAAGCGCGCCGCCAGAATTACGTCCTTAACCGTAATGAGTTTACCACAAATTCCCCAAGGCGTTTCAACCCGGCGCAGCATCGCGGCCGGGATTTGACCGCAGGCCGCCCTCCGCGTAAAATATGGGTTGGAGGCTGGGCGAACGGCAGTCGCCCGGCGCCACGCGCGGGAGTAACTCAAGGGTAGAGTCACAGCCTTCCAAGCTGTTGGTTGCGGGTTCGAGTCCCGTCTCCCGCTCCAGCTCACCCCGAACTCTCCCCGGCCAGTCTAGACCCGCAGGTCTGCGCGCCGAGGGTTCACAGTGAGCAGCAGCCATGCGCTCACAATCAACAGCACGGCGGCGATTTCAAAGGCGATCCCCAGTCCCAGAACCGATCTCAGCCATCCCGCTCCCGCCGCCGCCACTCCTCCCACCACGCAGGAAAAGAAATTGAAAACCCCATAACCTGTCGAGCGCAGGTGCGCCGGTGCGATCTGGCAGAGCACCGGCATGGCGTTGCTGTCATAGATCCCGCGGCCCAGTCCGAACAACACGAGCGCCATGACCAGCACGGCCTCGGAATGCGTCCTTCCCACAGCGAAAAGGAACGGGGCCGCCACGGCCAGCCCGGCTGCCTGGACCCCAATCCTGCCGCGTGGATGGCGCGTTCCCCAATAATCCGCCGCCAGGCCGCCGGCCAGAATCCCGGCAAAGCTCGCCGCCTGGATGTAGAAGGTCGCCGAGAAGCCCGCCCGGGCCAGGGTCATGCCGAAACGATCGTAAAGATACGACGGCAGCCAGGTGTAGACCAGCCAGTTGGCGAGACCCACGACGGCAAATACTGCGGTCATCCGCCAGAAGCCCGGCAGCGACGCCAGTCCCCGCACGCTATCCGCCAGATTCGGCGGCGAGGCGGCGGCCGATCGCGTCGCCGGCCGCAAGCCGATCCAAAGCAGCGCGCCATAGGCCACCCCCACGGCTCCAAGAATCGTAAAGGGCGACCGCCAGCCGTAGTGCTGGCCAAGCCAGCCACCCAAGGCGCCCCCAACCACGATGCCGGTATACAGGCCGCTCTGATGCAGGCCCGTGGCCGTCGAACGGGTTCGCTCGCTGTGATGATCGGCGATGAGGGCCAGGGCAGCGGGAATGTAAAAGGCCTCACTGAAGCCCATCAACGCGCGGGCCGTCAACAGTTGACCGTACGTGGTCGCCTGGCCCGTCGCCCAGGTCACCGCGCTCCATACCAGCAGGCTCGCCAGGATTACGCGCGTGCGTCCGAAGCGATCGGCCAGATAACCGCCGAACGGGCTGGCAAAGGCATACACCCACAGGAAGACCGTGCTGAGCAAACCCAGTTGCGGGCCGCTCAAGCCGAAGTCCTTTTCGAGCGGCGGAAACAGGGCGTAGATAACCTGACGATCCACGTAGTTGAGCAGCGCGACCACCCACAACAGGGCGACCAGCAGCCACGAGTACCCCGGGCGGACCATCACGCCGCCCCGTCGAGCAAGAAGGCGAAGGAAGATTCGCGCAGCAACGCCCGGAGTTGCTGCATCTCCTCGACTCTCAGCGACCGCCTGGGCCGCAGCGCTTCGCCGCAGGGCAGGCCGGTCCAGCCCAGTATCGTCTTGATGGCCGGGATCAACGGAAAACGGAGACAGATCTCCACCAACTCGTTGATCCGCTGCTGGACCTGCCGCGCCTGCTCCCACTGCCCCTGGCGCGCCAGCCGGAAAAGCTCGACGAAGAGTTCCGGGATCAGGTTGTAGAAAGAGCCGATGCCACCGTCGGCGCCCAGGAGCAACCCGGCCGCAAGCACCTCGTCGTGCCCGTTGAAAATGAGGCGACAACCGTGTCGCTTGAGGATCGAGAGTTTATAGAGATCGAAATCGGTAAATTTCAGGCCGATGACGCCGGGAATTTCCAGCAGCCGCTCGATCTCCTCCAGTGTGCGCACGCCGGGCGAGATCGCCGGATAGTAGTAGACGATCACAGGCAGTCCGGAAGCGGACGCGATGGCCTCATAGTAAGCCCGGACCTCGTCGAGGCAATACGGGCCCAGCGGCGGCAGGCTCGAGATCGCCTGGACGCCGAGGCGCGAGGCGTGCCGAGCCAGCTCGACCGCATCCTCGGTGCGGTGGGCGCCGACGTGAACGATGAGCTGCTTGCCCGGCGGCGTCACGGCGCGAGCCGCCTCGGCGACCTGCTTCCGCTGCTCGACGGGTTGCAACAATCCCTCGCCGGTCTGTCCGTTGACGTACAGGCCGTCCACTCCGGCCGCGTAAAGACGAGCGGCCAGGCGTTGAAAGGCCTCGACGGAAAGTGCGCCGTCCTGGCGGACGGGCGTGACGATAGCGGGCAAAATACCTCCCAGCTCGATGGTCTTCATGGGATCCATCCTTGCCTCGCACCCAGAGAATCCGACTTCGCCGTGCACCGCGTTACCGCCTCACCGTTCGCTCAACCAGCGCAGCGGGAAACGGGCGAAACTGATCCGCTCATAAGGGTCTTTTTCGCCGCGCTCGTAAAGCAGGCCCACCACGCCGGGCCCGATCTCGACCAGGTTGGAATAGGCCGAAGGGCCTTCGTACACCGTCCGGGAGGCGACCCACGACTTGCCGTCGTCGCGGCTCAGCCTGACGGTCATGTTCACGCGCCGGATCGAAGCCGGATTGGAGAACAGCAGCACGCGGCGCTTGCCCCTGCCCATTCCGATCAGGCTGGCCTGGCAGACCGGCTCGACCAGCGTCTCATCGAACGCCGGCGGGCTCCAGCTCAGGCCCCCGTCGCGACTCAGTGCGACCGCCCGGCGATTCCGGCCCCCGTAGCTGCGCATGTTCAGCATCAGCGTCCCGTCCGACAGCTCGGCGACCGTGGACTCGTTGCAGTCCGGACCCACGCTGCCGCCGATTTGCCAGCTCCGGCCGCCATCGTCGCTGTAAATGACGTGCGAGTATCGCTGCGCGAGGTCCGCGCGCACCACGTGATCGCACGGGATCAGCAGGCGTCCCGAGCGGAGCTGGATCCCGTTGACCGGCCCGGTGGCGTACCAGCTCCATTCCGGGCGCTTCACCGAGCGGGTGATTTCGACCGGCGGCGCCCAGCTCAGCCCGTCGTCCTTGCTCCAGGTGAGCCAGACCGTGCGCGTGGGGCCTTCCCATCCCGGCAGAATGTTCTTCTCGGGCACATCGCCGGGGTTGCGGGTCAACAGCAGCCACACCGTGCCGCTTTTGCGATCTTCCACGGGCGCGGGATTGCCGACCGTGTCCTCGCCGAAGTCGGCCACTCGGATGGCAGGAGACCAGGTGCGGCCGCCGTCGCGACTGCGTTTGAGCAGGATGTCAATGTCGCCCCAGTCGCGCGCGCTGTGCTTGCGCCCTTCGCAGAAGGCCAGCAGGGTTCCTTTCGTGGTGCGGACGATGGCGGGGATGCGGTAGGTGTGGTAGCCGTCCTCGCCGGAGCGGAAGACCTCCACGTGAACGAGTTGCGCGGCCACGGGGAGGGCCGCGCCGGACCAAACCATAAAATAAATGAATTGTTTCATTTCGCTTTCTCCTCGTCGCGGCCCTCGACCGCTTCGCTCGCTTCATGCCGCGACCGCCGGGTGCCCCGCGCGGGGCATAGGGCGGCGCCCTCCCGCGCAAGCATGCCGGGCGGCTCACGAGCGCGGCAGGGTTTCCTCGCCGGCGCCCAGGATCTCCCCCGCGTGCCGGAGAGCCGCAGGCGACGGCGGAAAGAGCGTCCCCAGATCGAATCTCAGGAACTGCAAGTAGGAATTCTCGATATGCGCCCGGATGGCCTCCCTGGCGGCTTCCTGGTCCCGCTTCTGCAAAGCCTCCGCGATGGGCTGGTGCGAAAGGACCACGCGTTTGAGATCCTCGTTGCCGTGGCTGCGGCGGATGCTGATGAAAGCGAACAGCGGCGCCGTGATCTGATCCAGGATGCGATACAAAGTCCGGTCGCCCGAGCAAAGCCAGATCCAGCGGTGGAACTCCAGGTCGGCGAGAGCCGAGGCAAAGTAATCGTTCACTGCCACGGCTTCGGCGATGGCTTGCAGCCGGCGTTCGAGCTCGGCGAGCGATTCCGGTGTCACTCGCCGCGCGGCCTCCGCCGCGGCCAGGGTTTCCAGCAGCAGGCGCAGCCTGAGGTGCTCGCGCAGCTCGTCCACCGAAAGCTGCGTCACGAAGGTGCCTTTCTTGGGGATGCGGCGCACGAAGCCCGCGTGGTCCAGTCGCGTCAGCGCTTCCCGCACCGTGGTCTGGCTGACGCCGTACTGGCGAGCCAGCCGCGTTTCGTGAATGGGCTCGCCCGGGCTCAGCTTGCCGGCGAAAATGCTCTGGCGGAGGAGATCCATGACGCGGTCGGCCTCGGAAGACTGTCTCGGAGCTTTCGATCGTTTCGCCATCGGTCAGAAATCCGTATCAGAGAATAACTGAATTTCAACCGTGTCCGGGCCCGAGGGCTCTCTGCGCATCAGAAGTTGTATTTGAGGGCGAGTTGGATGTTTCGCCCGCCGCTCGCGGTTTGGATCAGGCCGAAGTTGGGATTGCTCACGGTGGCTACCGGTCCGCCCAGGATCTTGTGGTTCAGGGCATTGAACAGCTCGAAGCGGAAGGTGACGCGACGGCCCTCGCCGACGGCGAACTGCTTGTGCAATCCGGCATCGAAGGAAAAGCCGGAGGGCGAACGCAGGACGTTGTAACCGAGGTTGCCGAAGCGTGCCTGGGCGCGCGGCGTGTTGTTGTCGAAGGCGGCGCGGTTCAGCCAGACCAAGGCCCTGGCGTCGCGCACGTAAGGGTTGACGCCCCCCACATAGTCGGGGCGCTGGCCGTCCACACGGCCATTCGGAACAAGCTGGACGCCCGCCAGGACGTTGACCGGCAAGCCGGACCGCCACTGCGGAATGCCCTGCACGGTCCAGCCCGCCAGCAGCGCCTCGAGCCAGCGTATGCCGCCGAGCGAACCGGTGGGGATCCGATAGGAAAACGTGCTTACGAAACGGTGACGCAGATCCCCGTCTTTGACTCCCCGGGAGCCGGCGATGTCGTATGGATCCTGGAGCTGGCTCAGGGTAAAGGTAATGGTCCCGTCAGGGACGTAGTACGCGGTGGCCTTGGCGAAGGTGTAATAGGCGTCGAAGGTGAGACCGCGGCTGAGTCGCTGGTTGGCCGAAAGCTGCAAGCCGTGGTAACTGATCCGGGCCGCGTTTTCCATGAAGTTGACGTCCCCCATGTCCGGCCGCGGGCGCCGCCCGAGCGCCGGCATGACGAGATTCACGTTGCGCGGGGAGCTGAGCTTGAGGTTGCGGGTGCCGACGTAACTGGCCTGAAGGGCCAGGGTGCGAGTTACGGCGCCTTGCAGGCTGAAGTTCCAGTTGGCGCCGTAGCTGTCGCGGCGATTGTAGTCCATGATCTGCCGCGGCACGACGATCGAGGGAGGCAGCGATGCCGGGTTGGCGGCGATTCGGTAAACGAATTCGAGCGGGAAGGGATAGGCCGTGGGCGCAGGGGCCAGCTCCGCGGGATTGAAATCGGCCACGAAAGGCAGCCGCGGGTCCAGGAAGGCCATGTCCATGATAAAGATCGCCTGCTGCGGCAAGTAGCCGATTCCCGCTCCGGCACGAATCACGAATTTCTGGCTCCCGAAGGGATCGTAGACCAGACCCAGGCGCGGCGCCCAGTTGTTGCGATCCGGGATGTACATGTTCTCGCGCGCGGTACGGATAAAGGGCCCGAACGGGTCCGAGCCGGCTACGTTGAAGCCGCCTCGCAGCGGGGGCGAGTACTCATAGCGAAGCCCCATGTTCAGTTGGACTTCAGGCGAAATACGCCAGTCGTCCTGCGCGTAAAAGCCGTAGTTGGTCGTTTTCAGCCCCTTGCCGCCTCCGAAAAGCAGCCGGATGCGGTTGGGCCTGTCGGCGATCAGATCATCCAGGTTGTTGTACATGTGAGTCGGCTGGCCGCCCTGATCGCGGTTGTTCATCGTGATCCGGATCTCGGCGCCCGCCTTCATGCTGTGACGGCCACGGATGAGCGACAGGTTGTCGGCCAGGGTGTACGTCGTGGGAATGAAGTGCAGGTAACCGGGCTGGCTGATGTTGACGCCGACGCCGGCGACGGTCACCCACGCGGGCACCCGATCCCGGCCTTCCTCTCTGCGATTCAAATCGGTGCGGTTGAATCCCAGCCGCAGCTCGTTGAACACCGAGGGATTGACCGTCCAGTTGTCTTGCAGCACGGCATTGTGGAAACGGGTCGGAAACACGCGAGGCATGCCGGGGGGCAGCGTAGGCGTCTTGACGTCCTGGTTGTTGTAGCTGTAGCGCAGGGTGAGCCGACGCTGCGCGAGATCCAGGTCGCCGCGAGCCAGGTACGTATGCTCGTCGTTGACGTTACGGTCGTTGCGTCGGTGAAATCCGACCAGGGGATTGGCCGTAGGCTCGAACTGCCTGGGAGACCATTCGTCGAACAGGCGACGCAATGAGGGCGTCAGTTGGGCCAGGAGCGCGGGCGTGGCGACATTGCCGGTCACCTGGCTCGGGCGCCGAACCTGCGCGCCTTCGTAGTTGAAGAAAAAGAACGCCCGGTTACGGCGTATGGGTCCGCCGAGATTGCCGCCGAACTGGTTCCAGCGCAACGGCGGGCGGGGCAGGCCCGCGCGGTTGGAAAAGAAACTGTTGGCGTCGAGCTTGTCATTGCGGAAGAAGTGAAACAAGGCCCCGTGAAATTGATTGGTTCCGCTCCTGGTGGTCACGTTGAGCACGCCGCCGATCGAGCGGCCGAACTCGGCCGACATGGCGTTGCCCGAAGCCTTGAATTCTTCGATCGCCTCGACGCTCACGGTGTTGATGAGCGGGCTGCCGCCGGTCGCGTTCCCGGTGGCGTTGACTTCGCCGAACGACATGTCCACGCCGTCGAGCAGCAGGCTGTTGCCGAGGGCGGTGGCGCCGTGGAACTCAATGCCGCCGCGACCACCCGCGCTGGAGCCGGGGTTGGCGAGCACCCCCGCCTGCAAGCCGACCAGTTGCTGGAAGTTGCGACCGTTGAGCGGCAGAGCCTCGATCATGGATCTCGGCATGGCGACACCGAGATCGGCGGTGGTGGCGTTCACAACGGGTGCGGCGGCAACCACCTCGATGGTCTCGGTGACTTGGCCGAGCTCCAGCCGTAAATCCACGCGCGGCCGGGTCCCCGTGTTAATGGGAAAAACGCCTGTGCTGGCGCGCCGGAAACCGGTCTGTTCCGCCTCCAGGCGGTATTGCCCTGCGGGCAGCAGCGGGAACTCGTAGTAGCCGGTGTCGTTGGTGCGGGTTTCGCGACTGACGCCGGTCTCGACGTGGGTGACGATGACACGGGCGCCGGCCACGGCCGCGCCCGAGGGATCGGTAACGTGGCCCACCAAGGAGCCGCCGCCGATCTGAGCGTGGGCGGCCAGGACGGACAGCAGCAGCAAGAGGGCCTCGTGCCCTGCGGGAACAGGGATTCTGGGCATCTTTCCCCCTTTGGCGATCCGGGCGGCAAGCGAGGGTGAGGCCGGCGGCCGGCCCCGGGCTTCGCCCGAATCCCGATTTATAAGCGTTTGCAAATCGTTTTTCAAACGATAATGCATTATGGCAAGGATGCCGGGTGCTTGTCAAGGGCGCCTTTGCACGGGGGCGTTCGGCCTGAGCGCACCCCCGTCCCGGTTTTCGAGTGCTATGGGCGGTTGCCCGCCGGCCCCCGCGGTTGCCCTTCCCGCGCGGAAACGATCGGGAGCGAAAGCCTTTCAGCTCCCCGACGGGAGGGCATTCGCGGGCATCAGGGATGGAAGGTTCGGTTCGCCTCCGGCTTCAGCGACCCCCCGCATTCGTGGCTACCGGCCCAAGGTCGGCTTGCTGCATCGCCTCGAGGATGTCGAGCCGCCCCCAAGGTCTGGCCTCGGGGATCAGCTCGGCGACTGAGTTCACGATCAGAGTGGGCCGGAACGGGTACAGACCGAGCGATTCCAGA
>Ga0209809_1001806_pt1 | contig 16452 bp, 14 predicted proteins | sample YNPMSTMetaG_FD_186172 | JGI IMG/M metagenome (GOLD analysis project Ga0209809, IMG submission 186172) | Anoxygenic and chlorotrophic microbial mat microbial communities from Yellowstone National Park, USA - YNP MS-T MetaG (SPAdes) (version 2) ... | reverse complement strand
AGGTCGCGAGCAACAGCCGTCGATAGTCGTCGACGTCGCCATCGAAAGCACGAACGGTACCCTCTGCCACGAGCCACAGCCTGTCCGCGGTCGCCTCGACGAGGTGGCGGTCGTGGCTGATCAGGACGAGCGCGCCCTCGAACGCGTTCAGGGCTTCGATGAGGGCTTCGCGCGAATCGATGTCGAGATGGTTGGTGGGCTCGTCCAGGATCAACAGGTTCGGCGGCTCGAGACATACCAAGCAGAGGCAGAGGCGTGTCTTTTCACCACCCGAGAGATGCTTCGCTTTCGTGGTCGCCCGCTCTTGGACCAGGCCGAAACGAGCGAGCAGCTCGCGCAGTTGTCGCTCCGGCATGGCCGGTCGCAGCCGCGCCAGGTGGTCGAGGGCGGTCGCCTCGGGATCGAGTTCTTCGATCTGGTGCTGGGCGAAATGGCCGGCGATCAGGCCCCTGGCGAAGGTCAGTTCTCCGGAGCGGGGAGCGAGCCGACCAGCCAGGAGCTTGGCGAGAGTGGACTTGCCGTTGCCGTTCGCGCCGAGCAAGGCGATCCGGTCGTCCGGGTCGATCCGGAGCGAGAGGCGATCGAGGACGATCGTCTCGCCGTAGCCGACCCGTACATTTTCCATGCTCACGAGGGGCGGGGGCGGTACGCGTCCGCAGGGCAAAGCGAAATGCACCTCGGGCTCCAGGATGGCTCGGGCGATCGGCTCCATCCGCTCGAGCATCTTGAGCCGGCTCTGGGCCTGGCGTGCCTTGCTCGCCTTGTAGCGGAAGCGGGCGACGAAGGCCGCGATCCGCGCGCGCTCGGCTTCCTGCCGCTCCCGTAGCTTCTCGTGAAACGAGAGCTTTTCGCGGCGCTGGCGCTCGAACGCATCGTAGTTCCCTTCGTAGACGACGAGCTTGCCACCGTGCAGATGGCAGACTTTGTGCGCGACCGCGTTCAGGAAGTCACGATCGTGGCTGACGAAGAGAAGCGTGCGCGCGTAGCGTCGCAGATGCTCTTCGAGCCAGATCGCGGCCTCGAGGTCGAGATGGTTGGTGGGCTCGTCCAAAAGCAGGAGGTCGGGTTCCAAGAACAGGACGGAAGCGAGCGCCACCCGCATCCGCCACCCGCCGGAAAACGAAGCCAGCGGGCGGGCCTGCGCTGCTTCGTCGAAGCCGAGTCCGCGTAAGATCCTTGCCGCGCGCGCCGGTGCAGCATCCGCCCCGATCGCCCGAAGCCGCTCCTCGATCTCGGCCCCACGGACCGGATCGGCGCCGACACGCTCGGCGAGCAGACGGGCCCGCTCGCGGTCGGCCGCCAGGACCACCTCGAGCGGCGAGCGGGTGCCACCGGGGGCTTCCTGCTCGACCACCCCGATGCGGGCTCCGGCCTGCAGCCGCACGGCTCCCGCATCCGGCTGCAGCTCGCCGGCGATCAGGCGCAACAGCGACGTTTTCCCCGTGCCGTTGCGTCCGACCAGCGCCATCCGGGTGCCCGCCGGAAGGTGCAGCGAGGCTCCCTCGAGCAGCGGCCGGCCGGCTACCCGCAGCGTCACGTCGACCAGGTCGAGCATGCGGCGTCAGCCCTTCTCGGCGGCGGGCGGAAGGCGAAGCGAAGCCAAGAGGCGGGCCGCCAGCCGGGTCGACGCACCGGTCGCCACGCAAAGCTGCGGGACGAGCAGCCATTCGAGCGTCCAGGCTTGGCCCGAGCGCTCGTTCTCGTGGACGAGCGCGTGCTGGACGCCCGAGGCCAGGGTCGTCGCGTAGCGGGCCAGGGCCACGAGGATCTCGGCCGCGATCGGGTTGACCTTGCCCGGCATTGCCGACGAGCCGCCGCCACCTTCGATCACGAGTTCCCCGACCTCGTCTTGGGCGAGGATCGTCACGTCCGCGCCGAGCTTGCCCAGGGAGCCCGCCACGAGCGCGAGCCACGTCGCGAGTTCGGCCAGCGCGTCCCGCTCGCTGTGACCGGCGCGGGCCGAGCGGGCGAGGCCCAGCGCGTCGGCCAGCCGATCGGCGACCGGGTCGGCTCGGTCACCGAGCTCGGCCCTGTCACCGACCGCGCCACCCCAAGGAAGGCGCAGGAGACGCGGTCGAAGCTCCTCGAGGCGCGTGCGATGGCGTTCCAAGGGCGCCCGCCAGCTCGCGAGCTTGTGCGGCCAGCCGATCGGCCGCGCCCGGCGCATGCGCGTGCGACCACAGAGACGATACCGGGACCAGGCCGCCTCCAGCCGAAGGAGGCTGCCGATCAGATCGTCGAGCCGCTGGTCGAGGATCGCGAGCACCCGTTGCAGGCGAACCAGCAGCCCGGTGTCGATCACGTCTTGGCTCGTGGCACCGAGGTGCAGGTAGCGGGCGTACGGCTCACCGATCGCGGCACGAAGTTGACGCACGAGTTCGGGAACGACGACACCGTCGCGAAGGGCTCCCTCCCGAATCGCGTCGAGATCGGGGCGGAAACGGTCACAGGTCGAGGCGATGGCCTGCGAAGCCTCGCACGGGATCACGCCCAAGGCGGCTTCCGCCTCGGCCAGGGCGCGCTCGAAACACAACATTGCCTCGAGTTCGGCCTCGAGCGCGAATAAACGCGCAAGTTCGGGATCGCCCAGGAGGGCTCCGAGGATCGGATGATCGGCGGCGCAAACGCTCACGCGGCCCGATCGCTCACCTGGGCCGCGGGTCCGCGGCGCCGGCAGGAGACTGGCGCGCCCGAGAGGACTCGAACCTCTGACCTTTAGCTCCGGAGGCTAACGCTCTATCCAGCTGAGCTACGGGCGCCTTGGCGGTATATAGCGAGCCGCTGGCGCGTTCGCCAAGAGCCCAGGGACGCTGCCGCTGTGCCCCTTGCGCAGAGCGCGCGCGACTGGCAGCGAGCGGGCTGCGAACGCGGAGACGCCCGCATGGCCGACGAGACCTATTTCGTGGACGATCGGGAAATCGTGATCACCCAGGCATGGGCCGTTCGTTGCGACGGGAACGGGTTGCTCGGTCACCCGGTCGAATACATCACCTTGGCACCGGCGGGTACCGCCGTCTGCAAATATTGCGGCCGCCGGTTCGTTCAAGCTTCCCATCCCGAGGCCGAACGGGTCCGCCGCGAGGGTCGACGGGCCGCAGCCTGATCCGCCGCGCGCGGCAACAACCTGACGACGAGGATCCCACTGGCCGCCGCACCGGCCCAAGCGACCGTGGGAACCGCGAGGGCGATGCCCGCGAAGCCGAGGCCCAGGCCGACATCGAAGAACCACAAGACGAGCGGCGGTGCGACGAGGTGACGGCCGATGCCGACCAAGAGCGCGGGCACGGGCCGTCGCAATCCCTGGAGGACACCCGCCCCGAGAACGACGACCGCATAAGACGGGAACGCCAGCACGGCGAACTCCAGGTAGAGGGCGCCGAGCGACAACACCGCTCGGTCGTCGCTGAAGAGGGCGAGGAGGCGTTCGCGTGAAAGGAAGACGAGAAGGCCGCGCAACACCATCACGACGACGCCGCTGCCCAGTGTCGTCGCCGCAGCGCGACGAACCCGATCGATGCGGCCGGCCCCCAGGTTCTGGCCGACGAGCGCCACGGTCGCGGCGTTGAGACCGAGTGCGGGCAACAAAACCAGCTGTTCGATCCGCAGCGCGATACCGTATGCTGCAACGGCCGCGGGTCCGTATCGTCCGACGAACCCGGTCACGATCGTGAGCCCCACCCCGGTCGTCATCAGCGTGAGCGTGTTCGGCACGACTTGAGCGAGCACGCGGGCCGCGAGCCGGAGATCGGGCTCGGGCAGGGTACGGTGGAGGCCCGCGACGAACGGGATACGAGAGGCCCGACCCGCGAGCCAGGCGAGCTGGGCGATCTGCACGACGACATGGGAGGCTGCGATCCCGGCCACGCCCAGTGCCGGGACGCCCCCGATCCCGTACATCAGCACCGGCACGAGGCCGACATTGACGGCCGTGGTCGTGAGGACAGCGTCGCGCAGGCTCCGGGTGTCGCCGGTCGCGGTGAGCGCCGCATTGGCCACGGCTGCGAGCAGGAACAGTGGGGCCGACGCCAGCAGCGGAACGAGGTACACGAGCGTGAGGTCGAGAACGACGCCGCGGGCGCCGAGCAGCGCCGAGAGGGCCGGTGCCGTGACCGCGCCGGCGCCGGCGATCACGAGGCCGGCGAGCAGGGCGAGGCCGATCGCGTGCGCCCACACACGGCGGGCTTCCTCGGGCCGGCCGGCGCCGAGTTCGTGGGAGACCAGCGCGGCCGTTCCTTGCGAAAAGCCGAAGGTCGCGGCGATGATGGTGAAAAAGACCGGGAAGGCCGTCGCGAGGGCCGCCAGCGCTTCCGTGGACCACGTTCCGGCCCAGTAGCTGTTGGTCAGGTTGAAGACGGTTTGCGCCGCCATCGCGGTCGCACTCGGCAGCGCGATGCGTCGTACCAGGAGCGGGATCGGGCCGCTCGTGATCGGGAGCCCGGTCCGACCTGGCCAGCTCACATCACCCGCCAGGCGGGGTGCCACAAGCGTACGCCGCCCACGAAGGCCCGCGCGTTGTCGCCACGCCGACAACCCGGAGGGAGGGTGTCGAGTTTACGGACGTTGCCGCCACCCAACACGACTTCGTCGCAGACCATCGCGGCCTTGAGCTTGGCCACGACGTCGGCGACCGCGGCGCGCCAGCGCTTCTTGCCGAGCCGCTTGAGGCCGCGGGTGCCGAGCCAATCCTCGAACGTCCGCTTGCGTCGGTAGGGCAGGTGCGCGAGCTCGAGGGAGAGGACGAGGCCGTCGACGACCAGGGCCGAGCCGAGACCGGTGCCGAGCCCCAAGAACAACATCTTGCCGCTTTCCCAAGATCCCAAGGCCTGCATCGCGGCATCGTTCACGACCCGGGTCGGTGCGCCGAACGCGTGCGCGAGATCGAAGTCGACCCAGCCAGCGCCCAGGTTCACGGGTTCGTCGATCAGGCGCCCGTCTTTCACGGGACCCGGCACACCGATGCTCACGTGATCGAACGTCCAATCGGCAGTGGCGGCTCGGACCCGCTCGACCATCGTACCGGGCCGCAGATCCGGCCCGGAGGGAACGCGCCGGACCTCTTCGCCGTCCGCGAGGCGGAGCTTGATGTTGGTGCCGCCGACATCGACGATCAGGATGCGCAAGCCCCCGGCTCCGTCCGTCGCGAGCCCCGCGCCCTCTACGCGCGGCCGCCGGACCTCGCAAGCGAAGGGGGAACCGTTCCGGCCGCTCGGCGCGCCATTCGGCGCAGCTCGCGCGCGGCACGGAGCGCGGAGACGATCGCGGCACCGCGGAGACCGCGCGGCGCGATCAGGCAGTGGCCCAGCAGGCGTCGGTCGGCCCACAGCCGATCGAGGTGCTCGCGTCCCTGCCCCGTGCAGGAATCCATCCAGCGGACCGGGCCTCGCTCGGCATGGTACGCCTCGAACTGAGTGAACTCCAGGAGCACCCCGGGGCCGAAAGCTCTGGCCTTCTCGTCGTGCGTGATCTTGAACACGAACCCGGCGCTCGGATCGCCGCTGGCCAGCAGGGCGACGCTGAGCGCGATGGGCTGCCCATCGAGCGCCAGCGCCTCGAACAACAGCGTGCCCTCCCGGGCTCGCCCGACACACATGGCACGGAAAAATTCCGCATCCTCCGGACGCGAGCCGATCGCCGTGCCGAGCCGGCCCTTCCAGCCCGCCCGCTCGACGAGCAGGAACTGCTCGCACAGCCGGCGAACCGATGCGTCGCATACAGCCCGCTCGAAGCCGAGCGCACCCGATCCTTGAAGCCGGCGTCGTTGCCGCCGCAGCTCGCGAATACGACGCTGCTCCATGCAGGATCGAAGATAGGCCTCGAAGCACGCCCGCGGTCTGAACAAGCCTCGTCGCCAACCGTCGAGCTCGAGATACGGTTAACGGCGGACAGCCGGAGCTTCGGTCAGCAAACACGAGAATTGTCCATCGGCCCCGTATCCCACGAGCTCGAGCAGGCCGCCGCCGAGCGCCCCGTCGTCGAGCGCGTCCAGCAACGCGTGCAACGCGCTGCGGGCCTCCGGGCCGTCGAGCAGCGGCGTGCCGAGAAATCCGTAGGGCTGGTCCGGTGCGAACGCTGCGCGCTGCCGTGCGATCGGGTCGGTCGTTCGTGGTCGGCGGCGAATCAGCGGCAGCAGGCCCACGAGGCGGTCCCCCCGCTCGACCGTAGCGACGCGCAGGCCGGGGATCCAGCCTCGGTGCTCCAAGAGGGGGGAAGAAAGCTCTCCTCGTAGAACGGGTTCGGCTCGAGGGCACGTCTCGCGAGGTCGATCCATTGCGGCCGCAGGATGCGGAGCGCCTCGATTTGCTCCAGGACCCGGACACGGCTCACACCGGAAAGGGGCACCCTGGTTCTCTGCGTCCCTGCCTTCGAGCGTCGCCGAGCGCGGCCGACAGTCGCCAATCTAAGATCGGTTCGCGGGTCGGTCGAGGAGATCGGCTCGATGCACTCTCGGCGGGAGCCGCGGTGACGGGTCCTCTCATTCGCTACGGTCTGGCACACCGGAGGCCCCGCCATCCGGGTCGGAACGACCACGCGCTCGCTGCCGCAGGTGATCGACCCGGCGCGCGGCCATGACGAGCATCCGGCCGGCGAGCGAGCGCGGGCCGACGAGCAGGTGCCCGAGTTGCCGACGGTCGAGCCAGAGCTGGGAATAGAGCGTGTCGCGGGGCGAGGCGCAGGAGTCCACCCAGCCGATCGGCGAGGCGGGCTCGTGGATCTCGCGAAGCTGTTCGAGGAGGAGCTGCATCCCCGGGCTCTGCCGGCGGAAGGTCTCGTCGTAGGCGATCTTGAACACGAAGGCACCGCCGCCGGACGCGGCTTCACGCAGCAGGCAGGCCATGGCGATCGGACGCCCATCGAGCTCCAAGGCGGCGAACGAGAGCGCGCCGTGGGGCGCGAGCTCCCGACAGGCGCGCTCGAAGAACCGGCGGTCGCGAGGATCGTTGGCGAGCGCCGTTCCGGCGTTGCCTTTCCAGCCTGCCGCTTCGAGCGCCAGGAAGCGCTCGCTCCAGAGGCCCACGGGCTCGCCCGGGCCGTTGGCCACGAGCCGCAACGCACCCTGACGTTCGAGATGGCGCCGTTGGCGAGCGAGCTCGCGTCGGTGCCGCCCACCGAGAGCCGCATCCAGATAGGCCGCGCCCGACCCCCTCGGCCGGAGGAGGGGTCGGCTCAAGCCCGGCAGGACGAGAGACGGTTGGCCCCGTTCGGCGAGTCGGTCCTCCAAAAGGCGACCGAACGGCCCGTCGATCGCGTGGCCGACCAGTTCGAGCAAGACCCCGGGCAGGATGCGCCGATCCAATGCATCGAGGATCGCGTCCACCGCCTCGGGCGCCCTCTCGCGATCGAGGAGGGGGGTTGCGAGCAGGCTGTGGACCGGTGTCGGGTTGTAGGCACTCCGAATAACGGAAACGATCCGGCGGGGACCGCCCCGCGCGGCCACGACCGGCAGCAGGGCGAGAAGCGTGCCGTCCCGTTCGCGGGCGACGATGACGGCCGCGCCCGTCGGCCAGCCGAGCTCTTCGACGAGCGGCAGAAAAAGCCCGGATGGAAGAACGGGTTGGGCTCGAGGGCGGCGCTCGCGATGAGAAGCCACGCGTCCACCAGCCCGCGCAGCGACGCCGCCGCGGTGAGAAGCTCGACCGCGATCATCGCCGACTATCGGTGCAGCTCGACCGAGCGATCGCCATGGGCGCTCGCGTCGCGACGGCGTGGCCGCAGGTCGGTCCCGGTCACCGGACCATCTGACTCGCGACGAGCATGGCCACCACGGCGGCAAGGGCTGCGACCACGATCACGATCCCGACATCGTAGAGCTTCATCGGCGGGTCTCCCCAGGGCGTCGTCGTTATACGCTCCGCCGGCTCGCAGCCAATGGTCTGCGACCTCGTGAACGATCCCTGTTCCTTGGTGGTCACAGTGGCAGCGCATATCTGCAGGACGGAGGACCTTCGGGAGGACGAGGACCATGGCCGCGCCCGCACGCCGTCTCGACGACGCGCCCCGTGCTACGGAGGGAGAGCCGCGTAAGGCCGAGCCGAATCGCGCGACGCCGCCCGTGGCCCGGGACCGCAGCGATGAGTTCGTCCATCGGTTGGACAATTTCGACCGTTTGTTGCACGCGTTCCAGGCCCGGCTGACGGCCAGCATCTCCCCGGCTGCCGTCCAGGCCGCGCGGATGGACTGGTGGGCCCATTTCCTCAATGCTCCGGGCCTCCAGCTGTCGCTCGCCCAAAAGGCGGCGGTCGACGCGTTCCGCATCGGCCTCTACGGGCTCCGCGCAGCGACGGGCCGGGACGGCGAGCCGTTCGCGCTCTCGGGCAATCACGACCGACGGTTCGCGGCGCCACAGTGGCGAACCTTCCCCTTCAACGTCATGGCCGAGAGCTTTCTGGCCGTCCAGAACTGGTGGGACACCGCAACGCATGCCCTGCGCGGCCCGACCCGCCAGCACACGCGCCAGATGGCGTTCATGCGACGGCAGCTCCTCGACATGCTGGCCCCTTCGAACTTTCCCTGGACGAACCCGGAGGTCATCGAACGGACCATCGCCGAACAGGGGCAGAACCTGGTTCGGGGCTTCACCTATCTGGTCGAAGACTTCGAGCGGCGCATCGCCGGCCAGCCGCCGCTCGGGAGCGAAGCTTGGCGGGTCGGCGAGAACTTGGCGATCACGCCCGGCCAAGTGATCCACCGCAACGAGCTCATGGAGCTCATCCAGTATGCGCCCTCGACCGACCGCGTCCGACCCGAGCCGATCCTGATCGTGCCGGCGTGGATCATGAAATACTACGTGCTGGATCTCAGGCCGGAAAATTCGCTGGTCAAATATCTCGTCGACCAAGGCCACACCGTCTTCTGCATATCGTGGAAGAACCCCGAGGCCAAAGATCGCGAGACCAGCCTCGACGATTACCGCCGCCTGGGCGTCGAAAAGGCGCTCGAGGTCATCGGCGCGGTCACCGGCCAGCGCAGGGTGCACGCCTGCGGCTACTGCTTGGGCGGCACGCTGTTGGCGATCGCGGTCGCCAAGCTCGCTCGCGACGGCGACGACCGGATCGCCAGTATGACGCTGTTGGCCGCCCAAACCGACTTCTCGGAGGCCGGCGAGCTCATGCTGTTCATCGACGAGAACGAGCTCGCCTATCTCGAGGACATGATGTGGGATCAGGGATATCTGGACACCAGCCAAATGGCGGGCGCCTTCCAGATGTTGCGCTCGGCCGATCTGATCTGGTCGCGCATGGTCCGCCAGTATCTCTTGGGCGAGCGCGAGCCGATGACCGATCTCATGGCGTGGAACGCCGACGGCACGCGCATGCCGGCCCGCATGCACAGCCAGTATCTGCGCGATCTCTTCCTCGACAACCGATTGAGCCGCGGCCGCTACGCCGTCGAGGGACGGCCGGTGGCCCTCACCGACATCCGTTGCCCGATCTTCGCGGTCGGGACCGAGACGGACCACATCGCGCCCTGGCAATCGGTCTACAAGATCCGCCTGTTGACCGATACCGAGGTCACCTTCGTGCTCACGAGCGGCGGCCACAACGCCGGCATCGTGAGCCCGCCCACGCGAACCGACCGCCGCCACCGCATCATGACAATGGCCGCCGACGAGCCGTACACACCGCCCGATCTCTGGGCCGTGCAGGCCCCGGTCCGGCAAGGCTCCTGGTGGCCGGCTTGGCAGGCGTGGCTCGCCGAGCGGAGCGGCGCGCCGGTGCCGCCGCCGCCCATGGGGGCACCCGAGAAAGGCTACCCGCCGCTGCTCCCGGCCCCGGGGTGCTACGTGCTGCAGCCCTGAAAGCCCGACGCAGGGCGGCCCTGCGTCGGTTCCGGCTTGTCGCTTCGGGCGCGTGCCGGCAGACGGCCGCGTCATGAAAACCGCCTCGAGCGCCACCACCGGGGCCGTCCGGATCGCGCCGCCCGACCTCGCCGTCGGGCTCGCCGCGGGCGGTGTGGTGGTCGCCATCTGGACCGCCTTTTTGCTCGTCTCGCGGGCTGGGGTCCACGGCCCGCTCCTGCCGACCGACATCGCGGGCCTGCGCATGAGCGTGGCGTTCGTCGCCGCGGCGCCGATCGCCTGGCGGCTCGGGCTCGCCGGCCTGCGTCCACACCAGGCGGCGCTGCTGACGGCTACCGCCGGGCTCGGTTTCCCGCTGCTCGCCTATTGGGGCTTCGCCTTCGCACCGGCGGCGCACGCCTCGATCATGATGACGAGCACCCTGCCCCTCTGGACCGCGCTTTTGGCGCGGCTCGTCCTGGGCGAGCCCCTGCGCGGTCGACGTCTGGTGAGCCTCGCTCTCATCCTCGCCGGCATCGCAGTACTCGCCTCGGGGCTCGACGAGGCGCCGGCGGGGTCTTGGCGCGGCGACCTCTTGTTCGCGGCCGCATCCTTGTCCTGGGCGATCTTCACGATCGCAGCGCGCGCCTGGAAGGTGGCACCGCTCGCCGCGGCGGGCGTCGTCGGCATCGGGGCGGGGCTCGTTTACCTGCCGGTCTGGCTGCTCTTCCTCCCGAAAGGGATCGCCGCCACGCCTTGCGCCGAGCTGGCCTTTCACGGCATATACCACGGCCTGCTGGCCTTTCTCGTGGCGTTCGTGGCCTACACCCGCTGTGTAGCGGCTCTCGGTCCCGGACCCACGACCATGCTGACGGCCCTCGTTCCCGGGCTCGGCGCCCTCCTTGCCGTGCCGATCCTGGGCGAGCCGTTAACCCTCGGGGCGATCTCGGGCCTCGCTCTGGTCACGGCCGGCATGCTCGCGACGGTGACCGGGCTGCGATCCGAACGCTCCGCCTGACCTCAGCCGGAGCGCTCGCCGTCGGGGCGGGGCGCAGCGGCACGGCGCAGCCGGTCGCGGATGGCCTCGCCCAGCCCCTCGGCCGGGATCGGCACGACGGCGATCCGTCGCGCGCCGCTCCGGTCGGCGGCGCGCAGGAGAGCATAGAGCCTGCGGGCGGCCTCGGCCGTGTCGCCCCGCGGGCTCAAGTTGAACGTCACGAGCGCTCCGGGCGGGACGCAAGACCCGAAGGCCAGCAAGGCCTCGTCCGGCTCGACCTCGAGCGCGTCGAGGCGAAGCGGGAGGCTCGGTGCGTAATGGCTCGCGAGCCGCCCGGGCGCGCGCGGCTGCGCCTCGCCACCGGGACGTTCGGCGAGTGGTCCGAGAAGTTCCTCCAGGACCGCACGCGGTACTCCACCCGGCCGCAGGAGGACGGATCGATCCGGCTCGCTCAGGTCCACCACCGTGCTCTCGATCCCGATCGGGCACGGACCGGCATCGAGGATCAAATCGATCGCGTCCGCGAGCTCGAGCGCGACGTCGTCGGCACTCGTCGGGCTCACCCGACCCGATCGGTTGGCCGAGGGTGCGACGACGGGCAGGCGCGCCACTTCCAGGAGTGACAGCGCCACCGGGTGGGCGGGTACCCGCACCGCCACCGTCGCGAGCCCGGCTGTGGCGAGCGCCGAGATCGGCGCATCGGGCCGCCGTGGTAGGACGAGGGTGAGCGGCCCCGGCCAGAAACGAGCCGCGAGCCGCTCGGCCTTGGCATCCAGAGCTGCGAGCGGCTCGAGGAAAGCTCGCCCCGCCACGTGCACGATCAAAGGGTTGTGCGCGGGCCGCCGCTTGGCGGCGTAAAGTGCGGCGACCGCGGCATCGCTCGTCGCGTCCGCCCCGAGGCCGTAGACCGTCTCGGTCGGGAAGGCGACGAGCCTACCGGCGCGCAACGCGTCCGCAGCCTCGGCCACGGCGCGCGGCTCGGCGGGGAGGATGCGTGCTCGGCTCATCCGCCAGCCTCGGGCTCGCTCGCAGCCGCCAATGCGCGCGCGCCGATGTCGCGCCGGCAATAGCCCTCCGGCCAGTCGATTCGATCGACCGCCGCATAGGCACGCTGCCGGGCCTCGGCGAGCGAGGTGCCGGTGCCCACCACCGTGAGGACCCGGCCGCCATCCGCGAGCCACCGCCCGTCCTCCCGCCGTGTGGCGGCATGGAAGAGGAGGACGCCCTCGGTCGCCTCGGCGGCTTCGAGCCCGCGCAGCTCGCTGCCACGCTGGACCGGTCCCGGGTAGCCGCGGGTCGCGAGGACCACGCCCAGGGCGTGCGTCGGATAAAGCCGGGCGCTCATCCGTCCCAACATCCCGTCGGCGGCGCCGAGCAGGAGCTGGCCGAGATCGGTCATCAGCCGGGGCAGCACGACCTGGCACTCGGGATCGCCCATGCGGACGTTGAACTCGACGAGCTTCGGGCCGTCCACCCCAATCATCAGGCCCGCATAAAGGATTCCACGAAAAGGCGTTCCCTCGGCCGCCATGGCGGCGAGGGTCGGACGGACGATCTCGGCCATGACCCGCTCGACCATCGCGGGGGTCAGGGGCGGGGCCGGCGAGCAGGCACCCATCCCGCCGGTGTTGGGGCCACGATCTCCGTCGAAGGCCCGCTTGTGGTCTTGCGCGGTGCCGATGACGAGCGCGTCCCGGCCGTCGCAGAGGGCGAACAAACTCGCCTCCTCGCCCTCCAGAAACTCCTCGATCACGACCCGCGCGCCCGCTTCACCGAAAGCGCCTCCGAAGGCCGCCTCGACGGCGGCGACCGCTTCCTCGACGGTCGCGGCGACCGTCACGCCTTTGCCGGCGGCGAGCCCGTCCGCTTTCACCACGACCGGGGCCCCGTGCTCCTCGATGAAAGCACGGGCCGCGGCCTGCTCGCCCGCTTCGAAGACACGGAACGCCGCCGTGGGTATCCCGTGGCGCGCGCAGAGCGCCTTGGCGAAGGCCTTCGAGCCCTCGAGGCGCGCCGCCGCAGCGGACGGCCCGACCGCTCGGACACCGGCCTCGGCGAGCCGGTCGACGAGGCCGAGCACGAGCGGCCGCTCCGGTCCGACGACGACCAGATCGACCCGCTCGGCGCGTGCATAGCCCACCAGCTCGTCGATCGCCTCGGCGGCGATCGGCACGAGTTCGGCATCGCGGGCGATGCCGGCGTTGCCGGGCGCGCAGCGCACGGTCTTGACGAGCGGTGACGCGGCGAGCGACCAGCACAGTGCGTGCTCGCGCGCACCCGAGCCCACGACGAGGACCCGCATGCCCGGACCTCGGCCCTTGGAGACGACGCGGTCTGATAGGCCCGCCGAGGCCTCGCGGGCAACCGGCGAGACCACGGCAGCCGCCCGGTTCGTGCCACTCGCGCGGCTGGCCCCGGCGGTTGCGCCCGCGCAACTCCCGGGTCTGGACGAGATCCGGGCGGCGGCGCGGCGGATCGCCGGCCAGGTCGTCGAGACGCCGTGCTTGGAGAGCCGGACCCTGGGCGACATGTTCGGCTGCCGCGTCTGGCTCAAGTTCGAAAACCTGCAATACACCGCGTCGTTCAAGGAACGTGGTGCCCTCAACCATCTCCTGCTCCTGCCGCCGGATCGCGCCGCGGCCGGGGTCGTCGCGATGTCCGCCGGTAATCACGCCCAAGGGGTAGCCTACCATGCGCGTCGCCTGGGTATCCCGGTGACCATCGTGATGCCTCTCGCCACCCCCTTCGTGAAAATCGACAACACGGAGAAGCTCGGTGCCGAGGTCATCTTGGCCGGTGCCTCGGTCGAGGAGGCGGCGCAAGAGGCGCAGGCGCTGTGCGCGCGCCTCGGGCGCAGCTTCGTCCATCCTTACGACGACCCGGCGGTGATCGCCGGCCAGGGTACGATCGCCCTCGAGATGCTCGAGGCCGTGCCCGATCTCGAGGTGTTGGTGGTGCCGGTCGGCGGCGGTGGGCTCGTCTCCGGGATCGCGCTCGCCGCCAAGGCGCTCCGACCCGGGATCCAGGTGGTCGGGGTTCAAGCGACGAGCCATCCGGGCGTACTCGCGCGGCTCGGCGCCGCGCCTTCGATCCCGGGTGGTCCCACGATCGCCGACGGGATCGCGGTCAAGGCGCCGGGTTCGCTCACCCTCGCGGCGATCGTGAGCCGCGTCGACGCCATCGCCTTGGTCGACGAGCCGGCCATCGAGCGGGCGGTGGTCCTCCTTTTGGAGATCGAGAAAACGGTCGCCGAAGGCGCGGGTGCGGTCGGGATCGCGGCCCTCGAGGGGCTGCGCGAACATTTCGCCGGCCGCCGGGTCGGCGTGGTGCTTTCCGGGGGCAACATCGACGGCCGGCTGTTGTCCGGCGTGATCCTCCGCGGCCTCGTCCGCTCCGAGCGGATGGTCCGGCTCCGCATTGCCCTACCGGACAGCCCCGGCGGGCTCGCGAAGGCGACCGCTCTCGTGGCGGAGGCGCGCGGCAACATCGTCGACGTCGTGCACCAGCGCGCCTTCTCGCGCCGATCGGTGCGCCAGGCGGACGTGGACTTCACGATCGAGACCCGCAACGGCGCCCACGCCCGGGAAATCGAACGGCGATTGGCCGAAGCGGGGCTGCCCGTGGAGCGCTTACCGCCCGGCCATCCCTAGTTGCAATTCTTCCTTTACAAAGGCCTTTGTTCCTCCTAAGGTGCTGTCACGCCGCTACGGGGGCGGACCGGCAGCCCGAGGGGAACGCCCGATTTGCGCCTGCTCGTCTGCGACGTCGACGCCGTCAAGGTGCTGGCTCTCGAGCGGGCGCTCGGCGCACGGGTCGAGCTTCGGGTGGTCGCCACGGTGGCCGAGGCGGAGCGCGAGCTGCAGCGTCCGGAATGGCGACCGGACGTCATCGTGGCCTCGAGCGAGCTGCCGGACGGAAGCGGGGGCGCGGCGCTGCTGCGCCTCGCTGCGGTTGCGGGGGCCATCCCGATCCTTTCGAGCAGCGGGGTGTCGGTCGAGAACCTGCGCCGGCAAGTTGAGGCCATCAGCGGCGGGCTGCGCGGGGAGAACGATCCCCTGACCCTGCTGCGCGCCGTGATCCAGCAGCAACAGCTGGTGCACCAGACGATCGCCGCCAGCCGCACGCAGCTCGTCGCCGAGCTCGAGCGGATCGCCACGGCGGCCGCCGAAGCCGCGGTGTCCCGCGCGGTCGAGCGGCTCATGGTACGCCTGGGGCTCGAAGATGCCGAAGGTGTGCGGCTCGCGGTGCGGCTCGCACGCGCCTGGGAGGCGGCCAAGGCCAAGTTCGTGGCCGCCCTCGCGACCGGGATCGCCTCGGCCTTTTTGCTCGCGCTGGGTGCGGGGTTCGTCGCCCTGCTCAAAGGAGGCAGCTCCAAGTGACCTCGGTTGCAACCGCCCGCCGTTGATCCGACGTTCTCGCACCGGCGTAGAGGCGAGCGTGGGAGTGATCGATGGTGGGCATCCACGCGCTCGACGTCGCATCCCGTGGCGGCAGGCTTGCAACGCTGCGAACGGCCGGGTTCATTGCGCGCATGCCGGGCAACCCGCGCGAAACGGAGTCGGCCGAGACCGCGGAGCGAGAGCGGATCCGCGACTTGCAGTTGGTCGCGACGACCCGTGACCGCGCCGCGTTTCGGCGGCTGTTCGATCATTACGGGCCGCGGGTCAAAGCGTATCTGCGTCGGCTCGGAACCGACGAGGACACGGCCGAAGACCTCACCCAGGAGGTATTCGTCTCGATCTGGCGGCGTGCCGAGCAGTTCGACCCGGCCAAAGCCTCCGTGGGCACCTGGGTCTTCACGATCGCCCGGAACAAGCGGATTGATGCGCTTCGCCGCGATCGCGCCCCGATGCAGGAGGCCGACGATCCGGAGCTGGAGATCGACCCGGCGCCGCGCGGTGACGCGGTGGCCGAACTCGCTCAGATGAGCGCTCTGGTGATGCGAGCGGTCGAGACGCTGCCCGAGGAACAGAAGAAGTTGCTCAAGATTTTCTACTTCGAGGAAAAGCCGCACAGCGCGATCGCGCAGGAGCTCGGTCTCCCCCTCGGCACCGTGAAATCGCGGCTGCGGCTCGCGCTCGCGAAGCTGCGAGCCCTGCTCGGCGAGGAGCAGACGTGACCGACGCCCTCACCCTGGACGAACTGCTGCTCGGTCACGCGGCCGGCACCTTGCCGGAGCCGCTCGACCTCGTCGTGCGCACCCATCTGGCTCTCTCGCCCGACGGGCGCCGTCGTTACCGGCTCTATCGGGCTCTCGCCGGCGCCCTCCTCGAGACACTGGAGCCCGTGGCGATGCGCCCGGGAGCATGGGAGCGCTTGGATCGGGCGATCGACCGTGTCGAGCCGATCCGCGTGCCGCCGGTATCGGTCGGGGATCCGCGCGTGCCTCCACCGTTGCGGCCCTACGTGCCGGAAGGATACGAGCGCTTGCCCTGGCGGAACCTCGGTCCGGCATCGGAAGTCGAACTGCCGATCGGAACACCCGGATATCGGGCGCGCCTGATCCAGCTGAAAGGCGGCAAGAGCATCCCCCGTCACACGCACAAGGGTCACGAGATCACCGTCGTGATCGAGGGATCGTTCCGCGACGTGCAGGGCGTGCATCGCCGCGGCGATCTCGTGATCGCCGATGCGACCGTCGACCACAGTCCGGTCGCCGACGAGGATTGTCTTTGCCTCG
>Ga0209809_1001803_pt1 | contig 16460 bp, 9 predicted proteins | sample YNPMSTMetaG_FD_186172 | JGI IMG/M metagenome (GOLD analysis project Ga0209809, IMG submission 186172) | Anoxygenic and chlorotrophic microbial mat microbial communities from Yellowstone National Park, USA - YNP MS-T MetaG (SPAdes) (version 2) ... | reverse complement strand
CACGGCCGCGTTGAGGTTTAGCACGGTCAGAAATTCCGGTTGGGCTTGAGGCGTTCCACGCATGCCTCTTAGACGCTCCCACGACCATGATTGTTCATTTCCTAGGACTTTTTCAACAGCCTGCTATTGTCGCAGGAAGAAGGCACGGCCTCGGAAGGGCTCGCAGCCAGGGCCCAAGGACCTGCCCAACCTGCCCTGTCAGCTTCAAGTGGCGCGTCGGGTTTGACGAGCCTGCAGGAACTTTTCCACGTATTTGCCCAAGAGGTCAGCCTCTAGATTGACCGCGTCGCCCACACGCCGCTGTCTTAGGTTGGTCACTTCGAACGTGTGCGGGATGATCCAGATCCGGAATCCATCTTTTTGGACACCTGCGACCGTCAAACTGATGCCGTCGACCGCCACCGACCCCTTGAAGACGATGTAACGCATCACTTCTGGGGGGGCGGCAATATCCAGCACGTGATCCTGCCCGGCCCGTTCCCAGCGGGTGATGCGGCCCACCCCATCAATGTGACCGGTAACAAAATGGCCGCCGAACTCACCACCCGCCCGCAAGGGACGTTCCAGGTTCACCAAGGTGCCGGGGCTAGCAAACTGCAGGTTGGTCCGCTGCCAAGTCTCCTGCAACAAATCGAACCGGACCAGGACCCCGCCGCGGGTGCGGCGTACGGATACAGCCGTCAAACAACAGCCATTGACGGCCAGGCTGCCCCCCACCTTGAGGCCACGCCCGGTCTTCTGAGCGCGCACGGTGAGCTCGATGGCCTGAGGCGTGGGCCGCACCTCCATCACCTCACCCGCCTCCTCGACGATTCCCGTAAACATGCCTGCATCGTGAAATGGCCTCGGACGAGGCGCAAGTTCCGCTGTGGTTTCCGGGTGGATCCGGCGCAGGGCGAGCTGCTCTGTAACACACCCGAGGATTCGTCCGACCCACGCCGCCCTGCCTTTCACCCGGGCCGACAAAGCTTGGCCGAGAAGACCGGCCGAGCGGGGTGCATCTCGCGCGAATCCCCATGCGGCTGGCTCTGCCGCACGGGGCAGGCCGGTGACCCTGTCGCCCATTTGCACCGGGACCGCCCCAAGAAGGCACAGGTGGAGCGGTGCAGAAATTGCCAGCGGGCAGCCTGAACCTCCCCGCCAAGGCGGTTCGGACAAAATGCGGCTGGGCTGCGCATCGCCACTTCGTTCCGTGAAGGACAAGGTTTTTTTGTTCGCCTCCCGCAGGCGACCAGAGTAGAGTGCGCAGCAAGCAAATGGTGCGCGGAGCCTCCATGCCGAGCCCCTCCGGGACCTTGGAGACCCGACCACTGCTGCCGGCGGAGTTGGCAGCCGCACGGGAAGTGGTGGAACGGATCTCGGCCAACATTGCCCGGGTGATGCAGGGCCAGGCGGCTGCTACGCGGAAATTGCTGGCCGCGTTTGCCAGCGGGGGGCACGTATTGCTGGAGGACTTTCCAGGCACGGGCAAGACCACCCTGGCCAAGGCGTTGGCGCGCTCGATCGACGCCACCTTCAAGCGCATTCAGTTTACACCCGATTTGTTGCCGTCGGACATCCTGGGCGTGTCGGTGTTCAGTCAACTGGACCAACAGTTTCACTTCCATGAGGGGCCAATTTTCACGCACATTTTGCTGGCGGACGAAATCAACCGGGCGTCACCGCGGACGCAATCTGCGCTGTTGGAAGCCATGGGCGAAGGCCAGGTCAGCGTGGAGGGGGAGCGGCGGCATTTACCGGATGTTTTTTTTGTGATTGCGACGCAGAACCCGGTGGAGTTCCGGGGTACCTATCCGCTGCCGGAGGCCCAGATGGACCGGTTCGCCATGCAGTTCACCCTCGGTTACGTGCAGCCGGAGGAAGAAGTGGCCATTCTGACGGCCCAACAGCACAACCATCCATTGGACGAGCTGCGCCCTTGCGCCAGCTTGGAGGAGGTCCGGGCCTTACGGGCTGCGGTGGAGCAGGTCCGGATCAGCGACGAAATCAAGCGCTACATTGTGGATCTGGTGCGTGCTACGCGCAGTGCCGAGGGGGTCCAATTGGGAGCCAGCCCGCGCGCGTCCATTGCGCTGATGAAAGCGGCGCAGGCGCTGGCTTTGTTTGACGGCCTGGATTTTGTCACGCCGGATCAGGTGCAGGAGCTGGCCGTGCCGGTGATGGCACATCGGTTAGTTATGCATCCGCAGGCCCGGTTTTCGGGCCGAACGGCTGTGGCGGTGGTTCAGGAGGTCTTGAAGCGGGTGCCGGTACCTGCCTGAAGCCGAAGGAGTCGCGGCCCGGGACTCACCCGCTCCGCGCTTCCAACTGTACACCCCCATGCCCCTCGGACCACGCTCATTGCTCGGTTTGCGGCAAAACCCGCGCCGTTTCCGGCGTTGGTTGCAGCTCCGGTTCACTCCCGCCGGCATGGTCCTGCTGGTGGCCATGCTGCTGAGTGGTACCCTTGGGTTCGATCCAGAACAATCGGTAGCCTATCAGGCTTTCACCCTGTTGTTTGGGCTGTTGCTAGCCTCGGCCGCCACGGCCGGGTGGATGCGCGGACATTTCGAGGTGGAAAGGGAACTGCCGCGATTCGTCACGGCGGGTCGGCCGTTTCGTTACACGGTGCGTGTGCGGAACCGAACCCGACGCCTCCAGCGCGGGTTGAGTGTCATCGAGGAAATCGTGGGGCCCCGCTGGACTGCCCGCGAGCGGAGGGCCTGGCGTCGAGTCCGGTGGCGCCGAATCCTGTCCTTGCGCCGCACCGATCCCCACAGACCACCGCTCCTACCGCCCCAAATTTACGAGGCTGCGCTGCCGCCGCTGGCCCCTGGGGAAACGGGTGCCACCACGGTGGAAGCGGTCGTGTGGCGGCGCGGCCTGGTGGAGCTGGATGAACTGGCGGTGGCGCGCACCGATCCGTTGGGGCTAGTGCGGGTGCTCCGCCGGGTGCGGGTGCCGCAAAAGCTGGTGGTTCTACCCCGGCGTTATTTTGTGCCGCCACTGGCCCTGCCCGGGGAGCCGCGCTACCAACTGGGCGGGGTGGCCCTGGCGAGTCAAGTGGGCCAAAGCGACGAGTTCATCAGCCTGCGAGACTACCGCCGAGGCGACCCGGTCCGGCACATTCACTGGCGTAGTTGGGCCAAGGTGGGCCGCCCCATCGTCCGCGAGTTTGAAGACGAATTCTTCGTGCGTCATGCCCTGGTGCTGGACACGTTCATGGCTTGGCCGCACCACGAGGCGTTCGAGGCCGCTGTCTCCGTGGCTGCTTCGTTGGCCTGTTCGCTGCCGTTACAGGAGTCACTACTGGATCTTTTGTTCGTGGGGCCGGAGGCCTATTGCGTGACCGCCGGACGTGGCGTCGGCCATGTGGAACAGATCTTGGAAATCCTGGCCGCAGTTCAGCCCTGCGGCGACCGGCCGTTCCAGACCCTGGAACAACTGGTGTTGGAGCACGCCCCCCGCGTCAGCGGATGCGTGTGTGTCTTGCTGGGCTGGGACAGGACCCGACAGCGATTCATCGAGAAGCTGGTCCAGCTGGAGGTGCCGGTGCGGGTGATGGTTGTCCCGTTGGCCCCCCTGCCGGCGCCCGTGGATCCGGGACCGCTGCGATTTTCTCCCGAGCGGCTCCAGGTGTTGGATCCGCAACAGTTGGAATCTCAATTGGCCCGGTTGACGTAAGGCCTGATCCAGCCTGAAATTGGCTGGCGACAAAACGCAGAGCGCGGCGCCGTGGGCGTACACACCACCCGGCCCGGCCTGGGGAAGACAACCACGAGTTGGGCCAAGCGCCGGGGGTGGGACCCTCGCGCACGAAGGCTGAGGAATGCCATGAACGAGGTTCGCAAGCCGCCGCCCTTCCTGCTGGGAGCAGCCCTGCTGTTCTGGGGCTGGCAGGTGGGGTTGCCTTGGGTGGCGGCCTTGCTGGCGGTCCTGCTGGAATCCGCCCGTTGGCTCCCGGTGCGTTGGGAGTTGTCCGACGAAGATTTCCGGCGAATTTGGGCCCTCTGCTCGGTACTGTTGCTGGGCGCGTTGGCTTATGCCTTCACATCCAACGAAGGTCCCTCGGCCTTCGGTGAGCTGCTGGAATCACCCACCCTGACCCAGCAACGTCGTGCCAGTCAGGTAACCACGGAAACCGCCGCTGCGACTTTCCGATGGTTGCCGCTGCTGATGTTTCCCCTGGCGGCCGCCCAGGCCTACAGTTCGCGGCCCTGCCTGACGCTCAGCACCATCTCGCTGCTGGTCCGACGTCGACGACAACGGTTGCAGCGGGCAGGCCTGCCGCTGCCGCCCGATATCCGCTTTCACCCCGGCTATGTCTACTTCGGGGGATGTCTGGCAGGCGCTTGCATGCGCCCCGCAGGGGATTTGACGTTCTACTGGGGAATGGCGGCTCTGTTGGCCTGGGCCCTCTGGCCGTTACGGTCCAGACGCTACCCGGGCTGGGTCTGGGGTCTGGCCCTGTTGGGCGCTGCCGGGGCAGGATTCGCCGGCCAGCTGGCGGTTGCACGGCTGCAGCAATATGTGAGTAGTTCGACGGCCCTCGGTGCTTGGTTGAGCAACCTGCGTCAGCACGCCCGGGGGTCGGCCCCCAGCGCCACACGCATCTCCTGGCAGGGACTGGCCCCGCAGAAACTTTCCACCCGCATCGTGCTACGATTGGAAGTGTTAGAGGGACCGCGCCCGGCCTACCTGCGGGAGGCCACGTACCGCCTTCTCCATGGGGACGAATGGCAGGCTGGCACTTCTGCCTCGGACTTCGTGCCCGTACCGGAAACGCCCCCGGACAGCGGGTACTGGCCCCTGGTGCAAAATCCGACCGGCCGGAACCGGGTCCGCATTGGCGTGCGCCTGCGCGGCCGCAAAGACGAGGCCCGCGCAGGGTTGTTGCCCTTGCCGCCTCGAACGGATCACCTCAGCCGATTGACCGCATTCAGCGTGGAACGCAACAGCGCCGGCGCAGTGTTCGTCACGGGACCGGGCCTGGTGGTGTTCGAGGCTGGACACGGCGCCGAAACTACTTGGGAAGCTCCTCCCGACCCCAAACAAGACCTCATCATTCCCGAGTGGGCGAAACCGGCCCTGAAACAGGTGGTCCAGGAGATGGGGTTGGTCGACCGGTCCTGGCCGGAGGTCCGTGGGGTCGTGAGCCGGTTCTTCGGGGAAAAATTCACTTACCGTTTATGGCAGCCCGAGCCCCACTGGGCGCGACGCTCTCCAGAGCCCCTGGCCCGTTTCCTCCTGGAGACTCGGGCCGGGCATTGCGAATACTTTGCCACCGCCACCGTGCTCCTATTGCGCTATCTGGGCATCCCGGCCCGCTATGCCGTGGGTTATGCGGTCCATGAGGGAGCCGGAAAACGTTACGTGGTCCGCCAGCGAGACGCCCATGCTTGGTGCCAGGTCTGGAACCAAGCCACCCAACAATGGGAAGATTTCGACACCACACCGGCTAGTTGGGTGGCCCTGGAACGCTCGCGGGACCCCCGATGGCTCTGGCTCAAGGACGCTTGGAGCTGGATCCGCTACCAACTGGCATTGATTTGGTGGGGATACACCCCCTTGCGTCCCATTCTCTTCTGGCTCCTAACGCCCGCGCTGGCCATTCTGCTGTTCCAGATCTTCCTGCGCAGTGGCCGGCTCCGCAACCGCGCTCAAGCCGCAAGTCGAAAAAACACCGAATGGCCAGGCAAAGATTCCGAGTTTTACCAACTGGAACGCTGGCTGGCCACCCGTGGCCTGGCTCGCCAGCCTCAGGAACCGTCCGCCGCCTGGATCCAACGGGTCTGCAGCCAGGCCGCCTGGGCCGTGCAAGCGCCGCAGTTGCGCGAAATCTTGCACCTCCATTACCGGTACCGATTCGATCCCGACGGGCTGTCTCCCATCGAGCGCGAACGACTCCGACTGTTGGCGCACGACTGCTTGAAGGCCCTGAAGTCCCGCAGGCGCCTCCTTACCATGGCTGGCCACTGAATGGCCAACCCTGGAAGCCGCCAGGAAAGTGCACACTCGGCACTGCTTCCGTCCATCCCTGCGCCCGCTGCCGGAGGCACGCGCGACTGCGGCCGCCGCTCCGTTAGGCCCACCTACAGGTCCGCTTGTCGAGTCTGGCAGGCTGTTGAAAAAGTGACCTGCGAAGGAAAAGGCATGGAAGAAGCCCAATGTCTTCGAGGAGCGGTTTCGCCAAGCAGCGCCTTTTCAACAGACTGCTAGTGTCCCGCTGAAAGGCCGGCTCACCGGCCCGTGGGTTCGTGGATGCCCCTGCGAACCGCAGGAGCGGCTCCTACTCGGCATCCAAGACCAGCAAAGTCACGCTACAGGGCGGCACCGTGACACGGTCCAGCGCGCCGTCCAAGGGCAATTGTTCCACCTTGACCCGGGGCGGTTCGTCCGGGTCGTTGTAGGCTTGGGGATCGGTGCCCGCGATTTGCCAGCGAGTTCCGGTGCCCTTGAGCCGGGCTCCCTCGATCCGCACCGGAATCGTACGAGACTCCAGCGTGGGATTCACGATTCCCAGGGTCAGCTTCCTTCGGTCCAATGTCCAGGCCGCCTGTGCGTCCAGCAGTCCCTCCGTCTGCGTCCTGACCGGTAACTCCCCGAACTGATGACGGTACAACGCCAGCACCAGACCCGTCGTTTCAAAGGCCGCGTTGCGTCGGCTGGTCTTGATGGCGCCGATGACGTTGACTGTCTGCGCATAGAACGCAGAGTGAATCAAATCGCTCTGCCGCGCATACTCGTGCAGGCCGGCGGCGATCCCGAGGGCGTCCTTTAAGAAATACCGCGTTCCCAGCTCGCCGAACACATGGGGGCCGTACCAGTAATTCCACTCGGTCATGGCGATGCGAATGTCCTTGCCCTTGAGCTGTGGCAATTCGGCACGCATGCGGCGATGGAATTCGACCTTGCTGCGGATGTTGTCGGGAATCTGCCGCACGTGCGCGGCCAGTCCAGGCCGTTCCTGACAGTAGAAGTGCTCGGCAATTGCCTCCATGTGGTCCGAACAACGTTCCAGCAACCGGCGGCTCTAGGGACCGGCATTCCCCGAGGCGATGCAAAAGATGCCGGGATCCACTTCGCGCATCTTGTCCACCACCCAGTTCTGCTTCAGAACGTAATGGTCCACCGCCATATAGCCCAGCTGCCACGGGCCCCACATCTCATTGCCCACGCACCAGTAACGGATGCCGAAGGGGCGCGGCGATCCGTTGCGTGCGCGTTTCCGCCCCCAGTACGTGTCCGGTGCACCGTTGCAGTACTCCACCAACGCGGCCGCAGAATGTGCATCCCCGAAGCCCGTGTTGACGGTCACCAACGGTTCGGCCCCCACCAGACGGCAAAACTCGATGAACTCGTGCAGGCCAAAGTCGTTGTGTTCCACGCCCGTCCATGCCGGGTTGGTGCGAGGAGGCCGGCGGTCGCGATCCCCAATGCCGTCTCGCCAATCGTAGCCGCTGACGAAGTTACCGCCCGGCCAGCGGTAAATGGGGGAGGCCAGCTGCCGCAACAATGCCAGCGTGTCGGCCCGCATCCCCTGAACGTTGTCCCCCGGCATCAACGAGATCGTGCCTACGTAAAGGTCCCCCTGTTCGGCGCGGATTTCCAAGGAGGCCCGGTCCGTGGTACCGCCGGCGGTGAAACGGAACGGGAAGCGCCGATACTCCCGGCCGATCCGACGGATCTCCACCGAAGCCGCTTCCTCCGGATTGGCCCCCCAACGCAGCGTAACGCGAGCGCGCGCCGACCGGCTTTCGGGCGCCTTTAGCCACACGTAGCCCACGTACACCTTGCCCGCCGTCACGCCCAGATCGTGCTGCCGTAGGCCCACCCCAGCCCGAAGCCGCGGAGTGTGACGGCCCACAAACGGTGCGTTGGTCGTCATCACCACCCCGTCCGGTGGGCCGACAATCTCCCAAGGCGAAGCCCCCACCACCGGATAACGTGTGTCCCGCAATGCGGTGTAAGGAGCGTAGTTGGAGGTAATCGGATAGTAGAATTTGCGGTCTTCCAACATCTCCGCCCAGATTCCCCCGTAAATGCACCGGCCCAGATGCTCGATGAACTGCCCGTACACCAGTGGTGACAGAGGTGCACCCACCTGCGCTGCGTCCACGTGGATCTTCGGAGCCGGCGGTTCCCGCTGCGCGATCTTCTCCAACGCCACGTCATCGAACCATGCACGGCCGCGGGCCTGGCCCCAGCCCCCAAACAAACAGTTCACCTGCACCGAAGTCTGATCCTCCGTCTCGAACTCGGTCTCCACCAGCGTCCAATCCACCGTGCCGGTGACGGCGCGTGTGGCCACCCCACTCATGCCGTGGATGTTCAGCAAAGCCCCACGTCCGCCGTCCAGCGGCACCAGATTCTCCGTCTTGATCCAGCCTGACAGCCGGTACCTTGCAAACGGGTCGACCGCCACCGTCGCCGTCCACGCCACGTCCGCACCGGTCTCCGAAGCAATCTCCACACTGCGGTTGCCGGTACGCCCCACCTGCGCATGCCGAAACGTGGCTTGACCCGTCCAGGTCTCCGTGCGCCAACCCCGGGGACGGTTGCCCTGGGCGTCCTCGAAAGAGGGGTTGGGAAGCACGTTCTGCCCCTGCAGCACCGGCACCAGACAGATTACCCACCCGATCACTGCCCATCCGATCCTCCTGGCCAGTGGCCGGGAACATGCCCCAACGAAACATCCGGGCCGCCATGCTTTACCTTGGCCCAGCTCTGCCTCAGCCCGGTTTGCCCACCGGCCGAAACTCAACCCCCTCAGTGCCTCCGACGCAAAAGCACCCCAGTCTTTCTTCGTAGCTTGCCGCATGTGCGATATGATGGATTGTTGCATGAGTATCTTCGCAGATCCTTGGTTACCCGTCCGGCAACTACCAGGGGACCGCTCAGGCGCAGCCCGCCCGGAAATTGACCATCCGCTAGAGCATGATGGGGAGCCTTTGCTGCCCGGACAACGCCGTTTTGCGTCTTTTTGTCGCCAATTTGCGGCTGCTCCCAGTCCGCACAGCTCTCGGGCTGCGCCGCTGCAATTCCCACAAGCTCGGCGCCCTCCGAGCACGTTCCTCTCCAGAGGCAAACGCTGTCCACCCCCAATTGGATCCTTGATCATGCGCACCAGCTTGCGCGGGACGCTGCGTGTCGAAAGCAGCCCTGCGGGAACCCTGACAGGGGCCGTCCCGTGGCCTTAGCGAGGGCTCATAAGGCGCGGAAGCCGGACCCCAAGGCACCCGAGCGCAATCGGCCAGGCCGTGCGGGACAGGCGGAGGGAACGGGGCAGACGGCGGGGTCAGGCAACCACATCCCTTGGATCGCCGCCAGAGCTTGCGCCCTTTGGACCCTACGCAGCGTGGCAACTGTGCCCGTCGTGGCGCGCCCATCGCCCGCGCTGCGTCGGATGCTCTCGCGGGATGTGACAACCTTTCAAGACAGAAGGCCGGCTGAGGTTCCAGCCCGCGCGCGGTCAAAGGGTGATCACCGTCCGTTCCGGGGCCCCGCGGGTCCAATCCAGCTCCCGAACCACCGGGGCAGAACCTTCGACCTCGATCGTCACCCGATACGTGCCGTGGAAGGCCTGCCACCGGCACTGCCCGGATTCGTCCGTGCGCTGTTCCCCGCGGGTCCACCAACGCTCGCGAATCAGTTCTCGCAGCCGTTCGTAGGCCGGTTTGGGGGACATGTCCCTGCGGAGCAGCCCGGCCGGGGCGCGCTGCCAGGCCCCGCGATCGGACAGATCCCACCAAGTCAGTGCGCGGGTGGCCGGATGACCAAAGACCATCGTGTAAAACTTCACCACGTAGTCCGCCTGCTTTTCTTCGCCTTCGGCCGTGGTGGCACCCCAGTTCTCCCCAGGCCCAAGCCGCGGCCCACTGACCACCGTCGCCTCGGTAAAATGCAGCGGGCGCTCCAATCGGGCGTATGTGTCGCATAGCTGCCAGATTCGACTCAGGGGCCAAACCCCGCCATGCATGTGACTTTGCAGTCCGATGGCATCATACAGCGGCTGTCCATCCGGGCCCCGCAGGGCGTCCAACAGTGCGTAGTAGGGAGGGTCCAGCCGATAGTCGTTCACCAGCAAAAGGGCGCCCGGATGGGCAGCACGCGCCACTTCCAAAGCGCGCCGCGTGTAGGCCACGGGACCGAGCGCACGTCCCCAACGCGCCATGCGGGTGCGATTGACCTGATCCGGCAAATGCGTCGCCTCATTGACCACGTCCCACATGTCCAGCCGGCCGCGAAATCGCGAAACGATCTCGCGCACGCGCCCGTCACACAGACGCGCCAGTTCTTCGTCGTCCTCGGGCAACCATCGCGGTGACCCGGCCGGATGATCCCACACCAGCGGGTGGCCCTTGCACACGATGCCCTGCTCCCGTGTCCACGCCAGCACCTGCTCGGTGTCCTCGTAACGGGGTTGACCCGGCCGCGGCTCGTAAAATGCCCAGTAAAAACCGAGCGTGGCAAAGTTGAACAAATCCGAAAACCGCCGACGGTAGGCCTGCTCGAGCTCCGGATCACCCAGGCGCCCAAACTGGAAAAAGTTGCATCCGAACAAGAACTCGTGCCGAACCTGCTCCAGCCGAACCCTCGCCCCGGATACCGGTCGTCCCCCGGCCGTTTGCAGGAGCAGCCACCGGCTTTGCCGGCGATGTTGGCCAATGCGTTCTTCGGCCTGTGCCAACAAATCGGCATCCTCTCGGGCCCCGGGCCGTTCCCCGGCCAACAGTCGCGGCATCGACGCCGTCGCAAGCAGGGCAGTTTTCAGAAACGTGCGTCGTCGCATCGCTCCATTCAGCCGAACGACCTTTCACAAGGTCAAGCGGATCCGGCTCGCAAGCCGCCACCCAGCAGCTCTTCGATGCAAAAAGCCGCTGCAAATGTCCGAGCAACCACAGTGCCCGCTGCCTGCTAAGTCCTGCAGCCGAGCGACGCCGCAGCTCACAAAGTCCGTTTGCAATCCGCGTTGGGACGGCCGGAGCGCCGGCCGAACATGGCTCCCCTCGGAACGCCCCGCCCCGCCGCCAAAGCGGTCGCAGGGCTGAGGGCCAGTAGTCGGTGGAGCTACCCTCCTCCATGCGCGCATCTTTGGCAGACCCAGCTTGCCAACGGCGCTTCATTGGGCTGCCGCAAGCAATGCCCGTGCCCATCTCCTCTTGGCATCATCCGTTTCCCCCGCCGCCCCGTTCAGGAGCCCTGGCCAGGACCGGAGCTGCACGACTCACGCTGAGGGTTTCACTCCATGAGACCCGAGCTCGACAAATCACCAGCGTTCATGTACTAATCCAGCGCGTTGCATGACCGTACCGTCCCTTCGAGCATCTCGAGCTGACTTGCCCACAACCAAGCTGTTGGCGGAACGTGGCCTTCCGTCGCACCGCTCGCCCTGCGCAACTAGGGTCCCGAAGGCGCTGCCGTGGCTCGTTGCAAGTCTCTGGCTGTGTTTGTGGATCCCGGCGGCGAAGGGCGCAGCCGGCCGTAACTGGGACACCTACCTGGGAGACCCGGAAAGCAGCCAGTATTCCGAATTGCGTCAAATCCAGCGGCGCAATGTCCATCGGCTTGAAGTGGCCTCGATCTACCGCAGTGGCGATGCCCGTGCGGACAACCTTTCCCAAATTCAATGCAACCCGCTCGTCATCGATGGCGTCCTCTACGGAATTTCGCCCCAACTGAAACTCTTCGCCCTTGACGCCGCCACAGGCCGTGAATTGTGGCGATTCGATCCGGTGCAGGCGGGCCTACTTCAATCGGGCGCAGGCATCCAGAGGGGCATGGTTTTCTGGCGAGACGGCACCCATGCGCGCTTGCTGTATACGGCAGGCCCCTACCTCGTGGCGGTGGATGCCCAGACCGGTCGGCTGATCCCGAGCTTTGGTCAAAATGGGAGGGTGGACATCCGGGAGGACCTCGGCCAGGATGTGCGCGGCTTGTATGTGGTAGGGACCAGTCCGCCTGCGGTGTTTGAGGACCTGCTGATTCTGCCCATGCGCGTGGGCGAGGGGCCGGAGCCTGCCGCGCCGGGGCACATCCGTGCTTACGACATCCGGACCGGGCGGTTGGTCTGGCGATTTCATACCATTCCGCATCCCGGTGAACCTGGTTATGAGACCTGGCCGCCAGAGGCCTGGCAATATACAGGCGGCGCCAACTGCTGGGCCGGCATGGCCGTGGATCGCCGGCGCGGCATCGTGTATGTGCCGACCGGTTCGGCCACTTACGACATGTGGGGGGGCGACCGATTGGGCCAGAATCTTTATGCCAACTGTTTGTTGGCCCTCGATGCGCGCACTGGCCGGCGGCTGTGGCACTTCCAGTTCGTCCATCACGACCTCTGGGACCGGGACCTGCCCGCCCCGCCCAACCTGGTTACTCTCACCCGCAACGGCCGACGCGTGGACGCTGTGGCCCAGGTCACCAAGTCCGGTCACGTTTTCGTCTTCGACCGGGTCACCGGCGAGCCCCTCTTCCCCATCGAAGAACGACCCGTACCGGCCAGCGACTTGCCCGGTGAATCAGCCTGGCCCACCCAGCCTGTACCGCTTCGGCCCGCGCCGTTTGCTCGACAGCTCCTTACCTATGCCGAGCTCACGGATCGAACCCCCGCTGCGCACCGGGCCGTGCTGGAGCGCTTTGCGCGATTGCGCCCGCATGCCCCCTTCCAACCGCCTAGCCGGGAGGGTACCATCATTTTTCCGGGGTTTGATGGCGGGGCCGAATGGAGCGGCGCGGCCGCGGATCCGGAGGGGGTGCTCTATGTCAATGCCAATGAGATGCCCTGGATTGTCACGATGGTGGAAGTGCCGGCGGGTGCTTCAGGAGCGGCCCCTGCAGATGGCCGCAGTCTGTACCTGCAGATCTGTGCCGTGTGCCACGGTTTAAATCGCGAGGGTCAGACTGCGCGCGGACAAAAGGTCCCCTCCCTATTGGGCCTGGAACAAAGACTTAGCCGTGAAGCCATCCTTCAACTCTTAGAGACGGGGCGTGGCAGCATGCCCGCCTTCGGTTTTCTTTCCGCTGCCCAAAAAGAAGCCTTGGCCGACTTTCTTCTCTATCCAGACCGCAAGGGCTCTGACATCCAGCCCAATGCTCCGCACCGGCCTGGCACTGTAGCCAACCCTCTCGGCCGCGTTCCTTTCGTTTCCACTGGCTACCACCGTTGGCTGGATCCGGACGGCTATCCCGCGGTTAAACCACCCTGGGGCACGCTCAACGCCATCGACCTGAACACGGGCGAGTACCGCTGGCAGGTCGTGCTGGGCGAACTGCCCGAACTGACGGCCCAAGGTCTGCCGCCCACGGGCACGGAAAACTATGGCGGGCCCCTGGTCACGGCGGGCGACTTGGTCTTCATTGCGGCCACCAAGGACGAGAAGTTCCGCGCCTTCGACCGCCGCAACGGCCGATTGCTCTGGCAGACCAAGCTACCTGCCGGCGGCTATGCCACGCCGGCCACCTACGAAGTGAACGGCCGACAATTCGTGGTCATCGCCTGCGGAGGCGGCAAAATGGGCACTCCCTCTGGAGATGCCTACGTGGCTTTTGCCCTGCCTCGGTCCCACTGAAGCCGTCTGCCAGCCCACAGCCGCCGCACGGCCGCAAAGTCCCCGACCACTGTGGGGCACAGGACCGGTCCCCAATGGCTCACCGGCCTTTGGCCTGAGCGCCCGCCTTACCCTTTGCACTCCCCGCCCAAATATTTCACCACCGCCTCGGTGCGCGACTGCACGTGCAACTTTTTGTAGATCGCGTGCAAATGGGTGCGGACCGTGCTCAGACTGATCCCCAGCAGATCCGCAATCTCCTTGTACAGATATCCCCGGGCCAGCAACGCAAGAATCTCCTGTTCCCGGCGCGTCAGTTGTTCCATCTCCGAGCGCGGCTGACTGATCTGCTGAAAATAAGCCACCACTTTGCGGGCAATTCGCATGGACATCGGTGCCCCGCCGGCGTGCCCCTGCTCGATGGCCTGTACCAGCTCGGTGGCCGGCTGATTCTTCAGCAGGTACCCGCTGGCTCCGGCCCGGAGCGATTCGAAGATCAGCTCGCTGTCCTCGTACATCGTCAACATGAGCACCTGCGTGGCCGGGCGGCGCACCTTCATCCGGACCACGCATTCGATTCCGCTCATGCCCGGCAAATTGATGTCCATCAGCACCACGTCCGGCGCCTCCTGTTCGAAATGTCGGAGGGCCTCCTCCCCGGTGGCATGCGCCCCTGCACAGGTCAATTGCGGCGCCCGCGCCACCAGTTCGCGCAGGCCCTCTCGCATCCCCTGGTTGTCCTCCACGATGGTGACTCGAATCGCCATGACCTGTTATGCCGTCGGCTCAAACTGACGGAGGCCCCGACCGCAGGCAACCCGACAAACGTTGGAGGTGGGGCGCCCGGCGCTGCCACGGCACAAACAACCGCACCCGCGTGCCCGCGCCCGGGCGGCTGTCAATTTCGCACTGCCCGCCCACCTCGGTCATCCGCTGCACCATGTTCCGCAATCCATCCGCACCCACCGTCTCCCCGGCCGGTTGGAACCCCACCCCGTTGTCTTCGATTTCCAGATGCAGCCCCTCCGCCGCCACACGGGCGCGCAGCCACACCTCCGTGGCCCGCGCGTGCTTGACAATGTTGTGCAGCGCCTCCTTCACCACCAAAAAACAGTTGTGACGAACATCGCTCGCCATGGCCCGGTGCGGCGTGGGTTCGGGCAGATCCAGCCGGCACCGGATCCCGGCCAGTCGCAGATAATCCAGGGCAAATTGCCCCGCATAATCGATCATCTGCGCCAGGGAGTCATTCCGCGGATTGACCGCCCACACAATCTCATCCAGCGCACGCACCGCCTGCCGAGCCGTGGCGGCGATCCTCGACAGAGCCCCGTTCAAGGCTTGAGAGGCCTCGGGCTCCTGCTGGGCCAGATCACACAGCAGCGCAATCTGCGTCAGACTAGCGCCCACGTCGTCATGGATGTCTTTGGCGATCCGCGCCCGTTCCCGCTGAAGGGCTGCCTGTTGCTCCAACTGCCGCAGCCGATCCCGCAGGCGTCGAAAGGATACCCACCGCACTACCGCCCCCACCAACAAGGTGAACGCAACTCCGGCGCTCAATCGAAACCACCACGTCTGCCACACAAATGGCTGAACCACCATCGCCAGACCCGCCCCGGCCTCGTTCCAGACCCCTGCAGCCGTCCCCGCCGTCACGCAAAAGCGATACCGCCCCGGCGGCAAACGCGGGTAACTGGCCACACGCCGCGATCCGGCTTCTACCCAGGCGTCGTCAAAACCTTCCAGTCGATACCGAAAGTGCACGTTCTCCGGAGCCGCATACGTCAGCGCGGTAAATTCGAATTCTACCTTGCGATGTCCCGGCCGCAGCCGCCCGTTCCACCCCGGGCTCTTCAGGTCCGGCGGGACCTCCCCTGGATGATTCCAGAGTGGGAACCGGCTGTCGTACAACGCCCCGATGCGATCATCCACCGTCACCCGCTCCACAATGACGGGCGGCGGTACCGCTTCCCGCCCCAGCACCGCCGGATGAATCACCGCCAACCCGAGGCGCGTCGCAATCACCACCCGACCATCCCGACGCCGCACCGACGCGGGCGTACTATCGTAAGTGGCCGCCAACGCAGGCAGCCCCTCGCCCCGACCGTAGGAAATCGAATGCACTTAGCCCGTGCCCTGAGCCGCCGCGTTCAAATCCGCCAGCGTAGCCTGAAAAATGCCCCTGTTTCCCCCAAACCAAAGGCGACCCGCCCCATCGGCCACAATCTGCGAGATGTAATCCTCCCCCAATCCCTGCGCCGAGGTCAGCCGCACCCACTGCCCGTGAAACCACCGCCCCAGCCCATAGCCGGCATACCCCACCCAAACCGCCCCGTCCGGCGTGGCATGCAACGAACGAATCGAAGGCGCGCGCCCCTCGACCAGTACCGTCTCGTCCCGAAGCCCGTCGCCCGTGACCCGCAGCAACAGCCCATCCGCCGTCCCCACCCACACCTCGCCCGCCGAATCCACCGTCAGCGCCCGAATCGACCGCGTGCCGGCAGGCAACTCGTAGGTCAAAAATTGCCCGCCTTCCATCGCTGAATCACCGGCTGGCTCGCCCCGGCCATCCACACTTCTTCCGGACCCACCACGCACAGTGACCGAATCGACATATCCCTCAAACCATCGCTTCGCTGCAAAAGGCGCACCCAGTGCCCGTTCCATCGGTACAATCCGCGTTCCCGCGTCCCCACCCACACGCCCCCGGCAGGATCCGCCGCCACGCACATCGCTGTGCCCCCTGGCCAGTCCCCTCGTACCGTCCACTCTTCCCATCCGCTTGCGCCCTCCCGAGCCAGCCGGCCATCCATGGTCGTGATCCAAAGCCGACCCTCACTGTCTTCGCATACCGTCCGCACCGACTCAAACGGTAGCCCCCGCTCCGGTCCCCAGAGTTCGATCCGTCGCGGTCGCAGTCGGTTCAGCCCG
>Ga0209809_1001799_pt1 | contig 16493 bp, 14 predicted proteins | sample YNPMSTMetaG_FD_186172 | JGI IMG/M metagenome (GOLD analysis project Ga0209809, IMG submission 186172) | Anoxygenic and chlorotrophic microbial mat microbial communities from Yellowstone National Park, USA - YNP MS-T MetaG (SPAdes) (version 2) ... | reverse complement strand
CCATCCACCGACCATGGCGGGGCGGCGATGACGGCGCAAGACGAGCCGCCGCCGGCCCTGATCGTCGCCGGGCCGACGGCGAGCGGCAAATCCGCGCTTGCTCTCGCGCTGGCGGAACGGCTCGGCGGGGAGGTGATCAACGCCGACAGCATGCAGGTCTATCGCGACCTGAGGATCCTTACCGCTCGCCCCACGCCAGAGGAGGAAGCGCGGGTGCCGCATGCTCTCTACGGCATCCGGGACGCCGCCGAGCCGGCCTCGGCCGGCTGGTGGCGCACGGCGGCGCTCGAGGCGATGTCTCGAGCGCGGGAGGCCGGCCGCGTGCCCATCCTGTGCGGCGGCACCGGCTTGTGGCTATCGGCTCTCGTCAACGGCATCGGGGCGATCCCGCCCGTCCCCGCGGCGGTGCGGGCGGAGGCGCGCGCTCTTGCGGCCCGGATCGGCGCCCCGTCCCTGCACGCGCGGCTTGCGGCGCAGGACCCGGAGACCGCGGCGCGTCTTGAACCAGCCGACACGCAGCGGGTGATCCGCGCCTGGGAGGTGCTCGCCGCCACGGGCAAGGGGCTCTCCGCCTGGTGGGCGGAGCGTCGGGAGGCGCCGGCGCCCTGGCGCTTCGCGATGGTCCTGCTCCGCCCGCCGCGGCAGGAGCTTCGCGCGGCGATCGATGCCCGCTTCGTCGCGATGGTCAAGGCAGGCGCGCTCGAGGAGGTGCGGGCGCTCGCCGCGCGCGGGCTTGATCCGGCGCTGCCGGCGATGAAGGCGCACGGGGTGCCGAACCTGATCGCGTTCCTCGAAGGCGGGCTCCCGCTCGCGCAGGCGATCGCCGAGGCGCAGGCGATGGTGCGCCAATACGCCAAGCGCCAGGACACCTGGTTCAGGCACCAGGCGCTGGTTCCGCCCGAGCGCATGCATATGATCCATGCGCGTTTTGCGGGTCTAGCGCAACTTTCGGAACAGGAGAGGGGAAGTTTCTTTGCGTTTATTGACAGGGCGGGGTTGACGCACCGCGGCAGGCGCGCCTAGATGCCGCTCGCGGTGGCCAGGGCGCGACCCGCCCGGCCGCCGTTCGCGCTCATGAGGGGCGCGAAGGCCGGTTCGAACGGGGATGAGATCGTCATGTCCGCCATCCAGGCTTCCGCTGCCGAGGCGCCGACGGCAGAGCTGCTTCCGGGCGCGGAGATCGTCCTGCGCGCGCTCAAGGACCAGGGTGTGGAGGTCATCTTCGGCTATCCGGGCGGGGCGGTGCTGCCGATCTACGACGCCCTGTTCCAGCAGAACGCGATCCGCCACATCCTCGTCCGCCACGAACAGGCGGCGGTGCACGCGGCCGAAGGCTACGCCCGTTCTACCGGCAAGGTCGGCGTCGTGCTCGTCACCTCCGGCCCTGGCGCGACCAATGCGGTGACCGGGCTCGTCGACGCGCTGATGGACAGCATCCCGGTGGTGTGCCTCACCGGCCAGGTGCCGACGCATCTGATCGGCAACGACGCCTTCCAGGAGGCGGACACGATCGGGATCACCCGTCCCGCCACCAAGCACAACTACCTTGTCAAGGACAGCAACCAGCTCGGCCGGATCATTCACGAGGCATTCTACGTCGCCCGTTCCGGCCGCCCCGGCCCGGTGGTGGTTGACCTGCCGAAGGACATTCTGATCGGCAAGGGGCGGTACAGCGGCGTGCCGCAGGCGACGCACCGCTCCTACCGCCCCGTCACCGAGCCCGACCCGGCCGCGATCCGCACCGCTGTGGCGATGCTGAAGGCAGCCAAGCGCCCGATCGTCTATGCCGGGGGCGGGGTGATCAACTCGGGGCCGGAGGCCTCGCGGCTTCTGACCGAGTTCGTGCACCTCACCGGCTTCCCCTGCACCAACACGCTGATGGGGCTCGGCGCCTTCCCGGCCTCCGACCCGCAGTTCCTCGGCATGCTCGGCATGCACGGCACCTACGAGGCCAACCTCGCGATGCACGGCTGCGACGTGATGCTGAACATCGGCGCTCGGTTCGACGACCGCGTGACCGGACGGTTGCGCGACTTCTCGCCCAACAGCCGCAAGATCCACGCCGACATCGACCCCTCCTCGATCAACAAGAACGTGCGGGTTGATTGCGCGATCATCGGCGATGCGGCGAAGGTGCTGCGCGCCCTGATCGCCGAGTGGAAGGCCTCCGAGGCCAAGCTCGACACGGGCGCGCTCGCCGCCTGGTGGAGACAGATCGATGCATGGCGCGCGCGCGACTGCCTGCGCTACCGGCAGGCGACCGACGAGGGCGCGATCATCAAGCCGCAGTACGCGATCCAGCGTCTCTATGAACTGGTGCGCGAAACCGGCCGCGACACCTTCATCACCACCGAGGTGGGCCAGCACCAGATGTGGGCGGCGCAGTACTGGAAGTTCGAACGCCCGAACCGGTGGATGACCTCGGGCGGCCTTGGAACCATGGGCTACGGACTGCCGGCGGCGATGGGGGTGCAGATCGCGCACCCGGACGCGCTCGTAATCGACATCGCCGGCGAGGCCTCGATCCTGATGAACATCCAGGAGATGTCGACGCTCGCGCAGTACCGGCTGCCGGTGAAGGTGTTCATCCTCAACAACGAGTACATGGGGATGGTGCGGCAGTGGCAGGAGCTCCTGCACGGCGGCCGCTACTCCGAGAGCTACTCCGCGGCGCTTCCGGATTTCGTCAAGCTCGCCGAGAGCTTCCATGCGGTGGGCTTGCGCGCGACCAAGGTCGGGGAGCTCGACGGCGTGATCCGCGAGATGCTCGCGGTCGACCGTCCGGTGATCGCCGACATCTGCGTCGATCAGAAGGAGAACTGCTTCCCGATGATCCCCTCCGGCGCGGCGCACAACGAGATGATCCTCGGCCCCGACGATGAGGCGCCGAAGGGCGCCGCCCAGCCGGGGGTGACCGAGGAAGGCATGGTGCTTGTCTGAGCCGGCCGATGCTGATCTCGCCGACACTCCCCAGGAATATCGATGCGATGACGGAAGCGACGACCCGCCAGGCGGTGATGGCCGTGCTCGTGGAGAACGAGGCGGGCGTTCTCGCCCGGGTGATCGGCCTGTTCTCGGGCCGCGGCTACAACATCGACAGCCTGACCGTCGCGCCGGTGGACGAGGCGAAGAACCTCAGCCGGATCACCATCGTCACCTCCGGCACGCCGATGGTGATCGAGCAGATCAAGGCCCAGCTCGACCGGCTCGTGCCGGTGCACAAGGTGGCCGACCTCACGCTCGAGGGGCCGCACATTGCCCGCGAGATGGCGCTGATCAAGGTGGCGGGAACCGGCGAGCGGCGGGTCGAGGCCCTGCGCATCGCCGATGCCTTCCGCGCCCGCGTGGTCGATGCGACAACGGAAAGCTTCGTCTTCGAGATGACGGGGGCGACCGACAAGCTCGACGCCTTCATCGGCCTGATGCGGCCTCTGGGCCTCGTCGAGGTGAGCCGCACGGGCGTGGTCGCAATCGCGCGCGGGCCGAAGGGGATCTGACCCGCGGCGGCGGCCGCTTGCCAGCGTCACCCGCGGCCGTTAGACGGCGCGGCTCCAGGGCGAACACCACCGGATCGAGACAGGGGAGGGAGACCGATGCGCGTCTACTACGACCGCGATGCCGACGTGAACCTCATCAAGGGCAGGAAGGTCGCCGTGATCGGCTACGGCAGCCAGGGTCATGCCCACGCCAACAATCTCAAGGACAGCGGTGTCGCCGAGGTCGTGGTGGGCTTGCGCCGCGGCTCGGCTGGAGTGGCCAAGGCGGAGGGCGCCGGCTTCAAGGTGATGGACCCGGCGGATGCGGCAAAATGGGCCGATGTGGTGATGGTGCTCACCCCGGATGAAGGCCAAGGCGAGCTCTACCGCGAGAAGCTCGGCCCCAACATGAAGGAAGGCGCGGCGTTGATGTTCGCGCACGGCTTCAACATCCACTTCAACCTGATCGAGCCGCGCCCCGACATGGATGTGCTTATGGTCGCGCCGAAGGGCCCTGGCCACACGGTGCGCAGCGAGTATCAGCGCGGTGGCGGCGTGCCCTGCCTCGTGGCGGTGGCGCAGAACGCCTCCGGCAACGCGCTCGAGCTCGGCCTCTCCTACGCCTCCGCGATCGGCGGCGGCCGGGCTGGCATCATCGAAACCACTTTCAAGGAGGAGTGCGAAACCGACCTGTTCGGCGAGCAGGTGGTGCTCTGCGGCGGGCTCGTCGAGCTGATCAAGGCGGGCTATGAGACCCTCGTCGAGGCCGGTTACGCCCCCGAGATGGCGTATTTCGAGTGCCTGCACGAGGTGAAGCTGATCGTCGACCTGATCTACGAGGGCGGCATCGCCAACATGAACTACTCGATCAGCAACACCGCAGAGTACGGCGAATACGTGAGCGGGCCCCGCATCATCACCGCCGAGACGAAGGCCGAGATGAAGCGCGTGCTCGAGGACATCACCTCGGGCCGTTTCGCGCGCGAGTGGATGCTCGAGAACAAGGTGAACCAGGCGTCGTTCAAGTCGATGCGACGCAAGCTCGCCGAGCACCCGATCGAGCAGGTTGGCGAGAAGCTCCGCGCCATGATGCCCTGGATCAAGAAGAACGCGCTCGTGGACCGGAGCCGGAACTGAGCGGCGCGGGCGGGCAAGCGCAGGTCGTGGCCGGGCAGGTCGTCGCCTTCCCCCACCGCGACTGCCCGCGGCCGGAGGCGGCCGAGGGGCTCGAGCTCCTGGTCGCCGGGCCGAAGGACGAGCGCCCGGCCACGCTTCTCTTTCTGCACGGCGCCTCCGCCGGCGCGTGGGTGTGGGCGGAGCATGCGATGCCCGCCTTCGCCCGCGCCGGCTGGCGATCTGCCGCCCTGTCGTTCCGTGGCCATGGCCGGTCTGCCGGCCGCGCCATGCTGCACGCGCTTGGCCTGCTCGATTATGCGGCCGACGTGCGTACCGCGCTCGCCGCGCTCGACGGTCCGGTCGTTCTGGTCGCGCACTCGCTTGGTGCGCTGGTGGCGCAGATCCTGCTCGGAGAGCCGCGCATCAGGGCGGTGGTGATGCTCGCCCCGGTGCCGGCCGAGGGGCTCGCGGCGGCGAATGTCCGTCTCGCGCTGACCGATCCGATCCTCTGGCAGGAAGTGGCGCGCATGCCCTGGCTCGCCGGCGGCCTCGCACCGCCGGAGCGGCTTCGCCATGCGCTGTTCAGCGCGCGGCTTCCGGACGAGCGTGCGCTTGCGCTGATGGCGCGCATGCAGCCCGAGAGCCTGCGCGCTCTCGCCGAGGCGCAGTGGCCGCGCCCGGTGGCGAGCGCCCGTCTCGTCGGCACGCCCGCACTCGTGCTCGGCGCCGCGAAGGACCCGCTCGTGCCCGAGGATACGGTGCTGCGCACGGCCTGGTTCCACGGCGCCGACCGCGCCATGCTCGACCATATCGGCCACGCGATGATGCTCGATGCCGGCTGGGAGCAGCCGGTCGCGCTCGCCCTGGCCTGGCTCGAAGGGCTTTGCCTCGGGCGCTGATCAGCCCTGCCGCGTCTGGTTGGTTCGCACGCGGCCCCGGGAGAGCTATGGTAAGGGCTCGGAGGAGTGCAGATGACAGCGCCTTCTACGCCACCGATGTCCCCCCCGGACGACGGCCGCGACGGATCGGCGGCGCCCAAGACCCCCTGGCTGATGTTCAGCTGGATGGAAGACCCGGACGCGGCGCCCGAGATGCCGTCGACCAAGGACTTCAGGCGTCGGTTGGCACAGCTGATCGCAGAGCAGACGGCTCAGCCGGGAACCCAGCAGACCGCCCAGCCAATCCAGCCGGGCAACGGCCGCGACGGATCGGCGGCGCCCAAGACCCCCTCGCTGATGTTCAGCTGGATGGAAGACCCGGACGCGGCGCTCGAGATGCCGTGGACCAAGGACTTCAGGCGTCGGTTGGCGCAGCTGATCGCAGAGCAGACGGGTCAGCCGGAAACCCAGCAGCCGGCCGAGGCGCAGACGCAACAGACGCTGCCGCCCAGCGCGGCGCCGCCGACCCGGACCTAGCCGTCCTCACCGACGCCGTCGACGAGCTCGCCCGCGCCGGGCGGCTCGACGAGGCGGACATATCGCGCCCGCGAGCGGACCCGGCCTGCGGCACGCGCAAACGCAGCGAGCCCCAGACCACGAGGCGGCCCCCCGCGCCTCAGGCGTTCCGTCGCAACACCTCGGGGTTGACCAGGAAGCCCGGGTCGATCGTGCCGTCGAGCGCCTCGATGATGTTCCGCGCCGACCGCACCGCCATCTTGGCGAGGCACTCGTCGGGCGAGGCGGCGTTGTGCGGCGAGAGCACGACGTTCTCCATCGCGAACAACGGGTGGTCCTTCGGCGGCGGCTCGACCGCGAGCACATCGAGGCCCGCGGCGGCGATGCGCCCGGACCGCAGCGCCTCGACGAGCGCGGGCTCGTCCACCACGCCGCCGCGGGCGGTGTTGATCAGCCACGCGGAGGGCTTCATCAGCCTGAAGGCTTCGGCATCCACCATGCCGCGCGTGGCAGGCGTGAGCGGGCAGTGAAGCGTCAGCACGTCGATCTCGGGCAGGACGGCCTTCCAGTCGGGCGCGGGCGTGTGCCCGTCGGCGGCGATCCGCGGCGTCGGAAAGGCCGGGTCGTGCACGAACACCTTCATGCCGAAGGCTTGGCACAGCCGCGCGACGCGCGTCCCGATCCTGCCGTAGCCGATGACGAGGACCGATCGGCCGGCGAGCTCGTGCATCGGCGGCATGAGACCGAAGCGCCAGCCGCCCGCGCGCACCCTCTGGTCGAACGCGACCGTCCGACGCGCCACCGCGAGCATCAGCATCATCGCATGCTCCGCCACCGAGACGTCGTTGGCGCCGTTGGAGACGGCGACGGGAATGCCGCGCGCTGTGCAGGCGGCGATATCGACCGTGTCGTAGCCGACGCCGTAGCGCGCCACGACCTTCAGCTTGGGGCAGCGCTCGAGCAAAGCCTCGGTGATCGGCTCGAGCCAGACCAGGACCGCATCGGCATCCGGCGCGCGGGAGGCGAAGCGACCGTCATCGGGGCTCAGCATCTCGATCGTGAGGTCCTCGCGCTCCTCGAGCAGGGTGAGACCCGCACGGTGCAACGGGCCGGCGAGCAGGACATGCGGCATGGGCTGGCTTCCTCATCCAAGGCGTCTTTTCCCCTCCGGGGGCCGCGCATCCTGGGACGGCGGAGGTGATCGGGCAACCACCGGCGCTTGCAGGAGGCGGCGGCGATGTGGTTATTGTCCGTCATGACCACCGGCCCGGCCCGCGCCTCTCATTTTGCCCCTCATTTTGCGCCCGCTTCGGGGCCGGCCCTGCGCGCCCTCCCTCTCGCCCTTCTGCTTCGACTTAGCCGCCCCTGGGCGTGACGCCCCCGCGCTCGCCGCGCGAGGCACCGCTCAGGGGTCACCCCGCAAGGGGCCATCGTCGGCCAGTCGTCCACACGCAGGAAGAAGCGCCAGAGGTGCATGCCATGAGTGAGCAGTCCAACGCCGCGGATCAGCCCGTCATCGACCACCCTTCCTTCGGCCGTCTCGACCCGGCCCGCGTGATCGTCTTCGACACCACGCTTCGGGACGGCGAGCAGAGCCCGGGCTTCTCGATGAACCTCGAGGAGAAGCTGCGCATGGCGGAGGCGCTCGAGGATCTCGGCGTCGACGTGATGGAGGCAGGGTTCGCGATCGCCTCTCCCGGCGACTTCGAGGCGGTGAAGGCGATCGCGGCGAAGATCCAAGGTGCGGTCGTCTGCAGCCTGGCACGGTCGGCGCGTGCGGATATCGATGCCGCGGGTGAGGCGCTGAAGCCGGCCCGGCGCAAGCGGATCCACACCTTCATCAGCACCTCGCCCCTGCACATGAAGTACAAGCTGCAGATGTCGCCGGAGGCGGTGCTCGAGGCCGTCACCGCCTCTGTCACGCAGGCACGGGGCTACACCGACGATGTCGAGTGGTCGGCCGAGGACGGCTCCCGGACCGAGCCGGACTTCCTCTGCCGCTGCGTGGAGGCAGCGATCAAGGCGGGGGCGACCACGATCAACATCCCCGACACGGTGGGCTACGCCGTGCCGGAGGAGTTCGGCGCGATCTTCCGCATGCTGCGCGAGCGTGTGCCAGGGGCGGAGAGGGTGGTCCTCTCGGCCCACTGCCACAACGATCTCGGCCTTGCCGTCGCCAACACCCTCGCCGCGGTGAAGGCCGGAGCCCGCCAGATCGAATGCACCATCAACGGCGTCGGCGAGCGCGCGGGCAATGCCGCGCTCGAGGAGCTCGCGATGGCACTGCGCACGCGGCACGACGCCTTGCCCTTCACCCATGGGATCGTGACGCAGAACATCACCCGAACCTCGCGCCTGCTCGCCACCATCACCGGCTTCGACGTGCAGCCGAACAAGGCCATTGTCGGGCGGAACGCCTTTGCCCACGAGGCGGGGATCCACCAGGACGGCATGCTCAAGCACGCCGGCACCTACGAGATCATGACGCCCGAGAGTGTCGGCCTCGCCAAATCCTCGCTCGTGCTCGGCAAGCACTCGGGCCGGGCGGCGTTCCGCGACAAGCTCAAGCAGCTCGGCTATGGCGAGATCGGCGACAACGCGCTGAACGACGCCTTCCAGCGCTTCAAGCGGCTTGCGGACGCGAAGAAGGTGGTGTTCGACGAGGACATCATCGCGCTTGTCGATGACGAGGTGGTTCGGGCGCACGACGCCATACGCTTCGTCTCGCTCGAGGTCTGGGCCGGCTCGAAGGGGCCGCAGCGTGCGGTTCTCGAGCTCGACATCGACGGCGAGACGCGGATGGCGGAGGCGACCGGTGACGGGCCGGTGGACGCGACCTTCAAGGCGATCCGCTCGCTCTTTCCGCACGAGGCCGAGCTCAAGCTCTACTCGGTCGCGGCAGTGACCGAGGGCACCGACGCCCAGGCGAAGGTGACCGTCCGGCTCGAGGAGAACGGCAAGCTGGTGGACGGGCAGGGGGCGGACACCGACACGCTGGTCGCCTCCGCCCGCGCCTATGTGCACGCTCTGAACAAGCTTCTCGTCAAGCGCGCCCGGACGGCCCCGGCGGCACTCTCGGCCTGAGGGGCTGCGCGATTAGCGCGCGGCGGTCGCTCACCGGCGGGCGGGGGGCGCGCGGCAGCCGCGGACGGGCGGTTCGCCGCGTGGCGTGAGAGCCTCCGCTACTCTCCGACCCGGTCTGCCGAGCGGCAGGATCAGCGGAGGCTCGGGTTGCGCCGGCCCTGGCCGGCCGTTCGCGGGCTGGACGAGGCAAACGTCAGTCGATGCATGCCGAGCAGATCTGATGAGCACAGGATCGACACCACCGCCCTCTCCTCCGGAACAGGATGCGGAGAGGCCACGCGAGCCCAAGCCGTTTTCCCTGCCGCTCGACTGGATGTACGACCCGGATCGCGTCCCCGAGGTGAGCTGGAGCCGGAAAGTGGACGAAGAGGTGCGCCGCCTGCTCGAGCAGGATCCGCTGCCGCCGCCGCGGACGACCCGGAGCTCGCCGAGCTCGTCGATGCGCTGAGGCGCTGAGGCGCGACGGCAGAGGGGAAAACCGGGTTGTCCTGCGCTGCGCGGGCGCTTAAACCTCTCCGCCTCCATGCGAGGGCATGACGGTGAGGACGCACGGGCGCGAGACGGCGCCTGCGGTTGGCGTCCCCCTCGCATGACGCTGCCGTCGCCGCACTGAAGGTGGCCGATCGATGCTGTCTCGCCTGCTTGGGTTCCTCTCGGCCGACATGGCCATCGACCTCGGCACCGCCAACACGCTCGTCTACGTCAAGGGGCGCGGGATCGTGCTCGACGAGCCGTCGGTCGTGGCGATCGCCGATGTGCGCGGCAAGAAGCAGGTGCTCGCCGTCGGCGAGGAGGCCAAGCAGATGCTGGGCCGCACGCCCGGGAACATCTCCGCCATCCGGCCGCTGCGCGACGGCGTGATCGCCGATTTCGAGGTGGCGGAGGAGATGATCAAGCATTTCATCCGCAAGGTGCACAACCGCCGCAGCTTCGCCTCGCCGCTGATCATCGTCTGCGTGCCATCGGGCTCAACCGCGGTCGAGCGCCGGGCGATCCAGGAGAGCGCAGAGAGCGCCGGCGCCCGCAAGGTGCTGCTGATCGAGGAGCCAATGGCGGCGGCGATCGGCGCGGGCCTGCCGGTCACCGAGCCCTCGGGCTCGATGGTGGTCGATATCGGCGGCGGCACCACCGAGGTGGCGGTCATCTCCTTGGGCGGCATCGTCTATTCCCGCTCGGTGCGCGTCGGCGGGGACAAGATGGACGAGGCGATCATCTCCTACATCCGGCGCAACCATAACCTGCTCGTCGGCGAGGCGAGCGCCGAGCGGATCAAGATCGAGATCGGCGCCGCCTGCCCGCCCGACGACATGGACAATGGGCCGGTCAAGGAGGTGAAGGGGCGCGACCTGATGAACGGCGTGCCGCGCGAGGTGATCGTGAGCCAGCGGCAGATCAGCGAGAGCCTCTCCGAGCCGGTCTCGGCCATCGTCGAGGCGGTGAAGGTCGCGCTCGAGAACACCCCGCCGGAACTTGCCGCCGACATCGTCGACAAGGGAATCGTGCTCACCGGCGGCGGAGCGCTGTTGCACCGGCTCGACCACGTGCTTCGGGAGGCGACGGGGCTTCCGGTCTCGGTCGCCGATGATGCCCTCTCCTGCGTCGCCCTCGGCACGGGCCGCGCGCTCGAGGAGATGAAGAAGCTGCGCAACGTGCTCACCTCGATGTACTGACGTGTAACTTGTTCCGGGTAGCCTGCCGCGGGGCACCCGCGGCCCTCCCGGTCGGTTGGCGAGGCGTCCTTTCGTGCACACTGTGGCGAACAGGCAGCTGACGGGTTCGTCCACCCGGCCCTTCCGGGCCTGGAGCCGCCTGCTCGCCCCGTCGCCGCGGAGCCGGGCGTGATCAGGGTCAGCGTTCCCGTCCGGCAGGCGATCGCGCGGCTGATCCTGCCTGTCCTGATCGCGGCGAGCTTCGGTCTGATGCTTCTCGGCAAGGCGGATACGGTGATCGTCGAGCGCGCCCGCGTTGCGCTGACCGATCTGCTCGTTCCCGTCTATGGCGTGCTGTCGCGCCCCGTGGGAGCGGTGAGGGACGCGATCGAGGCGGTGCACGGCCTCGCACGGCTCCATTCGGAGAACGCCCGGCTGAGGGAAGAGAACGCGCGGCTGCGGCGCTGGTATGACGTGGCGATGGCGCTCGAGGCCGAGAACCTCGCGCTGCGGGCCGTTTTGAACGCCCCGGCCGAGCCAACCCCGGGCTTCATCACGGCACGCGTGGTGGCCGACACCGGCACCACCTATGCCCGCTCGGTCCTGCTCTTCACCGGCCCGCGCCACGCCGTGACCAAGGGCCAGGTGGCGCTCGACCAGAACGGTCTCGTCGGCCGCGTCTCCGAGGTCGGGTCGCGTTCGGCACGGGTTCTCCTCGTCACCGACATCAACAGCCGGATCCCGGTGCGGATCGAGCGCACCGGGGCGCGCGCCATCCTCGTCGGCACGAACGGGCCGGCGCCACGGCTGCAGCACTGGTCGGAAAGCGCGCCGCCGCAGCCCGGAGACCGGGTGGTCACCTCTGCCCAGGCGGGCGCCTTCCCGGCCGGGCTTCCGGTCGGCACCGTACGCGCCGGCCCTGGTGGGGTGATCGAGGTCGAGCTGGCCGCGGACCTCGACCGGCTCACCTTCGTGCGCCTGCACGATTTCGGCCTCTCCGGCATCCTGCCGCCGGAGCAGGTCGTGCCGCCGCGCCGCCGGGGCGGCAGCTGAGGCTTGCGATGGCGGTCGGGCTTCCGCGGCGGACGCTTCTGCAGCGGCTCGACCTCGCCGCGCACGAGGCAGCGCCGGCGGCGCTCACGCTCGTTCTCGTTCTTGTCTCCTTCCTGCCGCCGCTTGTGCCCGGGCAGCCTGGCCTCCTTCCCTCCGCCCTGCCGGCCTCGGTGTTCTTCTGGACGCTCTACCGCCCGAGGCTGATGGCGCCGCCGGCCGTGTTTGGCCTCGGCCTTGTGCAGGACCTCCTCTCGGCCGCCCCGCTCGGCGTCAACACGCTTCTTTCTTTGCTCCTGCACGCCGCGGTGCTGACGCAGCGTCGGGTGCTCGTGCGCCAGTCCTTCCTGATCGTTTGGGTCGCCTTCGCCCTGCTTGCCGCCGCCCTGCTCTCGCTCGGCTGGCTCCTGCGGTCGATCCTCGCGGTTGCCGTGCTGCCGCCGCTGCCGGCGTTGGTCGAGCTCGGCCTCGTCGTCTTCCTCTATCCGGCCTATTCGTGGCTGTTCATCCGGCTCGAGCGGAGCCTCGCCGCGCCATGAGGAGGCCTGGGCGGTGAAGAGGGAGCGGACCAGGCGCGCGCTGTTCACCCGCCGCGTGTTGATGCTCGGGGCGGGCAAGACCGTGCTGCTCGGCCTGCTCACCGGCAGGCTGTGGCAGCTCCAGGTCGAGGAGAGCGAGCGCTATGCCGTGCTCGCCGAGGAGAACCGGATCTCGGTTCGCCTCCTGCCGCCGCCGCGCGGGCGTATCCTCGACCGCTTCGGCGTGCCGATCGCCGAGAACCGGATGAACTGGCGAGCCATGCTGGTCGCCGAGCGGACCGACGATGTGGCCGCGACGCTTGCCACCTTCTCCAATCTCGTGCCGCTCAGCGACCACGAGCGCGCCCGGATCGAGCGCGACGTGCGTCGGCGGCGACGTTTCGTGCCCGTGCTCGTGCGCGAGTTCCTTGACTGGGAGGACATGGCCCGGATCGAGGTGAACGCCCCCGACCTTCCGGGGATCCTCACCGATCTCGGCACGAGCCGAACCTATCCGTTCGGCGAGCCATTCGCCCATCTCGTCGGCTACGTCGCGCCGCCGGCGGAAGCGGATCTCGACGGCGACCCGATGCTCCAGCTTCCCGGGATCCGGATCGGCCGCGCTGGGCTCGAGCGCCAGCACGACCGCGTGCTTCGGGGGCGCGCCGGCAAGGTGCAGCTCGAAGTCAATGCCGTCGGACGCGTGATCCGCGAACTCGACCGTCAGGAGGGGACACCCGGCAAGACGCTCACCACCACGCTCGATGCCGGGCTCCAGCTCGCCGCAGCGAAGCGGATCGAGAACGACAGCGCCGCCGTCGTCGTGCTCGACGCGCGCAACGGCGAGGTCCTCGCGATGGCCTCGAGCCCGTCCTTCGACCCCAATATCTTCACCGAGGGGGTCTCGGCGGCGCAGTGGCGCGCCTGGACGACGAACCGCCGCAACCCGCTCGTCAACAAGGCGATCGCGGGGCTCTACGCTCCGGGCAGCACCTTCAAGATGGTGGTCGCGCTCGCCGGCCTCGAGGCGCGCGCTGTCACCCCCGGCGAGCGGATCGCCTGCTGGGGCGTGACCGAGCTTGGTGATGCGAAGTTCCACTGCTGGAAGCGCGGCGGCCATGGCTGGCTCGACATGCGCGAGGCGATCAAGCAGTCCTGCGACTGCTACTTCTACGAGGTCGCGCGCCGCGTCGGCATCGACCGGATCGCCGCGATGTCGCGCCGCTTCGGCCTCGGTGTCGATCTCGAGCTCGACCTTCCCGGCGCCCGCGCGGGCCTCGTTCCGACCAGGGAATGGAAGCGCGCGACCCAGGGCGTTCCCTGGCAGCAGGGCGAGACGCTCGTGCACGGCATCGGCCAGGGCTTCCTGCAGGTCACCCCGCTCCAGCTTGCGGTGATGACGGCGCGGATGGTCAATGGCGGGCGCGCGATCCAGCCGCACCTGACACGGGCGCTCGACGGCGAGCTCGTGCGTGGCCACCGGCTCGAGGACTGGCCGGCGATGGGGATCCCCGAGGGCCATCTCCAACTGATGCGCGACGCGATGGCCGGCGTGGTGAACGAGCGCGGCGGCACGGCCTGGGCGAGCCGCTTGCCCGCGGAGCTCGGCCTCCAGATGGGCGGCAAGACCGGAACGACGCAGGTGCGCCGGATCACGCTTGCCGAGCGCGAGCGCGGGCTCAGACGCCAGGAGGATCTGCCCTACGAGTGGCGGCACCATGCCCTGTTCGTCGGCTTCGCCCCGGTCGACCAGCCTGTCTATGCCATCTCGGTTGTCGTGGAGCATGGCGGGGGCGGCTCGACCGCGGCGGCGCCGATCGCCCGCGACGTGCTGATCGAGACGCTGCTGCGTGACCCTGCGCGCCGAACCACACCGCCGCCCGCGCCGCCGCGGCCCGACACGCAGCGCGTGGCCGAGGCCGCGCCTGCTCCGTCCCCGCCGAGGCGCTGATGCAGCGCCTTCTCGTGCGCGACCGGGGCATCAGCATCGCCGGCAAGCTCGCCGCGGTGAGCTGGCCCTTCGTCCTTCTCCTGTGCCTGCTCGCCGCCACCGGCTACGCGATGCTCTATTCTGCCGCCGGAGGCAGCGCCGAGCCCTGGGCCTTCCGGCATGGCCTGCGCTTCGCCTTCGGCTTGCTCCTGATGCTGTCGATCGCGCTCGTCGACATCCGCGTCATCCTCTGGCTCGCTTGGCCGCTCTTCCTCGTCGGTGTGGGGCTCCTCGTCGCGGTGGCGCTGCACGGTGCGGTGGGCAAGGGGGCGCAACGGTGGCTCGATCTCGGGCCGATCCAGCTCCAGCCGTCGGAGCTGATGAAGATCTTCATCGTCATCGCGCTCGCGTCCTGGTTCCACCGGGCGAGCATCGAGCGCGTCGGCAACCCGCTGTTCCTGATCCCGCCCCTGGTCGCGGTCGCCATCCCGGTGGTGCTGATCCTGCGCCAGCCAAACCTCGGCAACGCGGTGATCACCTGCCTGCTCGCCGGGGTGATGCTGTTCGCCGCTGGTGTTCGGCTATGGAAGTTCGCGCTCGCGGGCAGTGCCGCTGCGGTTGCGGCGCCGATCGCCTACGAGCGGCTGCATGATTACCAGAAGAACCGGATCCTCACCTTCCTCAACCCGGAGAGCGACCCGCTCGGCACCGGCTACCACATCATTCAGTCGAAGATCGCGCTCGGCTCGGGCGGCCTGTTCGGCCAGGGCTTCGTTCAGGGAACCCAGAGCCAGCTCAACTTCCTGCCTGAGAAGCAGACCGACTTCATCTTCACCATGCTGGCGGAGGAGTTCGGCTTCGTCGGCGCTGCCGCGTTGATCGGGCTCAATCTCGCGATCGTGCTCTACGGGCTTGCGATGGCGCTCGCCTGCCGGCACCAGTTCGGCCGCCTGGTTGCTGTCGGCATCACGACGAACTTCTTCCTCTACGTGTTCGTCAACATCGCGATGGTCATGGGGGCGATCCCGGTCGGCGGAGTGCCGCTGCCGCTCGTCAGCCACGGCGGGTCGGCCATGATCACGGTGATGATCGGCTTCGGCGTGCTGATGAGCGTCCACGTCCATCGCGACGTCGAGATCGAGGGGGAGCAGCCGGCCTGAGCGGTCGCCGCGAGGGGCGCCGGTGCCGCGCCGCGGGCCGCAACCCTCGACAGTGCTGGGGGGGCTTTGCTATAGCGCGCGGCCTCGCGGGTGTGGTCGTCCCGTGGAGAGGCGGGCGCATAGCTCAGTTGGTAGAGCAGCTGACTCTTAATCAGCGGGTCCAAGGTTCGAATCCTTGTGCGCCCACCACATCAGAGACGCGGGGGCACACCGGGGGCACAACGCGGGCGCAGGGCGGCCCGGAGCGGATGGCAGGTGGCCCCGCCCTCTCCCCGCCCCGGCCTGCCGCTTCTCGCGCCGTCTCAGGCGTCCAACGCGCCGCGCCGGCTTCGTTACGCTTCCGGCGCAGCCTCGCCGAGCCGCTCCCGCAGCCGCCTTGCCGCGCCCGCAAGACATGACGCGGGCGGGACGGCCAGGCGAACCAGCCCTGCCGAGCGCGTCAGAATCAGCGTGAGATCACTCAGTTTCATCTTCGATCCTCACGTTGAGGGTTGAGAGTTCCGTGCGCAGAGCGTCGAGCGCCGCTTGTAGCGCGTCGAACATTGCCGCTGGGCAAGGGTGCGGCCGAGCTTCCCGGATCGCTTCGGTGGCGGCGACGATGGCGTCGTGCGCTGCGCTCCAGGTCTTGAGCGCGGGGCGGTCGAGATGCGCTGCGACTGCGCGAAGCTTTGCATCACGCTCGGCGGCGGGCGCTGATGGGGGGCGTTCAAAATGCGAGGTCTTCGTTTTTTGAACGTTGACCACAGTGCCAACCGACAAGCCTTCGCGCGCTGCGATCTGTCGCACTGGCTCGCCGCGCGCTCGAGCTTCTTGAATGCGCGCGGCGCGCTCTGCGTGGTACGCCTTTCGCGCCTCTTGTGTGAGTCTCTGCGCCCACCGCAAGGTGCAAGCCAATAGCTCCGCTACAGCCTTGGCGTCGTGCGCCTCACACAACCCAAGCCTTACCGCGATCTCATAAGCCTTCGCGTAATCGCCTGGCTCGCGCCGCTTGCCGTGGCGCGCGTTGGCGCTCAACGCGTAGCGCACCGCGTCGAGCTTGCTGCCTTGACGGATATCGGCGCTGATCGTTGCGGTCTCTTCATCTCCGCGCTCGCGCGCCAAGGTCTTAGCGGCGAG
>Ga0209809_1001792_pt1 | contig 16563 bp, 16 predicted proteins | sample YNPMSTMetaG_FD_186172 | JGI IMG/M metagenome (GOLD analysis project Ga0209809, IMG submission 186172) | Anoxygenic and chlorotrophic microbial mat microbial communities from Yellowstone National Park, USA - YNP MS-T MetaG (SPAdes) (version 2) ... | reverse complement strand
ATCCTGAGGCAAATCGGATGGTATTGGTATGGCATAGCGCCAGACCCGCATGAATTCTTTGACGATCCCAATGTGTTCGTCTTCCTTTTCGTTAAGATGGCTGCTGAGTACGATTTTGAGCATGGCAAGTCGTTAGTGAGCTTTCACAGGCGTCTTGACGAGGCGCTGGAGCGCCACAAAAGAGAGCATGGCGAGCTTCCTAACTTTTACAACCCTATTGCGAACGCATTGTGGCGGGTTAGCTTGGCTATCTCAAAAGACAATCACGAGCGTTTTTTGTATGAGGAGGAGGTTCGTCTGATTATTCGCTTGGGGTACGAGCTGCTCCGTCGTCTTAATCTTGGCTACCAGCCGCCGTTCGTGAAGCTCCCCAATCTGCCTCCGCTGGCCTATTTCGATGGCCTTCGTATCATACCCGACATTCAGACACACGAACTATCCCAACTTCTGTAAAACCAAAACCGACGTGATATGAAAGCGCAGGACAAAAAGACGATTAGGGATTACGAAGTGGCGCTTCGCCACTGCCCGCAGCATCTTGTCAATGCGATGAAAGCTGTCTTCGTAAAGGCTTTGAGAGAAAAACTTACTTACGAGGCAGCGGCGGCTGCTTTGAGCACGGCAGAAGCTTGGCAAGCCGCGCAATACCTTCGCCGCATCCAAAGCTACTCTGAAGCCCAGCACCCCGATTATTCAGAGAGAAGGCACAAGTTGTATGTAAAGTACGGCCTTGACTACGATTACGATGAAGAAACCGAAAACTACGAATGATTATGGAACTGCCTGAAAATGTTACGACTTGGAAAGCGGCCGAAAAGAATAATCAGAACACCCCAGAGAACACTAGGATTTATGCCAAAATAATAAAAAATATGCTTGTTCGGTTGCATCCTAAACTGCCTGCTTATTTTTGTAATAGTGGTTATCGCATGGCAGCGCTTCCTATTAGCGAAAATGTACAGGAATTTTTAGAGAGGAATAATGCCATAATGATAGACCCAGAGGGGCACGTGGACAACGCTGTGCTGGTCGCTATCCACAAACTAATAGATAGAAAAAGGGGAAACACATCTTCTGAGTTATATTGTGCACCGTCTTTGGGTATTGCAATGGAAAAGGAACTAAAAAACCCGAACTCTGAATTAAGTCGGGCGCTTGCGAAAGCATACAAAAATGAGTAGTAGGTATGAAGATCGTAAGTCGCAAAGTGGACATTTTTCCAGAAATGCCAATAAATGAAAAGGGCTGGGAAAGTTTTCGTGTCATAATGCAAGTAGATAAAGGTCATCATCAAACGCTCTTTTGTCCCTTTTGCCACACTCCCCTAGGTAATCGCATGAAATGCCAGCATGCGAGTGATTACAATGGATGGAGGAAGGGGACTTTTATAGCTACGCATAATGATACTGTACTCATTGCGGTTCAAAGAGACTACCCAGACAAAATTCATCACGAAGTACATATTCGTAAGCTACACTTTCGTAATGTAATGCAGGTCTCTCCTGTGCCATTGACTGAAAACGAAGCCATCGACTTGATTACAATGAAAAACGGTGCAGTAAAAGAATTTACTTTTGAGCATGATGGCGAATTACGGAGGGGTTGGCTTTTTATCATTCATCCTCGTGATGAAAGGCATGCGCATAAAGTGAAGGACATCATCAAGATGCGCAGTAAGAAGTGGCCACATCAAACCGCATCCGTATGAGCTGACGCTTGCCGTGCCGTAGGCACATACCAGCGCCCGAAGGGCTTCGTCTCTTCGTGGCGCTTTTTATTTTATAGATACAAGTAGTGGATTATATACCGCAATGCATCAATAGCATGGTCAGAATAGCCATTCAAATGCTTTTCATCCCGCCATTGCAAGTTTTTGATCTCCCGTATCAAGTTAGCACTCTTCGGGTCAATAATCAGCTTGTACCGATTAAGAATAGCGTAGGATTGGCGTAGCTCCATCTTTCTACAGGCGGAGACGTATTCTAATCCTAAGGCCTGTAAAGCTGTTATCATGTCGGGCTGGGCTGCATCAGCTAATGCTAAGTCGTAGTCTACGGTTTCCAGCGTTTTCTTTATTTCGTCCAAACACTGGCCTTGTTTGTAGAGCATCTCCTTTACATAGAGTTCGTACTGCCCTATTTGCCAAGCGGCCACGACGGCCGTCTCCGCATGTGAGAAGCCAAAGTCTATGCCTATGTAAGGTCTTGTCTTGGCTGCTATATGATCGTATTGACTTTCTATGGCTATCTCCCAGTTTAGTACTGCCCGTCCTCTATAATCTTCTCTTTCACCTAATGCGTAGATTTTATACAACACCTCATCGATAAAACGCATATTTTCTATTGCTTCTCTTTGTGCTTTGGATAGAAACGGATTATCCCAATGGGTGCTTTTATCGATGATGTAATCGTCTGGACTTAGGTTTTCCAGAAAGTCGTCAAGCCAGAATTTGCCGACTGGGTTGAAGTCTAGGAAGATGCGGTCGGCGGTACGCATGTAAAGCTGAGCAAACTCGTCTTGTGATAAAAGGTTGGCCTCGTTGATGAAAAGCCAGTCTCTTTGCGGCCCGCGCAGTTTGGCTTCCGTGTCCGCCGAGAAGAATTCCACAACCGCCCCGCTTGGGAAAGTGAAGGTTAGAAGCGACCTGTTTTGCTGTACAAGCTCGCCCAAAGGCTCGACAATAGCTCTAAACTCACGCAGAGCGCCTTTTCTAAGGTGCGAAAAGGTCTTAGATACTACGCTTGCTAACCTGAATTTGCCAAGAATGGCATTTATAGCCAAGTATTGAAGAATAGTGAAGGTCTTTCCTGACCTTGAACCACCATAAAGCACTGTTATACGCTTGCGCTTCTCAAGCGCCTTCCAGTGTTTCTGTATCGCTCTTAGGTTCATCAAGTCCCACTAGTTCAACTGTTATCTTGACTTCTTTGCTATCCCCAGCGTATAGCTTCCGAAGCTCTAAATAAGTTTTTAGTAGTCTTCCCAAAGTTATGGTAGCATTTCTATGAAGGCCACTCGGATTTTTCTTGATTGTATCCGCTATGTACTTAATCTGTCTTGATATTGCTAGTTTCAGTCTTTTTAAGTCGCTGTGCATAGTTAATTAAAGATACTATCGTCAAAAAATTATCCTCATCTTTTGCTCCCAGAAGGCGCAAAAAGGGAAGCATTGTTTCGTAAGCTGGCAACCTAAGCTCGTTAGACACCAGAGACTGGGCTGCGGCCTCGTAAGCCTCCTTAGTGTCAAGGTGTTCGAGTAGGCGCATGGCTGCCTCGCACTTTTGCTGTAAGGCCAAGATTTCGTTGTAGATAGCCTCTCTATGCAGTTCAATCCAAAGGTCTCCGAAGGGGTCTAACTCTGGGTCTAAGCTATCAAGCCACCTGTCCGCAAACTCCCGAAAAGTTATTGACCTTAGGATTTCCTGTGATGTTTTATCCCTGTCTTCTATATTCATCTCGCCACCTAGTTTTAGAGAAGGCTATTTTCACTCTTGCAAATAAAAGATCGTTAGTAATACTTATGTTTTCGGGTTTCAAATCGTATATTCTGTCTGGTAAAACAAAGTTATTTCTATTGATAACATCACATCTTTCGGCAAACTTGATTATATCTACATGGCTCATATCGCAGGGGTTTTGTATTATTAACTCCACTTCATACTTTTCTGAATACGCTCTTACGATGCTTTCTTTTTTGTAGGTAGATGTTACGAAGTCTTCGGTTTCGTATTCGTCGTCAATGCGGGTTATTTTCCCTATAAATCTAGCTTTGTGTCTCGCATTGTTTGGTATATCTACACCATATACAGTGCCCTTGAAATAAGCTATTATGTCAATATAGTCTTTCGGTATTATATTAGCTATCGTAAAGCATGTGCAATAGTTTTCTATTTTACAAGTTGTAACATTAGTTGATACATATTGCCAGTTACCTGTGTTGTCTATGTAGATAAAGTTCCAAGGCTCGTTGTTTAGTGCTGGGGTTGTGATGTCGCAAGTCTTTTTACTGAGTGGGCTTGCAGGTTGGTCTAATGGTATGCCGGGTACTACAAAGTCGTAGAAGAAGCTTTCTTCAATTATGAATTCGGCCGAATAGGCAGGTAATAAGACAACTCGGCGGACAGAGTGTCGGACATGCAGTGTATATCTACCAGGCGGGAGGGCAGTTTTGTCTAAGGTTACAGTATAAACGCCCAAATTAAATAGTGGTTTAAATATCTGTAGGTTGGGGTTTATTTCGTCTCTATAAAACCCCAGCGTGTTATTTGAATAGTTTTCGGCCATCCATAGTATACTTTGCATAACGGGTTTATATCCTTCTGGCCTTTCAAAAACGCTTGCTCGTATAAATGTGGTAAAATATCTATTTGCCGGATCTTCGCCTGTTGAGGGTTTTGTAACTACTATAAACGTGGGTGTTTCTGTTACCGTGGCTATTTGATTATCTGGTTCGAACTTGGTTTTAAAAGTTGAAGAAGGTGGATGGAAAGACACGTCTTTGCTTTCAAAGACGGCACCACTTGGTAAGAAAAGCCTCCACCTAAAAGTTGCAGGTGCGTTTAGCCAGTTTATGAGATCAAGCCCATACCCGCCACTAGGTGATGTCAGAGATACGGGTATCGTAGGCACTCTTCTTAGTGAGGGGACAGGGATCGCAAAAACTACAAATCTGGGTGGAGCGCCCACTGGAGTGTCGGGTGGTGCGTTAGGTATGTTTAAGTCCCAGTTTAGCCCCACAAAAAATGGATCGGTAAATAAATTTCCAATATGTATATAAGGATATATATTTGATAAGGAAGCATGATACGGGTTACCCGCGAAAGGCGTAACCACGTTATCTGTATTATATGTAATCTCCTCTATCGGGACAAAAACATTATTTACTAATAGAAGGGTTTGTATGATATATGTGCCTGGAAACTCTACATATTCTTGCAAAATGCTAGCTAAAGTATCATAACGATACATTGAACAATAAGGGCTTTCAACAATGAATAATCCTAATACGGGTTCTACGCTTTCTACTTTATTTGTCATCACGGCAATCCAGCGGCCGCTTGAAGTCTGGCCGACCATAACGCCTACATAAGAGGCACTAGGTCTAGATGCAGGTAGTGCGGGCGGGATTTGTGGGTCTGTGAGCGCAAAGCTATTTTGTATCAGCTCGGAGCTATGATCCGCATCACTCCCTAGTAAGCATATTCTTGACCTTTGTGGTGTGAAGCCAGCTGGCGGCGTAAGTGTCCCGCTTCCTGCCGATATTGTTAAACCGCCTGGTGGTAAAAAAGTATTTGTACTTTCGGCACGGTTAGGATGTAAAAGTAGACAGTTAAAAACAAACTCAAACGAACGAACAACAGAGCGTTTTTGAATTTTTATGTCTATGTTGCCATTTAGTGGATAAAGATTGGTTGGTACTTGTGCGGTTGGGTCTAAGTTAGTTCGGTAAGCATAAAACTGCGTTCCATTTAAAACATGGGTATATTCTCTAAATCGTCTTGGTTGCAAAGTTGGGAAAACATTGTCCAAGATATTTTCGCCTGCATCATAAAAACGAGGATTGTGTATTAGCTGTGGCAATAAGTTGCTGGGCGAAGTGCTTCCTACTAAACCATCGGCATGTGGCTGCATGAAAGGCAAACCCGATAAAGGAGATGTATCTCCCGAATTGTTTCCTGTGTGTAACGCACCTTCTACTGCATTTGTCTCGTCTAAAAGATAACAAGTAACCGCAACGGGGTTTTGCAAGTTATTGGTTCCACTTACAAAAGCGTTTAGGATACGAAAGGTTGCTGAATTGGCATTTATAGATCGTATTCTGGCTAGAACGACAATATATCGTGGAGGACTAGCAAATAAGTTTTGTGTCAAAAGCAAGTAAACAAGGTCGTTATTTGCAAAACCCTCTACTTCCCAGTCTTGTTGTGTTAGTGCTATTGTAAAATCGTTACCATTAGCCCACGCCGATGGAACGGCGCTTACAAACCCGTTCGGTGTAGGGTTGTCCATTGAGCCTTCCGTCGGCTCTAAAAACACGCAAACCCGCTCTGTAATTCGTAGCGACCAAGGCCAAAGCGGCGGTAAAACTAAAGTGTATTCTTGGTTTATTACTTTATATTCATTTACAGTTCCGTCTATACAACTAAACTCTATATCTCTTTGTATCATAAGATTTTTGAAGTTTTAGGTTCTTGCAAGATTTCAGTAATCTCGTAATCTACCTCCGCATAATCACTATTGACTGCCCAGCGCAAATTTCTGATGCCGGGAAAACCTTGACTGGATAAAACTTGATAATCCGAAGCCGTAAAAGGTATTCGGACATTCTCATAAACTCGCATGAGCTTGGGATTGAACCTTTGGTCAATAAGTCTTAGAAGCGCCGTTTCATCACTTTCAGCAAGCGCTGTCGGACTATTGGCATAAACTATCTTTGTGTTGAAGTATTCGCTGCCGATAAGCGCTAAGCCCACAGGTGCTGGGTCTGGAACTCTAACTCTCCTTATTATCCGACGGGCTAAATCTAATGCTCTTGACAATATTCTTGTCAATCTGTCCAACTCCGTAATTCTCGTTTTTACTTTTGCTGGGCTTTCGTTTATATTCCTACGCTCAAAACCTCTAAACCCATTAAATCTCACTTCCAAAGCATGAGGAAGACCATTACTAAACCTATCCGAAAAGTCTCTTGACAAACTTATCAGTGTATAACCAGCAAAATCCTCTGTATTATAACGATAATACTCAGCATACGCATTATTAATAAATGGAAACGATAAGAAAGCAGAAGAAAAACGCAAAGTATTGCCAGTTACATAAGCTCTTACACTAAGTATATTACTGGCTAAGTTAATAAGCTCAGTGGCTTCGTAGGTATCTACATAATCCCCTATTAGCCAAACTTTTCGCAATTCATTAGGAATAACGACACTATATCCACCTTGACCACAAACATCTTCTATGGCTTCTGCCAAGTTTATGGATTTAGTTTTCTTCTTTGTAGGTAGTAGTTTGATTAGTTCGTCAAGTATTGTTATGAGCGAAGCGGCCAGTAGGGCTATGAAGGCGGCTCGTATGGCTATCAAAGCGGCTTTGAAGACTGCAGCGGCGGCAGGCCCCGTAGCGCCACCAGCGGCGTGCGCCACTGCATTGGCGACATCCGTTGCTAAAAGTCGGGTCTCCTGTACCATAGTATATGTTAAGAGCATGGCAGCAACGAGATAAGAGGCCACTACACCCCTATCGCCTTCCCTTTCCAGCGCCACCTCAATAGTAGCCACCCTCCTAGGCCGCCGGCCAACTACGTCCCTCTCAAAAATACCCAGTTCGTCAATCTCTATATCTACGACCATGCGGTTTTTGCCCCACTTCGCCTTATCTGCATCAATTATACCTCTCCATGTTAATCCACTATGCCTAAGTAAAACTCTTACTGGCCTGTAATTGGTTGTCCTGAATAGGTTATTTACGAAAGTATAGGCTTGGTCAAGCAATTGAACACCACTTATGGTGCTTTGTATCGTCAGTTTTTGTGGGTCTCTGGATACATTGATGACCGCTGTTTCCCAGTTTGTCCATTCAGTAAGACGGCGGCCTTGGATAATAAGTTCAAGGTATCTCATAGCGCCCTCTTTATTCGTTTAGTTTCGCCCGTTCTGCGCCGTATGATGTCAATCGTGTTTAGAAAGCTATCCATATCAAACTCTATCCGTTCTTTCGTAATCAGTTTGGGTAGGTCTTCATTTTTTATGCCCTGCAATTGCTTGTTTATGTAAGCTGGGACAATCCGCTCACCTTCATGTACTCTAACGATAAGCGCATCCCTGACTGCGTTTGGTATCTTGACGCCTGTATTGACATATTCTGTCCCATGATAAAAGGTTGGTAAGCGAGCTATAAGCTGACTAAGTAATGTTATATCGCGTATTGTTTGCGCAAGCGCATTTGGTGAGTTTCTTTCAAGCAGTTGGGAATATGTTTTGATAGCTGCTAATGCAAACTCTCTGCGTTGCGCTTTTCTTTTTAGTTCCTCACTGCGTTTTATGATCTCAGCTTCTTTCTTTTCAAGTTCTGCAATACTTTCGCTTGCTGATAAACTGCCTTCCTTAGCTAAACCCTCAAAGATAGATATACGCCTTTGTAAGATATTCCGCTCCTTCTCTAAACTCGCAGCCGAACGCTCGTCTAAACGACGGAAGTAGGTTTCAAGGCTATCAGCAATAGCTTGCGCCGCTTTTATGTATTCTTGTAAAATAGCGTTCGCCTCCTGATTGGCTTGGTCTGCAAGCTGTTTTAGTTTCGCATTGAGCTGTGCTATGAGGGCTTCTGTCTTTGCTATCTCTAATTCCACTCTGGCGTCGCCTGTAACCTGAAATAGCTCTCTGAGCTTTTCCAAACGCTCCTGAGCAAATGCTATTTGCTGCTCGGTAAGTCTTCTCTCACGATACTTTATGAAGTCTTCTTCTTTCGTAAAGTTAGCTCGTTCGGTTTCTAATCGTGCGGCAGCTAATTCTTGACGAAGTTTTATGTCTTCATCAGCTGCTTTGAGCCTCGCTACCTGAATGGCGCGAAGCCGAGAGGCCTCCACCTCCCGCACCAGCTCCTCTTGACTTTCACCCAGCTCTTTTTCAGCAATGCGTATTTGCTCAATAATCTCAGAGTAGCGTGCATTGATGGCGGCAATCTCCGCATCCAGTGCGGCCTGCGATAACTCATTTCGTATTTTGATTAGCTTTTCGGTTTGTTCTTTTATGAGCTGGCTTTCCTGACGGACAAAGTCAGCTTCTATTGCGGCTAACGAAGCTAAGTACTTCTGTCGTGCTTTCTCAAGACTTTGTGTGTCCGCTGCCAACCGCTTCGTGGCCTCTGCATAAGCTTTATTTAACTCCTCTAATCGCTTCTCCCGCTCTATGCGTAGCTTTTCACGAGCCGTCCGCTCGCCTTCAATCTCAACTTCTAACGATTTTAGTGTTTCTTCTATAATACGCTTTTTTTGTTCTGCTATTTCGGCTTCTTGTTTTGCTAAATCTTGTATTACTTCTCTTCTTTTTAGCTGTGTGTTTGCAAGTTCTTCCTCTAACTGAATTTGTTTTTCTACCAGTTTTTGTCTTTCATCGGCTCTGAAGCTAAGGTAAAAGTTCTCTACGGCATCGGCAGCCTCCCGAAGCGAACCTGCTATACCAGAAATCCGTTTTGATAGCTCCGTTTGCCTAAGCGAAGCGGCAAGCGCCGCAATAGCATCAATAATACCCGCAAACCCTTTGATAACGACATTGAGACCCTTAGCCCACAATTTTAAGGCCTTAGTGATAATACTATCTTCTATTTCCCGTGCGGCTTGCTTTGTTTTTTCTAAGTCAGCTCTAAGCCGCTTTTCTCTTTCTTCCAACGCCCTTCTCTCTAACTCTGCTTGCTCTCGTAAAAGACGACTTTTCTTAGTCAAGTCTTCTAAGGTTTCGCCTTTTATCCCTTCTAATCGTAGTTTTATACTTGCAAGCCGTTCATTGAGTTCTATTTCTTCTCTGGTTAGTTTTAGTTTTTCTTGTGCTTTTTGCAAGTCTTCCTGTCCTCCAAACTTACTAATAAGCGAACTGAGCGCTTCTAAGAGTAAAATGACACCCACACTACGAAGGGCTTTACCACCTTCTACAATGGCTTTGAAGAAGCCTTTCGCCCCACCACCCGCTGCCCTGAAAGCATCACCAGCCCGCTGCGCTGCAAAACCTAAACCAATGATGCTTTTACCGATAGTACCTTGTGATAAAAGCATCTCATTCAATGCCTCTTTGAAAGACTTTGCGTAGTTACCTACATTGCGTTGATATTGACCTACACTATAATCTAACTGCTTTATATAGGTATCTAACTGCGCAATCGCGTTTCTGAGCTGCGCTGCTTCTTCTGTGTTTTGCTGTCCAGCGACGACTAAGTCTTTATACCGCTCCCTAAGGTCGTTCAGTGCATTACTTAGGTCTGCATAGCTATACGAAAGCTCTCTATTATTACCAGAAAGTACTTTTTGCGTTATTTGTAGGGCTTCCGCAGCCCGTTGCGCAGCCGTCTCGGCAGCCGCAAACCGCTTGTACGCTGCCTCCGTGTCTTTAACCTGAAAACGCAGCTTAGCAAGCTCGGCAGCCAGCGCATCGTAGCCCTTACTCTCTTTGTCTTGCAGTATCGTTAGCTTCTCCTGTAAGGCAGCCAGCTGCTTCATCATCTTAAGAAGCTGACGCCCTGAGCTTTCGGTTTTGCCCTGCGCTTCCGCTATCTCCCGAAGCGTATCCGCATTCACCTCCTGCGCACTTTTCGCCTTCTGCACCGTCTGTACCAGCTCCGCTACCGACGCTTTGAATTTATTGCCTAATACCTCCGAAGCCTTATTGACTACTTCTATTAATTGATTTATATTCTCAATGACAGGATTGAATAACTCTTCACTAAAAAAATCTTTATATCCAAACTTTTCAGTTGCCATTGTTGTTTTTCTTTTGAAGCGCTTTCATAAACATAGCTAGTCGCTTTTTAGCTATTTCGGTGGCCATGTCTTTTACTTCGTCTTCTGTTGGTCTTAGGACTTTGAACCGTACGGTTTCGTTTAGTCCTCTAATAGCCTCTTTGCGTTCGTCGCTAAACTCGGCGAAAAGCTCGCCTTTTTTGATAACATAGCGCAGGGTGCTATATAAAAGGCCTGTTTTCACAAGTGTCCATGTTTTGCCAGGCAAGCCCACTTTCTGACGCCAGCGTAGATAGCGGTCAGAATAAGGTATCTCCCGACTTTGTGCGCCTATACGACCTAAAAGATAGCGCTGTAACTGCCTGTATGCGTTCGTCTGAACACTAAGTTGTTGCAAAGCCCCACTACGATAGGCTGGAAAGGAAACCTCCCGCCTATCTAGCTCTATCTCGCCACTGAGTGCGGAAACGGCTTTACGGAGCCGTTCCTGAAAGTCTTGGAAAACATTAGGGCGCACGGAAGCGTGCTCTCAGCCCATTCCAGTCAAAAGCTGTAGCGGGAGGCGTTGTTACACCCGTGCAGTCAATAATATAGTTTTGTCCAGAAGTAAGCGGGTTATTTAGCGCATAGAAGCCACCCCCAGCGTTGTTATTAGCTTGCGCCACAAGCGTAACGCCGTCGCTAGCCAATATCCTGATTTGCGCCAGCGGGGCGGCGTTAGCTATCGGGACAGAAGACGGGAAGGGTACTTCTACGGCATAATTAACATAGAGATAAACACGCCAGCCAGTCCCCACACCACCCATAGTCGGACTGTAAATACGCCAGCCCACAGGCTGCGGAGGCACATAAGTCAAATACGATTGGTTAGCTACAAGTGGAATAAGCTCATAATCTTCCCATTCAAAAGGGACTTGGAAGCTAATTGTGTATTTCTGTACGGTTGAATAGCTAGGGAAAGCAAAGTTAGCCGAAATAGTGCTAGATACTACGGGTATCGGGGCACCAGCAACGCCTAAGTCAGTTTCAACCTTTGCGCCCCAAACAACGCCATTAGCATCTACAAAAAAGACGCCTACTTGGGTTTGGCATCTTAGCGCGGTGATGTATTCCCCAAATTCAGCTGGAACTTGCGCCAAGATAGCCGTTACTGTGCGCGCATTGTTTCGGACAAAAAATGTCGTAGCACCTATTTCCTCCGTTACAGTTTCGCCCCGCTCGCTACTAACATCACTCAAACGCGGCGTAATAAGGGCATAAATATCTGGGAATGCATTATTCGTCGGAAGAAGTCGTAACTGCGTCTCTGGATCGGTTATTCTTTGATTAGCTCGCGTAGTGAAAATCATGCGCACAATAGGCGCCATCTTGATGGTACAATCGGGTAATCCAAAAGCCTCTGGTGCCTGTCCGCACCTACAAATCAGTGCCATGATTAAATATACAAACTAAAAAAATTTTCCCGCTTTGTATATTTATCTGTGCTCACCCCTTCCGAAGTAATCATTGATATAAGCTCCTCTCAAATAAAACAAAACGATCCAACCGTTTGGATAGTTTGTATTTCTTTATTGGCAACAATAGCGGCAAACACATTGATAGCTGTCAAAAAGTACGAAAATCATAAGTGGTGGTATGGAGTAATAAGGGTCATTGCATATTTAGGGATGTTTGCGCTCACATTTTCTACGGCTGGGGAAGGTGCGGCGTTAGCGAGTATTAGTACTTATCTGGGCATGGAACTTAATACTTTACTGCGTCGTTTGTACGAGCTGAACCTCCTAAACGGGTTTTTCCATGCTACACGAGGCAGCCGAAAGGATAAGACGAGTAAGGATACGGCGGAGCGTTAATGCGCTCGGCGGTGATCTCTACCAAGTATGCCCGCACTGGTGGTCATGGTGGCTTCCTAACGATCCAAATATCGTTTGGAACTTTTGGGATAATAATGGCAACGCTTTTACTGCTACTTCTACCTACGGCACAGACCCAGTATTCCTAACTACAACCGCTTCACTACAACACTTCATCATCATACCTGCCTTTCCAGTCAGTATCGTTCATATTAGTGAGCTGGACACCGCTGTGGCGAATGCATACATACCTACTCTCTTCTTGGTCGCCGACGCTAGTACACGGGTTTCGCCGTTACAATTCCCTTTCATGAATGTTTTTGCCATGCTGGTCATCCCACAAAATGCCAAGTGGAGCGCCGAGCTTACTCACAAAACGCATGAAGGCATGCTATCCGCCGTAAGCGACATCATGAAAGAGGCGATGATTGAAGTTACCGATGCTACTTGGGTTAGTCAGTACGGCACAAATCGTGGCCTTTTGCGCACAGGCGACGCTGGACTGCCAATTGAAAGTAATGTTTTGAGTATGAACTTGGCTTTTTACTTGTATAAATAGCTAAACCCTATTTAATTTCTCTGAAAGCCACGCTTCTTTATTTGCATACCTCCCCAGCATCTCTTCAAAGAACGCTCTCAATTCTTGTTGTGTAACAATGCCAAGATTGTAACCTTGGATAAGTATATTCGCAATAGCTCTTTGGTCTTCTAAAAGACCTTCCATCGGCCCTGTATTATATATAAAAGTATAAGAGTGCCCAGCTTGTACAAACGCTCTTGTCATGGACTCGACAAACTGGTCAGCGGCTGGTAATATCACATGCGTATAAAGCGCTCGCAAACCTTCCTCTTTATTTGCATAAGTCTTATTCTCTGGGTCATTCAATAAACTGCTATCTATTCCATATAAATCACAGATTTCTCTGTTTATAAGTGTGGATATTTTATCCAAAGCAAGATTTTCCATTTCGGGAGTAACACTGATTATATTTAGAGGCACAGTGATAAACTCAATACCTCCGACGCCAGCGAGGCGTCTTTTTTCTGCGAGCATTTTTCTGAATTCTTCGGTAGCGCCCTTTGTTTGAGTAACTTCTGGTGAAATAACGGCAAAGTTCCAAGCCCCAAGGTTACGAAGGCCTTGAACTAGTGCGCGATAGTATTCGTATGCAGCTATGAGAATGGGCTGCGCCGACTGAATGGGTTGTCTAGGATTATGCGCCACGATAAGGTCGCCTAACGGCAGGGCTTCGGGTAGCGTAGATATTGGGAAGTAAGCTAAGCTCTGGTCAAAAACACAATAGCCAAGTACATACCAGTCAGCAAAAGCCACACCTGCGTAATAATCAAAGACTTGCGATTGTTTCGGCAGTTCCTCACCTAACAAACGAACACCAAAAGTTAGCCTATTTACCGCAGTAGCTAAAAGGTTATGTATTTTCGCCAAGGTGGGTATGCTGCGAAGGGCATCTTCTGGGGAGATACTTGTAACTACCGCTTCCGAAACTGGATTGACAGTGGGTTCCCGACGCCTTACTTTGCGTTTTATTAGGCGGTCTAATCTAAGAAAACTAAAAACATCTTGAAAAGTTGCCATAACTTAGAAATATACCCAGTTGCGGTCTATTTTTATACTATTCTGCACAAAAGTAATTGTGCCTAATGGCAAAGTAGCGGGTGTAACCGTTATTGTACCACCTACAGAAGTGAGCACTGTATAGGAAGTGCCATTTACGATAAGCTCCATGTTTGGGCAGATGATGTCAGCCGTTGTGCCCGTTACGACAAGCGTATTTGAAGCCGTTGCTGTGCCTGTCAACGGCCTTTCGTAAGGTGTCCATCTTTTTAGTAGCTCTCTATACAAACCCGCTATCTTGACAAAGTTACCAGATGCAAATATGTTTCTGTTTGGCACATCCGAGGCTTTTTTTACGCCTGCGCCTAAGATAGGTTGCTGGATATACCCAAACGACCACGCCAGAAAAAGCTCCAGAGCGCCTAAGGTGCGCAATCCCAAGTTAGGTGGTGCGGTCGGCGGCTCCGCTATTATTAGCTCACCGCCCTTGGGAAATAAATCACGAGCTAAGGCCTCCTGCGCTTGGTCAATCGCTAATAGTAAATCAGGAGAGAGGTTGTTAGCATTGAAAAGTCGGTATTCACCAGCAAAATCCGCAGGCGTAAGAAGCATCAGAAAGAAGCAATTGCGCTCAAATTATCAAAGCCATTACCATACTTATTCACAACATTACCTAAAGCTGCGTCGGCTATTATAGGAATAACAGGCATTACTGGTCTATTGTCTTGGTTATACACCGTAGGTAGTTCAAAGCTCAGATAGCGCTCCAAAACAACTCTTCTCAGGTTTCTATCGTTACCGCTTTGTCTAACTCTTTCTATTGATATGTCCTCAAAAACATGTCTTACAATTAAAGAGGGCAAATAATCAGGATAAAAAACAATTGCACTATGAAAACCAGTTTCATCTTCTGATGTTACTTGATTTATAAGGTATTCTGTATTATGAGCCAGAGGAATTATAGTGGCTCTTGGGGCCTCATAAAGGTGATGCTCTGTAACAGCTGATTGCGCGCTAGGTGTTATGCCAGCGGTATTATCTAAAAGCATCGCCGCATAATGAATAACAGGCACTAGTACATGTACATTATCAGTACCTGCAATACGATGGACGGCTGCTCTACCTAACGCTAAAATCTCCCTATAACCTATGTTGTTTGAAAAAACATCAACAGGCAGCGTAATGGATTGACCACCCGTAAAGATAACATACCATACTTGCGCTTCTATGGCATCTAAAGCTAAACGCAAAGAGCCAACTAAAGCATCCAAAGCATTTTCTGTCTTTAAAAACTCTTCCGTCGTTACAAGAGTGTTATTAAGAAGTAGTATCCTCGGATTTTGTTCAAATACTCTGTGCCCAACAAGCACTTTTTCTCTACTAAAACCCAAAAGGTTGTCGGTGTACTTAGAATAGCCAAGGGTATTTACAATGGACATGCCCATTGGGAGCGTTGCTTTCATTTCTTTTAAACTCGGTACTTGAATAGTCTGGCAAAGCCGCATAGGATGCCTAGGATGTACTATACTATGCGGACTTTGCCCGTTCCTACCCCATACCTTAGTATTGACGCGTAGTTCCGCTATGGTGTTTTGGGATATAGTACTCATACTTTTCGCCTACCACGACTTTTTGTTTCCTTTTTGTCCCCACTTTCTGCTTGCATATTTACAATATTTTGTAGGACTTCTTCGGCACTTTGTGTGTTTTCATTTTGTCGAGCTATTTCACTTGCAAAACCATCTTTATACAAGAGCCTGCTTAGCTTGGAATTCGGGTCTTTCAAATGCCTTTTGAGCAACATAAAAGCCAACGGCGGATGAACGGCTAATCCATACCAGCTTTCCGATACCCATATTCTTACTAACTCGTCTAGCACCTCATCATCAATCTCACCATTTGGGTCTACCCGCTCCAAAAGAAACCGATTGATAAGTTCCTCACCACTAGGTGTCCTATTCCAAGGAATAATGTAGCCAGTAGTCGCATAGAAATATGCAGGCAGACTGGGATGGATAGCGGATAGTTCTTTGCGGTAGCTTTCTATGATACTCTTTTTTCGGTCTTCCATAGTATTATGGTTGTAAGGACACCAGATCAGCAAGCCCAACACTTTCAATAGCTGGCAGCGCGAGCTTCATCGGAATAAAGCGGAAATACACTTCTGCAGTCAGTCGGTACAGGTTCCTCTCGGAGGCGCTTTCGGCAACCCGCTCAAAATAAAACTGCACCTCATCAATCACCTCAATCCTAACTGCCTGCGTATTTGTAAGCAGTAATCTGTTATAGTTAGGGTCAAACATTATATTACGCACTTCCAGCTCATTATCCCCAAAAACGCCGCCATTACCATAGTGAGCATAATTAGGCGCAATTCTATCCCGCTGTATACCATAATACCAGTACGGACTAGCTAAAATAATGTTCCCAAATTTCAACGGCATGATGTCATCCATGAAATCAACCGCAAATTGTATTTGCATGGCCGCTATAAGATCATGCCAACGGGCACCTATTTGTGTTTGAAGGTTCAGACTGCCTACAAAAGGTGTTACGTTAAAGGAGGTAGCATTAGTGGAAAGATAGTTTATAAATTGCTGATTGAGGGTATGCAAAATATGCTCAACCATTGCAGTTGTTAGAAACTCTACCGTTCTTTCGCGAGTGTCCGCAATGGTAAGCTC
>Ga0209809_1001788_pt1 | contig 16587 bp, 14 predicted proteins | sample YNPMSTMetaG_FD_186172 | JGI IMG/M metagenome (GOLD analysis project Ga0209809, IMG submission 186172) | Anoxygenic and chlorotrophic microbial mat microbial communities from Yellowstone National Park, USA - YNP MS-T MetaG (SPAdes) (version 2) ... | reverse complement strand
ACAAGATTAAGCCGTCGCGCCGATATTGATAAGTTGCTAGAAACTAACCCATACATGGTCGAAGGCGAGTCTGAGCTTGACCGATTTGTCGAGAAACATGCGGCCTTGAATTCTTTTGTATATGTTGCGCCAACATCGTTGTTGGTTGACGACAAAAAATCGTGTATAATAAAAACAGCGGGAGTCGAAAACGTCAAAACCGCAGAAGCGCTTGCTTTGCAATATGGGCTGTATCAGATTGCGCTGCTGTCGCGATATATCGATCATCCAAATTGCAACGCAATGGCGGCTATGTTAGTTACGTTGAATCGCCCATGATTCATTAGTTGTGGCATTTTATTACTGGAGACAAAAGCATGGCTAACCTCAGTTTGTTTGATAGAATCAACAGCATCATCCACGAACTGGAGCAGACGGATATGACCAAGTTCGCCCAGGCCGATGTGGAAAATATCGAGGGCGAAAAGAGCAAACATCCGACTGCAAAGGAGGATGACGGCACTCAAGAGCATGAAACAGGCGAACAGTACGACGAGCTTTCTGAGATGGTAGAAGAGTACGGCGGAATCGACGCCGAAGATGACGTTGAGAGCGACGCCGATCTTGGAGAGATGTCTGATAACCTGCCCGAAGGCGCGGTTCTGGCCGGCGAAGAGCGTCCGGAGCAGCCAAAGATGACCAAGGACGACGATACGGAGCATCCTGCCGACGCGTCCAAGTCGGCGTCGTTTGATCGATGGTTGAAACATGCGTCTATTCAAGAGTCGCTTGTGGTAGGTATGAAGCTTGTCAAGCAAGCACTGGCCGAGAGCGATACGCTTGTCAAATCGGCCAATACTGTTACCAGCGGCAATCAGTTGGTTGATTTGTTTTTGACTAATGTGAAAGTCGCTGCCGAAGATACGGCGGATATGGTTGCTGGTGCGCTGGAGAAGATGGCCGAGGCCATAGAAGACGCCAGCGAACAAAAGTCTAAGGAAGATCAAGCAGTATCTGATTTGACCGCTGCGACTGATATGGCGGAAAGTGCGGGAGAAGAGCTTTCACCAGAAGAGTTGAAAGCGCTTGAACAGCAAATCGAGAAGCTGCTAAACACCGATGTCACGCCGGAGGAAGCCAAAGCTATCGCTGATGCCGTACAGGAGGCGTCCGAGGAGGACAAGACTCCTACTGAGGGCGACCAGCAGGCAAAGGAATTGCTGAACCAGATGGCCGAAACGCCTGCGGCGCCAGTTCCGCCAGAGGTAGTTGGCGCGGAGCCCGCCAAGATTGCGATGGAAACCGCTGGCGCGCTGTCTGAGCTTGGGTTGACGACCAGCGATCTGGCGGCGACTGGCGAAGTAGGCTACGGGCTGGCCAAAATGGCGGAAGATGTTGTCGCGATTAGTGGACAGCCTGGGCAGCCAAAACGCGGCAGCCGTGAGCGGATTATCCGCGATTATATGAAGAACTATATCGCGGAACTATTCCGGCGTAGCCGATAGTACACAGTTGATTGTTTGTAAACCTGGAGGACAAAAATATGGCAGTGCAGAATAATCTTGTGAAGATCGCCAAAATCCTCGCGCACGTATCGCGGCGGATGCGCGCTCACGCGGAAAAGAACGCGGAGGTCGAACGCAAGCTGCCAGAAGTGCTGGATATTCTGGTAGCTAATGATCGCATTACGCCGGAGCAGCGTGGGGCAGCTGCAGCTATGATTAAAGATGCCAGCAGATGCCTCGATTTTATCGCGGCGCTGGCCAAACATCGTACAAGTGCAGGCGTTGCACAGAGTCTTGGCGTTCCAGTAAACAGGACTGAAACGAACGTTCGCCGCCCGATTGGTGCGCCCGTCATTGATTTTGATGAGCACCCCGCTGGGCAGATGTTTCGTGAGCTGGTTACAAGCTAATTAAGACGAGGAGGATAAATTATGGTAATTAAATATGATGGTCCGGTTTTCGCGCACATGCTTCAGACGATCAAGGGCTGGTCGCTGTTGACCGTTCTGGACAAAACGGCGCCAATAGCAAGCGTGAGTGCCGCTAGAGCCAGTAATTGGGTAGCTGGGCGTGTCGGTTATATTACCGATACGGGTACGATCGACCTCTTGGCTGCTGGTGTATTGACTGCAACTTATAGACCTATGCCACTATATCTGTGGCAAGGAGCGACCGACTTGGACGTGCTTGCTTCTGGCGCCGTAGGCAGCAGTACGTACTGGCAGAATGCCGTGCCGGCTGGTTTTATTACCGGGCTGGTTGCCACTGGTGGTTATGAGTTGCAGACTACCGAATTTAACACTGGTGGAACTTACACGCCCAACACGCCATTGAGCGTAATGGCTGATAGTGGTGATTATTCAGCTGCCGGCAAGCTCACACCCACCGCATTTAATACAGGCAACTACGTCTGCGGTATTGCTTCACTGCATTGTCAGTGGCTCTATAATGCGCCCCACAATATCGATAGGCCAACAAGAGCAACTGGCACTAATGCTAACGGCGTAAATACGTTGACATTCTGGACGTATTACTTACCGAGGTGCGGATGATGATTAGTTTGTAAAATACCAACAGAGAATAAAGGAGGTAACAGATATGCCAGGACTTGCCGAATATAGAGACCTGAATATGGAGCTGTTCGAGCGGCTCCGTAGCAACGATCCTACGGTTAAAACAGCGGCAGCCGAGGCGTTTAACCAGTTTGTACGCATGATGGTTCGTGAAGAGGGCATTCAGCGCAAGTACATGCCCTTTTATCAAGTCACCTCGGCGGACCTCACTCCGCAGGTAAATAGTGAGGCGAACTGCATCGTATGCTTCAAGGAACCCATGTCGCCTGGCGCTGTCACGGTTCCGTACAATACGGATCCCATCCAGTGGCAGATTACCGGCGACCGGTTCCTGGTGCAGTTCTGCCGCATCATGACACCCGCGTTTGCCAAAGATGTCAGCCTGCTGCGAACGTATAACTACGATATTCGCCAGGTGATTTCGGACAACGCCGTCCGCGACATCATGGCCCAGGAAGATACGCGGTTTTTTGATGCCGTTAACTCTGCGGTAGGACCCCTTGGTACGCAAAGCCCGATGACCGGACAGGTGCAGTATACTGCCATATCCGGCGGTATCAGCCGTGATTCGGTTGTCGAGGCATTGACGGTCATGCCCAGCTTGCCTGCGTATCTGCAGGCGCAGACCGCAGTAATCAACGCCGTTACCGCCAAGCAGCTCCTGAAATGGGGCCATGACGAAGTTGGTGGTCCGAATAGCCAGGAAATCCTGGCGTCAGGAGTGATGCAAGAGCGTATGCTCGGGCTGGACTGGCTCGTTACGATCAAGCGATATCTGGTGCCAGACAATCAGATTTATCTGTTTGCCGATCCGCGGGCGTTCGGCAAGGCGTTTATGCTTGAAGACATCACGATGTATGTCGAAACCAAGGCATTCCGCGTGATGTGGTTCAGCTATGAAGAAATCGGTTCGGCAATCGCCAACGGGGCTGCCGTCACTCGCCACGTATTCACTTGATGGAGGTTGCACATGGCTATTACTAAAAATGCGGTTATGGATGCTGTTGCTTACCTGGAAGAAGCCGTAGTCCGGCCGGCATTCTTTGACCGTCTGGCCGCACACGGTATCCAGGTCAACAGCGAAACAGAAGCGCTCGGGCTTCTCAAGCTCGGGGCGGTGCTATGCAACAGAGCCAAATACGTCGCGCCGGTGGGGCAGCCGAATCCGTATGAAAGCATCGACAGCTTCATCAAGAATGCTGGCGACGATGAGGTGCTAAATGACGTCGGCTCGCGTGCCGCGGCGGCGATTATTTTGCAGGCTCTCATAGAATAAGGAGGCCCGCAATGTATAGATACAAGATTGTTGCCAATGTGGAGCGGACTTTCGCATGGATTCCGCCGCACGGTCGTAAAATGAGCTCCGGAGAGAGCTATTATTGGTATGGCGACGTGATTGGTTTTCATACGCGTTTTACACCCAATGTTCGCGCAATTAACGCACTACGAGCGGATGTATGGTGGAGACGCGTGACAATTACAAGTGAAGTGCTTTCCAGCTCGGTGTCGGCATAAGCGCGAGCTTGCAAGTCTGGAAATACTATTTCTGGGAACGCCGCACGTCTAGTGACGCTGCGGCGTTTTCTGTTATTATATTGTTGAATAACACTTAGTTCGGAGGATTTACCTATGGCTGGAAAGAAGATTAGCGCTTTGTCTGCTGCAACCGATCTTGCAACTAATGATCTAGTGGAAATGGTCGACGTAAGCGATACGTCGATGGGACCGACCGGTACTAATAAAAAAGCCACGCTGTCCCAGCTCATCGGCCCGCTACTGACAGCGACGCCGGGGTCTATGGTTGCTAATACAGCAATGGTAGCTGACAGCAACGGCAAAATGGAAGGCGTATCAGCGGCTCAGTTGGCCCGCCTGAACGTTAATGCTGGTGCATGGGCGCCAAATAAGGCGCTTACCACCGACGCGTCCGGACGACTACTCGACGTATCGTCGTCGCAGTTTGTCGCTTTGACATTTGTAGCAGGAACGTGGGCGGCTGGGAAAGTACTGGTTCCGGATACCGGTGGATTACTTGCAGGCGTATCGCAGACGCAATTTACTACACTGGCCGTTACACCCGGATCTTTTACCAATAGTAAAGCCGTAGTTCTCAATGGTAGCGGCGTTGTTGGTAACGCCAAGATGACTATTGATACGCAGACACCAGGCGTATCGTTAACCACAGGCACAAACAGCGTTAGTTTATCGGCCAGCTCTGTATCAGTCGGATCTAGCAGCGGCAGCGGCGCGCTTGCGGCGTTGTCACTAACATTTACTGCTAGTACATACAACACTGTTTACGGACAAACGAAACTAGAGATTCATACCGCCAATGGAAATATTATTGCAGATGCTAGCAGCTCGCCGGCGTTTATACGGATATATCTGGGTGACGCGCAGTGCTATTTGACATCTAATAGTCTAAAGTTTCAGGGCGCGACGGGCGGATCGCTGGATATTCGTCTGGAGGGGCTGCCTACGTCCATGCCTGCGGAAAGAAATCGGTTGTGGGTTGACACTGCTGCGGGTAATGTGCTGAAGATTAGGCTGTGATTAGTTAATATTAACAAACGCAGCATACATTCTGTGTTTATGGTAAAATAACCTTATGAGATAGTTTGTTAATATTAACTATTTACCAGGGCGCACACATGGGCACTTACGGACGATTTACACTTCCAGATGGTAATATTACTGGTGCGGGCGGTATAGCGCTGGCAAATAACTTCAAAGCCGCCGAGGATACACTTTCTGCTGTCGAGACCGGAACATCCAGCATCAGCAATGTAACCACAAGCATATCGGCGCAAGTACAGCAGCTCGATTCCATAGCAGATCAGCTCAGCGCGTCTATTTCCGGCTACGCCCCACAGATTTCATCGCTTTCGACATCCGCACTTAGCCTATCTGCGGCATTATCTTCGCTGTCAAGCGGGATGCTCTCGTTGTCGTCTGCGCAGCAAACACTCAGCGGCATGATAGAGTCGATTGTTGCCAGACTGCTGCCGCTGCGCGCAATAGTCATGACGTATGTATCTGGAGGAAATAAGCGTTATAAAGCACAGTACGGCGATACCCACGGACTTATAGCCGATAGCAACGATGCTACAACAGTCTTGAATGCCGCCCTGGCATATGTGGCTGCGAATGGTGGCAGGTTGCACATTTGTTCAGGCACATACCAGATCAACAGCACTGTATCATGCAGCTCGTCATCTTATCCAATACACATAAGCGGCAGCGGCCCAGCTACGATTTTGCAGTGCAATAACGCTGCCGCAAATCCATTAATTGATCTATCCAACTGTGCCAGCGTAACTATTACCGACCTGACGGTAGATGGGAACAAGTTGAACGTATCTGCAACCACCACTATGGTGGGGTTGCGACTAAACGGTTGTGTACACAACGCACTTGGCTATTGTCAGTTCAAATACATCCCCGGACATGCTGTCGTATTGCAAGGCAGCACTACTCACCGCTGTACGTTCCATGTTAGCGGATGCCGGTTCTATGGCATGTTTGGCAGCGGGTTATATGTCAATAACGACGTGCAGGAGCTGATCGTTACCGGATCTTCGTTTATAAATAACTGCACTAGATACGATCTATTCAGCGCTTGCAGCGACATCTATGTTGTTCCGGAGGAATCCGGCGTTGCAGTAAACCGCTGCATTATTGCTGGCAATATGTTCTTCGGCAGCGGCGCAAGCTGGCTTGATAATGCATGGAATAACAGACAGTTGCTGCTTATACACGCTACGGAGGTGAAGGACTATGATTTCGACATGGCGCATCTGATAGTCAAGCTGTATGGGTCGATATATACAAATGTTAATGCTAACAGCGTGCGCTTTACGATGGCGGATGGCGTAACTCCTATCGCATTCGAGCGGCGCTATCACCCAGCCGGCTCAAACTATCTGGAATATGTCTTGCTATATCCAAAGCTATATAGCGGGGAAGTTACGCCAGTTTACATGTATTGGAACAACCAGTCCGCGGCAGATGCATCCACACAGATATGGGGACCCGAATACCGCGGCGTATGGCACATGCAGGAAAGCAACGGCATAATTGCCGACAGCAGCCAATATGGTCGAAATGCTACTAACTACGGATCGACACTATACAATACCTATCCGCTAACCGGACGACAGTTTGACGGTGTGGATGACTATGCGGTTGCGACGGGATTCGGTCCTTCAGATATAGCAAATGGATTCTCAGTAATCGCGGTTGTAAAACCGACAGTAGCAAAAAAAGGTGTAATTGTTTCTATAAACAACGGTAGCCGCTTTCATGAGCTGCGTGTGTCTCAGAGCGGATCAAATATCAGGTTTGAGTTTGCAGTTACATTTGGAACAGGCAGTGGAATTAGTCTAGTCGCCGTATCTGATAGCTTTGCAGTTAATAATATTTACGTAGTTTACGGGCGTGCGTACCAGTCTGGCGGAGAGTGGTATGTAGAAATATTTGTAAATGGTGCGCGATATCAGGCGGGCAGTATTGAACTAACTCCATTTAGTGATCCCGGTATGTCGCTGTATATCGGTCGGCGGACGGCCGGCAGTGGCGACGCGTTTGCCGGAGTTATTAGCGATGTTGTACTTTACAGGGGTAAGGTAGACGGCGCGCGCGCAATACTGGAATGGTATAGTGCGCGTATGCAAGGTCGCGTGCTTCCGATGTACAACAATGGCATAGAGTATAATGCAATCGAGGCGCGTATACGTAATATCGGCACTGCTGGAAACATTTGGAACACAGGTGCTATTAATGTTAGTGACATATCCAGCAGTGCTGCCGTTCCCGGAACCGCTATTGCTGGCAATATTTTCAGCGGCCTAGGGGGATCTGCTGTCATACTATCGGGCACGTCGCGCCCGACCATATGCGGTAATAACATAACCAACATCGGCGGCAGCGGGGTTCGTATAGCTAATTCGACGCGCGTTAATATTAACGGAAATGCGATTCGCGGGTGTAACCAGTATGGAACGTATTTTGGTGCTGGTATTTTATGTCAGCCGGATGCGCCGAGTCAGGACGTTTCTATAACAGTAAACCAGGTAATAGGCTCCGGTGGAGATGGAGTAGTGCTTGGCGCCACGCGCTCCACAGTAGCCGATAATCAGTTTGACAATAACTGCGTGCGTGGCGAATTGCGCGCAACAGTTGCATCCAAAGAAAGCAATAGTATTACGCTGACAGCGACTGGCATGCCGCCAGGAATGACTGCACAGTCGTCAGGAATGTTTTTGACAGGGATGTCGGTGCAGCTTGTCTGGTACGACATAGCCCAGTGGTATCGATCAACAGGGTTTACTATTTCATCATGTACCGGCAATACTATCGTGCTATCCGGCACGCCGCCCGCAGGACTTACGGTAAACTCGCTCGTATGGTTGTCTGTAATTGCGCGCACCGCGGATATACTAGTTACAGGCCAGTATGATCTGGTGCATCATAACGTTATTCGTGTTCCAAGCAACCAGTCGCCGACGTATCACTATCATGCCAGCAATATGCTGACCGGCACAATGATAGGGAATCTGTTAAAGTTTGCCGATAATGATCTCGTCGTCGGCAGCGGCGATACAAATGACTTCTATGCATATCTGAACATTACAGGCAGCGGTAATACGGTTACGAATAACCGCGGACAGTCGTAGCCAGAATTAGTTAATATTAACAAAACCACCTATGGCTAGATTCAGCATACTGCCTACAACGCCGCACGAGCCGGCCGGTGTTGCATTAAACAATAACTTTGTAGCTTTCGATGCGGCATTGGATAATATCGAGGCTGGCAGTGCTGCGATTGCGACATATGCGCAGGCCGTAAGTACGGCAGCCAATGCTGTTGCAACTGAGCTTGGTAATATATCAGCCGCAAGCAGTGCAACTCAATCCGCTATCTCAAATATTAGTGCGTCATTGAGCAGCACGAACGCCGGAGCAAACGCTCTAAACGAGATGGCGACATCAATCGGTGATCGAATTGCCGCCGGCGAAAATGCGCTCAATAACATTCCGTCATATAGGTTGCCGGTCGATTTGATAGTATATCAGGATTCCGGACAGTACATCGTCGCTGATGGCGTAACCGGCAATACCACAGCTTATAGTACTGCGCAGGCCGCGCTTGATGCTGCAGTAAAAAGCATACTTAACAACAGCGGCTCGCTTTATATCCGTGGAGGGACATACGAGGTCTCAGGAGCTCTCGGAAATGGTTGTGACTGGTTTGGCGGGCGCGCGCTAATATATGGCGATAACGATACGGTTATCAAAGTAAGCGATCCAAATAACTCAATATTCTACTTGGGTTACTGGCTGTGGGATATCGAATTTCGCAATATTACGCTGGATGGTAACTACACAGGCACTGGCAATTACAACACGGCGCTGGTGTACTGGTTCTCGTCGTTTAATATCAGGTTTGTAAATGTCAAATTTAGAAATGCAAAAGGTCATGGCGTCCAGTTTATATCATCGGCCTATACAACGAAAACCAGCGATCTAGTGTTTAGTGGTTGCGTATTTGAACATATTACGCGCTCCCCGATATCAGTCGCTGAGCATACTCGGCTGCTAGTTACGAACTGCCAGTTTTACAATTGCTGTAAAAATCCAGCAGTCGGCGGTACTGCCGTACATGGAGACGTGTTCGCGGACGTTTCGTCATATATAGCGTGTTTTGCGAATCGCCACCGGATTGGCGCAGTGCACAAGATTCCGGAAAACTATAATGTAGCTGCTGTACATACCAGAGCCAGCATGTCGCTTGTAATCTACGGCTGCATCAGTGAAGATCATCAATCGCAAGGATTTTTGCCGAGCCAGACGCCGTTTTCCACGCTTTACGGCAATATTATTACTAAAGGCGCGGACGCAAACGGTAAATATCACGGATACGCCGGCGTGTATATAGAGTCTTCGCGCGGCGCGACATTAGTTGGCAATATCGTGTCAGGCTGTGTAACCCCTGTCATTCTGAGCAGTGAAACGTTGAAGAACTGGGAGGGCGTAGACGCGCCGCATCCAAGCGACAGCGCGATAGTATTTGGCAATATATTTGACGACAACCAAGGAGCTTTTGTCAGTTCAGGTCGCAGAACGATCATAGGCGATAACTTGTTTTATGATTGTGGATATTATCCTGGCGCTGCTGGAACGGTTACAGAAGTCACCGAAACAACTTTCACAGTAATGTTACCGGCAATTCCTGGTGAACCCGATACTCATTGCGCTTATGGATACTATCAGTATGGCGACATAGTGGATACATATTGGAAAGCGGGAGGAACGCCGTACCATTATCGCGGAGCAACAGTTCAGGCGTGCAGCGCGCCGGGAAGCGGTCCTCGTCCGAGTTACGTGGTATTAAATCGCAACGGAACTGGAACCGTTCCAGGCGTTGGTACAAGTGTCGAAATATCCAACCGCCAACGCGCTGCGGCGGTTATGATAGTTCGAGGCTGTGCGCTGTTCCACCATAACAGAGTATATTTTCGATGGCTCGCGGGAGAAGAACCGTATTTTACCTGTTTGCACATTACGAATAAGCTTAATATTGGTAACTATGGACGGTATATAAAATACGCAGACAATGATTTCATCCGCGGCGAAGGCGAATCTCAAGTGTTTGTATTGAACGGCGTAGAATACGGCGCGGGTTCCAATAACATTTTCGTTAACAATCGCCCAAATACTATCAGCTGAGCGCGGGTATGACTGCTGTCAGGATAGAGCCGGATGTTCCAGTACTGTTTGGCGAAACGCTAAAACAGAAGCGCCGCAGCTTTTTGTGCAAGAGCGGATCTGCGGTTGAGCTGTTGATTCCAATACTCGATAGCAATGGCGATGCAATAGATTTCAGTCAACTGCCATATCTCGAAAATGCAACGTGGAAAGCCAGATTTGTCGAGGCCGTATTGCGACAGACACCATCGGGCGATGCAACGCCCGTGGTATTGAATAACAGCGATGGGACGTTAACGGTTACAGTGCCGGATAATATCATAACTACTCCAGCTATCTACGAATTCGGCGTTGGCGCGTTTAATGAGGATGATAAACTATTGTTGTCCAATGAATTCTATCTATACGTAGAGCCGTCGGTGTGGGCATCTGGATCGTCTAATGGCACATCTAACCTCCCCACAGTGGATGCGGTACGCCTGGTTTTGAGAGATAGCGACGTATTGGAAAATGAGCTTTTGCATGCGCGGCAGTTTTCGCTTACTGATATAGCAATGGCCGTAATACAGGCCGTGCATGCATTCAATTGCGCGCCGCCGAAGATACCGCGGCTTGATTGCAGCTCTGCAACCTATCCGGACTACGATACGTTCTTGCAGGGCATAAAAACAATTCTATTTGAAGTATTGCTAGAGCACTATCGCAAGAACAGTCTACCGTATCAGGCTGCAGGTATAACGATTAATGACAACAAACTCAACGAATATACACAAGCATATCAATATTACGCGCAGCAGTACACGCAAGCTTGCACGCGCATCAAGGTTATGGCAAATCTTTCGTTTGGCATTGGTATGACGCGCGGTGCGTGGTGGCCGCGGCGGATCTGATATGACTAACTACTGGCCAACATATCCGGATATCTGGCCGTTTCGCGCCGTATACGCTGCGCTGTTATCGCCAACACAGCTCCGCTTGTCGTGGGAGCTGCACACCGATCTTAAAGACGCGCCGGCATGGCGCACATATGTGCAACTGAATTACCACGAAGAACAGCCAGATCAGTGGCAAACTATAGTTGGGCCGTTGCATGATACCATATATGCGGATATTACTGTTCCGCGTCCGCGCGGCAAAGTACTGGGGCCGTACGTGCGGATCAAGCTCGAAACCGGCAATAATACATACTACAGCAAACCGCGGACGCTTGCAGCAATTACTAGCAGGAAGCTAGGAATATATAGTCAGGCAGTAATCCGACGCATGTCATTGCAGCGCACATGGATGCCGCGCACGCGCGGGTGGCTGTTGAAGCGCAGGACTGTCGGACAGGCATGCACTTGTACCGATCCGCTGACAGGAATGTCGACTACCGCTACGTGTATGACCTGCCTCGGCACGGGTATCGTTGGCGGGTATTGGCAAGCCATAAAATCATCTATGTTGCTATTAGGCGAGCAGCAGAGGGACGATCAATGGCAGGCCGGGCAGATGGTAGTTGCGCGCCGCAGCGGTTTGATTCTTGGCATTCCCACAGCTATCCAGGGCGATATCTGGGTAGACGAGCCGCGCAATGATCGATATGTAATTCAGAAAAGCGACCCGATAGAGTTATACGGCATACCCGTGGCGTGCAATGTTGCATTGGAAATGATACAGCATTCTGATATTATCTATCAGTTCCAAATCAATGACTAATATCGCGCCATACCGAGAACATTTTAACGTATGCGCCGTCGGTTTTAACGGGCTGCGCATCGATGGATTGTTGCGGCATGTGCTGACTACATATTTTAGCGACGATCAAAATATAAAAACTCTGCAGCTCAAAGGCTATGTATTCAGGGACGATCCGACTACAACGCGCATCCGTATCGAGCCTGTCTATAAATGGGACCCGCAACTAGCAGACAAGACTCCAGCGATTATTATTAAACGCGGGCAGATAGCTACTGCTCCGGCAACGATAAATGTTGGCGAGATAACAACTTATGGTATAAAAGTGGCCGGGCGCATATGGCAAGGATCGTCGGAGTTGGTATGCATTTCGCGCAATCCTGCCGAGGCGGAGCTGCTTGCAGAGGAGGTTGCAAGTATATTCTGGGTACACGGAAGCAATATAGCCAGGTATCTGAGAGCACAGCAGTTGATGGTTACGAATATTAGTCCGCTGCAGCTTATTACCGGATCGCCGGTTTCATTAACCGCGTGCGTAGTCGGGTTACAATACACATTTATGGATGCGGCGCATACAACGTCCGCCGGCAGTGCAAGAGTTAAGTTGAATATTTCTTACGTAAGGAGTTAGGTATGCAAGACAAAGTTATTACGACTGAGTTTTCGCCGGAGTACATGCGTGCCGTGATGATCGGCGGAGTGAAGGACAGTGTTTCGTCTGATGTTGGGCAGTATGATGGGCAGATGGAAGCTTATCCTCTGCCAGATACCAATGGTACCGTGATTACAGATAGTATTGCTGTTACAGCAAAACAAGCGTTCGCAAGATACTGGGGAGGAGCGGCCTCGGTACTGTCTGCGAGCGTTGTTGATATTAACAAACGGATAAAGACAAATATCTTTAGAAATACAGAATATCCGCGCGATCCGTCGTTCTGCAAAGATTGCGAAATAGGCGATGGAATTATCGTATCGAATGCCGGCGGCAGCTTTCGTACAAAGATTGCTGGATTAAGCGGCAATGTGGTTCCGGCTGATGCAGACTGGTATCCATCATCTGGCAATCAGCGATCGCAGACCGAATATGTCGAAATAACGCGGATTAGCGGCACCAATAATAGCGTTACGCCTACTGCTAATATCGCTAATTATGACGGACCGCGCTATGGCGCTGTAAATGCTGTTTACTATTTGCGCGTGACTGTTGGCGGACCTCCGGGCACAGCCAAGTTGCGCATACGTAATGAAGATGAAGGCTCATATACACTAACAACAGTCAACTGGGGAGAGCCGCTTACAATTACACCGCGTGGCGCAAAGGTAACGTTTACTAGCAATGGTGACAATTTTGTTGTCGGCCAGGAATGGCGGCTGACGATTCAGCAGGCATTTACCGCACCGGCATTAAGCGTTTCATATACCGGGACGGTCGATGCTATGTATACAATTTCGGTCGCGACGGGCGGAAACCCTGCGACTATTGAATATGCGTGCGATGATCCTGCAGAGCGTGGGACAATAGTTATCAGCAATACGTCGCCTGTTAGTGTGGGGTCATACGGGTTGCAGATCGCGTTTGATCGTCTGCCGCTGTGCAAAGGCGACGTATATCAAGTTCGGGTATATAGGCCGGGAATTGCAGAGATCACGCGTATTATCACTACCGACCCAATTCCGTCGGCACTGTTTGGTGAAGTAACAGCCAGGATACATATCGTCAAGGATAAGACCGTAGACCGGATTCGCATATCTGCGCCGGGCGTGTTTAATTACGCGGCATCATCTGCTGCTGTGGTAATGAATGACGGAGTGATTGTATACGATGATAGCTGCAAATCCGGCAATAATCCGATTCCGTTGCGAGTTGATTATTGTACTGTGAATGTGGCGTATGATATATGGCGCGTCGGCGACAATGCGCTGCACTATGTAAACAGCCTGGCAGAAATCGACCAGATACCAGGCAAATACTGGACGTGCCCTGTCAAGACAGCGACGTGGCTGGCATACTTGATGTCACAGAACAATCCAGTCGGGTATGTTCCGCTGTCAGATCCGCATAACGGAAACGCATGGGTGCAGGCGCTGCGGGCACTAGATAGACATTCTTACATTGTCGTGCCGATTATCGAAGATTCGTATTTTGTGTCTGATATTATCTCGATCATCTTATCTGCGCGCTCAGAGGGCCAGCTTATATCTGTATACGTGCCGGCTATTATTGACGAGTACTATGTTAAAATCCCGAAGGATCGTATTAGGGCGTCGTTCTCTGAAGGCGCAGGCGGGAGATATAACATCGTTACACTACACGGCACCACGACGTCGGAAATCGGCGTAGGTGATGTTATACGGTACAATTTTTCGCGAGACCCGTGGGGGCGCGAGCTTTACGACGAGGATAGAGTAACAGCGATTATCGACTATCAGACGTTAAAGGTGGAAAATGGTCCGCCCGGCCCGTTGTCGATGGTGGATATCGCGGTTCTTATTCATGCAGTCGGCGAAGGTCGGATCAGGATTGCTAAAGATGCAGCTGCGAACTGCAACAGTCAGGCAGTATGCATAGTGCTAGGATGTCATACGGAGGGATTCTGGGCGGCAACAGCAGCATCGCTAGCCGGCATGCGCTCCGGAAATATGCCTACATATGCATTGCAAGGCCGGTTGGAAGCTATCGACGTCGATGATGATTTAGACAGCGAAACAGTTGCAGACCTCAATGCAAACGGCGTAACCTGCATCAATACGCATCAGAATGGTGCCGGCGCGGCGATTGCTGGAACTGTCGTAACAAGCGACGGGCGTCCAGAGCAACCATATGCTGCAATGGATTATGCCGGTAGGCGCTTGTTGCAACGTATCGACAGCCTGGCACAGCAGGTCGGTAGCTGGGAGGTATTCGCCCAATCATTGTACAGCGTAGCTACTGATGAACTATCGCAGCTTTGTCGGCAACAGCCATATGGCACCGTTCTTCGGAGCTACAATCTGCGAAAAATCTCATATGACGAGAATACCGGCAAGACGAATGTAGATATGGACATGACACCGAATTAACCGATTTAGTTAATATTAACTAAACGGAGACGCGCATGGCTGTACAGCTTTTTGATAATAGAGAGATCGGGGTACTGAGCGCAGCCGGTCCGAGCGTAGTGACCGTCACGTTTAGCCTCGTCCCTGGCGCGGTGGCGTTTGTAAACGGCGTAAGCTATGAATATAGTCGCAGCGTGGCACATATACCGAATATGCTCTCTCCGCACGTTATAACTGTAAGTGGCTTTCCACAGGGCAAGCTTACTCTGTTGACGCTGGTTACACTGCGCGACAATCTTGAGCGCATAATTCGCGCCTATAGTAATCTGTGTGGCGGCGGTTCAATAACGATTGCGGCGTATGATCCTTGCACTGGAAAAATCGCATCTGTTAGCTGCATGAATTGCGTGTTGGCGGCAATCGGCGGTAAGCTGTCAGTAACCGAGCCAGTAATAAGTTGTGGGTTATCGTTTATATTCACACACCTGATATTTAACAATGTCTAACGATCAAGCTCAAAATCAAGCGTCTGCGCAGCCACAACCGGCAGCTCCGGTATTGCCAGGACATCTAATTCAAAGGCTGACATCTGTTATACGCGATATCGGAAATCGTGTCGTACAGGTATGGCAGACTATTGGGGCAGCCCGCCCATCAGAAGCCGCTGGCGTGCCTGCTCCATTCCCGCCAGCTAGTGGATCGCCTGTACCATTTTCGCTGCAGGTAATGTGCGGCATCGTTGTAGACGCCATCCCGCATGCTGGCGTATACAAGGTGCAATTAGAAGCGCCAAACCCGTTAATGTGGGCGACTGCGCTGCGCAATACTACATGCGGACCCAGCGGCGCAACTAGTCATACAGGGTATGCAGTGGGCGATACGGTGGTTATGCTGTTTCGCCCAGGATTTCCTATCGGACTTATAGTGGGCGCTATACCGTCGCCCAATAGCGCGCTACGCCTGTCTTATCCACTATCCCAGGTATCCGGAGTAGATTTCGGGCTATCGGCAGCGGCACGATATGGTAAATCGCACGGAATGCCATATTATGCGAACGGCATTCCTGTTGACGGTACGAGCGTTGGCGAGTTCGGCTGCATTACAGACACAGGCATGGCGCTGCATGTAGATCCATTTATGGCAGCGCTCAAACTAAACGAGATTACTGGACTATTTTTGTTTTATTGGGATGAGCTTGTCAGGCTAGCTGGTCGTAATTTTCAGCTGTGGGGCGGCCCAATAACGATTGAAGGGCTTAATGATGATGGAGAGCTAATAATATATAGCGGCGATGCTGTATATCCGTGGGAGTTGCTCGGCGCTATAGAGCCGGACGCCGAGGCATGGAGGCGGGTAAACGATAAAGATATGGCCGACGCGCCGTGGCTGAATCCGTTGGAGCCAAAATACCCGGATCAAAAGGCATTTCATCGTGTAGTAAACTATCGAGGATATCTCGGATTTGGATCAAAGCTCTTTGTAGTTGCGCCTAACTGGGAGAATAGGTCTATAAATCGATACGATCGCCAGATAACCGATATAGGGCTTATTGATGCCGCAGCCACATTAGGCGGTCCGGTCGGTGTGCGGTCTATCAGTACAATGAT
>Ga0209809_1001787_pt1 | contig 16599 bp, 10 predicted proteins | sample YNPMSTMetaG_FD_186172 | JGI IMG/M metagenome (GOLD analysis project Ga0209809, IMG submission 186172) | Anoxygenic and chlorotrophic microbial mat microbial communities from Yellowstone National Park, USA - YNP MS-T MetaG (SPAdes) (version 2) ... | reverse complement strand
GGCGTGGGAAGCGGGAGTTGAGGCGGGCGGAGGCTTGCCTCGGGCCGATGGAGGCGCTCTGCCGAGCCTTCCCAAGGGGTCAAAACCTCCAACCGATCAGCAGCAGCGACCATTTCCCGGCCCGGAACAGGCTCCCACCAAAGTCGGTAAGGATTCAGGGAGCCCGTGTCTGCAGCAGTTTCTGCTTGATGGCCCTGCCTGTCAGCGAATAATTCCAAGGGATGGGAAGGGAACGTGTCGGGACAACGAGGGTGTTTGACCCGTTGGCTTCTCGGAGCCGTTCCCCGTGCTGGGCTGATTGCTTTCGCCCGCGGAGCGAATTCCGCCATGCACAGGCCTGTGGCTAAAAAACTAACTTGAGGTGCGACACGCACCCAACCCATGGCAGTCCCAACGATTGACGCACACGAACTTGTGCTGGTCTTTCGGAAAGCCGCCCGGCTTGGGCTATCGGAAAAGAGCTTCCGCCAGGCAATTGAAGCTCATTTGCTTGAACTCGCCCAACGCGCAGGCATCGAACTGGTGCCTCATACAGAGGTTACCCTTGGCAGTTCGGGGCGGGCCGACACCATCTACAACCGCTTCATCATCGAGTGGGAAAAGCCCGGCTCGCTCAAGCCCTCCAACAACGCCACCAAAAACCGCGAGTCCATCGCCCAGGTCCAACGCTACGGCGACAACCTCTTCTGGGTCACCCGCGAGCGCGCCGGCCGCATCGTCGGCTGCTGCACCGACGGCCACTGGTTCATCTTCCTCACCAAGCCCGACCGCCGCTGGGAGGCCGCCGACCCTGTCCCGGTCAACGAGGCCACGTGCAAACGTTTCCTCGACTACTTCTTCTCCCTCCAATCCGGCGTCGCCTTGCTGCCGGAGTATCTGGCCGAGGATTTCTCCGCCGAAAACGCCCGCACCCAGCGCACCGTCCGGGCGCTCTACCAGGCGCTGGAGAGCCACGCCACCGCCCCGGCGCTGGCTGCGGTCTTCAACCAATGGGCGCAGTTCTTCGGCGCGGTCACCGAATACGAGCAATGGCGCGTCAAGCTCGCCAACGAAGCCGAACTGCGCCGCATGGTCCGCGCCTTCGGCCTCCCGCAGGACAAGCTCGACCTGAACCGCTTCTTCTTCGCCACGCACACCTTCTTCGCCATCCTGACCAAACTGCTGGCCTACGTCATCGTCGGCCGCTACACCGACCTGCCCACGCCACCGCTCGCTGCTTGGAAGGGCTTGGACAACCAGCAACTGGCCCGCCAATTCGCCGACCTCGAGCAGGGCGGCCCGTTCCACACCGCCGGCATCCGCAACTTTCTCGAAGGCGATTTCTTCGCCTGGTATGTGCGCTTCTTCACGCCCGAGCTGGCCGCCAGCCTCCGCGCTGTTGTCGAGCGGCTGGCCGATTACGACCCCGCCACCCTCGACCTCGCGCCCGCACCCACGCAGGACATGCTCAAGAAGCTTTATCACCGGCTCGTCTCGCCGCACATCCGCAAGGCGCTGGGCGAATACTACACGCCCGACTGGCTGGCCCAGCGCGTCCTGAACATGCTCGACGGCGGCCGTTTCCGGGGCGACCCCGACGTGCGCCTGCTCGATCCGACCTGCGGTTCGGGCACGTTCCTCATCATGGCCATCAATGCCATCCGCGCCAACTCGCGGGCGCAGTCCATGGACGAAGGCGACCTGCTCCGCAAAATCTGCCAAAACATCGTCGGCATTGACCTCAATCCGCTGGCCGTCATCGCCGCCCGCACCAACTACCTGCTCGCCCTCGGCCCGCTGCTGGCCCATCGCGGCAAAGAACCGCTCGAAATCCCCGTCTATCTGGCCGACTCGGTCATGACCCCGTCGCGCGGCGATGCCGAAAACCTTTTCGAGCAGGACAAGGTTCGCGTCTGGCTCTCCATCGGCAAGGTCGAGCTGCCGTTGCGCCTGGCCAGCCAGCGCGGCGTCGCCGGCCTCACGCACCTGCTCGACGCGCATCTGGCCAAATCCCCGCCCACACCGCCCCAGGACTTCACCCGACTGGCCGCCAAAGACCTCCAAGCCTGCTACTCCGCCGCCAAGCTCAAGGAACAGAACCTGACCGTGGCGCAGGCCTGGGAAAAAGACGAGCCGACCCTGGCCAAGCTCTACAAGACGATTTACGACCTGCACAGGGAAGGCCGCAACGGCCTCTGGGCGCGCATCATCAAGAACGCCTTCGCCCCGGTCTTCCTCGCCCCGTTCGATTTCGTGGCCGGCAACCCGCCGTGGATCAACTGGCAAAACCTGCCCGAAGGCTACCGCAACGCGACCAAAGACCTCTGGCAGCGCCACGGCCTCTTTGTCCACCGCGGCATGGACACCATACTCGGCAAGGGCAAGAAGGACATTTCAATGCTCGTCACCTACGTGGCTGCCGACAGCTACCTCAAGGACGGCGGCAAACTCGGCTTCGTCATCACCCAGGCCGTGTTCAAGACCAGCAGCGCGGGTCAGGGCTTTCGCCGGTTCAAGACCCGCTGCGGCACGCCGCTGGGCGTGGTGTGGGTGGACGATTTCTCGGAGATGCAACTGTTCGAGGGCGCGACCAACCGCACCGCGGTCTTCATCCTGCAGAAAGGCCGGCCGACCCAATACCCGGTCAATTACGGCTACTGGCGCAAACGCGAAAGCGGTCGCAAGGGCGGCTTCGACTACGATTCCACCCTCGAGGAAGTGACCGCCAAGTGCGAGCTGAAACGCTTTGTGGCCGAGCCGGTGAACGCTGCCGACCCCACCAGCGCGTGGATCACCGGCCCGCCGTTGGCGCTCAAGGCGGTCAAGAAACTCCTCGGCAAGTCCGACTACGAGGCCCACGCTGGAGTTTACACCGGCGGAGCAAATGCCGTCTATTGGTTCGAGATTCTCAAGGACCACGGCGACGGCACGGTCACCGCCCGCAACATCACCGAAGGCGCAAAACGCGCAATCGAAAGCGTCCAGGTCCGGTTAGAAAAGGAACTGCTCTACCCGCTGCTGCGCGGCCGGGACGTGCAGCGCTGGAAGGCCACGCCCAGCGCCCACCTCTTGTTCGTGCAGGATGTCGCCAAGCGGCGGGGGATGGACCTGGCAACGCTCAGGCGGGACTTTCCTCTCGCTTGGGCTTGGCTCGAACGCAACCGGAAACTGCTCGAAGAGCGGGCCGCCTTCAAACGCTACTTCCGCTCCGACCGCGATGCTTTCTACTCCATGTTCAACACGGGCGACTACACGCTGGCGAGGTGGAAAGTGGGTTGGTCCGAAGTCGCCAACGAACTGGACGCGGCAGTCATTCAGAACAGACATGGCAAACCCACGTTAGCCGACCACACTGTTGTCGAGATCGCGGCGCAAAGCGAAAATGAGGCACACTACGTTTGCGGCGTTTTGAACTCGACCCTGTTCAACTTTGCTGTCGCCCGCTACATCGCCCTTCATCCCGATCCGCACATTTTGGAAAACCTGCGCATCCCCAAGTTCGACCCAACCTCGAAGCTGCATCAGCAGATTGCGGCGGAGGCGCGGCGGTTGGCGGGCGGGGCGGCGGATGCGTCCGAGCCGGTGCATGAGACGCTGGACGCGCTGTGCGCCCAGTTGTGGGGCGTGGACGCCGCCGGTCTGCGCGCCATCCAGTCCGCCTACCGCGACCTTTACGTCACCGCGCCAAAGGACCAGAATCAAACCTAGGAAGCTGACGAATGAAAATCCGCGAATTGAAAATCCACAACTACCGCTCGATTGAAGAGCAGACCATCCGGTTCGGGGATTACTCCCTGTTGATCGGGCCGAACAATTCTGGCAAGAGCAACGTGCTGGACGCCCTCCGCACGGTTTACGAAAAGGATCTGAAATTCGACTTCGAGCGGGATTTCCCAAAATTCCAAACAAACGATCAGGAAAGCTGGGTGGAGATCGAGTTCGAGCTGTCTCCGGAGGAAGCCCAAGACCTCAAAACGGAATATCGCATAGGGCAAAACCGCTGTCGCATTCGCAAGTGGTTGTGGCCGAGTGAAAAAGCAAAGGCGGGCTTCTACGGGTATGAAAATGGTACTCTCTCAGAAAATTTGTTCTACGGTTGGAAAAACGTGGCGCAGGGCAAACTTGGCAACGTGATCTACGTCCCGGCGGTCAGCCGTTTGGAGGAGCACACCAAGCTGACTGGCCCGAGTGCGCTGCGCGACCTGATCAACGACATCCTCAAGCCGGTCGTCAAATCGAGCGCTGCGTTTAAGAACCTGACCAACGACTTCGAGGAATTCAGCCGGGCCATCAAAGCTGAGGCTACGCCCGACAACCGTTCGCCTTCGGATTTGGAAAAACGGATCAACGCCGAAATCGAGGAATGGGGTGTCAGATTCAACTTGGACGTCACTGCGCCCCAGGTCGAGGATATCATCAAGAACCTGGTTCGCCACACCCTCACTGACAGCGAGTTAGCCGCCGAGATGGATCCGGAGGCGTTCGGGCATGGCCTGCAACGCCATCTGATTTTTACACTGATTCGCGTTGCCGCCAGCTACACGGCCGCCGAGCCAAAGCCGAAAAAGAAAGAATTCTCGCCAGAGATGGAGCTGCTGCTGTTTGAAGAACCGGAAGCTTTTCTGCACCCTCCCCAGCAGGACGTGCTGGACACCAGCTTGCGCCAACTTGCCGCGCAAGCGGGGCGACAGGTCGTCGCTGCTTCCCACTCGCCGCAGTTCGTTAGTTACAACACCGATGATCTGGCTGACTTGGTTCGCTTCCGCAAGGACCGCGGCAAGACCGAGATTGCCCAAATCAGTAAGGAGCGGCTCAAGCAAATCTTCGAGGACAACCAGCAGATTGCCCAGATTCTCAGGGTTGACGCTGCAACGACGGAGCTTGAAGCTGTGCGCCATTTCCTCTGGCTGAATCCGGAAAGGAGCAGTCTTTTCTTTGCTAATGCCGTTCTGATCGTCGAGGGAGTGTCGGAACAGGTTCTGATCAACTACTTGCTCAAGACCGGGCAGCTTCGCTCTACCGCCAAAGGCGTGTTCGTTCTGGAAACGCTTGGGAAATATAACATTCCCCGCTTCATGAATCTCCTGGGTGAACTGCGGATTAATCACGCTGTGCTCCACGATATGGACGCGAACAAGACCGGCGACGAGAAGAGCAAGCAGGAGGCGCTCAACAAGCTGATTCAGGAATCCAAGAACGATTACACGAAAGCGATAGAGACACTGCCAAACAACTTGGAGGACTTCTTGGGAATTCAGGCCGATCAGGACCGATGGAAAAAACCCGCTCTTGTGCTGTTGGCTGTCCAACAAGGTACAGTGGCCGCCAACAAGCTCGACGCCTTCAAGACCAAGGTGTCAGGCCTGTTGACTAATTTGGCAAGCTGAGTATGAACCGCTTGGCCCAACTGGTCCGTTTGCAGGCCGCGCTGGAGATGCTGTCGCGGCAGACCGACGTGCTGCCAGCCGTCGGCGGCGCGGAGGGCCAAGCGTCATGCAATACGCGTTGAGCCGACACGCAAAGGTTCGTTTGGCTGCGCAAGATCGCGCTCGCCTGGCTGGAGCGTGTCCTAGTCAGCCCGCAGCGCGCCGAACCCGAGGCCGACGAACCGGCCCTGGAACATCGGCTGGGCGCCATCCCGGAATGCGGCGGCCGGGTGTTGCGTGTGGTGTGCGATCCCCGGCAAAATCCGCTGAAGATCGTCACGGTGCACTTTGGTCGAAGCATGAAAGGGAAACTATGAAACTGACCGTTGACCCGGACGTGGACGCGCTCTACCTGCGCTTGAACGACGCGGAAATCGTGGACTCCGAGCAGGTCGCCCCCGGAGTGGTCCTGGATTACGACGCACAGGACAATCTGGTGGGCGTGGAACTACTGCACTTGTCGAAACGGGGTGGGCCGGGGGATGCCGAAAAGCTGGTTTTCGAGATTCTGCGGTCGCGTCAACCCGCCGAAATGGTCGTGCGCGAAGCCTCGGCCCGCTATGGCGAGAAATGATTCGAACTCTCGATCCCGACCGTGGGGCAAGTCCCGCACATCTTTCGGTTGCAGCAGGCCTTGCAGGTGCTGAGCCAGCGCACGGACGTGTTGCCCGCCGTCGGCGGCGCGACCGAGGAGGAACTGCACCCGGACATTGACGAGATCGAGGACGAGAAGATCACCAAGGACGACACGCTTCTGGACGAGCCGTTCGAGTTCGGCCAGAGCAACACCTACGTGCCCCTCCAACCGCTCAAGCGCACGGAGGAACACCTGTTCCGGTATTTCCAAGACGGCTCGATGCGGTCGTTTTTCGCCGGCACGGCGCTGGAGCACGACCGCCAGACGCCGGTGATCATCGGCCAGGTCGGCTGCGCCGCGTTGGAGCGCGAGGACAACGGACGGCTGAAGATCGCCGTGCACAAGCAGCGCAACCTGTTGCTCGTGGCCTTCAGCCAGATCAGCGAGCCGGTGCGGGACAAGCTGCAGGAGATCGTGGCCAATCTCGGCCCGGACTACGAACTGGCGGACATCGAGGCGCATGGACGTGAAGGACAGGACCTGCGGACACGGGCGGCTGACTCGATGCGCTCTGAAATGACCAAATGCGAAATGGATGTGTTGACCGAAGTGGCCCAAAGGGCTGGACCGCACCGTGGAGTTGTAATTGATGGGGCAGTGCGCATTGCGCAATACGACCGGCTGCAGGCGACCTACGGGGGGCGACAGCCGCTAATCGTGGGCGTTTCAAAGTCGTTCAGCAAAACCCCTCGCTTCAAACTGGGGCGCGGCGGGAGGAGCCGGGTGGTCAACCTGTGGCAATTGTTGGCTGACCTGCCTGAAGGCAACCGGACTTTAGCTTTTAAGGGGACGTTTGCCGGTCGCAATGCAGCCGTTTGGTATCTGCGCCTGCGCTTGCGGCGCTACATGGATTACCCGTTGATGGGCGTGATCAAAGTGGAACTGCCGGTCCTCGGCGCTGACCCGCCCACCAGCGAGCTGGTGACGAAGCTCAGCAACGCCCTGCTGGCCGAGCGCACGGTGACACCCCACGGCATGGACCGCCGCTGGCACGCCCATCTTTACCCGGTGTTCCAAGCCGAGCGGTGTGTGAAGAACAGTTTCGTCAGCGTCTCAACCCTGCGTGCCGGTTTGCACTGGCCGCCGGCTCAACCCGCCAGGAGAACCCCATGAGCAACGAAAGCAAGATCATTGGCCGCGCGTCGGCCACCGAGAAAACGCCCAACCAGTCCAACGAATTCTCGTTCTGGCTCGCGCCGGACGTGCTGGTGAACCCGTTCGACATCGTCGAGGCCGAGTCGCATCGCGGCAGCAAGACCTACGGCTTGGTGCTGAACCTGGAGCACTCGACCGACGCCAGCACGCACTTGTCCAACTACATCTCGAACAACTTCGGCGAGGCCACCGAAGACCCGCAAACGCCCCGGCAGGGCACGACCGTGGCCAAGTGCGGCGTCATGTCGAACACCGACGAAATCTACATGCCCGTGCCGAGCGAAGCGCGCATCCGGTTCGCCGACGCCGCCGGCATCCTCAAGGCGCTGGGCGCGGACGCCATCCGCGACGAGAACAAAATCCCCGCCGGCTTGATCGAGATGAGCAACGGAACGAAAGCCCCGTGCTTTCTGGACGCGCGCTATCTGCTCGGACCGGAAGGCGCGCACATGAACATCTCCGGCATTTCCGGCCTGGCGACCAAGACCAGCTACGTGATGTTTCTGCTCACCGCCACGCTCCAGCGCTACGCCGACGCGGACAAAACCGCGGTCATCCTGCTCAACGTCAAGCACGACGATCTGTTGCACATCCACGAGCCGAACGACCGTCTCACGCCGCCGGACTTGGAAATGTGGCAGGCACTGGGCTTGGAGGCGAAGCCGTTCCCGGCTGAGCGGGTGCATTACCTGCTGCCCAATGGCAAACACACGGCCCACACGGGTCGTCCCAACAGCCACGCCACGCCGGACATTCCGTTCGACATTTACGCCTACGCACTGTCGAACACGAAGGACAAACTCGACCTGCTTTTGGGTCACGTGCCGGACGCTTGGGACACCATGCGTGCCCTGATCGGCGAGATTCAGCAGAAGTTGGAGCACCCCGGCAAAGACCCGAACTGGTCGAGCGTCAAGACCTGGCAGGGACTGCTCGATGGGCCAGGCCTGGTGGACCAGAAGGAAGGCAAGACCCGGCAAGTGGGGGAGGTGGCCGCCATCACGGTGAACCGCTTCCGGCGGATCCTGCGGCGGATTGTCCAGACGCGGCAGTCGGGGATTTTCGTGGACCAGTTGAGCCGCAACCACTGCGATCTGGGCGAGAAGATTCGTGCCATCAAGGGCGGTCACATCTACGTGGTGGACATCTACAACCTCAAGGACGAGGAGAAGACGCTGGTCTTCGGCGACATCCTGCGCACCATCTACACGCTCTACGCGGAGAGCGATGTGGCCGAGGAAGACCTGCCCAAGAAGGTCATCATCTTCGTGGACGAGTTGAACAAATACGCGCCGGAAGGCACGAAAGGCTCGCCGATTTTGGATCAGGTGCTGGAAGTGGCCGAGCGCGGGCGATCCTTGGGCATCATCCTGTTTGGCGCGCAACAGTTCCTGAGCGCGGTCCATGACCGGGTGACCGGCAACTGCTCGACCACGTTGCTGGGGCGCACCAACGCCGCCGAGATGGCCGAGCGCAACTACCGCTTTCTGAATCCCGACATCAAGGCCGCCGCTACGCGTTTGGAGAAGGGCCAGCTCATCCTCAATCACGCCGTTTTCCGTGAGCCAGTGAAGATCAAGTTCCCACACCCCGCATACCGCCAGCCGGAGTAGTAGAACTATCCACGATGCGGACAATCGATGGCGCGGCCTGGTCAGCCCTGGCTGCCTTATCGGACCAGCATTGGGTGTCAACAGTTACCGGGATTCGGCTGCCTGACGATCCGCGCCTGTACCCGGCGCTTCGGCACATTGCATGGCACCCCCGACACGTTTTTCGTGGCTGATTCGCCACGGTCGGCTGTGTTCGGGCGATGCTGCGAGGCATCCCACCGCGTCGCGCTGGTCCGATCCTCGAGGAGTGTTGGGCTAGCTGTAGGCGGGATTGGTTCTTGGCTTTTGCAGGACCCGACGCCAAGGCCATGCGAGCCAGCGGGCTGGTTGGTGGGCTGGTGGAGTCAGCGGACTGGCCTGCTTGCGAGCCTGGATTTCACGGGCGGGGTGGAAGCGGGTTGGCCGCGAAGGTCAGCTCGCCATTCCTAAAGTCCACCGTCACGCGGCTGTGGTCTGTGATTTCCCCGGCCAGCAGCTTGCGGGATAGCACGGTTTCGAGGTGGCGCTGCAGGAAGCGCTTCAGGGGCCGGGGCGTCGAGCGTGGTTAACCAGGACTATACTGATCATGCTGCTTGCACTGCGTAATCTTGCGATCGTGTCTCCCACGATTCGGAAGAGAGGCAAAAATCACTCGCCCCAGGCACCAGGACGTTCGCCTTCATTGGCCGGCAGCCGGCGACGCCTTGATCCACGCCACCTCCAGGTGAAACGGCCCGGCTTGCTTGTCGGAAATCAGGAAGCCCACCGAGGCGACTTTCGCCGGGTCAAGCGGCGGTTGGCCGGAGAGCATGCGGCCGCGAAAGGTGGGGACAAAATCCTTGAACGCCAGCCGGTGTTCTTCCCACACGCCGCGTTTGGTCGTGAAGGCGCATTGGTAGATCGGCGCGTCGAAACCGCTCTCAGTTCGCACCGTGAACTTGTACGTCCGGCCGTCGCCCCGCGCGCGCACGACAAACGCGTCGAATCCGGCCAGGTCGTGCCTGGCCGCTGGCGAGCGCACCGAGGCGAAGCCGCCGTTGTTCTCCAGCGACACCTCGCCCCGAAACACCGCCACACCGTTGGTCACGCTGAAGCGGCTTGTGGACACCCCGCCCATCACATCGTCATTCACGATCTGCCAAGCAGGCGTGTTGGGGTTCGAGAAATCGAACAACACTTTTTCTGGAGCCGTCGCCTTCATGGTGAGAATCAAGCACAGGCACGCAACACCGACCAGCATACACGTTGCACGGAGAGCATCGGGGGTCATGGTACGTAATGGGAACTTAAGGGTTCAACCGCCAGAGCGTGAAATTCAGTGCCGCTGCGAAGCTAACCCAGGCCAGATAGGGAGCGAGCAGCCAGGCGGCCGCGCGGCTCACGGGCCGGAAGGCCAGCAAGGTGGCGGCGATTGCAAGCCAGAGGAGCGCAATTGCAGCAAAGGCCACGTCGGGCCGCCGCAGGCCGAAAAAGAGCGGAGTCCATGCGGCATTGAGGACGAGTTGCGCCAGGAACAAGAGCAGCGGTTTGCGCTGCTTGTTCCAACCGCCCTGCCGCCACACCAGCCAGGCGGCCACGGCCATCATTGTGTAAAGTGCCGTCCATACGGGCCCAAAAAGCCAGTCCGGCGGATTCCACGGCGGTTTTCGGAGCGACGCGTACCAATCTCCCGGGGAGAACTGACTGCCGAGGGCCGCTGCGGCGAAGCAGAGCAGTAACCATCCTGCAAGGGCGAATGCGGAGCGAACTCCACGCGGTTGCAGGGTCCGTCCATCGCCTTTGCCCATGCGCGGAGCAGGGCCGGCTGTCTCTTGTTGCATGGCGGCTTTTGCGATGCCCTGGAGCATGCCGGCAAACACGAGCTGGTGCAGCGGCCAAACAGCGTACCAGTAGACCAGTCCCCGAAGACCCACCGGATCAAAAATCGCCGTCTGAGTGAGCCGCGTTCCATGAGCGTCCGGACGCACCTCGAATTCGAGCCAGGCCCGGCCTGGCAGTTTCATTTCGGCATGCAAGCGCAGGCGGCGGCCAGGTTCAAGCGCTTCCACGCGCCAGCAGTCCACCACGTCGCCTGTCTGGAGCCGGGTGGGGTCTCGGCGGCCGCGTTGCATGCCGACCCCGCCGATCCACAGGTCGAGTCGGCCCCGCAACCTCCAGAGCCAGTCGGCGTAGTACCAACCCGTCTGGCCGCCGATGCGTTCGACGGCGGCAAAGACGTGGGCAGGGGAGGCAGCCACGTGGATTGCGCGGGAATCGATCCTCCGGTTTCTCCAACGTGTACCGCCCCATGGACGGGAACCGGTGGCTGGAGCGGGCAGTGCGTCTGCCCAGCGGGTTTGCGCGAATTCGGAATCTTCCTCGCGGAGGGCCTGGGCTATGGCCTCGCGGACTCCGATGGGTCGGATGGGGAAGAGGCGCAGGGCGGTGTCATTGCGGACGATGGTGGGGTGCCGGATGCTGTCCACGAGCTTGCGCCCCACGCGGGCATGGAGCGGGGTTACCAAACCGAGCCACAGACTGGAGAGTCGTGGTGTCAACAGGGGCACGGGGATCATCCATCGCCGCAGCCCGCGCTGCCGGGCGTATTCTTGCATCAGTTCACTGTACGAAAGACGGTCGGGGCCACCGATTTCGATGATCATGCTCTCCGAGATCTCCAGGCTCAACGCCGCCCGTAGATAGTTCAGGACGTCCGTGACGCCAATGGGTTGCGCGACGACCCGGACCCAGCGCGGTGTGATCATCACGGGCAACCGTTCCACCAGCGCTCGAATCATTTCGAACGACAAGCTGCCGGAGCCGATGATGATGGATGCGCGGAACTCGATGACCGGCACACCGGATGCCCGCAGAATGTGGCCCACTTGGTGACGGCTGCGTAGGTGAGCGGACAGAGGTTGTTCCTCGGCCGCTAGGCCGCCCAGGTAGATGATGCGCTGGAGCCCAGCGGCACGAGCAGCGGAGGCGAAGTGTTCGGCGGCCAGCCGGTCATGGAGTTCAAAGTCGCCCCTGGCGCCCATGGAATGGACCAGGTAAAAGGCCGCGTGCACATCCACCATTGCGGCCGCTAACGATGGGGGATCAAGCAGATCGCCACGCACCACTTCGACGCCGGGCGGAACGCGTGGCCGGAGATTTTCCGGCTGACGGGCCAGACATCGAACGCGCCACCCGTCGGCGACCAGTTGCGGCAGAAGGCGACTGCCGATGTAACCGGTGGCTCCGGTCAGCAGGATGAGTCTGGCCTCAGACACGACGCATCAATCTCCCAGGTTGCGGATGCGCGGGCAACCTCGGACAACAGGCTGTTTCGAGGAGGAAAGCGGATTTGAGAACGAGACGCTGAGTGGAGCTCTGTGCCGGCCGGGTTCGCACCCGGCAGCGACTGCATCGGCGGCGCGTTTTTTGCGCACTCTCGGAACAGCCTGCGGCTACGCTGCGTTGCATTGCGCCACCGCGCAGGCTCGCCAAGCTTCCCGGATAGAACGAGATCGACGGCCTGAACCAACGGCCTGGATTTTAGCGTGATTGCTCGTTTTGCGCATCTGGCTTGAGCGGTTTTGCCTCGAACACCAGCTCGCCGTTCTTGAAGTCCACGGTCACGCGGCTGTGGTCAGTGATTTCCCCGGCCAGCAGCTTGCGGGATAGCACGGTTTCGAGGTGGCGCTGCAGGAAGCGCTTCAGGGGCCGGGCGCCGTAGACGGGGTCGTAACCGGACCGTGCGATGTGTTCCTTAGCGGCGTCGGTGAGTTCCAGCTCGATGTGCCGGTCAGCCAGTCGCTGGCGCAGTAATTTGAGCTGCAGCTCCACGATCCTTTTGATCTCGGCCAGGGTCAGCGGCTTGAACAGGACGATTTCGTCGACACGATTCAGGAATTCGGGCCGGAAGTGGGCCCGGAGTTCGGCAAGGACCTTGCGACGCACTCCCTCGGCGATTTCGCCGGTTTCGCTGGCATTTTCGATGAGGTAAGGGCTGCCGATGTTGCTGGTCATGATGATGAGGGTGTTTTTGAAATCGACGGTGCGGCCGTGGCTGTCGGTGAGCCGTCCGTCGTCGAGGATCTGGAGCAGGACGTTGAACACGTCGTGGTGGGCTTTTTCGATTTCATCGAAGAGGATGACGGAGTAGGGTTTCCGGCGCACGGCTTCGGTAAGCTGACCGCCTTCTTCATAGCCCACGTAGCCGGGGGGTGCGCCAATGAGGCGGGCGACGGCGTGTTTTTCCATGTATTCGCTCATGTCGATGCGGACCATGTTGTCTTCGCTGTCGAAGAGGGCTTCGGCCAGGGCGCGGGCCAGTTCGGTTTTGCCGACGCCGGTGGGGCCGAGGAAGATGAAGGAGCCGATGGGCCGTTTGGGGTCTTTGAGACCGCTGCGGGCGCGGATGACGGCGTCGGCGACGGCCTGGACGGCTTCGTCCTGACCGATGACGCGTTGGTGGAGGATCTGGTCCAGGCGCAGGAGTTTTTCTTTTTCGCCCTCGAGGAGGCGGGCCACCGGGATGCCGGTCCAGCGGGAGACCACTTCGGCGATTTCGTCGGGGGTGACTTCTTCGCGCAGGAGTCGTTGACCGGAGCGACTGACGGCGTCGGCGCGGGCTTCCAGTTCGCGCAACTGTTTTTCCAAGGCGGGGATTTTGCCGTACTGGTACTCGGCCACGCGACCCAGGTCGTGTTGCCGGCGTGCTTTTTCCATCTCGTTTCGGGCCAGTTCGAGGGCTTCGCGGAGTTTTTGGATATCATCGACGAGTTGTTTTTCGGTTTGCCATTGGGCGCGGAGGGTGTCGCGCTGGGTCTGGAGGTTGGCCAGTTCTTTTTCGAGGGCCTGGAGTCGTTCGCGGCTGGCTTCGTCCTTTTCCTTGCGGAGGGCTTCGCGTTCGATTTCGAGCTGAGTGATACGGCGCTCGAGTTGCTCGAGTTCCTCGGGCATGGACTCCATTTCGGTACGGAGCTTGGCGGCCGCTTCGTCTACAAGGTCAATGGCCTTGTCGGGGAGGAAACGATCCGAGATGTAGCGGTGGGAGAGTTGCGCGGCGGCCACTAGGGCGGCGTCCTGGATGCGGACTTTGTGATGGAGTTCGTAGCGTTCACGCAGGCCGCGGAGGATGGAAATGGTGTCTTCGACGGTGGGCTCGTCCACCAGCACGGGCTGGAAGCGGCGTTCGAGGGCGGCGTCTTTTTCGATGTATTTGCGGTATTCGTCCAGAGTGGTGGCACCGATGCAATGGAGTTCGCCGCGGGCGAGCATGGGTTTGAGCATGTTGCCGGCGTCCATGGCGCCTTCGGCCTTGCCGGCGCCCACCATGGTGTGGATTTCGTCGATGAAGAGGATGATCTGGCCCTGGGAGCGGGCGATTTCTTGGAGGACGGCCTTAAGGCGTTCCTCGAATTCGCCGCGGTATTTGGCGCCGGCGATGAGGGCGCCGAGGTCCAGGGCGATGATGCGTTTGTCTTTGAGGCTGTCGGGGACGTCGCCGGCTACAATTCGGCGGGCCAGGCCTTCGACGATGGCGGTTTTGCCGACGCCGGGCTCGCCGATGAGGACGGGGTTGTTTTTGGTGCGGCGGGAGAGGACCTGGATGCAGCGGCGGATTTCGGCATCCCGTCCGATGACGGGATCGAGTTTGTTCTGGGCGGCCAGGCGGGTGAGGTCACGGCCGTATTTTTCGAGGGCTTCGTACGTGGCCTCCGGGTTGGTGCTGGTGACGCGCTGGTGGCCGCGGACCTCGGTAAGGGCCCTGAGGAAGTCTTCGCGCTGGAGGCCGAGGTTTTTGAAGATTTTGCCGATGCCGGTGCCGACGGGTTCGTCGAACATGGCCAGCACGAGGTGTTCGACGGAGACGTAGTCGTCCTTGAGTCGGCGGGCATGATCGCGGGCGGTGACCAGGAGGCGGTTGAGGCGCTGGGTGATGTAGAGGCCCTGGCCGGTGAGGTCGCTGCCGGAGACTCGTGGCAGGCGGGCCAGTTCTTCTTCGACCTTGGTTTTGAGGAGGTCGGGGGAGACGCGTGCCTTTTCGAACAGGCGGGGGATGAGCCCTCCTTCCTGCTCCAGCAGGGCCAGCAGGAGGTGTTCGACGTCGACGGCCTGGTGCTGGTGGCGCACCGCGATGTTTTGCGCTTCCAACAGGGCGGCTTGGGATTTTTCGGTGAATTGGTTCAGGTCCATAAAATCAAATCAATGATTTGTGGTGCAGGCGAGTTTGGCAGCTCTGTAGCGCAGACTTCCAGTCTGCTGTATCGCGGATTTCCAATCTGCGCAGTTGGCGGACATCCGAGTGCGGCAAACTGGCTACAGCCCTGCCGGCTGGAAGCCGGCGATACGGCAGGTTGGAAACCTGCGCTACCAACGCCGGAATGGCCGCGCCAGTTGCTTGTAGCGCAGACTTCCAGTCTGCTGTATCGCGGATTTCCAATCCGCGCAGTTGACGGACATCCGAGTGCGGCAAACTGGCTACAGCCCTGCCGGCTGGAAGCCGGCGATACGGCAGGTTGGAAACCTGCGCTACCAACGCCGGAATGGCCGCGCCGGTTGCTTGTAGCGCAGACTTCCAGTCTGCTGTATCGCGGATTTCTAATCCGCGCAGTTGACGGACATCCGAGCGCGGCAAACTGGCTACAGCCCTGCCGGCTGGAAGCCGGCGATACGGCAGGTTGGAAACCTGCGCTACCAACGCCGAAATGGCCGCGCCAGTTGCTTGTAGCGCAGACTTCCAGTCTGCTGTATCGCGGATTTCCAATCCGCGCAGTTGACGGCCATCCGAGTGCGGCAAACTGGCTACAGCCCTGCCGGCTGGAAGCCGGCGATACGGCAGGTTGGAAACCTGCGCTACGAAGCGATGCGCTCGGTGATACTGCAGACTATCAGTGTGCATTCCGAAAAAAAGGCTTGTTGTCCCCGAAGTGTGGATTAGCCTTTTGCCATGCCCGACAACGAACCCAACCCGGGCTTGCAGCGCGTCCACTACGAGCTGCGCGCCAGTGGCCTGCCTGCCGAAACTCCCCATCGTCTGCGCAGCGGGATTCACACGCGGGGCTATCTGCCGCACGTGAAACGCGAAGGGGCGTGCTACTTCGTCACCTTTCGTTTGGCCGATTCGTTGCCGCGCGAAGTGTTGTTGGAATTTGAGCGGCAGCGCGCCGAAGCGGTTCGCAAGCTGGCAGTCAACGATCACCGCAGACGGGTAACCGCCAATCGCGAGTTCCTTCGAAAAATCGAGCGCTATCTGGACCGGGGCGAGGGTGCTTGCCATCTGCGCCGGCCGGAGATTGCGGAGATGGTGGCGGATGCGTTGCGCTTTTTCGACGGCAGTCGGTATCAACTTCACGAGTGGGTGGTGATGCCTAACCATGTTCACGTGTTGATCTGGCCCATGCCAAATCAACTGCTGAGCGGAATCGTCAAGAGCTGGAAGCAATTTACGTCGCTGCGCGCCAAACGCCTGCTCGGATTGCAGGAGGGCCGCTTTTGGCAGCCGGAGTCTTTTGACCACTGGGTTCGGAACGACGACGAGCGCGGACGGATTGCGCGGTATATACGGAACAATCCGGTTACGGCCGGTCTTTGCTCCAGGCCGGAAGAGTGGCGTTGGAGCAGCGCTTGGCGCGGTCAGGCGTAGCGCAGACTTCCAGTCTGCTGTATCGCGGATTTCCAATCTGCGCAGTTGACGGACATCCGAGTGCGGCAAACTGGCTACAGCCCTGCCGGCTGGAAGCCGGCGATACGGCAGGTTGGAAACCTGCGCTACCAACGCCGGAATGGCCGCGCCGGTTGCTTGTAGCGCAGACTTCCAGTCTGCTGTATCGCGGATTTC
>Ga0209809_1001779_pt1 | contig 16645 bp, 13 predicted proteins | sample YNPMSTMetaG_FD_186172 | JGI IMG/M metagenome (GOLD analysis project Ga0209809, IMG submission 186172) | Anoxygenic and chlorotrophic microbial mat microbial communities from Yellowstone National Park, USA - YNP MS-T MetaG (SPAdes) (version 2) ... | reverse complement strand
AGACAACAGGTGTTGAGATGCAGTATCAGCAGGGGCTATAGTAGATGTATCTTCAATAAGATCTCCTAATCTACTATCCTCTTCTTCTCCTACCGGGGTCTCCAGAGATATCGGCTCTTGAGCTGTCCTTATTATCTCTTCAATCTTCTCAGGTGGAACCCCCATCCTCTCCGCTATCTCTTCGATCGTAGGCTCTCTCCCCAGTTCCTGCAGGAGTTGACGGGAGTGTTTAACCAGCTTATTTATCGTCTCTATCATATGAACAGGGATACGGATCGTCCTAGCCTGATCTGCTATAGCTCTAGTTATAGCCTGTCTTATCCACCAGGTAGCGTATGTGCTGAACTTATACCCCTTTCTATAGTCAAACTTCTCTACCGCTCTCATCAAACCAAGATTTCCTTCCTGTATAAGGTCTAAGAAGGAAAGCCCTCTTCCTATATACCTTTTGGCTATACTGACTACAAGTCTTAGATTGGCGTTTATAAGTTTCTCTCTGGCAGACTGGTCGTTGTTCTCTTTGACCCTTTTGGCAAGTTCGACCTCTTCTTCTGGTGTAAGTAGAGGTATCTTTCCTATCTCTCTGAGATAGAGCCTTACTGCATCATCTAAAGGTACAACCTCTTCTGCCTCTATCTCCTCCTCTAATTTCTCCGCCTCTGCAGGTAACTTTTTTAACTCCTCTTCTTCCTCTATCTCTATACCTAGGTTTAATAGAAGCTTATAGAGATAGTCCAGGTGATCAATATCTAGCTCTTCCCCAGGGACAGCTTTTAATATATCATCATGGGTCACAAATCCCTGGGTCCTGCCCTTATCAACTAGGTGCTCTATATCAGGATTAAACTCATCATCCATCAATTCTTCCTGCTCTCTAATTCTTTCATCCATTTACAGACATTCTCCTTTCCCCTATACTAAATATCTCTTTAGTTAACTCCTGAATCTTAGAGGCAAGCTCTTTTGTTCTCTCAACATCCCCACTTTTCTCTGCTAATTCTAACTCTTTTATAAGTTCCTCCTTCTTCTTCTGCAATACTATACCATTTAATCTGTTTATAGTTTCGTACAGGGTATTTTCGGATAACTCTATCTGCTCAGATATGTTTATCTGAGCAATTATGCTTGAGAGCCTGTCATCTTCCGTCTCAAATCCACCACTATCAAAATCCCATTGTAATAGACGCTCGTATATCTCTCTGTATTCCTTTATAGTAAATATATCGGGCTGAAGCAATTGCTTTATTATATTGAGGAACTTTACATCATTAAGGGCAAAGAATAGAAGCTGTCTCTCCAATCTCTCCCTTAATGTATCTATATCTTCCCTCTGCATCCAGCTCAGTGCAGAGATGGATGTAACTTCAAATTCCTTCTTTCTCGATACATAGAAGACATCAAACTCTCTATAAAGTATCTCTGGAGGTATCTTACCTATGGTGGCTATCTTATCAAGGTATGCCCTCTGTACAGAGATTCTGGGTTCAGTCCTTAACAGTGGAAAGAACTCTTGGAAGAACTGAACCCTCCCCTCCAACGTCGATATGTCATATCTATTTATTAATAGGTCTAACATATAGTCAAGAAAAGGCTTAGCCCTATTTATAATGTCCAGAAATACTATGGGACCCTGATTACGCACGAATTCATCTGGGTCTTTAAAGACAGACCAGCGCGCTATCCTCACGTTACAGCCAACCTCTCTCAATACATTAGCACCTCTAATCACTGCCAGATCTCCAGCGGTGTCAGTATCAAAGGCAATCACTATGTCCTTTGCTATTCTCTTTAGGGCTAGGCCCTGTTCCCTGGTAAAGGCGGTACCCATAGAAGCTACCACATTCTTTATCCCTGCCTGGTACAGGGATATGCAATCCATATACCCTTCAACTATTATCGCCTGGTCTTTCTTCATTATCTCGTCTCTAGTCTGGTATAAGCCATAAAGGATCTGTCCCTTTCTGAAGATAGGTGTCTCCGGTGTATTTATATATTTGGGTAAAGAGTCATCCAATACCCTTCCACCAAACCCCAAGGTATGTCCTGTAATATCGATGATAGGGAATATTATCCTATCCCTAAATCTATCATAGGTCTTACCAGTCTCTTTATCGTTTATAATAAGTCCCAGTATCTCCTGCGTCTCCAAGCTTACGCCCTTTCTCTCCAGAAACTTCTGTAGCGCATTCCAGCTAGCTATTGCATAGCCAAGTCTAAAGGTATCAATAGTCTCTTTCTTTATCCCTCTCCTAGCAAGATACTCTCTAGCGGTCTTACCGTACTGTGGTTCCATAAGAATAAGGTAGAAGTATTTGGTAACTAGATCATTCACCTTATAGAATTCTCTGATACCTCCAGTACTCTCTCCACCGGTTTCATCTATCTCTATCCCAACACGTCTGCCAAGTTGGGCAAGAGCCTCTCTATAGGAGAGATGCTCGATCTTCATCAAAAACTTTATCACATCTCCCCCTTCCTTACATCCGAAACAGTAGAAAAGCTGTTTCTCCGGGCTTACAGTAAAAGATGGGTTATGATCGTTATGGAATGGACAGAGCCCTATATAATTCTTTCCAGATCTTGTCAGCTTGACGTAAGAGGAGATAAAATCTACTATATCAATCTTTTCTTTTATCCTCTGAGAGATACTCATATTAATATTATAGCACGTTTTAAATTACCTCTTCGATATAACTCCAGGTCTGGGAGAATTTCTGATAATAACCTCTATAGTGTTTCCATCTATAGCTATTCTAGAGTCTACATAACCCATTCCTATTCCAGTATCAAACAGAGGAGAATAGCTGCCCGAGGTGACTCTACCTGCCTTAACCCCCTGGCATCTAATCTCATCACCCTTTCTTGGGATTACCTTTTCCTTTAACTTGAACCACACCAGTCTCTCCCTGGTGCCATTTCTGATGATGTCCTTAATAGCTTCTGAGCCTATAAAATTTCTCCCTTCTAATTTTACAAATCTCTCAAGTCCAGCAGTTATTGGATCTATATCTTCACTTATCTCATTTCCATAGAGGCAGTACCCTGCCTCAAGCCTGAGTATATCTCTAGCCCCCAGACCACATGGTATACCACCTAGAGACAGAGCTCCTTCCCATAAAGAAGGGATAGAGTTAGGGGGAGTAAATATTTCAAAGCCATCCTCTCCTGTATATCCAGTTCTAGAGATAATAGTATCATCCAGTACTATCAGATGGAATCTCTTTAAGTTACCAAGATCAATACTGAGCAGTTTTTCAACCAGATCTTCAGATTCTGGTCCCTGGATGGCAATAGATGCTAATTCCTCTGTAACATCAATAATGGCTTCTCCCTTACTATGTAGCCTTAACCATTCCGACACCTTGTTATGATTACAGGCATTGGCTATAAGTAAAAACTGAGTATCTTCAAGTCTCATAAGGACTGTGTCATCTATTACCCCACCTCTCTCATTACAGATGAGAGTATATTGAGCCTTTCCAATTTCGAGCCTTTTGGGGTCATTGGTAAAGATCCTATCAAGGAATTCCAAAGAAGTAGTCTTTATAAGGAATCTAGCCATATGGGAGACATCAAATATACCAACCTTAGATCTGGTAGATCTAGCCTCTTCCACTATACTAGAGTAATAGAGAGGCATCTGCCAACCAAAAAAGTCTATAAACTTTGAACCTAAAGCCTTATGGGATTCATAAAGAGGGGTATGTTTCATAATCTAAAAACCTCCTGATACCAACTCTTTCAGCTGAAGTATAACAAACGCAAACCTTTCTCCCAGAGATCCCTTTTCTCTAAGGATCTTGTACTGATCGCCATCAGAGATTATTGCAACTGTTCCATCTCTATCAGTCCTATATATCTTTATATTATTCTTCTTTAAAAGTTCTATCACTTCTCTATGGGGATGACCGTAGGGATTATCCCTTCCTACCGATATGACAGCGGTTTCCGGTTTTACAACATCTATGAGCCTCTGATCAGTTCCTGTGTTAGAGCCATGATGAGATATCTTAACCACTTTACTCTTTAACTTCTCCAGATTAATCTTAATAAGAAACGACTGTTCTTCTAACTCGGCATCTCCCAGAAATAACATAGTAAAATCCTTATACGATAATCTGCTCACGACGGAACCATTATTGATACTGGTAACCTTATCTGGCACAGGAAAGACATATAGTTCTGCAGAATGGATGTGAACAGTCTGTCCATTAGGGACTACATATTTTATCTTCCTCTCCTCTATCAGATCAAGTAGTGCCCTATACATCTTTGATGTATGTGGAATACCGGAGTCTATATAATACTCGGGATTATACCTCTTAATTACTTCAGCCATACCACCTATATGATCACTGTGAGGATGGGTAACTATCACCAGATTGAGGCCCTTCACCCCAAAAGATCCCAGTTTATTAGCAGAGAGATTTTTATCTGGACCGGCATCTATCAGGACGTTTCTGTCGAAGGCTTTTATCAGAATACTATCACCCTGCCCTACATCAAGGATAAAGACCCTTATATCAGCATTGAATAAAACGCCTCTACCAAAGAACAGATCTCTTACATTGCTATTAGAAAGCCCTGACCCTATTAAAAAGACAAATAGTACAGTGATAATTGCTATGGTGTTTCTAATTCTTCTCACAACCAGATATCCCCTTTATCTTTTTTCTTTTTAATTCTGTTGAGTTTATCCTTTACATCCTTTTTAAGTTCCTCTGTCTCTTCACTATCGACTTCTAGTTCAACAAAGACAACATCTCCCTCTTTTGCCTCCATCGGTAGAAGAAATCTGGGGATAACGATAGTTATATCGTTTACCAGCACCACCATATCTCCTTCGAATCTATCTATAACAAGTTTTACCTTTTTAGTGGGCAAGGACCTTCCTCCGGACAGGGGCCACTGAAACAGAATGGGCCAGCCTTCTCAAATATGATGGGGGCGACTTTCTTAACTTCTTTAAGCATAAGGTTAGCCATTATACGTATCTCCCACTGTGCCCTGAGACAACATCTGAGATTAAAAAAGTGTAATAGTTCTCTGGCATTCATAGTAACGATGATCTTGGTAGTGATTCCCTGTGGTAAGACATACCTTGCATCCTCTTCTGGAATACCTAACTCTATAAGTTTATTGTATGTGGTCTTGGCAAGCTCGTTTACATTAGATAAAAGCTCCAGTGCAGATTCATTCTTCTTAATTGAAGGTGGGATAACAAAGTCAGCATTGGACATCTTGACATATCTCTGACTCTGCTGTGAATAGCTTGCTATCCTGTGCCTGACTAACTGATGCGATGTAACCCTGGATATACCCTCTATACCAAAAGTAAAACTGGCATGTTCAAATGGAGATAAGTGTCCAGATCTCTTAAGCCTATCTAATAGTTCTCTGACCTTTTCATTGGTGAGCTTTTCAGATAGCTCAGAGATATTAATCCTGCTATAACATAACCTTGCAGAAAGAGCAACCACTCTATCTGGCTCAGGTGTATAGGATAAAAGTCTTACTTCCATAGAGGTATTATAACATAAAAAATGGTGGGCGGTAGTGGAGTTGAACCACTGGCCTCTTCGGTGTCAACGAAGCGTTCTTCCGCTGAACTAACCGCCCACTTTCTGGAGGGGACGCCCGGATTCGAACCGAGGAATAGCGGATTTGCAATCCGCCGCCTTAATCCGCTTGGCTACGTCCCCACAACTATAAATTATACTAGCACAATATTCCTCAAAAAGCAATAGGACCGGGAGGATGCTTCTCTTGACAGATATAGAAAAAGGGATAAAGTATAGATGAGTCCAGAATTAAGGACTGGACTTTAGAGATGAAGTTTAATAGAACTGTAGAAGGAGGAAGAATCAGATGAATAGCGTAAAGACTGCGATTATAGGATGCGGTGGTATTGCTAATGCCCACATAAGAGGGCTAAAGCTCCTGTGGGAAAGTGGTATAAGGACATTTGAGATAATAGCTGTATGTGACATAGATGAAACAAGGGCTGAGAAGATGTCAGAGGAAATCTCTTCATTTCAGGGACATAAACCTGCTATATATACAGACGTGGAGGAGATGCTTTCACTGGAGCCACAGATCCAGGCAGTAGATATATGTATAGTGCATAAAGAACATCATACTGTAGCTATAAAATGCTTAGAGGCAAAGAAACATACCACTATAGAGAAACCTCTGGCTATTACCATTAGAACCGCTCGTGAGATATTAGATTCTGCAGAGAAGAACGGGTGTATACTTCAAGTAGCAGAAAACTATAGACGTGCCCCTTCAGAAAGGGCTATAAATTGGGCTATTAAAGAGGGTATGATAGGAAAATTAAGGATGCTTTATTGGGAAGATATATTCGAAAGATTATGGTACTGGGGTTGGAGAGACCATAAGGAGTTAGCTGGTGGAGGATGGACTCTTGATGGAGGGGTTCATTTTGCTGATCTTTTCAGATATCACATCGGAGAGGTCGAAGAACTCTATGCCATATTAAAGACGTATAATCCTGTCAGATTTAGAGATAAAGACCGGTTATCAGACCCTGTAGAGATAACCGTTGAAGATACTACAATGGCATTACTTAAATTTGAAAATGGCGTGATAGGTAATTGGGTCCTTACAAACTCTGCCCCCGGGAAAAAGATTAATCTTCGTGCCATTTATGGAGATAAAGGATGTATAGTATGGAATGATGGTGTATATATAGGGGATGAAAGGAAATCTATAGAAGATTTAGAAAAGGAATTTATCAATAGCCTCTCTACCCATGAGAGGGAGAAATTATTCCCTAGTGGTATCACAGATACGATTGCTATAGAATTGAAAGAATTCTTCGATGCAGTGCTAGGAGTGGGAGAGATAGAAACAACAGGTCTTGTTGGTTTAAAAGATGAGGCGATATGTATGGCTGTCTACGAATCTTCCCTTCTAAATCTTCCGGTGAAGATAAGAGACATAGAGGAATGTAGAATAGAAAACTACCAGAATCAGCTGATGGAAGGATAAAATTAAGAGGATCGCGCCTTAAGGGGGGTAGACCTCTTGTACAACTGGTATTTAGTATCTTCAGCCTCAAGAGCATTTCTTTTGCTCAGAAAAAGTATAAAGAATCTCCAATGCTAGCTGAGTTAGTAAAAGCTGGGAAGCTTCCACCAGTAGAAGAAAGATTACCCAAGAATCCATTTGTAGTTGGTCCAGGGGTGCTGATTCCAGAGAAAGACCTCAAATGGGAAGTAGGAGAATACGGTGGAACTCTAAGAATGTTTTTTATTGGCACATCAGGTGGGGGAAATTATATTATCCTATTATGTGAACCTTTATTATGTGCTCCAGGCATCAGCGATTCAGGTATAAGAGGAAATATTATAGAAGACTTTAAGGTCACCAACAACAATAGAGTATTTACTTTTAAAATCCGCGAGGGACTTAAGTGGTCTGATGGACATCCGGTAACTACAGAAGATGTGCGTTTTGCTTATGAAGATGTTTTACTAAATGATAAACTTACCCCTATTTTCCCAACTACTTTTCGAAGCGGTGGAACTCCAGATGGAGAACCAATGAAATTAGAGATCTTAGATAAATATACTTTTAGAATTACCTTTAAAGGTAGATATGGTTCCTTCTTAAGGATGTTAGCTATAGAGGCATGGGCAGGGCATGGAGATCTGATCAAGCCTGCTCATTATTTAAAACAATTTCATCCTAAGTATACCCCGTTAGAGAAACTGGAACCATTAATCAAAAAAGAAGGTTTTGGACCAGGTGAATGGTGGAGATTATTCAGTGCAAAGGACTTTTCGTCACATTGGAGACAATCAAACCCTAATGCTGTAGGTTTCCCTGTTCTCGCTCCATGGGTACTTTCTCCTTCTACCACATCAGACCTTCTTGTATACGAGAGAAATCCCTACTACTTTAAGGTTGACGTAGCAGGAAATCAATTACCATATATTGATAAGATTGTAGGATATAGAGTTCAGGATCAGGAGACTGCTCTTCTAAAGATATTAGCTGGAGAGATAGACTTTTCCAGACAGTCAAATATAACACAGCTTCCACTTCTAAAAGCAAATGAACAGAAGGGTGGTTACAAGGTATATCTTTTAGATAAACATACTGACGGTGCTCCTGTTTTTATTAGTCTAACTTATAAAGATCCTGTGTGGCGTAAAATAGTTTGGGACGTTAGATTCAGGAAGGCTTTAAGCTTGGCTATAAACCGTAAAGAAATAATCGATACTATATATTATGGGCTTGCAGAACCTACATCTTGGATTCCCAACGAATATAATCCAGATGAAGCTAATCGACTACTAGATGCGGTAGGATTAAAGAAGCGTAGTCCTGAAGGCTGGCGTTTAGGTCCTGACGGAAAGCCATTTACCATCAATTTCGAGACAATTGGAATCTGGGAACCTGATATGATCCCAGTTAATGAACTAGTAGTAGAATATTGGAAGAAAGTTGGCATTAGGACCACTCTAAAACAGATAGATCCTACACTGTGGCGACAGCGAGGTAGAGAAGCTAATCAGTTACAAGCATCTGTTCTTTGGGGCGCTCATGATATGGGATGGCAGCTTTCCTACGGATTAGATTTTGCCTCAGTTCTCTGGGATCAATGGTATAATACTAAGGGGAAGCAAGGAGAAGAACCTCCAGCCTGGTATAAAGCTTTAAAAGATCTCTACTTTAAGACAAAGAGGGCTGCTTTGCCAGGTTCCAAAGATTATATAGAGGCAACAAAGAAGGCTAGAGAGTTAGAATATAAATATATCCCAGCGATTTATATAACTGAAAAAGTTAAGTATCCTCTTATAGCTTCAGCCAAATTAGGTAACGTACCGACCTCTGGATATGCAATTGCAGCAAATTTTGCAGTTGAACAATTCTTCTTCAAAAAGTAAGTTGGTATGAATTATTCCGGGAGTATTAGATTCAAGGGCTAATACTCCCGGAATGTTTTAAAATATAAGAACTGTTATAAAAAAACAGGAGGTTATTAAAGGTGTTAGCATACATCATTCGACGTGTTATTTTGTTGATTCCCCTCCTATTAGTTCTCTCAATAGTCTCTTTTATCATTATTCAGCTTCCACCAGGTGACTTTTTAACCACATATATAATGGGTTTGGAAAGACAGGGTTTTGAGATCCGCGAAGAAGAGATTGCTAATCTAAAGAGACTATATGGATTAGATAAACCTATGTATGTCCAATACTTTATATGGATGAAGAATTTATTAAGTGGCAATCTGGGTACATCTCTTCAGTGGAACAAGCCAGTAAAGGAAATATTAAAACAGCGACTGCCACTAACTATTCTGGTCTCCCTATTAACTACAATATTTGTCTGGAGTGTAAGTATTCCTATAGGAATTTATTCAGCAATCCATCAGTACTCTCTTTTTGATTATATTTTTACATTCATTGGTTTCATAGGACTTTCTGTTCCTGGATTTCTTTTAGCTCTTATATTCTTATGGTTCTTCTTTTCCCGCTTTGGTATAGCTATGACTGGTCTATTTTCTCCAGAGTTTATTAATGCACCATGGAGTATAGCAAGAGTAATCGATATGCTTAAACACCTCTGGTTTCCAGTTATAATTATTGGTATGTCAGGTACAGCTGGTCTTATTCGCACTATGCGGGGGAATCTGCTCGATGAACTTAGAAAACAGTATGTCATTACAGCCAGGGCTAAAGGTGTTCCTGAGAGGAAACTGATATTTAAATATCCTGTAAGACTGGCTATAAACCCTTTAATAAGCACAATTGGGTGGATGCTACCCGGGATTGTTTCTGGAGAGACCCTGGTATCTATAGTGTTAAATATACAGACTATCGGTCCTTTACTTCTAGGTGCAGTAATGTCTCAGGATATGTACTTAGCAGGAAGTATTACTATGATCCTTTCTTTCTTGACTATGATTGGAACATTGATCTCAGATATCCTGTTAGCCTGGGTAGACCCTAGAATCAGATATGGGAGGCTTGAAGAATGAAGGATTATAAAGATACTGATCAAGTTTACCAAGAAGATAAAAGCCAGGTCCAAGAAGAGAAATTTTATCTTGCTTCTCAATGGCAGTTAATATGGTGGAAATTTAGGAGACATAGACTTGCTATGGTAGCTCTTTTTGTATTATCCTTTCTCTATCTACTGGCAATATTTTCACAATTTATAGCCCCCTACACCTTAGATACACGTTTTGAAGGCTATCAGAATATGCCACCAGCGAGGATACATTTTTTTGATGAAACTGGAAGATTAAGCAGACCTTTCATTTATAAGGTAAATAAAAAGTTCAATCTAGAAAGATTTACTTATGTACTTACAGAAGATAAAACTGAAAAATATTATATAGGCTTTTTTGTAAAGGGAGAGGCTTATAAGTTATGGGGAATATTCCCCACCGATAGGCATCTTTTTGGTACTGAGGGTTTTCCTATCTTTTTATTTGGTACAGATAGCCTGGGCAGGTGTTTATTTACTAGGATTCTCTATGGTTCCAGAGTCTCCTTGTCTATAGGGTTAGTAGGAGTTATGATTAGTTTTCTCCTTGGAGTAATAATTAGTGGTATCTCTGGATATATTGGAGGTAGTGTAGATGAAATCATTCAACGTACCATTGATTTTCTCATATCGATCCCTTCTATTCCCCTCTGGATGACACTTTCAGCCGCCTTACCAAGAGACTGGCCCATAGTAAAAACATACTTTGCAATTACTATTATACTCTCCCTGGTTGGATGGTGTGGTCTAGCCAGGGTAGTAAGAGGAAAATTATTAGCCCTTAGAGAAGAAGATTTTGTCATAGCAGCAAGATTAGCAGGAGCAAGCGAGTGGAGGATAATAATCAGGCACTTATTACCTTCTTTTACTAGTCACCTCATAGTATCAATCACATTATCCATACCTCATATGATATTAGGGGAAACTGCCTTAAGTTTTCTAGGATTAGGGATGCAACCCCCTGCTGTTAGTTGGGGGGTATTACTCAAAGAGACACAAAATTTAGTCTCTATAGCAGAACATCCATGGAAACTTATTCCTTGCATATTTGTAACATTGACCGTATTAATGTATAACTTCTTAGGCGACGGTTTACGTGATGCGGCAGATCCATATTCAAGGTAGAAAATTTAACAACCTAGCAATTTATAAAAGGTGGAGGGATATGAGAATCTATCAGATAGATTCTATAAACTTTTGCGTAAGGCATAAGTCTATTAAAGATAATATTGATACATATTCTGGTAACACAGGCTTCTAGCTTGTATATATTATATGGCTCTATAAACTTTTGCGTGGGATATAAAAAATGGGAATACCCACCTACTCCTTGTAGGTATTCCCATTTTAGTTTGTTTGTGAGAAAATTATTAGTAGAATAAACTTTACCAGACGGGGTTATAACTATGATACTAACTCTATTAAAATATCTCAGACACTATATAGAACTGATAAAAATCACAACTTCGCCAAACATTATAACAGTAAGACTTAAGAAACGTAAAGTCATATGTGAACAATGTCACATAAAGATGCACTTTCATTGCTTCGGTAGGCAGAGGAAAGTTCTCATAGGAGAGTCTTCCTGGATAGTTTATCGTCCACTAAGATACATTTGTCCAAGATGTAGAAGAACCAAAACAATAAATATACCTTCTGTAAAGCCAAAAGCTAGGATAACCGAAGAATGTAAAGAACAGATAATTAAGGCACTAAAGTACAGGGTAAGTATAAATGAAGTAGCAAAGAGATATGGGATAAGCCATACCACAGTTACCAGAATCTTACGCTCATACAATGCCACAATAGATTGGGAAAAGTTTGAAGGTGATTTAAGACTAGGCATAGATGAACATTCTTTCAGAGGATACGATATGGTTACATCAGTAAGAGAACTAACTACACATACACAGTTAGGATTCATATATCCTGACAGGAAGGAAACTCTCAAAGAATTCCTCAGGAACTTACCAATAAAAGACAAGATAAAGGAAGTTTCTGTAGATATGAAGAGTAGTTATATAAACAGCGTAAGAGAAGAGCTACCGCATGCAAAGATAGTGCTGGACCACTTCCATGTTGTACAAGATGCCAATAGAGAGATGTTAAGGGCTATAGAAGTAGAAAGTTTTGTAAGTAAGGTCAAATTACCGAGGAAGATATTTTATAAAGGGATAGAACATCTAAAAGACAAAGAAAAGGAGAAGTTAAAGAAAGTACTTAAAGAACATCCCTATTTAGTACCGTACTATGTGATAAAAGAGTTAATAAGGAAGGTATACAAAGCGAGAGACAGAAGGGAGGCTAAGATGCTACTGGATGTGGGGATAAACTATGGCAGGAAGATAGGAGATCCAGATCTGAATAGATGGGTAGATAAATTAACAAAATACGAAGAGTACATACTAAATTACTTTGAGAGTCGGACTACAAATGCACAACTAGAGGGGAACAATTTATTAGTTAAGTTACTAAAGAGGATAAGCTTTGGATTTAGGAATCCATTAAATTACACTCAGAGGCTTAGTATAGCGTTTAGTAGCATTTAGCAAATAAAGAACTATTAGTGATAGGGTTGAGGGGTTTCGAGAAAGAGGGGGTATAGGATAATTTTTTTAACTTAGGGGTGGGATATAGGGAATATTCCCTTAGAAAGAAGCAATTTGTGTCTAGGATAACCTCCAAATAGCAGATCTATAAGCTAAGAAGAGGATATTTTTAAAATCCACCCCACGCAAAAAGTTGAAGAGTCTCTATTATGTTTGACAGGTCTTAAAAATCATGCTAGAATAATAACGAGTTTGACAGGGAAGTGTTAGGAGGTGTAAATGATAAAAGATAAGAAAATTTGGAGTACAGTTGAAGGTTATCTTTTTATATCTCCTTGGCTTCTTGGATTAATGATATTTACCATTGGTCCGATAATAGCATCTTTTTATCTAAGTCTTACAAATTATGATATAATTAATCCTCCTAATTTTGTCGGCTTTTCAAATTACAAAACTCTCTTTCTAGAGGATCGTCTATTTTGGCAAGCTCTTAAAGTGACAGCTATCTATACTGCTGGATCGGTTCCACTACAGTTAATATGCGGATTTATGATAGCGCTATTAATGAATCAGAAGCTGAAAGGTATATCCGTATTTAGAACTATATATTATTTACCCGCGGTAGTCTCTGGAGTGGCTGTTTCTGTACTTTGGAAGTGGATATTTATGCCAGACGTTGGTATTATTAACATTCTCTTAAGTAAAATAGGAATTAGGGGACCAAACTGGTTAGGTGATCCTAGTTGGGTATTACCAGCTTTGATAGTTATGAGTCTTTGGGGTGTGGGGGGAGGGATGGTTATATATCTAGCTGGGTTACAAGGAATTCCTACGGAGTTATACGAAGCGGCTGAGCTTGATGGCGCTGGCAGATGGGCTAAATTTAAAGCAATTACTATTCCTATGATGTCTCCAGTAATATTTTTTAATTTAGTTATGGGCGTAATAGGTTCATTCCAAACATTTACCCAAGCGTATATTATGACTTCAGGTGGGCCTCAAAATGCTTCCCTATTTTACATACTTTACTTATATCAGAGAGCTTTTCAGGAACTAAGAATGGGTTATGCATCCGCTTTAGCTTGGATTTTATTTTTGGTAATTCTGTTATGCACGCTTATAATTTTTAAAACTTCTGCAGGTTGGGTCTACTATGAGGGAATAAGAGGGAGGTGATAGAATGGAAGCTATCAAGACTCCAACATTTTGGGAAAGAAAAAGTGTAAGAGATATTTTTATTAAGATAGTCCTTTACATAATTGTCTTGATTGGAGCATTTATCTTAATGATCCCTTTCTTTTGGATGCTATCTACTGCATTAAAGGGTTTTGAAGAGGCATTTCAGATTCCTCCTCAATGGATTCCTAAGCCTCCTCATTGGGAGAACTTTTATGTAGGTTGGACCACTTTACCATTTGGATTATATTTGAAAAACACAGTTATAATTATAGTATTAACTCTAATTGGACAAATATTCTCTGCCTCTTTAGTTGCTTTTGGTTTTTCTAGATTACACTTTCCAGGAAGAGATTTCCTATTTTTTGTGATGCTCTCTACTATGATGATTCCCTTTCAAGTTACAATGATCCCAACATATATTCTATTTCGTTATTTACGATGGATAGATACCTTTAAACCACTAATTGTACCTGCTTATTTCGGAGGCGGTGCTTTTTTTATATTTCTACTTAGGCAATTTTTTCTTACAATTCCCCCTGAAATGGATGATGCAGCTAGGATCGATGGATGTAACAATTTTAACATCTATCTGAAAATTATATTACCTTTAGCAAAACCAGCTCTTGGAACTGTAGCTATTTTCTCTTTTATGTGGCAGTGGAATGACTTTATGGGTCCACTTATATATATAAATTCTATGGATAAGAGAACTGTAGCTCTAGGATTAGCTGCTTTTCAGGCAGAAACAGCTTTTAGGACAAGCGGATGGAATCTTATAATGGCGGTAGCGTTTCTATTAATGCTTCCTTGCCTTATAATTTTCTTCCTTGCTCAAAGACAATTTATTCAAGGGGTAGTGATAACAGGAGTGAAAGGATAGTATGCTTGAAATAGGTAAAGTTAGAATGAAGGTTAAATAACCTTAGGCTATAAGATCCCATAAATAAAGGGGTATGTACTTTGAAAAGTGAATATTAGGATGACTGGGATAAGGAGAAGAAAGGGTAAAGGTCAAGAAAGTTGGGCTGTAGGAGGTGAGACGTGGTAAGGTTATAGTTAGAAGTGTGACCAAAAGAGGTTTAAGAGTTTTCAAGAATCTGCAATTTCAAAAGGAGGTGATGAAAGAGAAGAGATTAGACTTAAGAAATTACAAAATAACCAAATAATTTTTTCAGTTAAGTTAACCTATAAAATAATATTTAGGTTGTTGTTTATTTAACTTCTTAATTAAGTTATTTTATAAAGTTTGCAAAGGAGGAGTGATGAGTGATGATTAAAAATGGAAAGGTATTGATAGGACTTTTATTGATTGTCTTGTGTGTACTAATATTTTCTTCTGTCAATGCTAAGGTTACTATTAGGTATATGGGTGGATGGGATGCAAAAACGGATTGGCCACAGGTGCAAGCAGATGTAGCAGAATTTAACAAATTAAACCCTGACATTGAAGTAATAGCAGAGAATGTCCCTAACTATGTAGAAAAATATCTTGTCCAGATGGCTGCGGGTAATCCTCCCGACGTACTATACTCTTTCAAATCCTGGGCACATACCTATCAGGCTAAGGGTGCATTCCTAGAATTAGAAAAGTTTTTGGAGAGAGATAAAAAGGAAATTGATCCGGCAGATTTTTATCCTGGCATGCTCGATGAATGGAGATATAAAGGGGTATTGTATGGACTTCCCACTTGGACAGCGTCTTCAGGGGTATACTATAACAGAGATCTATTTGATAAAGCAGGCCTGAAATACCCAGATGATACATGGACATGGGATACTTTGGTAGAGTATGGTAAAAAATTAACTATTAGGGATGCGCAAGGTAAGATTATACAGCATGCATTTACTCCTGATGGATTTTCATTAAATTGGGGGACTGGTCCTATAATATGGGTGTGGAGTAACGGAGGAGACATTCTGAGCCCAGATAAGAAAAGATTTACTTTAGGAGAGCCCAAGGCGAAGCAGGCGCTAGAATACTTCTATGATGTAATATTTAAACACCAGATATCTGTAACACCTTCTGCGCACGCTGAACAAAACTGGTGGATTAGATTCTTTAATGGAACTGTGGCAATGTGGGATTCTCCCTCATGGAATAATACCTATCTTGCTCCTATAGAAAAGTTCTTCTGGGATGTAGCTCCAACATTTATGAGCCCATATACCAAGAAGAGAGCAGGATTTATACATACTCGCGCTACTTGTATCTCTAAGTTAACTAAACACCCGGAAGAGGCTTGGAAGTTTGTCAAATTCCTTTCTTCGAAGCAGATCCAGAGAGTTTGGGCTGTAAAGCGAGGATATCAACCTACAAGGAAGTCTATTGCTCCCATATGGCTTAGAGAATTTAAACCAGGCGGAAAGGCAAGAAATCTTACTGTATTTCATAAAGCTATCTATACAGCAAAGTATATACCACAACTTGATGATGGACAAAAGGATGCCGACTTTTGGAGACTTATTAATACAGAATGGGAAGCCGTAATGCTTCAGAAACAGACTATCGATCAGTTCTTGGAAAAGGTTAATAAAGAAGTAGGAAAATATCTACAATAGAATCCACTAGAGTAAAGATGGTATAGGGAGAGGAAGGCAATCCTCTCCCTATTTATTTTACTTGAGACATTTAAATAATTTATATCCTGCATTCCGCAGGTATAGTATAATGTATAAAAATTTTTCTTTCGAGAAAGGATGGAGGATTAGAATTGAAAGTTACTAATAAAAGTATAGAAGATATGGAGATAATTACCAGAAATATAGATCACCTCGGCATAGTTGCTGGAGTCTTTGATGAGCTAGGTATCTCTAAAGTCCTGGATGAGAAGTTACCTAAAAATAGACAGCATAAGGTTCCACACTCCACCATAGTTAAGGCTATGGTCCTG
>Ga0209809_1001778_pt1 | contig 16657 bp, 7 predicted proteins | sample YNPMSTMetaG_FD_186172 | JGI IMG/M metagenome (GOLD analysis project Ga0209809, IMG submission 186172) | Anoxygenic and chlorotrophic microbial mat microbial communities from Yellowstone National Park, USA - YNP MS-T MetaG (SPAdes) (version 2) ... | reverse complement strand
TCTGCCGGGTCGAGCGAAAGCCCCTTCGCCGCCGATCGAACGAGCGGGAGCGCCGCCCCGTACCGCCCTCGCCTTCCCGCTTCCGGGGCGGCGTGCTCGGCTCGGCCGCACCGCGCGCCCCACGGCGCTCAGCGCGCCCAGGGGAGCTGGCAGCGGAGGTCGGCGAGGCGGTCGGGGGTCGGGGGCGGTTCGGCCCGGGCGAGGGGGCTGGCCGGGGTCGGCGGGCCGGCTGCGGCACGTGTCGTGTCGGTGCGCGGCGGGAAGGACGCGGGCGCGGGGGGCCGGCCGTCGCTCGCTCGGCCGAGCTCGCAGCGGGGTGCCGGTCCGATCGCCGCGAGGCTCGGCTCGGGTTCGTTTCGCATCGGCGTATCCGGTGGGGCCGTGCCGCCGTCGCGCGATCCGGTCGGCAGCGGGCCCGGTGCCGCGGCGCTCGGGTTCGCCGGCCGCGGGGGAGCGGGCTCGGGTTCGTTTCGCGAAGCGGCGGGCGCGGGCGCGGCTGCCGCGCGGGGCCCGAGGCCGGGCTCGCGCGGGGTGGGGCCGGTCGGCGGGCCGGCATGCCGGAGCTCGCGCTCGAGGGCCGTGAAGCCGGCGAGGTCGCCTTTGGCGAGCAGCCCTTCGAGCAGCGCCGTGGCGATCGCCGGGTCGTCGCGGGCGGCGCGGCGCAGCTCGGCCTTGAGGCCGGGGCCGGGCGCGGCGCCGCTCGGCCGGGCGGGCTCGGGTTCGTTTCGCGGAGCGGCGGGCGGGGTCTCGGCGAGCGGCCGAGCCGCGGGCGCCTCGGGGGGAGCGGGGGCGTCGGGTACGTCCTCGTCGGCCGAGGCCTCGGGCGCGGTCTCGGCCAGCCGGTCAAGCAGCGGGTCCACGACGAGCTTCAAGAGCCGCTGCAGGTCGCGCCCGAGCTGGCCCTGGTAGCGGACGAGGAGCGAGAGCTCGGGGACGCGGGAGAGGATCCGGGGCAGGCCCGGGTCGGGGAAGAGGCGGCCCGTGGGGCAGTGCGGCTCGATCGTGGCCAGCGTCGCTTCGAGCCGGTCGCAGCGGGCGAGCTTCCAAAAAGTGAGGGCGAGGCGTTCGAGGAGCAGCGCCTCGAGCCGGCTGCGCGGGGCCGCCTCGCGGTGGAGATCGGCGAGCAGGGCTTCGAAGGCCTCGGGGTCCTCGCCCGGGGCGAGGCTGCGGGTCGAGCAGAGCCCGTGGCAGCGCGTTCCGCGACGCGCGCGCCTTGCCCTCGGGGCTGATGGGGCCGCGCGAGCGGGCGCCGTTCCGGCGCGAAGCTTCGATCTGCGCCGGCGAGCGGGGCCGGGCGGTCGGTTCGACGGGCGCGGCGGAGGACATGGGCGGGCTCCGAGGATGTGATCCTGGGCCTTATCATATGACTATGTACCTTCTATGTCAATTCGTGCCGCAGTCCCGACTGGCGCGCGGCTTCTCTGCCGTCCTCGCGGGAAGGGGGCATCGGTGCAAAAGAGGCCCGAATGAACTTGCGGTTGACAGATGACACCGGGGCTGACTAGCGTCGAACAGATCAGTGGAGAGGCCGGCGAGTTCGATATTAAAGGGACAAAGACCAGGCGTGCATGGAACAAATGAAGAGGAGGTGGCGGTGGCGGATGCCCCGCACCCGGGTGATCTCGTCCAGGTCCGTACGCGCCACTGGCTGGTCGAGGAGAGCGTCACGCCCCGTGCAGCGGGCGAACAGACCCTCGTGCATTTGGTCGGCGTCGACGACGACAACAGCGAGCGGCGCCTCTGGGTTCTGTGGGAGCGCGAGCTCGACGCGCGGATCGTGCGCCACGCGGCGTTCGACCGGCTCGGCGAGCGGGGCTTCGACGCACCGGAGCTGTTCGCAGGCCATCTCGCCTGCTTGCGGTGGAACGCGGTGACCGCGACCGACGCCCATCTCCTGCAAGCGCCGTTCCGCGCGGGGATCCGGCTCGACCCCTATCAACTCGAACCGCTCACCAAAGCCCTGCATCTGCCGCGCGTCAACCTCTTGATCGCCGACGATGTCGGCCTCGGTAAGACCATCGAAGCGGGCCTCGTCATCCGCGAGCTCATGCTCCGGCGACGCGTCGACTTCCTCTTGGTTGCAGCTCCGCCTTCGTTGCTCTTGCAGTGGCAGGACGAACTGGAGCGCCGATTCGGCCTCGGCGCCCTCATCGTCGACCGCGCGTTTCTGCGCGAGTTCCGCCGCAAACGCGGGTTCGCGGCGGACCCTTGGGCGAGCCACAGCCGCTTTTTGATCTCCCACAAGCTCCTCGGTGAGGAGCAGTACGTCGCGGGTTTGCGCGAGTTGTTGGGTGCGTTCCGCCCCAAGAGCCTCTTGGTTCTCGACGAAGCACACCATGCAGCACCCGCGAGCGGCGCCCGCTTCGCGATCGACAGTCAGTTCACCCGGACCGTGCGCGATCTCGCCGGGCGCTTCGAACATCGCCTGTTCCTCACCGCGACACCGCACAATGGGCACTCGAACAGCTTCTCCGCTCTTTTGGAGATGCTCGATCCCCAGCGATTCTGTCGCGGGATCAAGGTACGCCGAGCCGACCTCGAAAAGGTTGCGGTGCGACGGCTCAAGGAGGATCTGCGGGCGCTCGGCAAGGACTCCGGGGTCTTCCCGGAGCGCAAGGTCGAGCAGATCGACATCGACGGGCTGCCCGAGGACGCTCCCGAACTCCGCCTCGCCGCGCTGCTCGACCGTTATCGCGAGCGCGTCGAAGCGCGGACCGGAACCCTGCGGGGCGCGCGCGCCCGGGCTGCCCGGCTCGTCGTCGCGACCCTTCAGCATCGACTTCTCTCCTCGATCGCCGCCTTCGCCGCGACCCTCGAGCGCCACCGACGCGCCTTGGAGCGGCGCGCGGCGACCGCGGAGCACGCGCTCTCCGCCGCCGCGACCCGGTCGTTACGAGACAAACTGCAACCGCTCGGTTCCGACGAGGCGGCGCAGCTCGAGCTCGAAATCGGCGAGGCGCCGGCCGCCGACGTTCTCGAAGATGCGCTCGGCCGTGCCGAGGAGGAGCTGACTCGGGTGGCCGTCGGGGCGAACGGCCCGTCGCCGGAGGAGCTCGAACTCCTCGAAGAAATGGCGCAGATCGCGGAGGGGGCCCGACACAAGCGGGATCGACGTATCGAATGGATACTCGATTGGATCGACCGGGAAGCCTGCCCGGGGTTCCGCCGAGATCCCGAAGACGCCCGCTGGGGCGGCGAACGCCTCCTCGTGTTCACCGAATGGGAAGAGACACGCCGCTGGCTCGAGGGGCACCTCAGGACAGCGATCGACCGGACCGACCGTGCCGACGACCGGATCGCCTGCCTCACCGGCGCTACCCGACCGCAGGAAAGGCAGCGGATCCAAGACGCCTTCAACGCCGATCCCGAACACAATCCGATCCGCATCCTGATCTGCACGGATGCCGCCCGCGAAGGGCTCAACCTCCAGCGGCACTGCCGGCAACTCCTGCATTTCGATTTGCCCTGGAACCCGGCCCGCATCGAACAACGCAACGGCCGGATCGACCGCAAGCTCCAGCCGGCGCCGACGGTCTTCTGCCGGTACTTCTTCTTCCGCCAGCGTCCGGAGGATCGGGTACTCCAGGCGCTCCTGCGGAAGACCGAGACGATCCGTCGCGAGCTCGGGCCTCTTTCGGCGGTCCTCGAAGAGCGTCTGGCGACCGAGCTCGAGACGGGCTTCGCCCGTTCGCGGATCGACGAGCTCACCCGGACCCTCGCCGAGCTCGACGTCCAGGGCCGGCCAGCGATCGAGGAGGAGCTCGAGGAGCTACGCGAACGGCGGCAGGACGAGCTGCGCGAGCGCCTCGCCCAGCTCGAGCGGCAGCTCGAGCAGAGCCGGCGGACCGTCCGGTTCGACGGGGAGCAGCTCCGCCGGGTTCTCGATACGGGCCTCCGCCGTTTCTTCGGTATTCCGAGACTCCAGCCCGGCGAAACCGAGAGGACCATCGATGGCCGGCCGATCCCGCTGTTCCGGATCGATCCGTCCCATCCGCGGATCCGCGCCGACCGGCGCCTGCAGCAACTGATCGACGGGCTCCGGGGAGAGCACGGTCAGGGCGAGCTGCGGCCATTGACCTTCACCGATACCGACAAGCTCGGCGACGGCGCGGTCCAGCTGCACCTCGAGCATCCGCTCGTGCGGCGGTTGCTCTCGCGGTTCGGTAGCCAAGGGCTCGTCGAGCACGTCCTCTCGCGCGCCTGCCTCGCCACCGCCCGCGTGGCCCGACCGCGGGTCGTCCTGCTCGGCCGGCTGCAGCTCTTCGGCCCGGGGGCCGTGCGGTTGCACGAGGAGATCCTCGCGGTGGCGGCGGACTGGCTCGAGCCCGCCAATCGCCGCCCGGCGCTGCGGCCGCTCGGCGCCGAGACGAGCGAACGGGTCCTCGCCGAACTCGACGGAGCCCTCGCGGGCTCACCCGAGGAGCCCGACGAGGCGGTCCGTGCGCGCCTCGGAGCGAGCCTCCGGCGCGACGTCGAGGAGCTGAGGCCCGTGCTCGAGGACCGCGCGCGCGAGGCCGAGGAACGGGCGCGCGAGCGCCTGCGCGAGCGGGCCGAAACGGAAGCCGCGGGCCTCGCGAAGCTGCTCGCCGACCTCGAGAGACGGCTCGCGAGGGAACTCGGGTCGCCCCTCCAGCTCGAACTCGACCTCCGGCCGGAGGAACGCCGGCAAAGGGAGGCCGAACGCCGCGCGCAACAGGAGCGGCTCGCGCGCCTCACCCGCGAAAAGCAGGACGAGCCGGAGCGGATCCGCGGGCAGTACCGGGTCGTGGCCCGCCGCCTCGAGCCCGTGGGCATCGTCTATCTCTGGCCCGCCGCCCCATGAGCCGGAACCGCGATCCGCTCGTCGAGCAACATCGCGAGTGGCTGGGTTACGTCCAGCCCGTGGGGCTCGTCTTCGCGCCGGCCGTCCTCGCCGATCGGCAGGTGGCGCTCGAAACCCGCCCGGCCGAGATCGATCCGTGGAGCGAGCGGCTCGAGGAGCTGCTCGACGGCTCGGGCGAGATCGGCCAGCCGATCCGGGTCCTGCGCGAGCTCCTGGCATGGCCCGAGGACGCGCTGGTCCCCGCACCGGTCGAACTCGACCGCCCGCTGCGCGAGCTCGAGGTCACGCTGCGGGCGGACTTCGCCGTACCACGCGGCACGGGCGAGGAGCCGGGCTGGCTCCTGCTGGTGAAGTGCGAACCGGAGGACGGCCGCCTCGATCGGCCGTGGCAGGACGCCCCGGACGGCTGGCACGCCTCGCCCGCGGCGCGTTTCGAGCGGCTGTTGCGCGAGACCGGGATCGCGATCGGCTTCCTGCTCACCCCGCGCCGGCTGCGCCTGGTCCACGCCCCACGCGGCGAGAGCTCGGGCCATCTCGACTTCGTCTTCGCCCACCTGCGCGGGGTGGCGGGCCGGCCGATCCTGGCCGCGCTCCGCGCGCTCCTGCGCCACGATGTGGTGCGCGCGGGGCCGCCCGAGCGGCGTCTCGCGAGCCTGTTGCGCGACAGCCGCGCGCACCAGGCGACGGTCTCGGAAACGCTCGGCCGCCAGGTCCAAGAAGCCCTCGCCATCCTCCTCGAGGGCTTCTTCGAGGCCGCGAAGCGGGAGGATCCGGAGCACGGCCCCGCGCGCCTCGCCCGAGTACCGGGGCTTTACGAGGGCCTCGTCACCGTGCTCATGCGGCTCGTCTTCCTGCTCTACGCGGAAGAGCGCGACCTCGTCCTCGCCGCGCCGGGCGCCGCCGCCGGCGACGGGCCGTCGGCGCGCGAGATCTACGAGCAGTCCTACGGGGTGGGCGGGCTCTTCGCCCGGCTCGAGGAGGACGCGGCGCGCTTCCCCGATACGATGGACGACCGCTACGGCGCCTGGGCCCAGCTCCTCGTCCTCTTCCGGCTGGTCCACGCGGGCGGTGGCACGGGGAGCTTCCGCTTCGTCCGGCGCGGCGGGACGCTGTTCGATCCCGAGCGCTTCCCCTTCCTCGAGGGCCGTGCCCCGCCCTTCTCCGGTAAGGTCCCGAGCCTGCCCGACGGCACGGTCCACCGCGTCCTCGAGAAGCTCGCGATCCTGAAGGGCGAGCGGCTCTCCTACCGCACCCTCGACGTCGAGGAGATCGGCTCGGTCTACCAGCAACTCATGGGCTTCGAGGTGGCGACGACCGGGCCCGCGACCGTGGCGATCCGGGCCCACAACAAGGGCGGGGCTGCGTTCTACCTGAGCCTCGAAGCCCTCCTCGCCCAGCCGCCCGCCCAGCGCGGCAAATGGTTCAAGGAGCGCACCGGGCACGATCTCCCGGCGGCCGCTCGCGACGCGGGCGACGTCGACGCACTCTTCCGGGCGGTCGAGAGGCTGGTCGTGAAGGAGCTCACCCCGCAGCCTCTGCCCGCGGGCCTACCGGTCCTACAGCCGACCGACGAGCGCAGGCGCACGGGCTCGCACTACACCCCGCGCGCCCTCACCGAGCCCTTGGTCGAGGAGAGCCTGCGGCCGATCTTCGAGCGGCTCGGGCCGCGGCCCGAGCCCGAAGCGATCCTGGACCTCGCGATCCTCGACCCGGCGATGGGCTCGGGTGCGTTCCTCGTCGAGGCCTGCCGGCAGCTCGCCGAGAAGCTCGTCGCCGCCTGGGAGGCGCACGGCCGGAAGGTGGAGGTGCCGGCGGACGAGGATCGGCTCCTCTTCGCCAAGCGGCTCGTGGCGACCCGCTGCCTCTACGGGGTCGACAAGAACCCGCTCACCGTCGAGCTCGCCAAGCTCTCGCTCTGGCTCGAAACACTCGCCAAGGACCACGAGTTCACCTTCCTCGACCACGCACTGCGCGCGGGCGACAGCCTCGTGGGCCTCCTCTTGCCGCAGCTCGAGGGCGTTGACTTCGATCCCGAGCGCGCCGAGCGCAACCGCGGCGGGCTCCTCGACGGGCTCGTGCGGGAGCGCCTGGCGGGCCTCGTCTCCGACCGGCGGACGGTGGGTGCGCTCGCCGAGGAGCTGGGCGAGATCGAGCTTGCCGACCTCCTCCGCCGCGGCGAGGCGCGGGTGGCGGATCTCGTGCGGCTGGGTGATGCGATCGTTTCGGCCTTCTTCGCCCACGAGAAGCCCACGGAGCGCGAACGGGCGGTCGGCCGGATCCGCGAGCGGCTCGAGGGTCCGCGGGGCACGAACTGGGCCTCGGGCCTGCCGGTGGCCCTGCCCGAGGGGCTGCGGCCGTTCCACTGGCCGCTCGTCTTCCCCGAGGTCTTCACCCGGCCCGATCCCGGCTTCGATGCGATCCTCGGCAACCCGCCCTTTGCGGGCAAGAACAACATCCAGAACTCCAACCCGTCGGGCTATCTCGGCTGGCTCCAGACGGTCCACGAGGACGCGCACGGCAATGCCGACCTCGTGGCGCATTTCTTCCGCCGCGCCTGGTCGCTCCTGCGCGAGGGCGGGACGATCGGCTTCCTCGCCACCAACACGGTGGCGCAGGGCGACACCCGCGCCACGGGGCTCACTTGGCTGCGCCGGCACGGGGCGGAGATCTATTCGGCGAAGCGTCGCTACGAATGGCCGGGGGACGCGGCCGTGGTGGTTTCGGTCGTGCACCTCGTCAAGGGAGCCTATCGGGGCGAGAAACGGCTCGACGGCCGCAAGGTCGACAACATCACCGCCTTCCTCGTCGACCACGGCGGCGACGAGAATCCTCGCCGCTTGGCGGAGAACTCCGGAAGGAGTTTCATCGGCTCGTACGTCCTCGGCATGGGGTTCACCTTCGACGACAGCGACCGGAACGGTGTGGCGAGCCCGACCGCGCTCATGCACGAGCTGATCGCCAGGGACCCGCGCAACGCCGAGCGGATCTTCCCCTATATCGGCGGCGAGGAGCTCAACGACGATCCCGAGCAGAAGCCGCGCCGCTGGGTGATCAATTTCGAGGACATGAGCGAGGAAGAAGCCCGCCGCTGGCCGGACCTCTTCCACATCGTGGAAGAGCGCGTCAAACCCGAACGAATTGAGTTGAGAACCGACAACGCTACCCAACGGAGGCGGCGCGAATATTGGTGGCAATACGGATCCTCGGCGAAGGATCTCTACACCGCCATCCGCAACCTCCCGCGGGTGCTGGCGAACTCACAGGTGAGCAAGCACCTCGCCTTCGCGTTCCTGCCGAACAACTACGTCTACGCCCACACCTTGAACGTCTTCGCCCTGCCCGAATACGCCGCCTTCGCCTGCCTGCAGAGTCGGGTCCACGAGGTCTGGGCCCGGTTCTTCGCCTCCTCGCTCGAAGACCGGCTCCGCTACACGCCCTCCGACTGCTTCGAGACCTTCCCCTTTCCCGAAGACTTCCGTAACCGGCCCGACCTCGAGGAGATCGGCCGAGCCTGTTACGAGCACCGCGCGGCGCTCATGCGCGCCCGCTCCGAGGGTCTCACCAGGATCTACAACCGTTTCCACGACCCCGACGAGCACGACCCCGCGATCGAGGAGCTCCGGCGCCTGCACGCCGCGATGGATCGAGCGGTCCTTCTGGCCTACGGCTGGGCCGATCTCGCCGAGAGGCTCGAGCCCCTGTTCCTGGGCGAGGACGAGCCCGAGTTCGTCTACCGGGGCCGGCTCTTCTGGCCCGAGCCCGTGCGCGCCGAGCTCCTCGGCCGGCTGCTCGAGCGCAACGCCGAGCTCGCCCGCGCCGAGGCGGGAACGGCCGCGTCGAATGCGAGGAGGTCGGCATGAAGGCGAGCGAGGTGCGCGACCGGCTGGGCGAGGCGCTCCGGCTCGACCTCCTCGGTCCCGGGCCCGGCGACGGGGCGCAGGAGGAGGAAATCCTGCCGCGGCCGCCCTCGCGCTGGTATCTCACGGGCTGGCTCGTGCCGGTCGAGGGCGAGCCCGAACCCGGGCTCGAGACCGAAGAGGATCTCGAGGAAGGCGCCGGCGAGGACGCACCCGCGGCCGAGGATTCCGCGCCGGCCGAGCGGCCCTCCGCGCGGGTTCGGCTGTTCCCCTCCTCGATCGGGCTTTCGGCCTTGCTCGCCCCGGGGACCCCATCGGTTCGCGTGCGGCTCTCCTGGGGCGAGTACCGGCCGCTCGAAGAGGAGGGGGCGGCGAACGGCCCGGGCGAACCCGGGGTCGAGCTCGTGGTCGTGGAGGAGGCCGCCGCGGCCGCCGAGGCGCAAGGGGAGGAGACGCGCTGGCAGCGGCGGCCGGTCGCTCGCGAGCTCGAGCTCGCCCTCGACGGCGCGGAGGGGCGGCTCGAGCCGGAGCCGGGCGTGGAACTCCGCTGGCTGCGCCGGTCGGTCGCGACGGGGGACGGACCCGCGGATCTCCTCACCCTCTTCCTCACCAACCGCAGGCCGCCCACGCGGCCGCGCGATGCGGCGTTCCTCTTCCAGCCGGTGATCGAGCTCGAAAGCGAGGCGCTCGTCGGTCGTGCCGACCCGCGCGGCAGCCGGGAAGCGGACTTCGATTCCCGGCTCGCTGATCTGCATTATCGCGACGTGCGCGAATGGGCGGTCGGCCACGGGATCGGCGCCGAGCCGGTGGTCGGGCCGGACGGGCGGGTGACGCGCGTGCGCACGAGCTGGATGCCGGCGGTCGAGGTCGAGCGGGTCGAGCCGCGCGGCGCAATCCGGGGCGAATTCTCGGCCGAACGGCTCGGCCGGTTGGAGCCGGGCGAGGTCGAACGGGCCCTCGGTCCGCTCGTCGAGGACTATCGCGATTGGCTGCGGGCCGAACGCGGCAAGATCCCCGGGCTCGAGGCGCGCCACCGGGGGACCGCCGAGGAGCTGCTCGTGGCCGGCGAGACGGCGGCCCGCCGGATCGAGGACGGGATCGCGCTGCTCGCCCGCGACGAGCGGGCGCTCGAGGCGTTCCGCGTGGCCAACCGGGCGATCGACGCGGCGGCGCGGCGGCGTCGGGCGCAGGAGCGGGGCGGCGATCCCGCGGCCCAGCCGGGGCTCGTCTGGCGGCCCTTCCAGCTCGCCTTCATCCTGTTGAACCTGGCCGGCATCGCCGATCCGACCCGCGAGGACCGCGAGACCGTCGATCTGCTGTTCTTCCCGACCGGCGGCGGCAAGACCGAGGCCTATCTCGGGCTCGCGGCCTTCACCATCGCCCGGCGCCGGCTCGCGCGCGCCGAGCCCGAGGGGCTCGGGCTTTCCGTTCTGATGCGCTACACCCTGCGCCTGTTGACGCTCGATCAGCTCTTGCGCGCGTCCGCGGTGATCTGCGCCCTCGAGCTCGAGCGGCAGAAGGCGCCCGAGCGGCTCGGTCGCTGGCCGATCGAGATCGGCCTTTGGGTCGGCCGGGCGGCCACGCCGAACCGGCTCGGCGGACCCGGCGATCGGGACGAGACCACGGCCTATCGGCGGGTGACGGCCTTCCAGCACGGCCGGACCAGTGAGCTACCGGTGCCGATCGACTCTTGCCCCTGGTGCGGCACGAAGCTCACGAAGGACAGTTTCCTCCTGGGCCGCTACGTCCTTTCCAACGGTACCGTCCGTTTCGAGACGAGCCGCGAGGACATCCAGGATCTGCGCCTGCGCTGCGTCGATGCGCACTGCGCCTTCGACGGCTCGCAAGGTTATCTGCCGATCCTGACCGTCGACGAGAGCATCTACCGGCGGATCCCGGCCTTCCTGGTCGCGACCGTCGACAAGTTCGCGGCCCTGCCCTGGGAGGGGCGGACGACCGCCCTCTTCGGCCGGGTCGGTCGGTTCGATCGGCTCCAGGGGTTCCAGCCGCCGCCACGGCAGGGGGAGGAGGGGATCCTGGCGCCGCCCGATCTCGTCATCCAGGACGAGCTGCATCTGGTTTCGGGTCCGCTCGGCACGATGGTCGGGCTGTTCGAGACCGCCCTCGAGGCGGCAGCCAGCCGGCGGGCGGGCGATCGTGTGGTGCGCCCGAAGCTCGTCGCTTCGACCGCCACCGTGCGGCGGGCCGGCGAGCAGGTCCGCAAGCTCTACGGGCGGGAGCGGACGGCGCTGTTCCCGCCGCCCGGGATCGACCGCGCCGATTCGTTCTTCGCCCGCACGGCCGAGCCCGCGGTCGGCGGTCGGCGCCGCTACCTCGCGGTGGCGGCCCCGGGTCGGGGCGCCAAGGTCGTCTTCATGCGCACGCTCGCGAGCCTGCTCGCGGCCGCGGAGGCGGCCCGGCAGGAGGCGGGCGACCGGGCGGCCGATCCGTACCTCACCGCGCTCTGCTACTTCAACGCGCTGCGCGAACTCGGCAGCGCCCGGCGGATCGTCGAGGGCGAGGTGGGCGCCAATCTGCGGAGCTACGCTCAGCGCCGCAACCCCGCGACCGGGCAGCCGGCGGTGGCGAGCCGCGCGGCGCTGCACGAACCGCGCGAGCTCACCTCGCGCGTGGCGACGGCCGAGGTCGCCGAGGCCCGCCGGCGGCTCGCCTCGGAGTACGGGTCGGACAGGTTCCTCGAGGTCGCCCTCGCCACGAACATGATCTCGGTCGGCCTCGACATCCAGCGGCTCGGCCTCATGCTGGTCGCGGGGCAACCCAAGACGGCGAGCGAATACATCCAAGCCACGAGCCGGGTGGGGCGGGATCCGGCCCGCCCGGGGCTCGTGGTGGTGATGCTCAACATGCAGAAGCCGCGCGACCGCTCGCATCTCGAGCATTTTCGGTACTTCCACGAGACGTTCTACCGGTCGGTCGAGGCGACGAGCGTGACACCCTTCGCGACCGGGGCTCTCGACCGCGGGCTGGCGGCGCTGTTCGTAGCGCTCGTCCGCCAGCTCGACCCGGAGCTGTGGGACGAGCCGAAGGTCGCGAACCTCGCCGAGCTCGAGCGGTTCCTGCCCGAGGTCGCGAGGGTCCTCGGTGAGCGGCTCGAGCGGACCGGCGATCCGCAAACCCGCGAGGTGCTCCTCGAGCGTCTGGGGGAGCTCGCCCGGATCTGGGCGAAGATCGTGGAGCGGCGCTGCGCCGAGGGTGGGGCCCTGTCCTACTCGCAGCCGCCCAGCCGGGGCGTCGAGCCGCTGTTGCGGGAGATGCTGGAGCCGGATCTGGATCCCGACCAGGCTGCCTTCCGAGCACCCCGCTCGCTGCGCGACGTCGAACCCGCGGCCTGGATCCGGGTGGTCAAGAGCGACTTCACGGCTTTGCCCGGGGAAGCATAGGGAGCTCGGCCATGAGCAAGGACCTCATGCGGCTTTCCCAGCTCGTGACGAGCTTCGGCCCCGGTGCCATGATCGACCTGCCGAAATGGTCGGTCATGATCGCCGGCCTCGACCGCTGGGATCGGGCGGCGCGGCGGGAGGTCGTCGAGCCCCGCTTGGTCAGGCGTCTGCCGGACGGCGCGAACCGAGGGCTCGCGACGCCGCCGATCCACGAAGAGAGCCCCTATCGCCGGGACGCGCCGAAGTTGCAGGCGATCGTCTTTCCGACCTGGTTCGTGACGGTCGAGGGCGAGCGGGTCGGCGAGGCCACCCGCCGCCGCCTGCTCCGCTTCGGCGAACTCGACCAGGGTACCAGGCGCTATGTCGAAGGCACCGGTCGCAACCAGCGGAGATGGCCCGTGGCCCCGGTCCGGTTCGTGGCCGCCTGCGAGAAGGGCCACGTGCAGGACATCGACTGGCGGGTCTTCGTCCACCACGGCGAGCGTCGCGACGGCTGCGGCCCGTTGTGGCTCGAGGAGCGGGGGGCGGTCGGTGATCTCGCCGAGGCGAAGGTCGTCTGCGCCTGCGGGGCCGAGCGCCCCCTGTACGATGCCTTGGGGCCGGGAAACAAGGCTCTCGGACCGTGCCGTGGCCGCAGGCCGTGGCTCGGGCCGGACGCGGCCGAACCGTGCGACAAATATCTTCGGCTGCTCGTACGGACGGCGAGCCACGCCTATTTCCCGATCACGGTGACGGCCCTCTCCTTGCCGGAGGACACCCCGGAAAAACGCCTCGAACGGCTCGTCGAGGAGCATTGGGCCGATCTCCAGGCGGTGGGCTCACCGGAGGACCTCGCGAGCGCTTTCAAATACAATGCGAAGCTGAGGCAGGCTTTCGAGGGCATCGAGCCGGGGGTGATCTTCGCGGCGATCGAGCGGCGGCGGTCCGGCGAGCCGAGCGCGCATGCCGGGCCGAAGCTCAAGCCCGAGGAGTTCGCGGTGCTCGCCACCCGCCAGAGCACGCGGGAGGAGCGGGCGAACCGCAAGGCGCCGCTCGTCACCGAGTGGCTCGCCCGAGGCGCGTGGGATCCCGACGGACGGTTCTCCGTCGTCGAGCAACTGGTCCTCGTCCACCGGCTCCGCGTGGTGACGGCGCTCGCCGGGTTCACCCGGTTCGACTTCCCGACCGCCGACAAGGACGGCGAGCTCGACAGCGAGCCGGCCATCCAGGCGCTCTCGCTCGATCCCGAACCCTATCCCGCGATCAAGCAGTTCGGGGAGGGGCTTTTCCTGCGCTTCGCTGCCGAGCCGGTCGATGCTTGGCTCGATCGGCCGGATGTGCAGGCGCGTGCGGAGGTCTTGACCGCAGCCCAGCGGCGCTGGGCGCAAGAGCGCGGGTTGGAAAGGGTCGTGCATCCCGGTCCGGCGTTCGTGGCCCTCCACACGATCGCCCACATCCTGCTCGCCGAGATCGCGCTCGAGGGCGGCTATCCGCTGGCATCCCTGCACGAGCGTGTCTATGCCGGCGAGGGAGGTGCCTACGGCATCTTGCTCTACGCCGCCTCGCTCGACCTGGGCGGCACCTTGGGTGGCCTGGTCTCGCTCGGCCCTCGGATGGGGGTTCTGCTCGACCGGGCGATCGAGCGCGCCCGATTTTGCGGCAACGACCCGGTCTGCGCCGAACACGATCCCTTGCGGAGCGACAAGGGGGCGGGCAATCCCTTGTCCGGTGCCGCCTGTCACGGCTGTGTGCTGTTGCCCGAGCCCTGCTGCGAGACGCGCAACGACTTTTTGGACCGCGCGCTGGCGGTGGGGACGCTGGCGCATCCGCGGCTGGGGCTGCTCGCGCCGGGAACCTCCTGACCGGCCGCCGCCGCGGCGGGCCGAGCCCCGTTACTCCCGCCTGAGCGCCTCGATCGGGTCGAGGCGGGCGGCGCGGCGGGCGGGGAGGAAGCCGAAGAGGATCCCGATCGCCGCGGAGAAGGCGAAGGCACCCGCGATCACCGTCGGATCGAGCCGCAGCGGCACGGAAAGGGCCTCGGTCGTGCCCCAGGCGACGAGCAGCCCCACGAGCACCCCGATCGCCCCGCCCACGGCCGAGAGCACCACGGCCTCGACCAGGAATTGCGCCATGACCTGGCCCTCGAGGGCGCCGATCGCCAGGCGAATGCCGATCTCGCGGGTCCGCTCGGTCACCGAGACGAGCATGATGTTCATGATGCCGATCCCGCCGACCACCAGGCTCACCGCCGCGACGAAGCCGAGCACGGCGGTGAGCGCCCCGCTCGTCATCTGTACGGTGCGCACGAGCTCGCGCATGTCGCGCACCGAGAAGTCGTCCTCCTCGCCCGGGCCGATCTTGCGCCGCTCGCGCAACAGCCGCTCGAGGTCGGCCTGGACGCGGGCGGTGTCCACCCCGTCCCTGGCCGCCACGTAGATCCGCGGGATCTCGGTGTTGCCGGAGAGCCGACGCTGGAAGGCGCGCAGCGGCATCACGACCGTGTCGTCGAGGTCGGTGCCGAAGCTCGACTGCCCCTTGGACTCGAGCACGCCTACGACCTCGCACGGTACCTTCTTGACCCGGATCGTCTTGCCGAGCGGGTCGCCCGCGCCGAACAGCGCCTCCTTGACGGTCGTGCCGAGGATGCACACGGCGCGGCCGGCGCGGATCTCGCCCTCGGTGAAGAAGCGCCCGGCGTCGAGCGCCCAGTCCTGCACCCGGAAGAGCGCGTCGTCGGTGCCCGTCACGGTCGTGATCCGGCTGTTGCTGCCGAAGAGCACGGTCGCCGGCAGTTGGGCCACCGGGGCCACGGCTTCGATCCCGGCCACCTGCTCGCGGATCGCCTGGACGTCGCGGTCGCCGAAGGGCTTGGCCGCCACGCTCGCGCGGCCCGGGCCGATCTGCCCCGGCAGGATGAACAGCACGTTGGTGCCGAGCCGGGCGAGATCGGCGGTCACCCGCGCTTGCGTGCCGCGGCCGATCGTGACCATGGCAATGACTGCCGCCACCCCGATCACGATGCCGAGCACGGTCAAGAACGAGCGCAGCGCGTTGCGGCGGATCGCTCGCAGCGCCAGGCGCAGCGCTTCGGCGAGCATCAACGCCCCCGCCGCTCGTCGGCCACGATCCGGCCGTCCTTGAAGCGGACCTCGCGCCGGGCGTAGGCGGCGATGTCGGGCTCGTGGGTGACCATGACGATCGTGAGGCCGGCGCGGTTGAGCTCGACCAAGAGGGCCATGATCTCGTGGCTCGTCCGGCTGTCGAGATTGCCCGTGGGCTCGTCGGCGAGCAGGAGCGCGGGCTCGGAGACGAGCGCCCGGGCGATCGCCACCCTTTGTTGCTGGCCACCCGAGAGTTCGGAAACCGAATGGTGCGCGCGATCGGCGAGGCCCACCCGGGCGAGGGCCGCGCGCGCCCGCGCCCGCCGCTCGCTCCCCGGGATGCCCCGGTACACGAGCGGCAGTTCGACGTTCTCGAGGGCCGTCGTGCGCGGCAGGAGGTTGAACCCCTGGAAGACGAAGCCCAGGAAATGCCGCCGCACGAGCGCCAGGACCTCGCGCCCCGCCGCTTCGAGCGGCCTTCCCGCGAAGCGGTAGCTGCCCGAGCTGGGCCGATCGAGGCAGCCCAGGATGTTCATCGCGGTCGACTTGCCCGAGCCCGATGCCCCGGTGATCGCGACGAACTCGCCCGCCTCGACCGCGAGGTCGACCCGATCGAGCGCGCGGACCGCTGCCGGACCCGAGCCGTAGACCTTGCTCGCCGCTGCGAGTTCGACCAGCGGCCGGCCGGCGACGTCGGTCTTCATCCCGCTCGCCGCGGTAGGACGGCGTCGGTCACCACCCGCATCCCGGGCTCGAGGCCGCTCTCGACGACCGTCTCGCGGCCGTCGGTCGGGCCGATCGCGACCCGCACGGGCTCGGGCCGTTCGCCCGTGAGGACCCAGAGCGTGCGCACCGGACCCGTCTCCGCGGGCCGGCTCGCCTGACGAAAGCGCGGCATCATCGGCATCAAGGCGCGGAGCAGCCCCGGCTTTTCGGCCGAATCCTCGGCCGGCGGTGTGAAGCGCAGCGCGGCGTTGGGCACGAGGACCGCGTTCTCCACCCTCTGCACGGCGATCTCGGCATTGGCCGTCATGCCGGGGCGGAGCAGGAGTTCGCGATTGTCGACGTCGAGGATGGCCTTGTAGGTCACGACCCCGGCCAGGATTTCGGAAGCGAAGCGGACGTCGCGGATGGTGGCCGGGAACTTGCGCTCGGGCCAGGCGTCGACCGTGAAGGTCGCGGGCTGACCGGGGCGCACTTTTCCGACGTCGGCCTCGTCGACGTCGACTTGGACCTCCATTTGCGTGAGGTCCTCGGCGATCGTGAAGAGGCGCGGCGCCTGGAGTGTCGCCGCCACGGTCTGGCCCGGATCGACGTTGCGGTGCAGGACGACCCCGTCGATCGGCGCGGTGATCGAGGCCTTGTCGAGATCGACCTCGGCTAGCCGGAGTTCGGCTTCGGCCACCGCGACGTCGGCTCGGGTGCTCTCGAGCGCGGCTTTGGCGCGCTCGTGGGCGGCTTGGGCGAGGTCGAGATCGGAGGGGGCCGCGACCCGGC
>Ga0209809_1001774_pt1 | contig 16664 bp, 15 predicted proteins | sample YNPMSTMetaG_FD_186172 | JGI IMG/M metagenome (GOLD analysis project Ga0209809, IMG submission 186172) | Anoxygenic and chlorotrophic microbial mat microbial communities from Yellowstone National Park, USA - YNP MS-T MetaG (SPAdes) (version 2) ... | reverse complement strand
CGACGTGCGACGTGCGACCTGCGACGTGCGACCTGCGACGTGCGACGTGCGACCTGCGACGTGCGACGTGCGACCTGCGACTTGCGACGTGCGACCTGCGACTTGCGACGTGCGACCTGCGACGTGCGACGTGCGACCTGCGACGTGCGACGTGCGACCTGCGACGTGCGACCTGCGACGTGCGCCCTGCGACGTGCGACGTGCGACCTGCGACGTGCGACGTGCGACCTGCGACCCTGTGACCTGCGACGTGCGACATGCGGCCGGATAGAGGTGAGGTATGGTAGTACCGCTGGAAGTTGAGGATCTGACCTTTGCGTATGACGGGCGGGCTGTGCTGCGTGGGGTCTCCTTCCGGCTGATGCCCGGCGAGGTGCTGGGGCTGATCGGCCCCAACGGGGCAGGGAAATCCACGCTGGTCCGGCTGGCGGCCGGGCTCCTTCGCCCCGGGGCAGGGACAGTGCGCCTCTTCGGCCGGCCGCCGACCCAATGGCCACCGCGGGAACTGGCCCGGCACGTGGCTCTGGTCCCCCAGGGTGCCTACATTCCGCCGACGTTCACCGTCTGGGAGAGCGCGATGCTGGGGCGGACCCCGTACCTGGGCTTCCTGGGGGTGCCCCGGGAGGCCGACCGGGCGGCGGCCCGCCGCGCGCTGGAATGGGTGGGCATGGCCGACCAGACGGACCGGCTGATCGGTGAACTATCCGGCGGCGAACGGCAACGGGTCCTGCTGGCCCGCGCGCTGGCCCAGGAGCCCCGCTGTCTCCTGCTGGACGAGCCGACGACCCACCTGGACATCCACCATCAGGTCGCGGTCCTCACCCTGATCCGCCGGATGGCGGTGGAGTGCGGGATCGCCGTCCTGGTGGTCCTGCACGACCTGAACCTGGCCGCGACCTTTGCCGACCGGCTGGCGCTGCTGGTAGACGGTGCGCTGGTAGCACTGGGCGATCCAAAGGAGGTGCTGCGCCGCGAGCGGCTGACGGCCATCTACGGGAATGCGGTGGCCGTCTTTCCCCGCCCCGATGATGGGGGACGCCCGGCGATTCTGCCCCGCGTGGCGTGAGCATCGGAACAACCGGTTCCCCACTGGAGGAAAAAGAATGTCAGTTCCAGCTCTGGCGCTCCAAAATCTCCCCATCGGCAGCACACCCCACACCGACCCGGCAGAAGCGGTTCGGAAAGTCCTGGAATATTTTCCGGACATCCCGGCCTGGCCTCAGTTGCCCCAGCGCTCCTTTCTGGAAAACATGCTGGTCCAGTTCAGCGAGGGGTTTCCAGGAATTGTCGTGGATGCCGGGGAGAAAAAGGTCTACGTGGATACCAGCCGGGACCTGACGGCGGAACTGGAGCATCTCTACAGCGCCTATCTGGAACAGAATCTGGAATTTGCCGCGGTGAGCGACGCATACGCCGCCGGGTTCCGCCGGTTCCTTCAGGACGTCGCGGCCCTTTCCCGGCCGTCTCTGGCGCTGAAGGGGCAAATCGTGGGTCCGGTCTGTTGGGGGATGATGGTGGTGGACCCCCGAGGGCGCCCCATTCTCTACGACGAGGTCCTGGCCGACGCGCTGGTCAAACATATGGCGATGAAAGCGGCCTGGCAGGAGCGAGAACTCCGGAAGGTCTGCCCCAACGTGATTCTTTTTGTGGACGACCCGTATGTGGCCGCGGTCGGCTCTGCCTATCTTCCCCTCGGACGGGAGCAAGCCCAGGCCCTGCTGACAGAGGTTCTGAGCGCGATCGGAGGGCTGAAGGGCGTTCACTGCTGCGCCAACGCCGATTGGCCACTCCTGATGGGAACCCCTATAGACATCCTCAGCCTGGACGCCTACGGATATGCGGAGAGCCTGGCCCTCTACCCGGAGGAAGTGTACGCCTTCCTGGAGCGCGGGGGGATGATCGCCTGGGGCATCGTCCCCACCAGCAAAGCGGCTCTGGACGAAACCACAGAAAGTCTGGTGGACCGCCTGCACCGGGCGATAAATCTGCTGGTCCGCAAGGGCATCCCCTTTGAGAAGGTGCTCTCCGCCTCGCTGATCACTCCCTCCTGCGGGACCGGGACGCTGAGCCCGGACCTGGCGGAGCGGGTCTTCACCCTGACGGCCGAAGTGTCGGCCGAGATGCGCCGCCGGTATGGAACGGAATGAGGTCATCCAGACCCTGCGGTCTTCCCTGCAGGAGGCGGTCCGCCGGAATCCCGCCGACGTCCTCTTCTTCTCCGGCGGACTGGACACGTCCATCCTGGCTCTCCTCTCTCCGACCACGCCGCTCCTGCATATCTGCCTGGAGGACGGCGGGGAGGACCTGCCGTATGCGGAGGCGGCCGCCCGGGCGCTGGGGCGCTCCCTGATTGTCCGGCGGGTCTCGGCCGACGAGGCCCTGGCCGCGATCCCCGAAATCATCCGCATCCGCCGCAGTTTTGACCCCGCCCTGCCCAACGACCTGGCCCTGTATTTTGCTTTCGCCGAGGCCCGCTCCCTGGGATTTGAGGTGGCGATGACCGGCGACGGCGCGGACGAGTTGTTCGCGGGATACTCCTACATGTTTGACCGGGACCTGGCGACCTACATCCCCTGGCTGGCCGGACGAATGCACTTCTCGTCTGGCGAGTTCGGCCATTGGTTCGGGATGGAGGTCCGCCAGCCGTATCTGGACCCGGCGGTGGTGGACCTGGCTCTCTCCATTCCCCCAGAACTGAAGGTCCGGGAGGAGACCGGGGCCCGGTTCGGGAAGTGGATCCTGCGGAGAGCCTTTGAGGGGGACCTGCCGTCCCTACTCTGCTGGCAGAGCAAGCGGCCTATAGAGGTGGGGTCCGGTTTCAGCCGGCTGAGGGAGAGGGTCATCAGAATGTTGAACGATGGAGACTGGGCCGTGCCGGTCCGCTTTATCAGTTGCGACCAGCCGTACTACTACCGGATTTATCGCCAGGTCGTGGGGGAGATTCCCCCGCCCGGGCCGGGAGAGGTTCCCTGCCCCCACTGCGGCGCAGGCCTTCCCCCGGACGCCCACCACTGCCAGACCTGCGGGTGGTTTGGAGTCCCCTTGCCTTTAGTGAGGTCGGGAGGTATAATTGATTAAAAGATCGATCAACAGGAGGCCAGATGGAACATCGGGTTCGTGCCGCAGAAGCCCGCGTCCACTTCGGTGCTATAATGCGCCGGGTAGTAGAGCAGGGGGAAAGGATTCTTGTGGAACGGGGAGGACGCCCGTACGTTGTCCTCCTTTCTTACGACGATTACCAGCGCCTGCAAGCCATAGGCCAGCCGCAGGATTGGAAGGTCGTACTGATGGAGGGAATTCAACTGGCACGCGAGATGTGGAGAGTCCAGGAAGGGGAGACCCTGCCCCCGGCGGAGGAAGTGATCCGGGAACTACGGGAGGAGCGCCTTGTCCAACTCACCGGTTTGTGTTGACGCCAGTTTTGTCGTCCGTCTCCTTCAGGCCCAAAGCGATGCGGAACCGGCGGTCCGGCTGTACTGCTCCTGGATGGAAGACGGGCGGCGGCTGGTCGCGCCGACGCTCCTGCCCTACGAAGTGGCCAACGCCCTCTACCGCTACGCAGCCCACGGCTATTTGCGCCCCGAAGGGGTAGAGGCCCTGATGGAGCAGACTTTCCGGCTGGGGATTGCCCTCTATGGCGACCCGGCTCTCCACCTCCGGGCGATTCAGATGGCCCGTGAATCCGGCCTTCCTGCCGTCTACGACGCCCATTACCTGGCTCTGGCTCATCGGTTGAACGCGGAGTTCTGGACGGCTGACCGTCGTCTTTTCCAGGCCGTACAGGGCCGTATCCCCAACATCCACCTTCTGGAAATGGGATGAACCTCTTCGTATCCTGGAGCGGCGGGAAAGACAGCGCCCTGGCGGCCTACCGGGCCCAGCAGCAAGGCCACCGCCTGGTTTATCTGCTTAATACCGTCGCCGAGGACGGTAGCCGCGTCCGCTCCCACGGCTTTCCCTCCGAGGTTGTTGCCCTGCAGGCCCGCGCCATGGGCCTGCCTCTGATTCAGGTCCATACGTCCTGGGAGGAGTACGAAGCCAATTTCAAGGACGCGATGCGGGCCCTCCGGGCCGCAGGCGTGGAGGGCGGCGTCTTCGGTGATATGGACCTGGAGGAGCACCGGGCGTGGGTGGAGCGGGTCTGCCTGGAGGTAGGCCTGGTGCCGCTCCTTCCCCTCTGGAAGGCTGACCCCTGGGCCCTGCTGGAGGAGTTCTGGGAGGCGGGATTCCGGGCCGTCGTCGTGGCCACCCGGCTGGACCCCGCGTTCCTGGGGCGGCCGCTGGACCGGGAACTGGTCGCGGAGATGGTCGCGCGCGGCGCTCACCCCTGCGGGGAGAACGGCGAGTACCACACCCTGGTCACCGACGGCCCCCTCTTCCGCCGCCCGCTGCGGGCCGAATCCCCGTCCGATGCCCCGGCGGTCCACGCCCACGATGGCGTCTGGTTCCTGAATCTCCGGGTGCGGCTGGAGGACGCCGTTGGCTGAAGATGTCCTGACCCTTCTGGGCGCCGTCTTCCTGGACCTGCTTTTCGGAGAACCTCCGGGCCCCCTCCATCCCGTCGTCTGGATGGGCCACTGGTTGAACGGGTGGTGGCGCTGGCGGCCCCGACAGGGCCGGGCCCGCCCCTTCCTCTTCGGGATGACGGCGGTCCTGCTGGGGGCGGCCCTTTTCGCGCTCCCCTGGCTGGTCCTGGCCCGGGCGCGCATCCCCCTCCTCTGGCTCTGGAGCATCCCCTTGCTGAAAGTCACCTTCGCGATGCGCGCGCTGCTGCGGGCCGGAGGGGAAGTGCTGGAAGCGCTGGAGCGGAGAGACCTGCCGGAGGCCCGGCGGCGGGTCCGCTGGCACCTGGTCGGGCGGGAGACAGCGGACCTGCCGGAGCCTCTGGTCGTCTCCGCGACGGTGGAGTCGCTGGCGGAGAACATCACCGACGGCCTGACCGGGCCTCTGTTCTGGTTTGCTCTCCTCGGGCTTCCCGGCGCATGGGTCTACCGCTTCTGCAACACGGCGGACTCCATGTGGGGCTACCACCGGCCAGAGACGGAGTACGTGGGCAAGTTCGCTGCCCGGGCCGACGACGGGCTGAACTGGCTCCCGGCGCGGCTGACGGCCCTGTTGATCGTGGCCGGGGCGGCACTGGCGGGGGAGGACCCGCGCGGGGCCTGGCGCGCGATGTGGGCCCAGCACCGCCGGACTCTCAGCCCGAACGCGGGCTGGACGATGGCCGCGATGGCCGGCGCGCTGGGCGTCACCCTGGAAAAGATCGGCCACTACCGGCTGGAGGGCGGCGATAGCCCCCTGGACGCGCGAACGGTCCGGCGCGCGCTGCACGTGGTCCGCTGGACAATGGTGCTGGTGACAGGGGGAATGGCCCTGCTGGTCGGGCTGATAAGAGCACTATAGGGAAATCTCTATGCCCCTGCCCCGAGGTGTCGTCCGGAAACTGGTCTCCGATCAGCACGGAGGGCCCGACTACCGTCGCCTGCGGGCCGAGGGGATTTCCCCCGAGGAAATCCTGGATTTCAGCGTCAATTCCAACCCCTTCGGCCCCCACCGGGCGGTCCGGGAGGCGCTGGCGGGGGTGAACATTTCCCGCTACCCCGACCCAGAGGCGGGCCTCCTGCGGGAGCATCTGGCCGCGCTCCACGGCCTCCCCTCGGCCCAGGTCCTGGTGACCAACGGCACTGCGCAGGCCATCTGGCTGGTCGCCCTGGCCTACCTGGACCCTGGCGACGTCGCTCTTATCGTCGGCCCCACTTTCGGGGAGTACCGGGTCGCCTGCCAGTTGATGGCCGCGCAGGTCCACATCCTCGCCGCCCAGGAAGACCGGGCCTTTCAGCCCGACCTGGAGGCGATCGCCGACTTTATCCGCGCCCGGCGCCCCCGCCTGGTCTGGCTCTGCAACCCCAACAATCCGACCGGGGTCTATCTGGGCCAGGAAGCCGTCCGCGCGGTCCTCGCCGCCTGCGAAGGGGCCGGAAGTCTGCTGGTCCTGGACGAGGCCTACAGGAATTTCGCGGATTCTCCATGGGACTCCGTCCCCCTGATAGAGAGCGAGCATCTGCTGGTTCTGCGTTCTATGACCAAAGACTTCGCCCTGGCGGGCCTGCGGCTGGGGTACGTGCTGGGGACGGGAGAAGCGGTCCAGGCCCTGCGGCGCGCCCAGCCCCCGTGGAGCGTCAACGCGGCCGCCCAGGCCGCCGGACTGGCCGCGCTGGACCATCTGGAGGCGTACCGGGAGACCTGGCGTACCCTGCGCAGGCTGACCGAGAGCCTGCGCGCGGCGATCGGGGGACTGGGAATGGTGACCCTTCCCACCGCCGTGAACTTCTTTCTGGTGCGGACCGGGGACGGCGACCAGACCCGGGAGGCGCTGCTGGAACGCCGGATTCAGGTCCGCAGTTGCCGCTCCTTCGGGCTCCCGGCGTACATCCGCATCGGGACCCGTCTGCCGGAGGAGAATGCCCGGCTGGTAGAGGCGCTACTTTGCAGTGGAGTCATTTTTGGTTAAAAAATAAGTTGCAGGAGGAGAACATGGTATCGCTGCAGGAGACCGTATCTCGCATCGGCCCTCTTTCCGCCGCCGCAATGGAAGCGGCACGGGCCCGACAGGATCAGTTGACCAAGCCCCAGGGGAGTCTGGGGCGGCTGGAGGACCTTTCGGTCCAGGTGGCCGGGATCACCGGCAATCCCCGGCCCGTCATCCGGCATAAGGCCGTCATCGTCGTCGCCGGGGATCACGGGGTGGCGGCGGAGGGGGTGAGCGCGTACCCCCAGGAGGTCACCGCCCAGATGGTCTACAACTTCCTGCGGGGCGGGGCCGCCATCAACGTCCTGGCCCGCCACGGGGGCGTGCGCGTCGTGGTCGTGGACGCCGGGGTCGCCGCCGATCTGGAGCCCCATCCGGCGCTGAAAATCCGCAAAATCGGGTACGGGACGGGCAATATCGCCCGCGGCCCGGCGATGAGCCGGGAGCAGGCCGTGCAGGCTCTGGAGACGGGCATCGCGCTGGTAGAGGAGGAGCGGGCCCAGGGGCTGGACCTGGTCGCGCCGGGGGATATGGGGATCGCCAACACGACCCCGGCGGCAGCCATCGTTGCCGCCGTCACCGGCCTGCCCCCTGCGGCGGTCACGGGGCGGGGCACCGGCCTGGACGATACAGGGCTGGCCCGCAAAATCGCCGTCGTGGAGCAGGCCCTCCGGGTCAACCAGCCCGATCCCCGGGACGGTGTGGACCTCCTGGCGAAGGTCGGCGGGTTTGAGATTGGGGTGATTGCCGGGATCATTCTGGGCGCGGCGGTTCACCGTATCCCGGTAGTGCTGGACGGCTTCATCTGCACCGCCGGGGCGCTGGTCGCTGCGGCCCTGGCGCCCGCCGCGACCGCGTACTGCATCGCCGGGCACAACTCGGTGGAGTTGGGCCATCGGGCCATGTTGGAGCACCTGGGGCTCCGACCGTTGCTGGACCTGAACCTGCGCCTGGGAGAGGGGACAGGAGCCGTCCTGGCGATGGGCCTGGTGGAGGCGGCCTGCAAAGTCCTGAACGAGATGGCCACGTTTGCCGAGGCGGGTGTCTCAGAACGAAGCGATTAGGGAATTCCCGTGTTTCGCTCGTTGCTGGTTGCGCTGCACTTTCTGACCCGCCTGCCATTGCCCGAGCGGGAAATCTCGCTGGAGGAGGTCGGGCGGGCCGCGTGGACTTTTCCGGCGGTTGGGATACTGATCGGTGGATTGCTGGCGATAGCAGGCTGGCTGCTGGGCCACCTGTTCCCGCCTCTCCTGATCGCCGCACTGGTGCTGGCCCTCTGGGTGGCCGTGACGGGTGCGCTCCATCTGGACGGATTTGCGGATTGCTGCGACGCTCTGCTGGCCGCCCGGCCGCCGGAGGTCCGGCTGGAGATTCTGCGGGATACCCACGTGGGCGCTTTTGGGGTGGTCGGGGCGGCGATGCTCCTGCTGGTCAAATTCGCCGCTCTGGATGCCTGTATTTCTGCCGGGAAGTGGGCCGTTCTGCTCCTGGCGCCCTCGCTGGGACGGTGGGCCATGGTCTATACCATGGCCCGCTACCCTTCTGCCCGGTCCACCGGTATGGGGCAGGCCGTGAAAGGCCCCGTCGGCGGGCGGAGTCTGGGAGGAGCCACGCTGCTGCTCCTGCCGATGCTCATCGTGGGCCCACCGGAGGTTCTGCTATCCTCCGCGCTGGCGTGGCTATTCACCCTTCTCTTTGCCCGCTGGGTCCTGCGACGCATTCCGGGCTTTACTGGCGACGTCTATGGCGCCCTCTGCGAACTGGTGGAGGCCACCGTCCTGCTGGCCTGGGCAGGGATGGGAGGATAAACGTAAAACGTAAAACGTAAAACGTAAAACGTAAGACGTAATCCGTGTTCCGTGTAGACGGGGCGAGGAATGGTGATTCTGATTCTGGGCGGTGCCCGAAGTGGAAAGAGTGAGTATGCGCAGCGACTGGCAGGGGAAATGGGCCGGCCCGTCCTCTATGTGGCGACGGCGACGGCGGGAGATGAGGAGATGGCGGAACGAATCGCCCGTCATCGGGCCGCGCGCCCGGCGCACTGGCGCACGCTGGAGGTCCCCACCGGCGTGGGGCCGGCACTGGAGGCCGCCATCGCCGATGCCGGGGTGGTGCTGATGGACTGCCTGACCCTGCTGGTCTCCAATCTGCTGATGGAGTTGGGGGAAACAGCAGGCGAGGAGGTCCTTGCGAAGCGGGTTGTTGGGGAACTGGAGGAAGTGCTGCAGGTCTGCGAAGCGCACGGGGCGACCCTCATCGTGGTCTCCAACGAAGTGGGGATGGGGCTGGTGCCCCCGTATCCGATGGGACGCGTATATCGGGACGCGCTGGGCCGGGTCAACCAGTGGCTGGCCGCCCGGGCGGACCGGGTCATTCTGATGGTGGCGGGAATCCCGCTGGAATTGAAATGAGCCGTCAAGGGTTAGTCGTCAGGGATAGGAGAATCTGATCCCCCGCTGGCTTCCCATCCACCATTATCCCCCACCGCTCCATCGTATCCAGCCAGTAGGCGCCGGTGGCCAGGGTGTACTCCCCCGGCGGCGCGTCGGCCGGGAGGGGCAACCGATGCTGCTGGAGGATGAGGTCACCGGGTTGCCACTGATCCACCGGGAACCCCATACCATCTGCGATGGCTACAAGGGTGCCATCTGCCCCCAGCAGGTGCCCCATCAGGGAGAGGGGTCGGGCCGGGACTTCCTTGACCTCCCAAAACGTCTGCAATTCCACCCCGTCCACCTGCTGGATCAAAGTGTAGCCGAGGAAATCCAGCGGGCCGTCCAGAGTGGCCGTAAGCGGACCGTCCGGGGCAAGGGCCCCATCCAGCCGGTACAGGTTGTAGAGGGGACGGCCGTCGGCCCGGCGGGCCGGGACGTCCAGCACCGCGCCGGGCGGCGCCTCCGCCCCGGGCGGCAGGACCAGGAGACCAGGCGGTCCGGGGGCGAGGGACACCCAGGTCTGGGAACAGTCCACATAGACGGCCCGGAGGTCCGGGCGGCCCAGGCCGGCGCGCAGGGCGTCGGGGGAGAGGGCAGTCGCCGCGTCGGTGCAGAGGGCGGCCCAGCGGGGCGCGGGCCGGGGCTCCACGCGGTACAGGAAAAGCGCATGCCCCAGCCGGGCCAGGGGCTGGCGGGCGCGGAACCAGGCGTACGTGTTGACGTCCGGGGTATAGACGCCCTGAAGCACGGTCGCGCCGATGGCGTAGACGCCGGGGGCGGGGTCCAGGGGATGGAAAGGGACGGCGCGCGGGTCCGGCGGCAGCCAGTCGGCCGAAACTCCGTAGACCTCCGGGCGCGCGGGGCTGTAGTGGGCGTAGAAGACCCGCTCCACGCCGTTCTCCCGCATCCAGTCCCGCAGTTGCCAGAGGTTCTGTCCCCAATCCAGGTTGGAATCCACCAGATAGCGGTATCCCCCTGCCGGTCCGCCCGCCAGTTCGTTGAAGAAGGCCAGGTAATGGGGGGAGACCCGCAGGGTGCCCAGGGCCAGCCAGGACAGGAGGAGGTAATACGTGAAACGTGAAACGTGTCGGTATGTAGCACAGGCTTCAGCCTGTGAAGTAGCACGGGCTTTAGCCTGTGAAGTAGCACGGGCTTTAGCCTGTAAAGTAGCACGGGCTTTAGCCTGTGATGCACATCCAGCCTCTGCGCCAGTGCGCCCGGCGAGGATAAACAGGAACGGGAGCACGGGCAGGAGATGGCGGTAGCCGATGTTGACGCTGCTGAGGGGGGTGGAGGCCAGATACATCAGCGGGAAAACTGCGAGGGGCGCCCAGCGGCGCAGGGCCTGCGGGGTCAGGGCGGGCTTCCCGATGAGGGCCGCCAGGGCCAGCAGAACGGTGGGCAAAGGAGTCTTCAGGGCAAAGGCGACGGGGAAGTAGTACCACCAGCCGTGGTCGCGGTTCTGGCCCATCAGGAAGGCCGGATGGCCCAGGCGGTAGTGCTCCTGCAGGGAACGGTAAATCTCCAGATGGGTCGCGGCGGGCAGGGGGATGGGGAAGCCGGGGACGGCACGAACCTCAAACCGGTAGACAGCCCAGAGGGCCAGCGCGGCCAGGGCCAGTCCGCCCAGGGCGGCGGTCAGCCGGTGGCGGAGCGGGACGGGGGCCAGCAGGGCCAGGACCAGCAGGGCCGGGATGAGGGAGAGGGCAGAGACTTTGGAGGCCAGGGCCAGGCCGAGGAGAAGGCCCACGCCAGCCACAGAGGCCCCGCGCGGGCAGCGGAGGGCGCGCGCGGCCAGGAAGAGCGCCGCCGTCCCCCAGAGGGTCACCGCCATGTCGGTGGTGACCAGGGAGCCGTGGGCGATGACGTTGGGGTCAAAGGCCAGCAGGAAGAGGGCCAGCAGGCCGCCGCGCGGGCCCCAAAGGTCGGTGGCCCAGCGGCAGACGACGGCGGCCAGCAGGAAGGTCATCCCGATGATGGGGAGCCGGGCCGCCAGCGCCATGCGCGCCGGATGGGGGTACTGCCAGACCACCGCGTCGGTGACGGCGGAGAGGCTGGCAATCTCCCATCCGTCTATCTGGCGGGGATCGGGGAGGTCGGGCTGCAGGAGGAGCGGCGCGGCGGCCAGAACGTTGGCCAGGGGCGGGTGGATGTGGACCGGCTGCAGGCGCAGGTCGCCCGTGCGCAGATACGCGTACCCCGCGGCGATGTGGGGGCCTTCGTCAAAAGTGAGAGAGGAGGTGCGGGCATGGGCCAGTGTCTGGACGAATAAGACCATCAGCAAAGAGGCGGCAATGAGCAGAAAGGAGACCGTCGGGAATTGTCTTGACAATTCCCGCTTTTCCGGTACACTTATCCCTACTGACCGACTACCATCCCGTATCAGGAGGCAGGATGTGAAACGCTCTTTCGTCATTGCAGGACCGATTGTCCTCTCATCCGTGCTGCTGTTGCTCCTGGTTTCCGGCATCTCTCGGGCAGAACCCTCGCCGCCGTTGGAGGTTGCTGCCAGTGCGCCTTCCCTGCACAACCCCGGGTTTGACAACCACGACTGGTATGAGTTCCACAAGCGCTATCAGAGCGCCTACCCTTCGGGTGCCTGGCTGCCGGATGATGATAACAACGTTGGCAACAACATCCCGGACTCCATCCGGCAGGACTGGCGGCTATGGTTTCTGGACGGGACAGATATCGTGGAGCCCGACCCGGAGGGGACTTACGTCCTGAACATGGAAGCGGTGCAGATGCGTACCTACGGGCAGGGCAAATTCCTGGCCGGCATCTACCAGCCCATCTATACCACCACCCCCTGCCTGGTCTACGGCTTCCAGATCTATGCCCAGTCCCGGCCGGAGGGGAGCGACGATACGCTTACCGCGCTTCAGGTCGGGATTGACCGGGTGGGGTGGCATCCCAACTCGTATACCGACCCGGCCGTCCACACCTCTTTCCCCACCACGACCGTCTGGGGGCCCGCCCAGAAGTACCAGTGGGCCTACGGGCCGCTGACAGTGACGGCGGAGGCATGGAGCACCAAAATCACCGTGTTCACCTACGCCGACGCCAGCGGCGGCCGCTCCCACCGTATCCTCTGGGACAGCGCGTCCTTCTGGGATGCCACGCCGCCGATGATCCATGACCCCAACAACCTGCCTGCCCCCTCCGGCATCAGCAGTCTGACGGTAATCACGGCCGGGACAACCGCCACCGTGACCTGGACGACGGCCAGCGCGGCGTTGGGGCAGGTATATTACCGCCTGGTCTCCGTACCAGCGGGTCCCACCCCGCCAGAGTATCCCTACAAGGTCTACCTGCCCATCGTCCTGCGGCAGACCGGCTGGCAATATACGCCGCTGAACAAGACACCCACCACCAGCCACCAGGCCGTCCTGACCGGTCTGGTATCCGGCGGCACGTACGAGTTCATTGCGGTCTCGCGCGGGCTCTCCGGTGGGCAGTGCGTTACCTGGCGGTCGGAAATCGGGCAGTTCACCATCGCGCCATAATCCCACCGAACGGGCATTTCCTGCGAATGTAGGCCAACTGCTCGCAGTTGGCCTACCTGCATTGGAACATCCCGCCGGAACCCCAGCACGGTTCGCACCCTACCTGGATACCCTCACCGCCGGCAGGGGAACCTGATCCCCTGCCGGTTTTCCGTCTATCTCCACCGGCCAGCGCTCCATCGTATCCAGCCAGTAGACTCCGGTGAAGGGCTGGTACTCGCCTATGGGGGCATCGGCCGGGATGGGCAACCGATGGCGCTGGATGATGATGTCGCCAGGGCGCCACTGGTCCACCGGCACCGCCAGCCCGTCGCTGACGATGACGGGATTTCCCCCCGGACCGACCAGGTGCATCATAATGGAGAGCGGGCGAGCGGGGACTTCCTCTACCCGCCACCAGGTTTCTATTTCCGCGGTCTGTCCAGGCCAGGAGGGGAAACCGAAGAATTCAAATCCCAACAGGGTCAAACTGCCGACCTGTATGGGAGGCTCAGAAGCAGGGCGCGGCAGAGGCGTTCGGATCGGTTGTTCGTAAATCGCGAAGGGCGGGAGGGCCCCAGTGCGGCGTTGCTCATAACTCAGACGGGCGCTATCCAGATGACGCTGAAGAAAAGGTTCTGCTCTGAGAACCGTGTCCCGGAAGAAAGCGAACCAGCCGGGCTCCTGGCCGCCTGCGGGGTACAACCAGCCAGCGGTACAGTCAAAGTAGGCCATCCGCAGGTCATCCCGACCAAAGCCGTCGGCCGCGGCCTCGGGGGTCAACGGCGCCACCGGTACGGTGCACTGGGCCAGCCAGGTGGGCGGCGGATCGTGGGGAAGCACCCGGTAGACAAAAAGAGCAATCCCCGGCCGGGCAATCGGTTGCTGATGGCGGAACCAGTCATAGGTATCCGGATCGTTCAGCATGATACCCTGCAAAGTTGTTGCACCGATCACGTAAAGTCCTGTCGGGGGGTCAAAACGGGAGGGAAGCGCCAGAGGCGTATATGGTGCTGGCGGAATTGGCTTATGGAAAATATTATACAGGTCAGGGCCAGCATAGGTATAGAAACTGACGTAAGGTATTGGTACCCTCGCATCCTTTTGGCCTCGGAACCAATCTCTTAACGCCTTAAAAGACTGTCCCCAATCCAGGTTGGAGTCCACCAGGTACCGGTGTCCACCGTAGGGGCCGCCGGCCAGTTCGTTGAAGTAAGCCAGGTAGTTGGGGGCGATGCGCAGAGTGCCCAGGGCCAGCCAGGCCAGGGACGCGATACGGAGTAGGGAGTAGGGAGTAGGGAGTAGGGGATAGGTAGCCTGGGCTTCAGCCTGTGGAGTAACCCGGGCTGCAGCCTGTGGAGTGGGTGAGGTGCCGAGGCGACCTGCGAGGATGAAGAAAAACGGGAGCGCGGGCAGCAGGTAGCGGTAGCCAATGGCGATGGTGCTGAAAAGGGTTGTCAGGCCGTAGAGAAGGGGATACAGCCAGAGGTCCCGGTCCTGCCATCCTTTGCGGGGTGAGCGCAGAAGGACCATCAGGGCAATTCCCCCCAGGATGAGGGTCGGCAGCGGGGTTTTCAGGAGAAAAGCGAGGGGGTAATAATACCACCATCCGTGATGGCCGACCTGGCCCATCAGGAAGGCCGCGTGGCCCTCGGCCGCGTGTTTCCGGAGCATCTGCCACAGCAGCCAGTGGGTAGCAAAGGGGTAGGGCCGGACCTCAAAGCCGTAGAAGGCCCAAAGGGTCAGAACGGCGATTCCGACCACTGCGGTCAGCCTCGCGGCCCAGCGAAGCCATACCCCTATGCTCTTTTGGCGGCGAAAGTCCTCCAGGGCCCAGGTGATCCCCAGCAGGCCCACAATCCCCACCGGGAAGAAGCCGGAGGTCTTGGAGGCCAGGGCCAGCCCCAGCGCGATGCCGCTGAGAAATCCCCATTTCCACGAGCGCGTTGCCGCCCACCGGGTGGCCGCGTAGACCCCGACGAAGCCCCAGACCATCAGCAGCACGTCCGTTGTGGCCAGCCCGGAATGGGCCAGGACGTTGGGGTCAAAGGTGAAAAGAAACAGGGCCACCCACCCTGCTCTGCGTCCGTACCGTTCCCGGGCCCAGCGGTAGACAACGGCGGCGCCGATCAGGGCGACCAAGATGATGGGGTAGCGGGCTACAAAGGTTGCCGCTTCCAGCGCCGGGCCGGGGCCATACCAGCGGAGAAAAGCGACAACGAACCGGGAATGGTCCCCACCAGTCCAACCATCCAATTCCTCTACTGCTGGTCCAGGCTGAAGCAGAAGGCCGATACTCGCCAGCGCGTCCGGCAGAGGCGGCTGGGCAACCGCCCACGCGAACCGGAAATCCCCCCGCGTCCAGTAGACATACCCCTGGGCCATGTGGACCGGCTCATCGGCGGTTAGGGAGAGATGGGGGATGGAGAGGACGGCCTGGCTGAAAAATAGCCAGAGCAGCAAACAGGGTATAATCCGCAGTCGGTTTGGGTGAATCATCGCCCATGCTAACGTGCCAGGCACGTCTGGACGTGCCTGGCACGTTATATCGTCATCTCATCACCAGCGGCAAATAGACGTGAACCAGCGGCGGCACGTGGACCGTCACCTCCATCGGTGCGGAGACTTCGGTGACACAAGAGCCGCCCAGCAGCCGACGGGAAAGGGCCACAAACCGCACGGTTTGGCCATCCTGAAGGCCAGGGATAACTGCGCGATGACGGGTGACAGGAGTCACATCCAGCGAGGTGGCATCCGTAAAGGTCGGAGCCTTCATCACCAGCGGGAGATAAACAGTGAACGCCCCGGTGGGCGAAATCGGTGGGGAGGGCGGAGGGAGAATCTCGTACCAGACCTGCGTGGAGGCCGGAGCCAGGGTGTCCCATTCTATCACCAGGGTGTTCAGCACGGTGGACGTGACAATGTTGGTGATGAACCCGGAAGGTGTCCAGGAAGTGGGTTCGGGCAACCGGCCACCCGGATAAGTGCCTGTGATCAACCGCCCGGCGTCCCAGATGGTATCGTAGTAATACGGGCCACCGTAGGGAGGCGGTTCCGGATGGGCGTAGAGAATCGCCGTGAGCCGTTCGCCCAGCGGCTCAGCCTCTACCGAGAGTTCCTCCCAGGTGAAAAGGGCTGTCTGCTCCCGGGACCAGACGGTCTGCGGCGGAAGGCCTGTTTTGACAGCACAATCGTCATCACTGGGGGTCAACTGCGTCCCCTGGGGGTCCAGCCCAATCCGGGCATGGGGGAGGACGCCATCCAGCGAATGGTTGCGGGCCCACATGGTGAAACGGTAGGGTGTGCAAGGAGCCAGCCCGGTGACAACCTGGTAGATGCCGGCTTCGTACGTGTGCCCCCACTTGAAATAGACCTGGGCATGGCCGCCGTCGTAGTAGGGCCGTTGAGCGCGCGCATCGTCGTACTCCGGCAGGACCGTCTCGTGAATCCACCAGCGGATCCAGCCCCCGGCGACGTGATGGTTCGGATAACGCCAGTAGAAAGGGTACGCCGGGTCGTCAAAATTGCCGTTGACCAGCAGGTTGGGAGTAAAGGATTGAGTCTCTGCCGGTGGGGCGGGCAGCCAGCCCTCTGTGCCCACCTGGGCCGGAGAGAGAGGGGAACGACCGGGATCTGGCGGGGGCGGCGCGGCCACTGAAGCGGCCCCCGCTATCAGGGCGAGCAGGAAGATGAGACCCAGAAGAGAGACCAGTTTTTTCATGGGATGGCTACTACTCTGTCAAGGCTGATTTTTCAGTTTGGCCGGATTTGAGAAATACCCTGCTGGCTGGATATGTGGGCCTATAATGACCTCATTTGCCCATATTTGGGGGTATTCAACCCCATCGCAAATATAAGTTTCATAATTGACAGAGTACTACTACTCTGTCAAGGCTGATTTTTCAGTTTGGCCGGATTTGAGTAATACCCTGCTGGCTGGATATATGGGCCTATAATGACCTCATTTGCCCATATTTGGAGGTATTCAACCCCATCGCAAATATAAGTTTCATAATTGACAGAGTACTACCTCCTCGCTATTTGGAATCTATGGGTAACGATATGAGCATGATATTCATTTCTGGCGTTCTGGCAAGGGGCCACCGCTCCATCGTGTCCAGCCAGTAGGCGCCGGTGCGCAGATAGAGCCCGACGCTGGCCTGGGGGAGAGGAAACCGATGCCGCTGGACAATGACGTCACCGAGCTGCCACATC
>Ga0209809_1001766_pt1 | contig 16738 bp, 16 predicted proteins | sample YNPMSTMetaG_FD_186172 | JGI IMG/M metagenome (GOLD analysis project Ga0209809, IMG submission 186172) | Anoxygenic and chlorotrophic microbial mat microbial communities from Yellowstone National Park, USA - YNP MS-T MetaG (SPAdes) (version 2) ... | reverse complement strand
GAGTGGCGGACTGCGGTCGCCGGCCGTCGTGCGCGCCATCTCGTCCAGCGACATGCGCGCCAGGTGCCAAGACCAACCCTCATCGAACCACAGGCTTTGTCCGCCTAATCCCCACAGGCGGATGCCCCAAGCGATGAGGAGCAGGGCGCATCCGCCGATGATGATCTCCCGACGTGGGAAGGCTCTGCCGTGGCTTGGCGCGTCACTCAAACCCCAGCCCTCGCTCTTTGAGGCTCGTGTAGCCATTGTGCACAATGATAATGTGGTCCGACAACTCGATGCTCAGCAGCTTACTGGCTAGCGCGCGGGTGGCTGAAATATCCTCGGCTGAAGGCGTACAGGGTGATGATGAGCCACGATAATCGCAGCCGCGTTGCTGCGAACAGCGTCTCGGAAGATCTTGCTGATGCGCATGTCCACCGCGTTTAGGCTGCCTCGATACACCATCGGCTTGCCAATCACGCGATTGCACGTGTCGAGCAGGAGTGTTCTTGCTCTAAGCTCAACATGAGAAGTTGGGCCGCGTCGGCGGGCTGTCGGACGGTCGGTCTTGCGTCCGGGGCGCTCAGGGACAGCCGGCGAGCCAGCTCCAGCGCTGCTTTGATCTCGGTCGCCTTGACGGGACCGATACCGTGAATCTGCTGTAACTCGTCCAGGCCGGCGAGCGCTGGACCATGCAATCTGCCCAAGCGCTGCAAGAGATGTCTGCCGGTCGAAGGGCGCTAGCGCCGCTATGGCCAACAACTCGCGCTGCGACATCCCGGTAGCGCCAATCGCGCGGAATCGCTTGCGTGGACGCTCGCCTTCTGGGATATCGCAGGTGCGCGTTCCGGCTGGTGCTTTGTGCCGCCGTTCGGGAGAGTGCTCCGGTTCTGGATGTTTTGGCTAGGCCAAGCTGACGCCGCGCTTCGCCGTGCTGCGAACGTGGAACCGCCTTTGCCGCGAACATATTAGCACCTATCTTGGAACTTAGCGTTACCCACAAGTGAGGAGTATTCGTTGCACTGGCTACTCGTAGTGCGCTCTGGCGCGTTCTGCGCTTTGATTTGATGTGGTCTTGCGATCTGCGCTGATACTTCTGCGCGCCACTGTTGCAGAACTGGCAGGAGGCATGTCCCTATGTTAGATCACTTTTACTGGATCACTTCCGTGGTTGAGTGGATGCGCGATGTGATATAAATAAGGGGATATGTTTGAGCGCATTACGATAAACGCAGAGCGGATGGGGGGGCAGCCGTGCATTCGTGACCTGCGCATTCCGGTGGCGACGATCGTCGCGATGGTGGAGGATGGGCTAACCGAGGCGGAGATATTGCGGTTGTACCCTGACCTTGAGCCAGAGGATATTCACGCGGCATTGCGCTATCATGAGATGAACAAGGGTGAGAGCGAGAATTGCTAAGATTGCCCTTGCCGCTTTATTTTTATTATAAATAAAAACTTAGAACCGAAAAAAATAATTAAATACATGAAATTTAAATTTTAAAAATTAAAATTTAAACTTTAAAATAAATTCTAAAATAAGATATAATAACTTTAATAGTCAACCGACAAGGAACCTTGTTTTTTATCCACTCTCCTTGCAATTACCTCGATTTCATTCGTGCTTATCATTCCAATATTTACGCCATCTTTTTTAACAACAGCATAATGAGTATTAGCATGATCTAGTATACGATAGGCATCGGCCAAGCATGTATCGGCATCAATATGCACCAAGTGCGTAGTCATAATTCGAGAGACTGGCAGGTGGGCCTTCCGCTGTTTGAGTGCTTGTCTTAGGTCATCCACGCTGACCACACCGAGGACGTCATCACCTTGGGCGACCGGATAATATTCTTGTTCTTCATTAAAATTAATTATGCTTGCAACTATAATACTTGGATCAACACTGAAAAGCGCGCTATTGCACATATCTCCGACTTTTAAGCCCTGAACAGCCTTAGGCACAAAAATTTTTCTAGATTCTTTTTTATTTTTAGTATTTATAAAAATAATTAATATTATAGAAGATATAATTAATTCATTTATGCTACTTTCAACAAAAATTAAAATAATAAATAATAAAAATAAGATGACGTTACCCATAAAATTTATAGTATTCGTCGCTAAATCATAATCAGAAAATAAGGCTGAAAAAGCACGCAGAATACGCCCTCCATTGAGCGGAAGAACTGGGAGAGATTGAAAAACAAAAATAGAGAAATTATAAATAAAAGAAAATAAAAGCGGCGCTTTTTCACCTGTGTACTCAGCCTCAATAAATATATTAATTCCGTCATTGAAACTTAGTCCATATTGTTCAGCCCATAAAAGCAGTAAACCTGCGATAGCGCCGTTGAGCAAAGAACTACCAACTGCAAACTTAATTTCGTCGGAGGGGTGATTTGGGTATTCCTCAAAGATGACTAGGCTACCCAATGGGGTAAGTGACATCTCTCTCAGTATGATGCCGAGCCGTTGGGCAAGTAAGAGGCGAAATATATCATGAAGAGAGCAAGATAAAAAAGCAATAACTAGGCAAGAAATAAAATAAAAAAGCTCGATTTTTTTAGCTAAAATAAAAAATGGGATTAATAAAACTATAGATATAGAAAAGTTTATAGTTATATTTGTACTTTTATATTTAAATATTATAAAGTTAGTTAAAATAACTAATTTTTTAATTAAAAAAATTAATCCGCGCATTCATCTATAAAGAAAAGCTATTTTCTACTCCACCGCCTTTAAAAATATAAATTAATTTATCTTCTGCGAGCAGGCATATGTCTAAATTCTTCTTTTTTTCAGTTTCCCTCAAATGCTTCACGCACTCATAGGCAGCGATGCTTGTGGGATGAGGCTCACTGCCGAGGGAAACTAAAACTTCTATGTCTTCGTCCGCATGAGAATTAAATATATCTTTTATCTTCGATAAAATAATTTCCTTTACCGAAAGTATTTCAAGTGGATCATCGAGCGTCAAAATCTGATATTTACCAATACACGCATCAAGGCTCGGCCTGATGGTGTGCGTGAAGTAGCTGCTGGCGGCGAGGCGCGCCTCCGTCACCACCCACGTTTCGTCCGGCTTGAGATGATGGAGTGATTTAATCGTAGGCTGTGGGTCGGGACCGAGAAATGCAATAACTAAGCGTTTTGCAGCTGTCGTCATCTCTATCCTACTCTCTAGTATAGCCAGCCCTTTTGCGCGCATGCTCTGGACGGGCGACAACAATGCCATCCCCCACTCTATCCTCGTCGGCCAGCATATCCTGTTACCCCGCCATTTTAAGACAATCGGTGTGCCTTCGCCGGACAAGCACATCAAGCGGCGACCCAGCGCCCGGCTTGTTTACTGTGTTCAACCTTGAAAAACTTTCCATTGCACCACATGCTGCGCGCGATACCGCGATCTGTCCGTGCGTTGTCCACGCACACAGTCGCCGCGATCGGCTCACCGACCTTGAGCAAGGCTTGGCACTGTCGCCACAGGTCTGGGAAAACCGTCAAGCTGAATTGCCCGCTCTCGTCCTCAATTGTGACAAACGCCATGTCTTGTCCGGCCTTGCTCTTCACCTTCGCCACGTCCGTGACCAGCCCGGCGATGCTCGTGAGGCTGCCGCTGGTGAGCTGGTCGATTCTTGCTTGCGCAAGGCTACGCATAGATTGAGGGATCGTCAGAGGAGTCAACGCAAAACCAAGGACCTCCTTCTCCATCTCGCGCCGCTGGAACTCAGAAGTCTCCTTAATCGTCACGGGCTCAAACAGCGACAGCTGAGCTCCGCTTCCCTTGCCCTCCACCTGCTCAAGCAGAGCGATGCGGCTGCCGAAGGCATCCAACGCGCCGGCCTTGATCAGCGCCTCGAGATGGCGCTTGTTGATTTGGGAGCCGAGCTTTGTACGCAGGGCTGTGATATCGGCGTACGGGCGGCGCTGCGGGATGAGTTGGGCGAGGCGTTCCCCTACGCCTTTAATCGGAAGGATTCCGACGCGCAACGTCCTGTCGTCGACGACGCTGAAGTCCGCCTCTGACGCATTGACGTCCGGGTGAAGGACGGTGAAGCCGTGGGTTCGGGCGTCGCGGACGAGCAGGGACAGCCGGTCGAGGTCGGACGACTCAACCGACATGATGGCGGCGTAGTATTCGAGCGGATAGCGTGCCTTCAGGAAAGCGGTGATGGCCGTCATCATGGCGTAGGCTGAAGCATGTGAACGGTTAAAGCCGTAGTTCGCGAAGTACTCGATGCGCGCCCACACCGCCTCGGCAACAGCGACAGGGTGACCTTTGGCGACCGCGCCGTTGATGAACTTCTCGCGGTGTGCGTGCAGGGCAGCCTCATCCTTCTTGCCAACTGCCTTGCGGATGGTATCAGCCTCGCCCATTGAGTAACCGGCAAAGTCGCGCGCGATACGCATGATCTGTTCCTGATATACGATGATCCCATAGGTATCTTGGAGGGCAGCTTGAAGTTCAGACACGCCGAGGTAATCCGGGGACTTTCGGTTGTGCATGCAGGCGATGTACTCGTCGATGTATTCCATTGGCCCTGGCCGGTAGAGCGAGAGGGTTGCGACGATGTCGCCAAACCTCCTCGGCTGCATCTCAACGAGGACGCGTTTCATGCCATCGCTCTCGACTTGGAACAAGCCGACGACGTCGCCTCGGCTGAGCAGCTCATAGATCGCCGGGTCGGAGAGCGGGATATCGTCAATGCATAACCTCAGGCCGTGGCGTCTGGCGATCAGATCGAGGCATAGCCGGATGGTGCGCAGCTGTGACAAGCCAAGATAGTCCATCTTCAGGACGTTGAGCTTGTCCAAAGCGGACATGTCATATTGCGTCACGCGCTGGATGCTGGGGGCGATCTGCTTCCCCTTGGGCCGCTGCACAGGTAGGAACTCCTCAAGGGGACAAGCAGAGATGGCGATGCCGGCAGCGTGCGTGCTCTCGGTCCGCAGGACTCCCTCAAGGGCGAGCGCCGTCCGATGGAGTTCTGGGATCTCGCTGCTGATGCGGGTGTAGCGCTCGTCGGCCTCCATTTGCTTGAGTGTGAGACGGCTGGGTGGGGGTGGGACGACCTCAGCAAGCTGTGCAACAGTTGGGATGGGCAGGCCGAGGATGCGACCAGCAGCGCGAATGGCAGCGCGTGCGCCGAGGGTCTGGATGGTCACAATCTGGGCAACCCGATCTTGGCCGTAGCGCGCGACGGTGTAGTCAGCGACCAGCTCGCGCTGGTCATCCGGGAAGTCTATGTCGATGTCCGGCATGTTGACGCGCTGCGGGTTCAAAAACCGCTCGAAGTACAGCTCGTTCGTGACCGGCTCGATGCGCGTCAATCCAAGCGCGTAGCATGCCATGCTGCCGGCGGCGCTGCCGCGCACATTCCAAAGGACGCGGTTTTGGCGGCAGAAGCGGATGATGTCCCACACGATGAGCATGTAGCGGGCGAAGCCCAAGCGCGTGATGGTGTCAATCTCGTAGCGCAGGCGCTCTCGCAGCCGGTCCGGGTCGAGCGCGGGAAATCGTGGTGCGCCGGCTGAGTCGACCGTCAGGTAGTCCTCATCGCCCCCTTGTCCCTTGAAGATGACGCAATCCTCTGGTCGCGGGGGGCGTTGCAAGGCACGCCAAGCGCCCGGCGAGGACGGGATGCCGTAGCGCGCCTCAAAGCCAATTTGACATAGATATTCAAAGTACGCTTCTTCGTCAGCGAAATCGCTTGGCGTGGCAAACCTCGGCAGCGCTTGGGATTTCGCGATCACATCGCCCTCACAGCGTTCAGCGACGACCAGCGTGTTGTGGATAGCCTCTGGGAACTCGGCGAAGATCGCCAGCATCTCGCTTGGAGATTTGAGATAGAACGACGAGTCAGGGAAGCGCAGGCGCTTGGGGTCGCTGATCAACGAGTTCTTCTGCAAACAGAGCATGATGTCATGATAGTGGGCGTCCTCCGGTGCAGCGTAGTGAGCGTCATTGGTTGCGAGCAACGGCAACCCATACTTTCGCGCCAGCTCGACCAAGCGTCGGTTGAGGGCGCGGTAATCCAAGCCGCTGTGCTCCTGAAGCTCGACGTACAAGCGGTCGCCGAAGACGTCGAGATACCACTTGAGGCGTTCCTCGGCCTCGTCGTATCGCTCCTGCAAGATGAGGTTGGGGACTTCTGACTTCGGGCAGCCAGTGGTACAGATCAGGCCGCTATTGTGGGCTGCGAGCAAGTTGTGGTCGATGCGGGGGTGATAGTAGAAGCCCTCGGTGTTGGCAATGCTGCAGAGCTTGACAAGGTTCTTGTAGCCATCCTTGTTCATGGCGAGCAGCAGGAGGTGAAGGGCAGACTTGTCATGACTGGTCCGCTCGTCGATTGAGCGGCAGATGTAGAGCTCGCTGCCGATGATCGGCTTTATTCGGTGAGTTTGGCAGGCATGGTAGTGGGCAATGGCGCCGTGCATCCCACCGTGATCGGTCAAGGCGAGCGCTGGACAACCGATTGCCGCTGCCCGTTGTGCCAGTGTCTCTGGCACGTTCAAGCCGTCGAGGAATGAGTAGGCCGAATGAACGTGCAGGTGGACGAAGGGCATGTGGGTATTATAGCGAGGGGCCAGGGCTATAATGAAGAAAATGTTCGGGCAAAAACGGGTGCTGCCGATCGCGCTGGCGCGCGTGCACGCGCGTTTGGCATGTCGTTATGCGCGCAAGGGATTACGTGATGAGTTTCTGCACAGCTTGAGGATCGCAAAGAGGATATTTGACGCCCACTCCGACTCTAAGTCGTTATATGAATTATACAGAGAAATTGCTTATATATATCTAGAATCAGGTAAACATGGATTATCTTATTCTTACATAGCAAAAGCAATACTAAAAGCACTAAACAAAGATTTCTACAGCAAAGCTGAATTAATGGATGATAAAACCTTATTTATCTTCAGCGGTGTGCAGGCAAAGCGCTATCCGAAAGAGAGGGCAAGGATGGTCTTGCCCAAAATTATCGCGTCCTACCAAAAGATGCAAGCGAAAAATAAGGCGGAGCAAATAAAAATAAAAAGAGGTTTATATTATGCATTGATATATAAAGGTATAATGGAGTATGATGAGCATCGCTACTCCGAAGCAAAGGAAACTTTTTTAAAGTCAGCAAGCATAGCAAATAGAAACCAAAAATATATACCATATTATTACCTAGGTATTATTCACACTAATTTAGAAGATTTCAAGACAGCGAGGGATTACTTGAAACACGGGTCGCGCTACACGTCAAACGTGGCGCTATATGGCTACGGCCAAGCAGCGCTCGCCAAGGTCGAATTCTGCATGGGCGAAGGCGAACGGGCGCTGCGGCGGGCATTTAATGTGCTGGGTCAGTTGAGGAATACGACAGCTTGGGAAGCGCGCGCTGAGCTGGCTCTGATTTGCGGCGACATCTTGCTGTACACAAAGAAGGGCGCATGGGCCGAGAGTTTCTACAATAACGCGAGAGGCTGGGCGCGCAAAGGGACGCAGCCCTACTTGATGATGCTCGCCGCGACGAGGTTGGGTTACCTGTATGCGCTGAACGAACGCTTCAGCGAGGCGCTGGCGATGTACGAGGAAGCCTATCAGCACGCGCCCGACCACTATCACCAGGCGTTGATCGCTAGCATCATCGGCGTGACCAACATCAAGAACGGCGACATCGCGCATGGGCTGGGCTATATCGGACAAGCCGAGGCGTTGCGTTCGAGTTTGAAGACGGGCGAGAAGGAGCAGGTTGACCTCAACATCGCCGAGGCATACCTGTGCGCGCAGGAGGAGGAAAAGGCAATTTCTTATTTGAATAACATCCTAGAGGTGAGTGTGGAACCTGCCGTCCTCGCCCGCGCCTACGAGCTGCTCAGCTATGCCTGCCGTGCTCGCGAGTTCCACGAGCAGGCCTCCGTTTATGCCAAAAAGTCCTTTGAAAACTACATCACTGCCGGCTATCGCAGCGAGGCTGCTCGTGTAGCCCTCACGCTTGATGAACCCACCCAAGGGGAATACCGCGACTTAGCCAAGCGCTTGACAAAGCTCGACGCATGCATATTGCGCAAGCGCTCGCGAAACCGCACCAATTCGCCGCTTCAATACCTAACGCATTACTGAAAGAAAGACTCAAACAGCGGGATCTTCTGGCGAGCAAAGAGGACCGCGTCGCAGGCATCGTACTGCAATGGGCGGTCGTCAGGTTGCTTGACGAGCTGCTTCAAGATCTTCGCCGGCAGGAGCGCCAGCCACTGGATGACGAAGGGCAGTGGCGCATCGTCAAGCTTGGCGCGCTGGAGGAAGATCTCGGCTGGGAGCGGATAGACCAAGAAGCCCACAATGCTCGCGCCATCCGGCGACCTTACCTGCCGCTGGTGCATGTCGGCGATATGTGCACATTGGGCAATCCATTCCGTATCGCTGATTGTCTCATCAATATATAAGTCGTACCAGCGAAATGAATCCATAAATTTATCAAATGAAATTGGAAATTTATACAAAAATGACAATTGGCTCCGCTGGTGAAAGAACAAGTGACGACAGCTTGGGATAAGCAGGAAACCACTCATATAGATATCATACTACAGGAGCGGATCGTATAATGTGGCTCGTCTCGCGGCACGCCTCCAGCAGCTTCAGCCTAAACTGATCGACGTGGAGTCCCGCGGCGGCTATGAGCACACGCAGCTCGCAGCTTGTCGTGAGGCGATGCCTTGCCGATGCGAGAAAGCGGTTGGGCAGTGGAGAAGTATCTTTAAAGTAGGGGAAATTTGAGGTTTTAGAGATCGCCTATGAAGAGATATATATTGTTTTTGATTTTCGCTGTGTTACTCGCTGCTCAGAGCAGCCTATGTACCCAAAGCGCAGGCGTGGAACTTACAGTGACCACACCCTTTCTGAACGTGCGGGAAGGCCCTAGCATAGGCAACGCAATCATCGGCCAGCTGACCTGTGGGCAGAAGGTGATGGCCGACGCCAAAACTGCTGATGGCGCCTGGCATTGCATTAATTACAACGGCCAATCGGGCTTTGTCTTCGCGCAATTTGCGGTACCCGGCGGCAGCTGCCAGTCAGGTGCACCGGCAACTGCTCCTGCGCCGGCTGGCATCAACGTCGCAGTCACTTCGGATCTCCTCAACGTGCGCAGCGGCCCCAGCCTGAACGAGGCAATTCTGGGCTGGTTGCGGCGTGGCGACGTGGTGCAGGCAACGGCGCGCACCGCCGATGGTCTTTGGTTACAAATCCTGTATAACAACCGCCTGGCGTTTGTCTTCGCCCAGTACACTACGTTTGGAGGCGCGTCCACTGGGTTGGCCCCCGCGCCCTAGCGAGGACTGGATCTTCGAACTGGGTGGGCACATAGGCAGCACCACTGTATTTAACCAGATGCGCGACATCGGCATGACCTGGGTGAAGTTCCAGACCCAGGATACGGATATTCCTGGGCGGATCGCGGCGGCCAAAGCCGCTGGTCTCAAGGTGTTGATCGGTGCAGTGGGCGAGCGCGCGCGGGCGGCGGATCCTAACTATCACCGCGAGTTCGCAGCCTACCTGGCTGACCTCGTTCGACAGGGCGCTGACGCAATCGAGGTGTGGAACGTGCCCAACCTGGACCGCGAGTATGGGGCCCTGGTAATGGTCAAGTGAACCCAGAGAACTACGTCAACATGTTGCGCGAGGCTTACCTTGCCATTAAGTCGGCCAATCCCAACGTCCTGGTGATCAGCGCAGCCATGGCACCCACCGGCTACTTTGGCGGCAATTGCACCAACGTCGGCTGCGACGACGTGCCGTTCCTCCGACGGATGGCGGCTGCGGGCGCGGCGCAGTGGATGGATTGCATCGGCGCACACCACAACGGCACGATGGTTGGCCCGGACCAGACCAGCGGCGCGCCGGTCGTCAGCAGTGATCACCATCAGTGGACAGTATTCACGACGTTAGCACTGATCTGTAGAAGTTAAATTTTATAAAATTTTTATTTAATAAATTATCATACTTTTTGATTTGCTGTCCATCCTTAATAGTTCAATTAACCTCGAATCTCTAAGTTCATCCTTGATTAAGTCAATATTAGATAATATTACTTTTCTCGCCAATCTCAGCTTATTTTCATCTTTAATAAAATATTCTGAGATTTTTTTGTAATTATTTTTTATTATATCTATTAATTCTGCTATTAATTCATATTTTATTTCTTCGTACGGCAAGTTATTACTTTCTATTTTATTTAAATATAAATTTAACTTTATTTCTTCGTTTATTGTGTATCTATATAAATTTTCAATAATTTTAATTCTTGTTTCTGTGTATAATTTAAGCTCTTTTTCTTCCTTTATATGACTTCTAAAATCTACTACTGTATAGTCCCAATTCCTTAAAATGTTGTAATATAGATATAATCCAATGTGATTTGATTTTAAAAACATATGTTCTTCTCTAATATATTCCCCGTTCATATGCCAACTATTTATAATTTTTCTGTAATCTCCTTTAAAGTTACAATTAAAATTTAATCCTGCATTTCTTTTTAATATATCCTCTATAAAATTATATATTTTATATGAAATAATTTTTGGATTAGAATATATTCTAGCTTGATCTATAAGCAATATTATCTTATTAAAATATTCTATTTTACCATATATATTTTCTATTTTTTCCTCTACATGTTCAGTTTTTAATTCTTCGTCTGTTGTTATAACACAGCAATATGGAAAATCAATTCTTTTATTAATATATATGGCCAGCAATATATCTTTAATTCTTAAATCATCGGCCTGCTTTTCTAGCCATGATTCTACTTTTTCTTTTTCTTTTAACATTAAGTTAAAAATTATATCCTTAATTTCACTCCCAATATAAGGTATGTTATCTATTCTTAATCCAATTGATATATACTTGCTAAATATTTTCATTAATAAATCCCTTTCATTTATTGTTATATTATATAAAGTTATAATATAGCTTATATAATCTTTCACTAAATTGTAGTCAATTTTTTCTACTTTATCCATATTGAAATTTATTATATTGATATGTCTTTCGTCTAATTTAAATAAGTTTTGTTCTAATGTATTAAGTAATCCTTGTAAAGACTTCGAATTTCTAAATAAATCTAAAGATAAGTTAAGCTTCTTTTCTGAATATATTGCGGAGAGTTCTCGTTTTTTACTCAAATCGTTAAATGCCTTCAACGATAAGTACAACAGCATTGCTGCACCCTTCGTCCCCTCTGACCAACTCAGCGCAGCAAGCGCTTCCTGAATGCGATTCCTCAAGTCACTATCCGACTCTAATTCTATCGGCCCAACTAACCCACAAATCGGGTGCGTAAAACCATGCCTCTCAATATACTGTTCTGGCAATTCCCACGGAAATCGCACATCATCATACTCAAATGAGCCATATAAAGATGTCCTCGGCCCATAATCCCCCTTCAACATCTCCGTCAAAATCAGACGATCCGCCTCCGCGTCAAGCTGACCCCGGTAAATCAGCCATCGCACCGGGCGATATGACACCTTCGCCATCAGGTCATGCGCCGGCCACAAGCTCGCCGCCAGATACGCCGCCTCCGCGCTGCCAGCCGCCAACAGCTGGTCCAGCCAGTGGTGATAAACATCCTCCCGCCACGGTCGATCATTCATGCACGTCCAGACCAAGATGGCATGCGGAATGATGGTGTCCTCGACCGGATCACCAGTGATGGCGAAGCCATCGAAGGCGTTCGCAGGGACGACCTCCCCGCGCCCTCCCCACGCATCTACGTACTCCTTGGTCCTCTCAATGAAATGCATCGTGTTTCGCCCTAGCGCAGCTTCCAACAGCCATGCGATGAGCCGCTCGCCCTTGGCACTTGGCTCCTCCAGCCAGCGCTCTGCAAAATACCGCGTCAGCGCCCCCGGTCTGTGTGCGGTATCAAATCCCAGCTCGTCAGTTGTCATACACGTGCTCACTCGGAGTTATTTTAACGTGAGTTCAGATTAACCCCGCCTTATGCGGAGACGCAGAGATTCTACATGTCGCAGTTCTCACAGCGAGCGGGCGTAATAAAATCACTGAGTCAATTTGTGCGTGGTACATGCTTCTCGCACCCAAGTTGATGTATGCAATTCCCTAGGAGTTCCCCTACTAGGCAGCCAGACATGCTTTCTCCTGCGTTCTCCGCGTGAGAATCGCTGAGTTATGTAGATCCAACTAGCCATTTGCATGCTAACTAGACAGCGGGAAAGAGGTACTGCCTACCATTTCTTGCGTTAAATTATCGCTGTGACTGAGCGAGGTAAAAATCCCACTCAAGCGACTGAGTGCTCTTATTGCCCGTTTGCAGGCAGAATCTGCGAGCGGAGCACGCCCGCCGAGAAGATCGAATTGAGGCGTCGATTGGGATTGAAAGCCACCCAGTAGCGACGGGCATCGGAAGAAGCGAATAAGACAAGAAGCCACGCGGCGGACAGCCTGGGACCACGGGCCGAACCTTACAAGCGGTGGCTAAACCCGACCAGGTGCATTTGCCAGCGCGTTGCGCTGTGTGTGGGCGGGTCATCTCAATCGCACGAGGTGGTGGGCAAGCGAGATGTGCCGTTGGCAGTGACCGAACATCGGTTGGGGGAAATCACATGCTGGCGCAGCGCAGCGTATACCCGGCTGATGTGATAGGCAGCGTGCAGTCGTGCGGGTGCTGGTCACCCAGTTGTCGGTGGGTCAAATGCCGCTGGAGCAGACTGCTGCTTGTTCGAGGGTTTGTTTGGATAACAGTACTGGAACAGGGGTATGAACTGGCAGCGGCGGTGGAAGTAGCTAAGGTGGAGCGGTTGAAGCGAGCGGAGGTGGCCCATTTTGATGAGAAGGGGCAAAGGGTAGCGGGGCGACTGTGCTGGCTGCACACCGCGAGCAATACCCATCTGTTTGTGCATCCCAGGCACGGGGGCGATGCCTTGCGCAGCGCTGCGTCGGACGAGCGATGCATGATTGCCTGTCGGCCTACTACCGGTTTGAGGACATGGAGCGTGCCTGGCGCACATCCTGCGCGAACTGCGTGGAGCAATGGGCAGGGGTGATGCATGCCTTCCTGTGTATGAACAGGCGCAGCCCTTGTGAGGGGAGGCGGTTGTGGCGGCCAGGAATCGCTTCGTGAGTGAGGCGGGAGCCGCTGCCTGAACAGCAGGCAGGCCGAGGACGACCCAGAAGCACAGCGGGGCGCAATTTGCTGAAGGCGCATGAGGAAGCCATTGCACTGGTGGGAGGTGTTCCCTTCACCAATAACCAGGCTGAACGAGACCTCACAGAAAGTGAGCGGCTGTTTTCGCACTGACCAGGGGGTAGCGGTGTATGCCCGCCTGCAGGCAGTGATCTCTACTTGTCACAAACAAACGTCTTCGCCACGCTGCGCGACCTCTTCGCCCGCCAGCGTACTTGCAGGCGGCTACTCGGATGTATCACCGCTTCCGAGCAAGCCATCATGAATGAGTCGCTGCTGAAGCAGGCAGGGCTGGTTGAAGAAGAGTTCATCGCGGTGGACGCGACTGGGTTTCAACCGACGAACACCAGCCCCTACGTTCAAACGCGACGTGGCAAGCCATTTAGAGAAAGAGGAGGAGATATGCTGTGGGCGTCAGCAGTGAAATGATTGTGCATGGTGTTGGGCCGAGTTCTGTCGACGCTAGTGCAAGTCGCTCCGATGAGCGCTGTCAGCCAGTCTGGGTGACGCTGGCTGACAGCGGCTTTGACAGCGCCAAGATTGGCCCGCGCGACATCATCCCGCCGCTTCGGCGAGGTGGTGATCTGGCGCAGCAGAGTTGGCATCGCAAGCTCGTTTATTTGGTCAGCGTTGGAAGGACGGGAGTGTTCACTAAACGCAAATTCTGCGTTCAGTCAAGCGTGCCTGTTAGAACGGCGAGAGCCGGGTGATCTACAACGCACATCGCTAACTACATCTCCATCCAGTCAGGTTTTCAACTGAGCAAGACTTGTTTGGTTGTCAGCACAAGTTATCTTGACCTCTTGTCAGTCCGAACTGACGTTAAAATAGCTCTATGGCGGAGAGTTTCCAGATTGTAGATCGTCGTTGGGAAAGCCTCTCGTTGGAGGAGGCGCGCTTGATCATTCAAGAGCGCTTAAAAGAGTTAAGAAACGCGGAGGGAGGAAAAATTCAAAGACAAATTAAAAAGGCTGTTGTTTTAAGCGAAATATCTCAGTTATACTGGTTAATAGGAGAAAGAGAAAGATCTATCTATTACCAGATTAGGTCTGTAAAATTACACAATAATATTAATATTAAGTTAGGTTACGAGCGCTCTATCATCGCTTCCGACGAAGCATTCAGGCTTATTAAGATGTACTGGGCAATGGAGAAGCATGAAGAGGTATTGAAAGCGGCGCGCGAGTGGATGGGGGTGTTGAGCAAGGGGTTCACAGCGATGCCCAAGCACAGCGCAAAAGCGTGGACCTTGGGTGTCTGCGCCTACGGCTTAGGCGGCCTGTTGATAGCGCTATACAGTGATACACAAACAGAACACGAGTGCTTGCAGCTTGGGCAAGAAATCCGTACGATGGGCAATGAGATGATAAGAATAAATGAGATACAATATAGCTAGTTTTTGTATTTTTATATTATAATTTATTACTAGTCGCGTGGTTCATGCTATATACTCTCTCTATCGCGGTCAGGAGGTCCTATACTTAGGTGGTGATGTCGTTACGCAGGTGTTGCATCCTACTGCTATCCACTCCCCCGGCGTGTTTTTTACTTAATATAATTACATACTAATGCCTTGTTGCTGAAGGTTTTTTCTAGTCATTTCGCGGCTCTTGACCAGCTTAAGGCGTTTGCGGCGCCGTTCGATAATGGACGGCGGCTCGTAGAAGCGCCGGCGGTTGGCCTCGACGATAACACCTTCTCGGCGCACAGCGCGCTCGAAGCGTTTAATCAGCTCCGACAAGGGCTCACCTTCGCGGGAGACGATATGGGCCATAGGTACTATTATATGCGGTCGGTCGAGGCTGAATAATAGTAATCATGGTGCATCAGTACAACAGCGCGATTGACCTCGCCAAACAGCATCAGCGCGGTTTGCTGGTGGAATCCGGCCCTGGTACTGGCAAGACGACAGCGGTTGTTCTGCGTGCTCACCTGTTGCGGGAGCGAGTTGAGAATCCGAGCAACGTGCTTATCACGACCTTTTCCCGTGCGGCAGCGGAGCGCGCTCAACTGGTTTACTATACCATCTTTAAGACAGAGCATCCTGGTCAATTTTCTACAATTTCAAAGGCAAGCTGCCAAGAAGTGCTAAGATATATAAATAGGACAAATAGTAAAAATATTAATTGTAAATTTATCAGTAAAGATGAGTTATCTGCAACAAAACTAGACACAGAGTTTAGCTATTATCTAAAAAGAGAGCATAATTTTAACGATTTACTAAGAATATTTCAAAATCCAAGTCAATTGTCAAGGGCGATTGAAATAAGTACATATTATATGCATATTGATAAAATAAAATTATTCCTAAACAACAATATATTTGGAAATTATGAAGATACATATTCTTTTGTGTGCGATAGAATAAGCGAAGATAAAAATATAAGACAAGGATACAAAGATTTACTTGGAAAATTTAAAGATATAGTCAAATTTTTTAAAAATCCTGAAAAGCTAGGTATATATTATCTTGATTTTTTAACTCGATGGATGGCTGAGAAGCATGAGAAGCAGCGGATTGCATATATTGATTACACACTCGCGCCGTTGTGGGCAAGCTACATGATAGATCGTGACAAGGACCCGAGAGATTTTTATAGTTATATAATAATGGACGAAGCCCAAGATTTAAATTTCTCAGATTTTTTGTTTATAAATTCTCTAAGAAATGAAGTTAAAAATAATATAGATTGTTTTTACGACCCAAATCAAAAAGTTTTCGGCTATCGTGGTTCGCTCGGCAAACACATCGTCCCACTCATGCAGATGTATCTTGAGAATCAAGGAGCAAAGCCAGTCTTTTGTCAGCTTGTCACAAATATGCGCTCGCACAAGAACATTGTTTATTTTACAGAAACATATAAAAGGCATGCATTTAATGATTCTAGGTCTCAACGTCCCTGGGAGCAATGGCCTGATGCGCGCTTCCTGCCTTTGTTAATCGCCACATCGCAAGCAGCAATACCTGCACATGTTGTGAAGTGCATACAGACCATCGTGAAAGCTGGTGGGCGGTATGACAACTTTTGTGTAATCACGGACGATGAGAACGAGGTGCGTAACGCACTGATTGCGAACAAGATACCGGTGAGCGCGCCACAGAACCATCAAATTACGTTGGCGATCAAAGCACTCATCGCAACCTTGTTCAGCTTGGCTGATACGCAGGATAACCCGCATGCGTTTGACCTCGACGCCTTCCTAGCGCTGCAGGCATGTGCAAAAGTCGTAGCGGAGCGTTCTCCACAGCGTGCGCCGGCTATCATCGAACAACTACAAAGGAAACTGACCTCGCCGCAGGTCGAGGAAGCGTACCAAAGCGCGCGAATCGATGAGGACGAACACGCTCTGGACAACGCAGCGCGCAACCACCTGATCAGCGTCGCCTGCAATTGCGTCCGCGAGAACCATGATCAAGAAAACCAAGACATAGAAAAAATAATTAATGAAATAATGAATTTATACAGAGATTTGTGTAATAAATTTGAAAATTTGATAGAAAATAAAGAAAATAAATATGATGCTAATAAATACAAAGTTCATAGAGTAATAACATATAT
>Ga0209809_1001762_pt1 | contig 16748 bp, 15 predicted proteins | sample YNPMSTMetaG_FD_186172 | JGI IMG/M metagenome (GOLD analysis project Ga0209809, IMG submission 186172) | Anoxygenic and chlorotrophic microbial mat microbial communities from Yellowstone National Park, USA - YNP MS-T MetaG (SPAdes) (version 2) ... | reverse complement strand
CGCCAGCAGGCTGACTCCCCCCGCCAGGTGTACCAGCAGATAGCGGTAACCCGCCCCCAGGGCCTGCGGTGTCCGCCGGTACCAAATGAGAAACACCGAGGCCAGCGCCATCAGCTCCCAAAATAGAAAGAAGGTCAGCCAGTCCCCCGCCAGAATGGCCCCCACCGATCCAGCCGCATAAGTCCACGCGGCCATGTGCTGCCCGTCCTCCCGCACATGAAGCCCGTACAACGTAGCAATCCCCGTGATCAGCCCCATCACGTAGGCAAAGAGGCGACTCAGCGCGTCGACCCGTCCGAACACCAACGTCAGATCGAACACTTCCACCTGTCCGTAAACGCCAGGGGTTAGCCCCACGACCCGCACAAACGTGCACACGGGCACGACCAACAGCCATACCGGCTTCAGAGGGCGCGGTACCAACGGCAGCAGCGCCGCGCCCACCAGGAGAATCACCGAAGGATGCAGCCAAAAGTCACTCATCGTAGTAGTCCTCCCGCTGCATCAGACCGGCGTGCCCGAGCCATTTGGACAGGACAATCAGCACGACGCATCCAGCCCAGCCGAACAAGGCCCAGAACCCCGGCCACCGTTCCACGGCGGTGTGCGCGTGCTCCTTGTTCACCACGCCGGGAATCGCATCCACGATCACCAGCAACGCCAGCAACACACAACACCCCTGCACCAGCCGGCGCAGGTGACGGCGCAACCAAGCAATGAAGGCTACCAGGTTCATGGCATCACCAGTTGAGCCAGGTTCAGGAACAGGTCCGGCCAGAATCCCAGGACCACTGAAATCACCGAGGTCAGCACCAGCGGCACGACCATCGCCGGGGACGCCTCGCCTGCGACCTGCCGAGGTCCCTGGTCGGGCGGATCCCCGAAAAACCCGAGGTACACCACCGGGGCGAAATAGGCCGCATTGAGCAGTGTGCTGGCCAGAAGCACCGCCATCAGCGCCGGAGAACCGGCTTCCCAGGCCCCCAACAGTAGCGACCATTTCGAGATGAAACCGCCCACCGGCGGCGCGCCGATCATGCTCAGGGACGCCAGCGCAAACGCCCCGAAGGTCCAGGGCATCGCCCGGCCCAGCCCGTGCATCTCCGAAATGTTCTTGCAATGGCTGGCCACGTAGATGGCCCCCGCACAGAAGAACAGCGTGATCTTCCCAAAGGCATGGGCGGCAATGTGAAACAGGCCGCCTTCGATCCCCGAGGGCGTCAGAAGCGCCACACCCAGAATGATGTAGGAAAGCTGGCTGACCGTGCTGTAGGCCAGTCGAAGCTTCAGGTTGTCCTGGGTCAGCGCAATCACCGAGGCCAACAGAATTGTCAGCGACACAAACCAGGCCGTTGGCAGGCTCAGACCCAGATCCGCAATGCGTTCCACGCCGAACACGTGCAACATGACTCGCACGGTGGAAAAAACCCCCACCTTGACCACAGCCACCGCATGCAACAGGGCGCTGACCGGCGTGGGCGCCACCATTGCGCCCGGCAGCCAGTGGTGCAGGGGCATCACCCCGTTCTTGGCAAAGCCCAAAAGGAAGGCCACGTACAAGGCGGTCAAGAGGGCTCGGGAAGCGTCCGCCGGCAAAATGCCCGGCCCGGCCGAAGCGGCAAAATCGAGCGTGCCGCAGAGCACGTAAACCACCACCATGGCGGGCAGCAACAGCGCCTTGGCCGTGCCGGTCAGGTACACCAGATACTTCCGCCCCCCCTCATAGCCCTCCTCGTCCTGGTGATGGGCCACCAGCGGATAAGTAGTGATACTGACAATCTCGTAAAACAGATAGAGGGTCAGGAGATTGTCGGCAAAGGCACAGCCAATGGCGCCAAACAGAGCCAGGGCAAAGCAGGCATTGAACCGCGTTTGGCAATGCTCCTGCAGGCCGCGCATGTAGCCGGCCGAGTAAAAGACCGTGACCATCCAGAGAAAGGAGGCCGACAGGGCAAAGATCATCGAAAGGGCATCCGCTCGCAGCGCCAGACTCAACCCCGGCAACAGCGGCAGCAACGTCAGCCGCAGAGCTCGGCCCTCCAGCACCGCCGGCAGCAGGGAAACTACCAGACCGAACAACACCGCCGCTGCCAGGAAGGAGCAGGCCTCGCGCAGGTTGGGCCGCCGGCCGGTAAGCATGACAAGCAGCGCACCTGTCAACGGTGCCAGCAGCGCCCAGAGCAGGCGGGGTTCGTGGACCGCGTCCATGGGGTCAGCCCTTCAGTTCAGACAGTTCTCGGGCCCCGATGGAACGATAGTTGCGGTACACGCCGATGATAATACTCAGGGCCAGGGCGATCTCCGCGGCGGCCAGGCCCATCACAAACAGCACAAACACCTGGCCGACCGTCGGATCCGACACGAAAAACCGGTTGACGGCCACAAAATTCAAGGCCGCGGCCGAGAACACCAGTTCCCCGGCAATCAACATGCCAATCAGGGTGCGGCGGCGCACCAGGCCGAACAGGCCGCAGGCCAGCAGGAACGCAGCGGTGATCAAATAGAGGTCCGGTTGACGGTAGTCGAGACTCATGGCCGGGTCCTTCCGTATCGGGCCACCAGCAACGCACCCAGGATGGCCACCACCAAAACCACCGAGATCAGTTCAAACGCAAACCCATACCTGCCCAACAGCGCCACGCCGATGTCGTGCAGGGTGCCCAACCGGATGCGGTTCGGCGCGGTGGGCCAGGGATGCTCTCTGGTCAGCCAGACCAGACCGGCAAACAGCAGCCCGCTCAAAAGCGCCGCCACGGTTCCCCAGCCCCACGCAGCCCTTCGATTCTCCGCCGGGGGCAGTTCGTCCGGCTCGGCCAGCATCACGGCAAACACCAGCGTGACACAAATGGCGCCGATGTAGATCAGGATCTCCATCAGTGCCAAAAAGGGGCTTTCCAGAAAGTAGTAGAGCCCGGCCAGGCCCACGCAGCAGAGTGCCAGCCCGCACACACTGCGGATGATACGCCGCGTGGCCACCGCCCACACGGCGCCAGCGACCGTGGTCAACAGGGCCAGCACGAACATCGCCTGAATGATGCGGTCGGCGCCGGGAATCCCGTTCATTTCTTGCCCTCCTCCAGCAGCTCCTGATAAAGGTCGATCTGATAGAAGGCCGTCTTGGTGGTGCTGGCCAGGTTGTAGCGCTTGGAAAACGTGATGGCGTCCACCGGGCAGACCTCCACACACGAACCGCACAGGCTGCACCGGGTAAAGTCCAGCTTGAACTCGGTGACCGACTTGCGTTTCTCGCCCTCGCGTTTGATGCCCTCCACCACGATGCAGTCACTGGGGCAGGCCTTCTCGCACGACTTGCAGGCGATGCACAGGGATCGGCCCGTTTGCGGATCCCGCACCAGCACGATGTGCCCGCGGTAGCGCGGCGGAATGGGAAGCGTGCGGTGAGGGTAGGGGACGTTGACCGTGGGCCGGAAGAATTGGCGCAGCGTGATCCCCATGCCCACACACAGGCTTTTGAAACCGGTCCACAGCTCTCGAAGGGCACGTACCATGATCAGAAGATTTTCAGCATCACCGCCGTGAGCATCAACGTGCCCAGCGACACGGGAATGAGAATTTTCCACGACAGGTTCAGCAGCCGGTAGAACTGGGTGCGCGGGAAGGTCCAGCGCACCCAGATCACCGTGAAAATCAGCAGGTACATTTTCAACAGAAACCAGAACAGGCCCGAACCGATGCCGATGGGGCTGTCCCAGCCACCCAGGAACAGCACCGTGGCCACGGCGCAGCCCACGACGATGTTGGCGTATTCAGCCATGAAAAACACCCCGAAGCTCATACCGGCATACTCCGTGAAGGCGCCGGCCACCAGTTCACTTTCCGCTTCCGCCATGTCGAAGGGGGCCCGGTTGGTCTCCGCCAGCAGACAGATGAAAAAGATCAGGAAGGTGACCGGCATCAGGGGATTGGATAGCAGACGCAGGAGATTCCACCGCCAGAAGCCGCCTGTCTGCTGCTCGACTATCTCGCGCAGGTTGGCCGTGCCGGTGATCATGAGCAGGGTCACCACCACCAGCAGCATGGGCACTTCATAGGCCACATTCTGGGAAACCACCCGGGCCGCGGAGATGATGGAGTATTTATTGCGCGAAGCCCAGCCACCCAACATCAGGGCCAGCACATTGAGGGCCCCGAAGGCGAAGACCAATAGCAGCCCCAGATGCAGGTCGCGTGCGCCCAGGGTCGCACTGAAGGGAATCACCGCTAGACAGATCAAGGCCGGCGCCATCACCAGCAGCGGCGCCAGACGGAACAGGAACCGATCCGCCTCGGGCGGCACCAGCACCTGCTTGCTCAGCAGCTTCAGCGCATCAGCCACGGGCTGCAACAGGCCGGCCGGTCCCACCTCCGTGGGACCAGGTCGACGCTGGAACCGTCCGGCTGCCTTGCGTTCCACCCAGACCAAATAGGCCGCGTTCAGACCCACAAAACCCAGGATCCCCACCCAATAGGCCAGCAGCCGCCAAGGTTCCGGCAGGGTCATGATGGCCTCCTTTCCGAAGAAGCGGGTGCGGCTCCGACGGCGGCCGTGCTGCCGGGTCCCATCTGCGGGCGGCCCGGTCCCCGGGGATTCGCGGCCCGGTGCCTCCACGGCAAGCTCACTGTGCAAAGAGTGTCTTTCATCGGTCTATATCCGGGATGACCAAATCCAAACTCCCTAGCAGGGCGAGTGCATCAGGCAACAGCATGCCCCGCACCGCCTCCCCAAACAGGCTCAGGTTCCCGAAAGACGGCGTCCGGAGCCGCACCCGATACGGGATTTCCGAGCCATCGCTGACCAAGCGGATGGCAAATCGGCCGCGTGCGGCTTCCACGGCAAAATAGTAGTCGCCGGGCGGCGGTTTGATGGTTTTGGGGACCTTGGGGTTCCGATACGGGCCGTCCGGCAGCTTTTGGAGGGCCTGCTCGATGATCCGCAGGCTCTGGGCCATCTCCTCCATCCGTACCAGATAACGGGCCATGCAGTCGCCTTCCGGGTAGGTGGGGATGTCAAACTCAAGCTCGGGATACACGGAATAGGGTTCGGTGCGACGCACATCCGCCGGCACACCGGAACCACGCAGCACCGGCCCGGTGGCCCCGTATTTGCGGCACAGCTCGGCGCTGATGGGGCCGATACCTTCCAGACGCTTGCGCAAAATGATGTTGTCGGTGACCAACTTGTGGTACATCTCCAGCCGGCGGCGCATATAGGGCACAAACTCCCGGGTCCCGTTCAGGAAGGCATCGTCCACGTCGTTGTAAAGCCCCCCAAAGCGATAGTAGCAATAGGTCAGTCGCGCCCCGGTGATCCCTTCCAGCAGATCCAGGATTTTTTCCCGATCGTCAAAGGCGTACAGCAGCGGGGTGAAACCGCCCAGGTCCAGAAGAAAGGCCCCAAACCAGACCAGGTGGCTGGAGATGCGGTTCAGTTCGGAAGTGATGACGCGGATGTACTCGGCCCGGGGCGGCACCTCGATACCGACGGCTTTCTCGACCACGGCTACCCAGGCGTGCGTGTAATGCATGGCCGAGAGGTAGTCGATCCGGCTGGTATTGGGGAGGAATTGGGCATAGGTGCGGTTCTCGCCCATTTTCTCGTGCATCCGGTGGATGTAGCCGCACACCGGTTCGGCCTCCAGGATGTACTCCCCGTCCATGGTGAGCTTGACCCGCAAGACTCCGTGGGTGGCCGGGTGTTGCGGCCCCAAGTTCAACACGAACGTCTCGCGGCCCGGTTGGGTCGCGGCCCCCTCCGGCGTTGTCACCTTCTCAAGCAGCACCTTGAAAATCCTTTCGCAAGGGATGATAGGTGGCGTCCTCGGGCAGCAGCAACGGTGTCAGATTGGGATGGCCGAGGAATCGGATGCCAAAGAACTCGTGAGTTTCGCGCTCATGCCAGTTGGCGCCGGGGAAAACCTTATGGATCGAGGGCAGCTCCGGTTGTTGCCGCGGCACCCGCGTGCGAATCACCAGGCGCCAACCGTGGAGGCGATGATGGAAGTCGTAGACCACCTCCATTTCCCCTTCCTTGATCCAGTCCACCCCGGTGACCGCGTCAATGGAGAACCCAAACCGGTCCGCGATGCGGGCGGCTTCCACCACCTGGTCGGGTCGAAGCTGCACCTCCAGGTGGTAACCTTCCCGACCAAACTCCGCGCGCCGGACCCGGGGCGCGCAGCGGCCCGAGGGAGGGCAAGAGGGACCTCCCCCCTCCGGGCCGGCAGGCGTCTCCGACCCCGAGGAGACCACTGCAGCCAGCAACCCTTCAAAGGCCGTCTCCAGACTGGACAGATCGGGGTTCATTCCGGCTTCACACGGGGCCAACGACGTTTGCCGGTCAATTTCTCCTCCAAGGTCAGAATCCCCTCGATCAGGGCCTCCGGCCGTGGCGGACAGCCCGGGACATACACGTCCACCGGGAACAACTGGTCCACCCCTTCGACCACGGCATACTGGCCGGGGTAGACAAACGGCCCCCCCGAGATGGCGCAGTTGCCCAAGGCAATGACCCACTTGGGCTCGGGCATCTGGTCGTACAGTGTCTTGACCGCCTGGGCCATCTTTTTGTTGACCGTGCCGGCCACGATCATCACGTCCGCTTGCCGCGGCGAGGGCCGAAACACCTCCGCCCCAAAGCGGGCCAGGTCGAATCGAGATGCCCCCGCCGCCATCATCTCGATGGCGCAACAGGCCAAACCGAAGGTCAGGGGCCAGAGGGAATTGGCCCGGCCCAAGGCCAGCAACTGTTCCAGCTGGGCAAACCGCACCAGCGGTGAGCAGTCCACCGGCAGTTCAGCCACCCTTATCGTACCTCTCTTTTCCGGGGCCATTCGAAAAATCCTTTCTTCCACGCATAGACGATGACCAGCGACAGAATCCCCACAAACAGGGCCAATTCGACCAGATCGCGCCAGGCATACACGCGGTCGTAGACCACGGCTACCGGAATCAGGAAGAGCACGTCCACAGCAAACGCCACAAACACCAGGGCGTACAAGTAATAGACCGCACTGTACCGAATCCACGCATCCCCGATCGGATCGACGCCACATTCCACCGGTTGCTCGGTTTTTTGGGCCACGGCCCGGGTTTGCCGCGCGGCCAACAGGTGGACCAAGAGGAAGGGCCCTGCGGCAAAAAGCAGGCCCCCCAAGCCAAAGGCAGCTAAATAGACCAGGTCTAGCTCGAAACTCTCCATAAGCACCACTCCCAGACCCCGCCGTAATAAAGCCTCGGGGGGTGGGGGACTCTTACCTTGGGTTGGTCAATTCTACTCATCTTTTGCCCTGAGGCCTGCGTGCGGTAGTTGGCCAAGATTGGCCCGTTTACCCTGGTTCGATGGGCAACTGCGATGGGACACCATGGATTCATCTGGATTTCGGCCGCCATCATAGTGGGCGGGCGGGAGCGTGTGGAGCACATTTGTCGACCAGGTCCAGAAGAAAGCCTGTCTCTTCTCGGTCAACGACCAAGTGTGCCGGGGCTCCGTGGGGCGTGGGAAAGGCCATGACCGCACGAAAACGACCGCGCCTCCGGAAAGCTTCGGAAGTCCGGTGGAAAAAACTGAGCCCCGCCTTCATTAAGGTGCAACCAGGGTGCTGCCGTGCGCGGCCCAAAGGAAGCCACGCGCCCTTGTTGCGCCGAGGTCCTGTGGAAACCGTAGTTCCGACGGGGACGCAGGGCCGGGTGGCGCGAGCGTTCGGGCCACTCGCACTCCAAAAGAGGCCGACACTGACGGGGACCACTGACCAATCACTGCCAGGGATCGGGTCGGTTCCAACGCGGGGACCCAGGGGAGCAAGACAGGGGGCGAAGCCTCGCAAGGGCTTTCAGGAATAGAAGTTCACTGGCCTGAGTCCTGGCGGAACCAGGCCAGGCCCGATCTTCCGCAGTGCTGGCCGGGTTTGGGGCCTGCCCAGACTCCAGCCCTGCGCCGGCCATGCTGCTGGGATTGCCGGCAGACCGGGCGGTCCGAAGCGCTTCACGCTTGGCGTGCCGGCATCCCTCCCCGTGGCACACGAGTGTATCGGTTGACGACCGCCGCAGGTGCTGGACTCCTCTTCCTTTGCCTTCCATGGCTTGCACTCGGGGTGGTGAACCCATAGCCCGGTCCATCTCGTGGACCGCCGCGTTCGAGCTCTTGTGGGGGAGACACTTCCACCTGTCCAGACTTGGATGCGGGCCCGGTGCAGCGACTTGTCTTTTGGGCTTCTGGGTTGGAGGTCCATCGGCCCGGCCCAGGGATTCGGTGTGGGCCTTGGCATGGGCTAAGGCCGCTACCTGGGGTGGCGGCTTGATCACGAGGCCTTCCCTGGGTTTGGGGGCGGTGGGAAAGGTGGCTTCGGCCAACCGAGATGTGGGAAAGGGTTGGGCTGGCGGTGAAAAACACGGAAGCGTCGGGCTCGTCGGTCCTTGCTGCGTGGTCGCTGGGAGGTAAGGGGCGGCGAATCAAAGGGCGTCTGGGCAGAAAAATCAGCAACGTCGGACTGGAAAGGCGGATCGGGGTCCGTTAAGCTGCGCCAAGCGCGTTGGAACCTGAGATTTCATGAGTGACCCGCGAACGGTTGTACGGTCGGCACTGGTCTACACCATTTGCCTGCCTCTGGCGGCGGTGCTGGGCTATTTTTTGGCCAGCCCGCTGGATTTCACGTCCTTCCTGGTGTTGGGGACGGTGTTCATGGTGTTGATGATCCCGATCCTGCTGCAATGGCATCACCCGCTGCTGATCCTTTCCTGGCACACCTTGGCCGTAGTGCCGTTTTTGCCAGGGCGACCACCATTGCGGCTGATCCTGACGGGGATCAGTCTTCTGATCATTCTGCTGGTCTACGCCTTGGATCGCAACCAGAAGCCCATTTGGGTGCGGTCAGTCAGCTGGCCACTGGTTTACCTGAGCGGGGTCATTTTGGTGACGTTGGCGCTGACTGGCGGGGCAGGTTTCGGCTTTTTCGGTTCAGAGGTGGGCGGCGGGAGTCGCTACGTGGCGCTGGCAGGTGCCATTTTGGGGTACTTTGCCATTAGCGCCCGGCCGATTCCACCGGAGAAAGCTATCCGATACACGGGCTACTTTTTTCTCGGTGGCCTGACTTTGGCGTTGAGCAGCGCCGTGACGGTGGTGCCTGAATGGTTGCGCTGGGTGTATTGGTTTTTCCCAGTGGAGCGGTCTGTGCTATATGCCCCCACGCCCCATGGGATGCAGGTAGGCCGGTTGTATGGGGTGGCGATGGCTTCATTGTGCGGCTTGTGGTACATGACCGCCCGATACGGGTTGCGGGGCATTTTTGATGTGAGCCGGCCCTGGCGTTTGGCGATTGTGTTGCTTTTTAGTGTCGGGGTTGCGTTCGGCGGATACCGAAGCTTTGTCCTACTGGCTGCGCTGATTCTGGCTTTCCAGTTTTATTTGGAAGGCTATTTGAAGGTCCGGTATTTGCCGTTGTGGGTGGTTTTGTTTGGGCTCTTTGTGTCCTTGCTGCCGATCTCGCACCGGCTGCCCTACCAGGTGCAACGGTCACTGGCGTGGATTCCCTGGATGGGGATCGAGCAGGTCCGTGAGGACGCCCGACTCTCGACTCAATGGCGGCTGGATCTATGGCGACGGGTTGCGGTGGATATCCCACGGTACTTTTGGCTGGGGAAAGGCTATGCCTTGAACGTGCGGGAGCTTGAACTGGCTCAGTTCCGCCGGTTCGATCCGTTGCGCGGCCGTGGCGAATTGACGCCGGGGGAGGTGGCCGAGCTGGCGGGGGACTATCATAGCGGTCCTCTCTCCGTCATCATCCCGCTGGGCGTATGGGGTGCCATCGGGGTACTCTGGTTTTGGTACGCCGGATGGCGGGTTCTTCTGCAAAATTACCGATACGGCCCCCCTGAGCTCAAGACACTCAACACCTTTTTGCTGGCGCTGTATTGTGCCCGGGTGGTGCACTTTCTCGTCGTGTTCGGCGCGTTTTACCTGGAGTTTTACTACTTCACCGGCTTGGTGGCCTTCAGTATAGCCGTGAACCGGGGTGTAGCGGTAGCACGACCGGCAACGGAGCCGGTCCGCGTGGAAGCTCCGGCGCCCGTGGGGCCGTCCCTGCCGCCGGTGCCGGTCCCTCCCGTGCCGGCGCGCCTGTAGTGACCGCTTGCGAGGAGCCGGGGAACTTTCTCAGACCCGCGCAAGGGGGGGCGTTGCTGCAAGCGGTCCGGTCGTCTGTGCCCGGTCGAAAACGGGGAATTTTAGGGGGTGCGGTTGTAGGACTCGAACCAAGTTTGGAGGAAACGCCGTCCTGCGGCTGTGCTGGTGAGGCAGTCATCCCATGGCAACGGCGGCCCTTGTACCCGGGGAGGCGGTGGAAGGGGCTGATGGGCGTTGCGGGCGGCCCATTGGGCAAAGCGGCGGCCCCACAGTTTGGGGGTCCCTTCGACCGTCCAAAGCCCGCTGAGCTGGGTCACATCGCGTGCCTCGGGATGGTCATAGAGGGCCCAGTTCAGCCAACCGCAGACCCAGCCGTGACTGGTTTCAAGCACGCGTATGCACCAGCGGGCCTGGTCCTCTTCGGTGGCGGGCGGGTGCTCCGCGAAGGTCAACTTGCCGCCGCCGTACCAGCCGAATTCGGCAAGCACCACCGGTTTTCCCGGGGCGGCGACTTCGCGCAGCACCGCTTGCAGGTAAGCCAGGTTGAAGGCTTCGTCCTCGGGTTCGTGGCGATAGAATCCTTTGCCCAGCGGATAAAAGTGGATTTCCAGGAAATCCAGCCACGGGGCCACGCGGTGGGGACGGAAGCCGGAGTACTGCCATGCTCCGGCCAGGGCCAGCGGCACGGACCACTGAATGAGGCCCACGGTGACCAGGGCCTCCGGATCGGCGCTGCGGATGGCTGCCACCTGACGGCGGACCCATTCGACGGCCAGCTCTTCCCTGAAAAGTTGAAAGTCCAGCAACTGCCGGCAGCCTGGGCAATCCTGCCGCGGGGGCACGGGAATGTGGCCAAAAGACAGTTCCTCGGCCGGTTTGGCCCACGCTTCGGCCAGTTGGGCCGTTGTTCCGTAGCGCTCTTCCAGCCAACGGTTCCAGCGCAGCCGCAGGGCGGGCGTGTCCCAAGGAATCTCCGGTTCGTTCAGCAGGTCGTAGGCAAAAAGAACCGATCGGTTCCGATAGCGCGCCGCGAACTCTCGCCAGAACCTTTCCAGTGCAACCAGAACGGTTTCCTCGGCGTAGCGGTCGGCCCGTGCCCAAGCAGGCAGCCCTTCCCAGTGATCGGGCCCGGTGGGGTGGACATAGAGCCCGGTCTGCTCGGCGATTTCGAGGAACTGATCGAACTTGGCCAGGCCTTCGGGATCGAGTCGACCCGGCTCCTGAAGAAACGAGCCGAAGGTGAGGAAAACCCGAACGCAGTTGAATCCCTGTTGGCGCAGGCGCTCGAAATCGCGTCGGGTGGCTACTGGGTCGAATCGTTTCCACAACTGCGGTGCCCAGCCGGTTCCGGGCCGGAAATAATTGACGCCGATCGGGGCAAAGGGTCGGCCGGTCGCGTCCCGGAATCCCCGGTTTTGGGGATCCAATCGAATGCGTGGCAGAGGCGAACGTGCCGGATCGAGCGGCTCCGGGCCCCGGCCACTCTGCCCTTGGACGCAGAGGCAACCCAGCAGAGTCACCGCGAGATACCGAGGGACGAGGGGCGGACGAGGTTGGCTGGGAATCATGGCTGACATACACGACCAGCAAAGACGTCCGAGCTGCTGGAAGCAAGCTCAACCCAGCCAGGGGCTTGGGGAGCCGGCGCATTTCAACTTTTGAGCGCCCCGGAGAGGAAGGCCCACAAACCCCCATCATCCCTCAATGTTCCCGCGACTCTGACCGTACAAGTCGCAGCAATGTCGAGGCTGGCTCAAAAAGTAATTCGACGCACTGGAGTGGAACCTACCGACTCGGGGACCGGTTTGAGTTTTCTGCCTGGCACCGACCACTTCGGCGGCTTGCAGGGGAAGGAGCTCTAGGTCCGTGGCTTGGTTGTCTTCAGGCGGAGGTCGCCTGTGCGGGTCCAACCATCCCCGGGCCGGGATCGAAGCCGGCCCTCTGAGGGTAAAGGTCGCCGGGCAGGCAACGGATGGGGTCGGGTATGGCACGGGCCTGAAAGATAGGGGCGAGGCAGTAGGTCTCCGGGCGCAGTGGGGCTCTTCAACAGCGCCCGCAAGCGGGCGCACTCCAAACGCTTCGCGAAGTCGAAGGCGCCGTGGGGAGTCGCGGCAGCGCATGGAGTGCGGTGGCTTGTCGCCGCTGTGTGAGGCGAGCGGGGTGAAAGCCGGCCTTCTCACGGGATGTTACCACCATCGGGTTGAAGCAGGGGCGCTCGGTGCTTGCGACGAAGGAGGCCGCTGCGCGCGGGGAAAGGGCGGCCAAGAAGGGTGGTCTATCTGCAGGCGGGTCTATCTGCAGGAGCACCCGCAGCGGAGGGACGATGCTGAGGGGATCCGTGTCCGTTTCAGCGGACCGCCCAGTTTTGGGTTCAGGCTGGGGAGGAAGCTCTGTTGGGTTTGGAGACCTTCTGGTACAACGAGCTCCGGTCTCTGCAGTTCCCGCACAGCCGCCCCGACAAGGAGGCCAAAAACTCAAATGCGCCGCTTTGGAGCGACGATGCTCATGATGTCGACTCCGTGCCTCCTGATTACGGGACAGGAGCAGTCGGGGGCGCCTCGGCCGGTTGGAGGCGAGTGTGGAGCTGCCAACCCGCTCAGTCTGTCCAGCGCAGCAGGGGAGGCAGCTCGGCCAACGGCGCCGTGCCCACATAGACGGGCCGGAAAATGCCACCTGCGCCATGCCAATCCACCACCCGCACCGCCACCAGGGCGCGGCTCTGCCCTTGGAGGTAGGGGGTGATTCGGTGGCTACGGATTTCGTTCAGTGCATCGTTGCGACGAGAGACGTCTCCCCCGGCACCTGCGGGTTGCCCATTTACGTAGAGCTCGTAGGCATCATCGACTCCGGTGAATGTCAGGTATATCTCTCGGCCCGCCCATGCAGGTGGGATGGAAAGTTCACAATAGTACCAAGCGGCGCCGTCGAGGGAGGGATAGCCTTGGGTTTCCCACCACTGGCCGATGGCGATCTGGGGCCATTGCGCCAGGGCGGAGGCGTTCGGGGCAGGCCCGGAAGGGTCGTCCAGACGGTCCGGAGACTCGGGTCGGAACCGCCACGGGGATGCGGCCAACGAACGCTGCTGGGAGGCCAGACCGATTCGGACGGCCTTCCACAGCGTGTCCGGCAGACGGCGTCGGGGTGGGGGAGCCGAGGGCAGTTCGCGCGCCCAAAGCTCCAGGAGCCATCGGCCGGCGGCGTTGCCGGGGCCGTGATGGCGCAGCGTGCTGATCCAGAGAGACCCCTTTCCCACCTGCGTGCCGAACACAAGGCCGTGGGTGACCACGTGGTCGCGATCATGCGTATCCCAAAGCAGCAGCACTGGATCGAACGCTTCCAGCGGTTCCAGCTCAGGGACCACAGGGCCGGCCAGGTCAAAATGTTGCAGCTCGATCCAGAAGAGCCGCGGCACGGTCCGGGTCCACGGGGTAGGAACCACGACCGGTGCACCGCGCAGGAACCAGTGGTCCTGGAGCCGAAAGCTGTGAAGTCCGCCGTCCGGTAGGAGCAACACGCGTCCGCCCGCTTCCAGCCATGCGGCCAGGTCCGGATCCAGACGGCTGGCGATCACCAGGGAGGACTTGGGCGTGGCCGGACTGAACGAGGGTGAGACACACAGCTCAGGATGGAGGGGATGCGTGGCCAGCGAGGAGTGTCGCACGATGCTTGGCTGGGAGAGCGGTCGGGGCCGCGGCACCAGCCACAGGGGCCATACGTTGGTGACCTCGCCGTTGCGGTGCCGCAGGCGGGCTTCCAATCGCAACGGTGTGGGCTGGTCAACACTGGGCAACGGCCAATCGATGTGGGTCCATATGGCCAACGTGCCGGGATTTTGCCGTGCCTCTGTGTGTTCCAGACGGTGCAAAGGGATTCCTGGTGCGTCGGCTAGGGCGACGAGGAGGCGGCCGTCCCTGAGAGGTTCAGCCCCGAAATGGCTTACAAGGATTTTGCCTTGGAAAAGTTCCCCCGAGTGGAAAGATCGCCGGTCGTTTGGGGTCTCCAGTAGGCAGATCGTGTCGGCCTGAAACGATTGCATTTCGGCAGACCACTTGGGGCGGTCCAAATAATCGAGCAGGCCCATGGAGGCTTTCGGGATGTCGCGCAGGACGCTCATCACGTAGCCGCTGTAAGGCAATTCGCGACGGAACACCTCCGCCTGAAACTTGCGCATCAGAAAGGCGTAGGAAAGGGAGTCTTCCGTGAGGGACTCCGGTCGGTGGCCGGTGAGACGAGCGAGGCGCTCCTGCCATTGAAGCATGGAATCCCACCCCGCGGGGGTCCACCAGGTTCGGCGGCTGCCCATGCGGTCTTGTAGGCTCTTCAGATCCGGCCAGGTGTCGGCGGCCATGGCTTCGCCCAACAACAGGGGTTTGAGTCCGTGCTGGCGGATGTGGGTTTGGAGGCGGTGCAAGGTGGCTTTCCAGGTGTGGTTGTTTCCATACGGGTGATCGTCATAGAAATCGTGGACTCGCTGCCAGCCGATCCAGCTGGAGTCGTCCACCACCAGGCCCCCGGGGGCGGTTGCGTGAGCCAGATCGTACAGCCGCTGCAGCAGTTCAAGATCCGCTCCGGGTCCGGTTTCGCAGGTAAGGCTGCGCAGAATGACCGAGGGATGGACACGGTCGTAGTGATAGAACTCGAGGAACTCCTGCTCGAGCAGGGGCAGGTTCTGGCGTTTCAAGGGCGCGTGCCAGGTGGGATATTCCATCCAGACCAGCAGACCCATTTCATCGGCCAGCTCGAGGTATTGCCGGGGTGGCACCCAGAGACAGAACTTTAAGAGGTTGAATCCGCATTGGCGGGCAAATTCCAGTTCCTGTCGCCATGCTTCTTCCCCGGCCCGGGGCGCACAAAGGGGTGGCGAATAGCCCCAGTGGAGCAGGCCGCGCACGCAGAGGGCTCGGCCGTTGAGGCGCAACTGGGGACCCCAGGCTTCCACCTTGCGAAACGTGGCACGCGTGCGCACCTGATCAGGTCGTTCCGTGCCGAGCGTGAGCTCCAGTTCCAGCAGCTGTGGAGTTTCCGGCGACCACCAGCGCACCTGGGGCACGCTGACGTGGGCGGTCAGGGCGTTGGAAGTGAAGCTCAGCTCCGTCAGTTCAAGCTCGTGCCAGTCGGTCTGGCCGAGCCATCGGGCCCGCACGCGTAAAGCCGGCGTGGAAGTGAGAGGCGAACCACCCACGGGCAGGTGGAGTCGCAAGGCCTTTTGGTCGGGCCGACCCTCCGCCCAAAGTCTGAGGTCGTCCAAGAAAGTCTCCGGCACGATCCACAAACCGACCGACTGCCACAGCCCGCCGAAGTGCGGGGCGATGACGGGTAGGAAACCCTGCGTGTAATGCCCAACCTTCTCATCCACACGCACCCGCAACTCGTGGGACCGGGCGGTTGCGGCCGGTTGGATCCGCTCGGTGATGTCGAACCGGAATGGTGTCCAACCTCCCAAATGGGATCCGAGCCTTTCGCCATTCCACCAGACCTCGGTTTCGGTGGCGGCGGCTTGAAAGTGCAGCAGAACTCGGCACCCGGCTGGAATCTCCGGTAGCTCGATTTGGCGCCGGTACCATCCCGTACCGTCGAAATTCGGTCCTTCATGCTCCTCGAAGCTGGACGGCACCCTTACGGGTTTCCAAGCTTCTGGGGGCGCGCCCTCCGGCTGGAAATCCCAGGTTCCATCCAGGCTAAGGAATCGACGCGCGGATGATTTGGCTTCGTGGATGGCGCCGTGAGTCAGGCCTATAGAAGCCACGGCCGCCCCAATCAAAGTCGCACAGCTCAATCCTCGCACCGGGCGCTTGGGCAAAAGGTGGGGCCGTGTCACAGCCCTCAGGGTGCAGAAACCACCTTCGCGTTGTCAAAACCGGCCCCAGCCCGCAGGTCCTCACAATCTCTCAGGCCGCAGCGAGCCGTGGTTCCAGCGTTGGACCGAGGAAACCTGTTGGGTACCGAGCCGCTTTGGAGCAGACCTGTGCGGACCTGAGGACGACTTTCTTGCCGTAAGATTGCCCCGGTCCGGACAGGCTTGGGACCTCGCGCCCTGAGTGCCGGGGCCAAAGAGACGGTCCCATCAGCCGACTCAGCGCCAAGGCATTGCCGAACTCGGGAGGTTCAGTTGCCGGGCATGGGCGGTAACGGCGGTGCTCCGGGCGTGGGCGTGGGTGCAACGGGCGGGGGGAGCGCGCCCGGTGGGGTGAGTTCCGTAGGCGGGAGTGGCGGCATCAAGCCGCGCTTGACCTGTTCCTGGGTGGCCTGACGCTGCAGTTCGATCAGAACGATCTGTTCTTCCAGCGAAAGCTGGGGTTGGGGATTGGGGTTGGGCGGGGTGGCGCGGACCGGTCGGGAGGGCAGGGGCGGAGCGGTGGGAGCAGCCGCAGCGGTTGGGGTTCCCGCAACAACCGTTCCCGAAGCGACCATGGGTGCAGCGCCGGGCACACCCCCGGGCGTGACCGAACCAGGGGTGATCACCCGGGCAGTGGGCCCCGGGGTGGGCGGAGCACCGGGGCGGACGGCGCCGGGGGCAGCAGGCGCAGCCGGCGGTGCTGGTGTTTTGGCTATGAAATCGGTCAGTTTCAACTTCACCGGGTTGCCGGAGTCGCGGAACTCTACTTCCCGAGCGACGGGATCGATGCGGACG